>Ga0209656_10000991_pt1 | contig 18330 bp, 15 predicted proteins | sample BogFormECP12_OM2_FD_188239 | JGI IMG/M metagenome (GOLD analysis project Ga0209656, IMG submission 188239) | Bog forest soil microbial communities from Calvert Island, British Columbia, Canada - ECP12_OM2 (SPAdes) (version 2) | ecosystem: Environmental > Aquatic > Freshwater > Wetlands > Bog ... | reverse complement strand
CCTCATGAATAAGACGGGCTAGCAGTTGTCCTGGACCCCCGCTTGCGCGGGGGTGACGATAACCCGACGAGATGCGGCTCCACACATTCGCCAATTTATGCAACGAGGTACTAGGTAGTCGCCCATTCTTTGATTTTCTCCTTCTCGCGCTGGAGTTCTTTTATTTCCCGCCCAATTTCTTTCACGCGGGCGTTATCGTCTTCTTCGCGTGCTTCGTTTTGCTCCACGTATCGGTCTATAAGCAAATCTTGGATTTCGGTTATCCTAGCCCGTTCTTCTGGGGTTAGCCCGTCGTATTGTCCCATTGCGCGTTCTCCTTTCCTCCCCAGCAGCACTCTGTCCATTCTGGTATCTCGCCAACCCTGATAAAAAAACTAAATTCCCTTGCTCCGCCGGCTGTTACAAAAGAGATTACTTATCGTCATATAGACGTTCATTTGATAACTAAATTTGATAATTCGTGTAAAGCGCAGTGCGGATTGAAATCCGGGCCCGCCGACGGCTTGCTGTGGCACCAGCCTTGCCTTCGAGGCAAGAGGCCTACTCCGGGCATCAGGCGGCCTCCTGATCGGTCAGGCGGCCTTTTTTCAAATAGCCCGCTGGTAGCACCGATCAAAAGGCCGGGCTCGAAACCCGGATTCCGCGGTTCCCGAGGATCTCATGGTGTCGCTCGAGCCGGTCGAATTGCTGGATCACCACGGTGCAGGACGGGAACGCGTCCGGGTCTTGGTTTGGGAGAGCGCTCGCCGTGAAAATCTCGGAAAAGCGCGAATCCGCAACGGCCGCCTCGCTCGAATCCTTGGCGGCGGCAACAATGAAGTCGTGGGTCACCTTTCCGGCGCGCTCCACGCGCTCGACCGGAACGCCGCAGCGATGCGCATTGCCCAGGAGGAAGCCCCCGGCCGCGGCAAGCTGCGTCCGATCAGCGGCGTCAACCGCGCCGATGCCCAAGAGGAGCAGTAAGGGGGCTGTTACGGCAAAAATTGAACGCATGGGAGCCTCCAAACCGATAGGTCCCCCAATGTTGAACAGCCGAGCGGCCGGTTCGTGCCGGCAACAGTCCAGTGTAAATTGAGGAATTCCTGTCTTCGGCTTGTGTCGTTTTTTGCACATTTCGGCGGTACCGGCATCGCTGACAGGACCGTCTGGCAAGATGTGGACCGGAAATTACGTCACATTGCAGAAGAATTGGATCAGCTAGCCAACGAAAAACCGCAATTGAAAGCGATCGAGGCCGATTTCCTTCAGCCGGAGGTGCCGCAACTCGGGTGATTAGTTTCAAGTTAACTCGATCGTGGAGTGCTTCTTGCGAAAAGATGAAGCTCACTGCAGGTGGGAGATGTGACACACGACGCAGTAACACACGATGTCGTGTTGGCTGGTAGGATGGTTTAAAAGGAAGTTTCGAATTTACGGTCGGCCAATGCCAGGGTACGGCGACATGATTAAACTGCCAGTTGATGGGCGCGGCGAATCAGAGCGCGCGCAACCGTGCAATCAGAGAAACCCGGAAATGGATCAATCGGTAGATGCTAAGCTAGTCGAGCTACTCGGATGAGGCCCAGTGAATAGTTGGTCTAGACAGAGAAGTTGAACTGCTGCTAAACGCGATCGGCCTCGGGAACAACGTGTTTCGATGCGCCGTTCCCGGTGGGGGGGCGGCATGGGGGTTAGACGGTTTTTTCTGACAGTAGCGCTGACCACGGTCCTGGTTCCCGGTCCAGCTGTTCACGCCGATCTAAACTACCGGGCCGAGATTACCGGCGCCGAGGATAGCGATCTCGCCGATCTGCTCGACAAAGTCTCCGAGCTGAAGACACTCGAGGACAAGCCGCCGGCGTCCGAGGAAGCGCTACGCCGGCGCGCCGACCGCGATCTCGGCCGGCTCGCCGATGCCGCACACAGCCTAGGCTATTGGGATGCGGGATTCTCGTACGCGCTCGACACCGAGACCGAGCCGGCAAAGATCACGGTAAAGGTCGAGCCCGGGCCGCTCTACCATGTCGCCTCGGTCAAGGTGCAAGGACCGGACGGTCAGCCTTTGTTGCTCCCAGAAGAACGCAAGCTGCCGCTCAAGCCCGGCGACCCGGCGCGCACCGCCCCGGTGGTCGCAACCGAGACAGCGCTCCTGGCGGCGCTCGGTGATAACGGTCATCCTTTTGCCAAGGTCGAGGATCGCCGGGTCGCGATCGACAGAGCCGAGCACACAATGGAGGTGACCTACACGCTTGATCCTGGCCCGGTGCAACGCTTTGGCCCGCTCGCGATCGAGGGCCTCGAGCGGCTTGCTCCCGATTATGTCGAGGGACGCATCCGCTGGCAGCGCGGCGCGATCTACGACGCGGCAAAAGTTGAAGAGACCCGCCGCGCTCTGATCGAAAGCGGGCTGTTCAGCACGGTGCGGATCACGCCGGCGGCGGACCCCGACCACCCTGAAGATGTGCGGATGACAATCGATGCGACGGAGCGACTGCACCGCACAATTGGCGTCGGCATTGCCTACAATACCAGCCAAGGCCCAGCCGCGCGCGCTTTCTGGGAGAATCGCAATTTATTGGGCAATGCTGAGTATCTCAGGGTCTCCGCCGAAGTCGGCCAGCAAATCGACGGTTTCCGCGCGAATTTTCGCCGGCCCGATTTTCTGACGGTCGACCAGGATTTCTTAGCGGCAGCCGAAATCGCCAATGACACGCCGGTCGCCTATCACAGCCGTCGGGCGATCGTTTCGGGGGGCGTAGAGCGGCGTTTTGGCCCGTTGCTGACCGGCGGCATTGCGCTCCAGGCGACCAAGGCCAATGTCGTGCAGCTCGCCAACGTCAATTCGATCACGGCCGCGCAGCGCACCCAGCACTATTCGCTGCTTGGCGTGCCGGCCTATTTGAAGCTCGATCAGACCGACAATCTGCTGAACCCGACCCGCGGTTATCGCGCGCAGCTGGCCGTGACGCCGGCGCACACCTTCTCCAGTCCCAACTTGACCTTTGTCACGAACCTGGTTTCGGGCAGCAGCTACTGGGCTCTCGGAGCCGAAGAGCGTGCGGTCCTCGCCGGCAGGGCGGCGCTCGCCTCGCTCGACGGCGCCCCGCTGTTCGAACTGCCGGCCGACCAGCGCATCTACGCCGGGGGTGGCGGCTCGATCCGCCCCTATGGGTACCAGCTGGCGGGCCCCCTCGACCCGGGTAACAAACCGATCGGCGGCAAATCGAGCTTTGTGCTCAACCTCGAAGCGCGGGTCAGGATCACCGACAACATCGGCATCGTTCCATTTGTCGACGCGGGCAGCTATTACGAGAGTTCCGTGCCGCAGCTCGGCCGTACCCTGCTCTACGGCGTCGGGTTGGGATTGCGCTACTACACGGCGTTTGGGCCGCTGCGCCTCGACCTCGCGACCCCGCTGCACAAGCGCAACGCCGACTCGCCGATCCAGGTCTATATCAGCCTCGGCCAGGCCTTTTGAAGGAGTGCTCGAAACTGCCCAGATCCGTCTCTTGCCGCCCCTCATCCTTGTCGCGCGACGGGCCCCTCCCTTGCCCCGCTTGCGGCGAGAGGGTCGGGGTGAGGGGCGTGCGCCGTCCTGAACCACGGTGGGGTTTCCCTGAGTAGGAGGGCCAGGTCTGATGCGCGGTATTGTCAAATTGCTTCGCTGGATCGGTGTCGCGTTCAGTGCTCTGACCGTCATGCTCACCGCGGCTTTCGCGCTGTTGCACACTCCCGTGGGAAAGGCGTGGCTGGAGAGGGAGATCGCGCAGAGGGTCAGCGATCCGGATTTCACCGTCGCGATCGATGGCCTGCGCGGAATTGTGCCGTTCCGTGTGAGGGTCAAAAGGATCGACATCGGCGATCGCGACGGCACCTATCTCACCCTGCATGACGCCGGCTTCGACATCTCGCCGTCCGCGCTGCTTGCCGGGCAAGCACGTATCCGGTCGCTTAGGATCGCGCAGATGGATATGGCGCGGGTGACCACCGCGCCATCGACGACGCCGTTTATCGACTATCTCAGGGCGCCGCGCCTTCCGATCGGCGTCGTCCTCGACAGGTTGTTGATCGGCAAGCTCGCGCTCGCGCCGCCGGTGTTGGGCGAAAACGTTGTCGCGACCGTCGAGGGAAGCGCCGAGCTGGCGGGCGGCAAGGCGCAGATCGCGCTCGATCTGCACCGCATCGACGGCTCCTTCGGGAAGATTCTGTTGGCGATGGAACTCGCGGGAGATACCCCGGTGCTGAGCCTCCGGCTCGATGCAACCGAGCCGACCGGCGTGGTCCTAGACCGCCTGCTCGGCCGAACCGACCGCCTGCCACTGGTGTTTTCGGTATCCGGCGCCGGACCGCTTGCCGATTGGCACGGCCGGCTGAATGCCTCGGCCGGTGGGCTTGCGCGATTGGAGACCGATCTGATGCTCGCCGCAGCGGAAGAAACCGTCCTCGGGTTATCAGGCACGGCGGGGTTTGCTCCATTGCTCCCGGCGGAGGTCGCGCCCTTGGTCGGCGACCGGGTCGCGCTGTCCGCGCGCGCGAAGTTCGGCGGCCGGATCGTCGTCGATCCGCTCTCCGTCGAGATCGCAGCGGGCACCTTGACAGGCCACGGGACGTTTGGGGGCTCGGAAAAAGCTATTGCCGCGGATTTGCGCGCCGATGTCCCTGAACTCTCGATGCTGTCAGGCTTGCTCGGGCAGTCGCTCGGCGGCTCTGCCGTTCTCACGGCTTCGGTGGCGGGCACCGAAAGCCGGCCGTCACTCGAGCTGCATTTGTCGAGCAGCCAGAGCCGCCTCGCCTCTTCCGGGGCGGAGCACGTCGAGGCCGAAATCCGAGCAAGTCCGACCGCTGCTCTCGAAAATCCGCAGACGCACATCGAACTGGCGGCACAGGGTCGGATCCTCGGGTTGGTCGCACCGGAGGGGGTCGCGGTGCCTCCCGAGCTCGGCCGGGACATCGATTGGTCTTTTGCCGCCACTGCTACTCGTGACGGGCGCGCCGTCGACCTGGACCGGCTTTCCGCGGAGGGCATCGGCGTTGCTCTTGGCGGCGCGGGGCGAGTGGCGGAAACGGGGGCGATAGAGGGGCACGCCAGTCTGACGGTCGCCGATCTTCGCCCGTTTTCCGGCTTCGTTGGACATCCGCTGGCCGGCTCGGTCGAGCTGGAAGCGAATGCAGCGCGCAAAAGCGCCTCCGGCTTCACGGCGACGGTTGCCGGCTCGGCAAAGGGACTGAGGACCGGGATCACCGTTGCCGACGCACTGCTCGGCGACTCGGCGAGCATCACCGGCACAATCGAACGCGACGACGCCGACGTCCTGACGATCGACCGGTTCGCTGTCTCCGGTGCCGACGCCGGGCTTTCCGGCAACGCGCGGTTTGCCCCAGCATCGGAAGATCTGACCGCGGAACTTGCGGTCGATTTGCCGCGCTTGAAGCCGCTCGGTGCGGCATTCGGCACCGAAGTGACCGGGGCCGCTTCGGCGCAGCTTAATTTCGCAGGGCCACTTGAACATTTGCGGATGAGCGGCGGGATAAATAGTACCGGGCTCGTCGCCGCCGGTGCGAAGCTCGATCGTCTGGAGCTCGCCGCGCAAGTACCGGACCTCTCCGACCCGAGGGCGTCGGTCGAAGGCAGCTTTCACGCCTACGGGCTCGACGGCAGACTGGCGCTCGCGGCGGAGCTAAGCGGGAATTCCGAGCTGGTATTCCCTCATTTCCGGCTGGCTGCTGCGGACGGCACCGTCGACGGCAGCCTCCGTATCGCCCTCGATACCGGCCTGATGCGGGGTTCGGTCGCCGGCCGGTCGGCCGATCTCGCGCCTTGGTCCAAGCTTGCCGGCACACCACTCGGCGGAAGCTTCGATTTTGGCGTCGGATTGGAAGCACGCGGCGGTCAGCTGGTTGATTTTTCCGTAAACGGAACCAAGCTCGCCGCCGGCAACGGATCTTCGCGGATCGCGGCCGGCCGGCTCGCGGTGACCGGCCGCTTCGCCGACATATTGCGTGCTCCCTCGGGGAGCGCGCGTCTGTCGCTGAGCAGCGCCAGTTTCGGCGCGAGCGAGTTCGCCGCCGCAACATTGACCTTGGACGCGCCGCGGCCGGGCCGCTTCGTTTTCCAAGGGGACGCGAACGGCCAGCCCTTGACGTTCACATTGGCGGGCGACGGCGCGTTCGAGCCGGGCCGGGCCGACCTCCGTCTTACCCGGCTCGCCGGCTCCTTGGGCGGCGATCGCCTGCTTCTCGAGCAGCCCCTCACTCTGACCAGACACGGCAGCGACCTTGCCTTTTCCGGTCTGGCGTTGGACTTTGGCACGGGTCGGATCACCGGCAGCGGCGGGGTGCGGGGGGAAGCGGTGTCGCTGACCTTGAACGCCACCCACATGCCGATTGCGTCGGCGGCGCGCCTTACCGGCTACCGTCACCTAGGCGGAACCCTGAACGCGGCGGCAACGCTCGCCGGAACTCTCCGGACGCCACAGGGCCGTATCTCGCTGACCGCAGGCGAACTTACCGTCGCCGCCGCCAGACATTCGCGCCTGACCAATCTGGGGCTCGCGGTCGATGGCAGTTGGAATGGCCGAAACCTCGATCTCAAAGGGCAGGTCACCGGCCTCAAAGGGGATCAAGTCGCGCTGACGGGCTCGGTTCCGGTGCTGTTGACCCCCGCGCCGCTTGGTATTTCGGTGCCGCCCGACGGCCGGCTGGCGCTGCAGCTGCAGGGGGCCGGGCAGATCGAGCACTTGGCCGATCTTCTGCCGCTCGGCGAGGACCGGATCTCCGGTCACTTCTTGGCCGACGTCGCGGTCGGCGGCACGGTCGCATCGCCTGCCGCGACCGGCCGCCTCAGACTCTCCGACGGGAGCTATGTCAACTTCGCAACCGGAGCGGTTCTGAACCACCTGCAAGCCGATCTCGTTGGCAATCGCGGCCACTTCACCTTGGCCTCGTTCTCGGCGACCGATAATGCGAGCGGAACCTTGAAGGCGCAGGGCGAGGTGGTGCTGAGCGGTCCCTCCGGCCCCACAGCCCAACTCTCCGCGACGCTTGCCAATTTCCGGGTCGCTGCGCGTGACGAGGCAGTCGCTACCGCGAGCGGCACCGTGGCAATCGCCGGTTCGCTGACCGCCCCCAAGGTTACCGCGCCGCTGACCGTCGATCGCGCGGACATCAGGCTGCCGGACAGCCTGCCGCCCAATGTGGTGGTATTGAAGGTCGTCGAAAGAAATGGCAAAGGAGGCAAGGCGGCCCAGCCCGTCGTCGCGGACCAACCACCGGCCGTTCCCGCGGCGCTCGATATCACTCTCGACATGCCCGGCAACATCTTCGTGCGGGGGCATGGGCTGGAGAGTGAATGGCGCGGCCGCCTGACGATCACCGGGACCAGCGCCGTTCCGGTCATAGCCGGCTCTCTGAGGCAGATACGCGGCAGCGTCGATTTGCTCGGCAAAACCTTCAACTTGACCCGAGGGACAATTACTTTCGATGGCAGCCCAAAGCTTGACCCTGTTCTCGACATCGTCGCCGAGGCGAGCGCCGCCGATATCACGGCACAAGTCAATATCGGCGGTTTTGCCTCGGCGCCGACGATTACATTGTCTTCCGTTCCTTCTGTGCCGCAGGACGAAATCCTCGCGCGCGTCTTGTTCAATCGCGGGGTCGGCCAGATTACGGCTGGCGAGGGGCTCCAGCTCGCGGCGGCGGCCGGTACCCTCGCCGGCGGCGGTCCCGGTGTCCTCGACCGCTTGCGCGGCGGCCTCGGCCTCGACTGGTTCAGGCTCGGCTCGGGCCCGACCGGACCGGCGAGCAGCACCCTGAACCCGCGGACAGCGACGGGCACCGCCACGGGCGGCACTGCGCTCAGCGCCGGGAAATACGTCGCGCCGGGGGTTTCCGTCGGCGTCAGCCAGGGGCTCTCGCCGCCGACCAGCAAGATCACCGTGGAGATCGAGTTGCGCCCGCATCTGACGATCCAAGGCGAGGCCGGCCAATCCGGCAGCACCGGCATCGGCCTCAACTACAATTACGATTACTGACCGGTCACTCTTCGGTGATCAGACCTTGCTGAACGGGCCCGAAGGCAGGAAAATTCTACTCGAACGGAGAATTGGAGGGAGGAGCTTCGTGGACGCACCGGAAATCGGATTGGAAGGATTTTCGCCGCGCGCGCAATGGACGCGGCGCGGGTTTGTCATGACCTCGCTCATTACCGGCTTCGCGCTGTCGATGCAGCCGGTCTCGGCAGAGACGATCACGACCGACACGAATGGCTTGGATGCCGGCGAAGTCAAGGTTCCGGTTGCCGACGGATCGATCCCGGCATATCGCGCGATGCCGGCGCAAGGCGGACCCTTCCCGACCGTCCTGGTGGTCCAGGAGATCTTTGGGGTGCACGAGCACATCAAGGATATCTGCCGGCGATTGGCCAAGGCCGGCTATTACGCGATCGCCCCGGAACTTTATGCGAGACAGGGGAACCCCGCGGAGATCAGCGACATTCAGGAACTGGTCCAGAAGATCGTCGTGAAGGTGCCGACCGATCAGGTGATGTCCGACCTCGACGCGACGACTGCCTACGCCAAAGCATCGGGCAAGGCCGATACCACGAAACTCGCGGTGACCGGCTTCTGCTGGGGCGGATGGGCGACTTGGATGTATTCCGCACACAATCCGAATTTGAAGGCGGCGGTCGGGTGGTACGGTTCCGACCGCAAGCCCACCGAGCTGACACCAAAGAACCCGCTCGACATCGCCGCCGATGTGAAATGCCCGGTGCTCGCCCTCTACGGCGGCGCGGATCAGAGCATCCCGCAAGAAACCATCGAGAAACGGCAGGCTGCGTGCAAGGCGGCTGGCAAGACCTGTGAATTCAAGGTCTACCCCGATGCGCCGCACGGCTTCAACGCCGACTACCGGCCGAGCTATCGCGCCGAGGCCGCCAAGGATGGCTGGACGAGGATGCTGGCCTGGTTCAAGGATCACGGGGTGGCATAAGAAAGGATCGTCGTGAACCTCGCAGCGCTGTTGTTCGATGTCGTCCGCAGGCAGCCCGAGGCGCCGGCTGTGAGCGACAGTTTCCACGCCTGGAGTTATCGCGAATTCGCCCGCCGCATCTCCTGCCTCGCGGGCGGTCTCGCTTCCCGCAGCCTCGAAGCCGGCGACCGCGTCATATTGTGTATGGAGAACTGCGCCGAATTTCTCAAATTGCTATTCGCCGGCTGGACAGCGGGTTTCTGCGCGGTTCCGGTCAATGCCCGGCTGCATGTTCGGGAAGTCGAGCACATCGCCCGCGATTCCCGTGCTCGGCTGGTCGTCGCTACGCCGAACCTGGCGGACGCCCTCGCTCCGCTCGAGACCTTGTCGCCGATCATCTCCACCCGCAGCGGCGAGTACACCGCTCTGCTGGAGCAAGGGGCGCCGATGCGTCCGGTCGATACCGCGGCGGCCGACAGGGCATGGCTGTTTTACACCAGCGGCACGACCGGGAGACCCAAAAGCGCGGTGCTGAGCCACCGCAATCTGCTCTTCATGAGCCATTGCTACTACGCCGACATCGACAGGCTCGACGAGCGCGACACCAATCTCCACGCCGGTCCGCTGTCGCACGGCGCCGGCCTGTACGCCTTGCCGCACCTGCTGCGCGGCGGGCACCAGGTTGTGCTGCCGCATTTTGAGGTCGATGCGATCCTCGACGCATTACGGCGGCATTCGCGGGTGTCGATGTTCGCGGCACCGACGATGCTGACCCGGCTGGTGCATGCTTCCGCTCTCGCCGCAGCGGATTTACGCAATCTGCGGACGATCTTCTACGGCGGTGGCCCGATGTATGTGGCCGATCTCGAACGCGCGCTGCAGCTGTTCGGGCCGCGGCTCTACCAGCTCCACGGCCAGGGCGAATCGCCGATGACAATTACCGGCTTCAGCAAACGCCTACACGCCGACCAGACGCATCCGCGGTGGCGCGACCGGCTCGGTTCCTGCGGCGTGCCGCGCACCGGGGTCCTTGTCAAAGTCGTCGATGATCGCGACCGCGCGTTGCCCGACCTCGCCGGGCCGGCGAGGTCGTCCACCCGCAGCGACTGCGTCATGGAGGGTTATTGGGACGACCCCGACGCCAGCGCTGAGACCTTACGCGGCGGTTGGCTGCACACCGGCGACTCGGCAGCTTTGACGAGGAAGGGTTTCTGACCCTGCGCGACCGGTCCAAGGACATGATCACCAGCGGTGGCAGCAACATTTATCCGCGCGAGATCGAGGAGGTCTTGCTGCGCCATCCCGGCCTCGTCAAAGCTTCGGTCGTCGGGCGGCCGCACCCCGAATGGGGCGAGGAGGTTGTTGCCTTTGTCGTGGCCCGGCCCGGGGCCGAGATCGGGGAGGGCGCACTCGACCGGCTGTGCCTCGACCATATCGCCCGCTTCAAGCGCCCGCGGCACTATCGCTTTATCGATGCGCTGCCCAAGAACAATTATGGCAAAGTGCTCAAAACCGAGCTGCGTCGGGTATTGGCCCAGCCGGCAAACGGCGGGGATAGGGGCGAACTTCGCCTGAATTCCTGACGCTGGCGTAACGAGCCCGTCGGGCCCGCTGCGCCAATAGGAGGCAGAAATGGCCCTGAAGGACATCCTGGTCGGCACCGATCCCAGCTCTGCCGGGGAAGGCCGGCTAAAGCTCGCCGTCAATCTGGCACGAGCGCACCGGGCGCATGTCACCGCGTGCTACGTCATGCAAGAGGAGCATGGTGCGCCCGTCGGCCCGATTTTGCCGGGGGTGCCCGTCAATCCCGGCCCAGGCGTTCTTATCGCACCCGAAACGAGAACCACGGCGGGCGATCCCGCATCTGCCCCGGTTCCGCCGGTATCGCGCGAAGCCGAACGCGCGGAGCAGGTCGAGGAGCTCTTCCGGACCGAGCTGCGGGCCCACGGCATCGGCGGCGAATGGCACCTTTTCTCGCCCGGCGAGACGGCGGCCCTTATCGACCTTGCGAAGTCCTTCGATCTGACTGTCCTCGGCCAGCTGTCGCCAGAGATCCGGTCGACCGGGTTTCGGCCGGACGAAATCGTCATTGCGACGGGCCGGCCGGTTCTGATGATCCCATATGCCGGCACTTTCGATACGGTCGGCAGGCGCGCGCTCGTCGCCTGGGACGGGACGCGCGAGGCGGCGCGCGCGGTAAACGACGCGTTGCCGCTCCTCGGACAGGCCGAGGCGGTGACCGTGATGTATGTCGGAGCACAAGAGGCGAGTCTAGAGCAGCACCGCCCCTCGATCGAGCGGATTGTCCGGCACCTGCAGCGGCATGGCATCGCCACCCGGGTTGAAGAAACCCTGCAGGGTGACCTCCGAATTTCGGACGTGCTGCTGTCCCGCGCTGCCGATCTCGCTGCCGACCTGATCGTCGCCGGCGCGTACCACCATTCGCAGCTGCGCGAAGCGCTGGTCGGCGGCGTCAGCCGCGAGCTGCTCGAACACATGACCGTTCCGCTATTGATGTCCCATTAGCCCGGGTACCTGCGGCGGTGCCTTGCCGGTCGAGCCGGAGCAGCATATCGTGGCTCGTGGGACAGCTCCGCCCGCTACCAAAGGAACCGACATGCCGCTGCCGCAAGACATCAGACCCGCCTTTCAGGACATTCAGGATACGCTGGTGCGCTCCGAGGCGCCCTGGATCCAGCAGACGCCGCTGTCCTCCGTCAAGGTGCTGTGGGTCGGCCGCGAGACCGGCACCTGGGCCTCACTGCATCATTGGAAAAAAGGCTATGTCGCGCCGCCTCATAAACATCTGGCGGGCGCCCACGCCTTTATCGTCTCGGGCAAGCTTCAGGTCAGAACCGGCATCTTGAATGCGGGCGACTACGTCTACGAGCCCTCGGGCGTTCTGCACGACGCGACGACCGCTCTGGAAGACACGACTTATCTCTTCATCTGCAATGGCGCCGTGCTGTTCTTCGACGAGAACGGCTTTACGCGCTACACGAACTGGGAAGTGATGGAGAAGCTGCGCTTGCAGCCAGAGGCAGACATCCAAGCCGAGGCCGCCGAGTAGTCGGCCGCACGCGCCAGTCGGACGCGGCCGATCAGCCGCCGCGAAGATGAACCAGAAAGCCGCTAGGCCAAACGCAGCCGTGTAGGCGGTCGGAACAAGCCCTGGCGCGGCGCCCCCGAGTCGAGGCAAGTCTTGGTTCCGGTTCGAAATTCGGAGAGCGCACGATGAAGGCTGTCGTTTGCGAGGCGTTTGGCGGGCCGGAGGTGTTGGCACTGCGTGAGGTGTCCGACCCGGCGCCGCCCGGCCCAGGAGAGCTGCAAGTTCGTATTCAGGCGCGCGGCGTTCAGTACGTCGACGTCCTGATGCTCGCCGGCAAATATCAGTTCCGACCAGAACCGCCCTTCATTCCGGGCAGCGAGGGCGCGGGCGAGGTGGTAGCCGTCGGGCCCGGCGTCACCGGCTTCAAGCCCGGCGATCGGGTGATGAGCCGACATCGGCTTGGCGCCTTCGCACAGTTGGGTAATTCGCAGGCCGACGATTGCGACCTCGTCCCCACTGCCATGAGCCTGGAGGAAGCGGCAGTCTTCCGCAACGTCTACCACACTGCCTATCACGCGCTATTGCAGCGCGGCCGGCTCAAAGCGGGCGAGTGGGTATTGATCCATGGCGCGGCAGGGGGCATCGGCCTCCCTGCCATTCAGATTGCCAAGCTCTATGGCGCGCAGGTTATCGCCACCGCCAGCACCGACGAGAAACGCGCGGTCTGTCTTGAAGAGGGTGCGGATCATGCGATCGACTACCAGGCCGGCTTCCGCGACAAGGTCACGGAGCTGACCGCAGGCCGCGGCGTCGACATCGTCTACGACCCGGTCAACGGCCCGACTTTCGAGGAGTCATTGCGCTGCCTCGCCTGGGGAGGACGCATCCTGATCCTTGGGTTTCTCGGCGGCGCTCCGGCGCTCGCCCGCACCAACTACCTTCTGATCAAGGGTATCGAGGCGATCGGCGTCCGCATCGGCGGCCTCAACGAGGCCCATCCGGAGATCGCCGCCGCCAATGTCAAGACGCTCGTCGAGCTAGCGGGGCAAGGCAAGCTCAAGCCCCGTATCTGGCGCCGCTTCTCGCTGGAAGAGGCCGCCGACGCAGTGCAAGCGCTGATCGACCGCAAGGTTATCGGTAAGGCGGTTCTTGTCGGCTGAAGTAATGGAGGAGACCCAATGAAAATCACCGATGTCAGCCTGACCCTGTTCTCCTGGGAGAGCATCCCGTCGACGATTTATGGCCACCATACAGCGCGGCCGACCGGCAAGAGCGATCTCGGCCTGCTCGCGATCACGACCGATCAAAGCATCACCGGTCACGCCTTTCTCGGCACCTCCTCCAATCCGGCGAGCCTCGACGGGCCGGGCTTGATCCGCTTTCTGAAACCGATCCTCTTGGGTCAGAACCCGCTCGACCGCGAGCGCCTGAACCGCCTACTGTGGGGGCGCGCCCGCGCCGCCACGGTGCGCGCGATCGGCGCCTGCGACATCGCGCTGTGGGACATTGCCGGCAAGGTGGCGGGGCTGCCAATCCATCGCCTTCTCGGCACGACGCGCGACCAAATCGCCGCCTATGCCAGCTCCGAGATCCACGCCGCGCCCGAAGCTTACGTCGAGCAGGCCCGGCATTACCAATCGACCGGCTGGCGCGCCTACAAGATCCACCCGCCGCAATCCTGGCGCGACGACATCAAGGTCTGCGAGGCAGTACGCAAGGCGGTAGGCGACGACTACACGGTGATGCTCGATTCGACCTGGAGCTACCGTTATGAGGAGGCCTTGCGGGTCGGCCGCGCGATCGAGGAGATGGGGTTTTATTGGTACGAGGACCCGCTCGCCGACCAGGACCTTTACAATTACGTCAAGCTCAAGCAAAAGCTCGACATCCCGATCCTCGCCACCGAATACCCGATCGGCGGCCTTGATTCCTATGTCCCCTGGATCCTCGAACGCGCCACCGACTTTCTGCGCGGCGACGTCGCGGTCAAGGGCGGGATCACCACCTTGATCAAGACCGCCCACCTCGCCGAGGCCTTCCGCATGAATTTCGAGGTGCACCACGGCGGCAATTCACTAAACAATGTCGCCAACCTCCATGTCATCATGGCGATCCGCAACACCGAATTCTTCGAGGTCCTGTTGCCGGACGCAATGCAGAAATACGGCCTCGCCGAAGACATCACCGTCGACCGCGACGGCCTCGTCCACGCCCCGACCGAACCCGGTCTCGGCGCCCACATCGATTTCGACCTGATCGAGCGCAAGAAGGTCGGGGTGTTGAGCTGACGTTTCGGAGGCTGACCCATGCCAAGCGCTGCCCATAACCCAATCAGGCCTCTGGGTGTCGGTGAGGTCGTCGTTCGCGTTGCCGACCTTCAGCTATCGATCGGCTTCTATCGGGATGTGCTCGGGTTCGAACTCATCCGCGTGCTCCATGAGGCTATCGCATTCATGCGAGTGGCGGACGGCGTCGAGGGCCACACGCAAATCATTGGCCTATTTAGCCGCGAATGGCCATCCAGCCGCGAACGCAAAATGTGGGATGGGGCGGACCCAAGGTTGTCGACATTGCATCACTTCGCGATCGAGATCTCTTTAAGCGAGTATGATCGGGTGCTTCAGTACCTACGCAGCAAGGGGCTGAACCCGAATACCGCGACGCATGGGTGGATTGGCTGGCGATCGATTTACGTATCAGACCCTGATGACAACACGGTAGAGTTCGTGTGTTACGATCCCTCGGTATTGATCGCTTGATAGTGCAACCGGTAGCGTGCTCGGGCAAAGATCTCTACTCTCATTCGGCGGCATCGGGCCGTCCATACAGTCGTAAGAGTTCGGTGCCGAGATGCCGGGCGAGTGTGTTGTGCATGCCAGAGCGGCCCGCGCGGGCCTCGGCGTCGGGGTTGTAGTTCGTGTTGGTGTTGATATCGTAGGTGTAGACCCTGCCGCCCGGATCGGTGATGAACTCGATCCCGGCGACGCTGATGTCGTTGGTGGCGAGGAACGCCTCGTAACGGCACTGCAAGCCGGTGTCGATGTCGTCGATGATCGTGAATTTGGCGCGCGGTTCTTCCCCGGCCGGGCAGAACGCGCCGCCGACGGCGCAGCCATCGGCGGGGCACAGCTCGAAACCGTCGCTGGTATCGACCTCAACCGCGTAAATGAAGCGGCCGCCAATGAACTCGACGCGGGTAATCAGCGGCCGCGGCGACCGGATGTATTGCTGCAGTAAATGGAGGCCATCGACAGGCGGCTCGTAATCCACGCCGTGCAGATGGTCGCGAAGCGCATCCATAGAGTGGAACAGCCGCACGCCGAGCCCCTTCCCACCGCGGTTCGGCTTCATAATAAACGGGCCGTCGCCAAAACGCCGCTGCGCCGCCTCGACGAGCAGTTCCTTGCCGGCCACGAGAATGGTATCCGGAGTGCGGATGCCGGCGGCTTCGAGGGCGGCGTATTGGCGTGCCTTGCTGATTTCGAGGTCGAGGGCGCGGCTGCCGTTGACGACGCGACGACCGTGTCCCTCGATCCAAGCAAGCACTGAAGCGGTCAGCTCGGCGGCATAGCGATGGTCGCGCGTGTGCGAAGAGGCGCTCATCCGGTTATAAAAGACGCCCTCGGGCGGCGGCCGGGACAGGTCGAAGACGCCGCGGTCGAGGAACCAATCGTGCCAGGGCAGCGCCTGCCGGTCGAGCGCAGCGGCCAAAGGTTCCAGCCAAGCCGCATTCTCGTGGATCACATGGATATGGGTCATCGGCTTCTCCTCGCTAGGGCGAAACGTAATCACACTAAAGACTGAGTCAATCAGGCCAGTTTCACATTCGGAAATGACTTAATTCGGTCAGGTCATGCCACTACCGACAACACAGCGCTTGACCCGGTAATTCGAGTCATTGTCGGCTGTGCCGGCAGGCGTGAATTGGTCGGCTGTCGGACCGGCCGCGACTATTTGATGGGAGAACGCATGGCATATCAAACTGCCGAAGACCTGCTGTCGTTGTACGACCGCGCACCGCTCAACCGGCGCTACTGGGTCAGCTTCATCTTGCTCGCACTGATCACGGTGCTCGATTTCTTCGACTTCTTTCTGATCGCCTTTATCCTGGCGGCGATCGGGCCCGAGTGGCACCTGACCTATGGGCAGTCGGCGCTGATCCTTTACGGCGGCGGCATCGGTGCGATCCTCGGTGCGCTGGTGTGGGGCAGCCTGGCCGATGTCTGGGGGCGCAAGCTCCAGATCGTGACCGGCACCCTGATCTGCGCGATCAGCGCCGGTCTGATCGGGTTTCTTCCGACCGGTGCCTGGGGGCTGTTGGCATTGTTGCGCATCCTCGTCGGGTTCGGCTTGGCGGCGGCGGCCACCCCTGCACTCACCACCGTCGTCGAAGTGACCCCGACGCGGTTTCGCACCGGCGTCACGAGCTTTTATGTCGTATTCGCGAGCGCCGGCACCTTGTTGGCCTCGTTCACCTCGGCAATCCTGTTGTCGTGGTTAGGCTGGCGCGGTGTCGCCATGCTCGGCATTACACCAACGATCGCCGGCTTGCTGGTATGGTTGTTCGTGCCGGAATCGGTGCGCTGGCTGACCGCCAAAGGACGGTTTGTCGAGGCGCGCGACGAGGTCGCACGGCATCTCGGCCTGCCGCGCGACAGAGTTCCGCTGCCGACCACCAAACCGGCTGCTCCGCCGCGCGCGAGCCTGGCGGAGCTTTACGCCAAACCGCGGCTGTTCTGGCAAACGGTGATCATCTGGGGCGGCTCGTCGACTGCGGTCTACGGGTATTATCTCTGGGGGCCGACAATCGTCGCGCTGGTGCTGCGCGTGCCGGTCGGTCAGGCGGCGAAGTATTTTGTGTACGTGGCCGGCAGCGCGGTCATCGGGAAGCTCCTTGCCTCGGTGGCTGCGCCGGTGATCGGCCGCCGCAGCCTCGGCGTTGCTCTTGCCGTCCTGGCGGCGATTTGCCTCGTCGCCGCCGGCTATTACCACGGGGCGGTGGTCGCCGGGTTCCCGCTGATGGTGCTGCTGATCGCTGCTTCCGCCTTCTTCTGCGAGGGCGGTTTTTCCAACCTCGCGCCCTACACCGTCGAGCAATACGGCGTCCGCCTCGGGGCCCGCTCCGCGGGGCTGGGCCAGGCGGCGAACGGCGTCGGCAAAATCCTCGGGCCATTGGCGCTGGCGCTGATCGCCGGCAGTAGCAACCTCGTATCGCCGCAGGCCACGGAGGATGCCGTGCTTCCGGCCTTCCTGTTCCTTAGCATCAACATGCTGCTCGTGGCTCTGGGTTTCGCTCTCCTTGGGGTCGAAACGCACGGCAGACCGATTGGGCTCGGTGACGAGACAGCGACGGCCATACCGGTCGGTGCCGCGGGTTCGCCGAGGGAGGCGTCGTCATGACGGGGCGCATCGCAGCAAAGTCGCGCTTGTCGTCGGGGCGGGAGGCGGGATCGGTGGGGCGGGCGCCGTCGGTCTCGGGCGTGACGGCGCAGCGGTGGTCTGTGGCGACATTGACACCGCCGCAGCCGAGGCGACCGCCGCGGAAATCCGCGCTGCCGGCGGGCGCGCCGTGGCGCTCGGCCTCGATGTGCGTGACCGCTCGGCCGTCGACTCCGCGGTCGCAGCGACCGTGCGCGAATTCGGCAGGCTCGACGTGCTGCTCAACTGCGTGGGCGTCAGCCAGACTACCGCCTTTCTCGACCTCGATCCCGGCGAGTGGGAGCGTATAATCACGATCAATCTGACCGGCATGTTCCACCTCGGGCAGGCGGCGGCTTGGCAGATGGTGCGGCAGGGCACCGGCGGGAGCATCATCAATGTCACCTCGCAGCTCGCCGAGGTCGCCCGCCTCGGACGCGCCGCCTATGTCGCCTCCAAAGGCGGCGGCCGGTCGCTGACCCATGCGATGGCGCTCGAACTGGCGCCGCACGGCATCCGCGTCAACGCGATCGCGCCCGGCCCGACCTTGACCGGACTGACGCGCGCCAGCTATGCCGACCCCGAACGGCGGCGCGCTACGATCGCGCAGATCCCGCTCGGCCGTCTGGGCCAGCCGGAGGACATTGTGGGAGCAATTCTCTTTCTCGCCTCCGACGAAGCTCGCTGGGTAACCGGGAGTACGGTCACCGTCGATGGCGGCTATCTCGTACAGTGAGGGGCAGGCCATGCCGACCAATGTCACCCGGCGGCTCGCACAATTCCTTGCCGACTAACAAGAAACCACCCCGGTTGAGGATTGGCATTGCGTCGATGGATCCGCGCGCGGTGACAGCCTGGTCCGAGCATCAGGCGGCAACAGCAAGGGGTTGGAGTTTGACGTCGAAGCCGAGCTTGGT
>Ga0209656_10000990_pt1 | contig 18347 bp, 15 predicted proteins | sample BogFormECP12_OM2_FD_188239 | JGI IMG/M metagenome (GOLD analysis project Ga0209656, IMG submission 188239) | Bog forest soil microbial communities from Calvert Island, British Columbia, Canada - ECP12_OM2 (SPAdes) (version 2) | ecosystem: Environmental > Aquatic > Freshwater > Wetlands > Bog ... | reverse complement strand
GAGCCGGCACTTTCAGGATGCTTCTGGTTCCCGGATGTGACGGCGGATGTGTTTACCCACCCCTCATCCGCAGGATACCGTCCGGTTGCCATGATCGGATGGCAGGTCTCCGCGACCGCCGGGACAAGTCCTTCATCCCGGCTCCGGCCCGCTAGCCTAAGGCCACAGCCTAAGGCTAGCGGCCGAGGGGTTCAGCCTGGCTCGGTCCCGCTGGATTTAGTAACCGCAGGCGACTGCCCGTTCCCATTCGACTTAGGCGCGCCTTGTCCGGGTCCGATGAGCTGCCCGGATCCGTTCACCCCGCTCACCCCTCCCGCTCCTTCGGCGGCCGACCCGGGCTCGACGAGCTCGCTGGGCTCGAGGCCGCCTTCCGAGGCCACTGCGGCCAGTTCGGCGCCGAGCGGCTCAGGCGCGGAGCCGGCGCCGACCGGCGTGCGCTCGCCGGTGAGCAGGGAGGCGATGGCGGCGATCACGTTGGCCGCGATCGCGAACGCGAACGCCACCCCGAGACCGTCGTGGAACGGGGCGGTGATCAGGTGCGGGAAGAACTGGCGCCCTTGGACGTACGCGGCGTGGCCCGCGGGCAGCTGCGCCAGCAGGTGCGGGCCGAGCAGCTGCTGCATCGGGTTGTAGCCAAGGAAGGCGGCGAACAGGACGCCGATCGGCGGCAGGTGGGAGATCTGGTGCGCCGCGGCGGCCGGGATGCCCTGCGCGGTCAGGCCGCCGAACATCGCGGTCGGCAGCTTGCTGGACAGCCCGGCCACCATCAGCGAGAAGAAGATCCCGATGGACAGCACGAAGGCGGTGTTCTGGAAGGTCGCGATCATGCCGCCGGCCGCGCCGCGCTGGTCGGCCGGCACGGAGTTCATCATCTCGGCCCGGTTCGGCGAGGCGAACAAGCCAGAGCCGAAGCCGTTGAGCACGATGACGAGCGCGAACACCGCGTACGGGAAGTTCACCGGCAGGAACAGCAGGAGGAAGAAGCTCAGTGCGGTCAGCAGCGCGCCGCCCGCGGTGAACGCCTTGGCGCCGTACCGGTCGGAGAGCACGCCGGACAGCGGCGCCGAGACCAGGAACCCTATGGTCAGCGGCACCAGGTAGATCCCCGCCCACAGCGGGGTCTGGCTGAAGCTGTACCCGTGCAGCGGCAGCCAGATCCCTTGCAGCCAGATGATCAGCATGAACTGCATGCCACCGCGCCCCAGTGCCAGCATGAAGTTCGCGATGTTGCCCGCGGCGAAGGCCCGGATGCGGAACAGCGACAGCCGGAACAGCGGTTCGGCGACCTTGGTCTCCACGAAGCCGAACACCACCAGCGCCGCCAGCCCGCCGAACATGGCGGTGAGCACCCACGGGTTGGTCCACCCCATCGGGTGGCCGCCGTAGGGCAGCAGGCCGTAGGTGATGCCGACCAGGATGGCGATCAGCCCGGCGGCGAACAAGATGTTGCCCGACCAGTCCATCCGCGCTTTACGCCGCGTCCCGATGTCCCGCAGCATGAAGTACGCCCACACGGTGCCGAACGCCCCGATCGGCGCCGAGACCAGGAACACGTAGTGCCAGTTGATCGGGCCGAGGAGACCGCCGAGCAGCAGCCCGATGAACGAGCCCGCGATGGCCGCGATGGCGTTCATGCCCAGGGCGGTGCCGCGCTGGTTGGCGGGGAACGCGTCGGTGAGGATCGCGGCGGAGTTAGCGAACAGGAACGCGCCGCCGATGCCCTGCACGACCCGCCAGATGATCAGCCACAAGGCCGCCGAACTGCCGTGCATCCAGGTGATGGTCAGGAAGACCGAGGCCACGCTGAAGATCGCGAACCCCATGTTGTACATCCGGACACGGCCGAACATGTCGCCCAGCCGCCCGAACGACACCACCAGCACCGCGGACACCACGAGGAACCCCATGAACATCCACAGCAGGTAGCTCGTGTTGCCAGGACTCAGCGGGTTGAGGCCGATCCCGCGGAAGATGTCCGGCAGCGCGATCAGCACGATCGACTGGTTGATGGTCGCCATCAGCACGCCGAGCGTGGTGTTCGACAGCGCGATCCACTTGTAGTGCGGGCCGACCTCGGCCGCCGCCCTGGCACCGCTCGGACTCAGCGCACCGTTCGGGGTTTGCGGCTCGTGCCCAGGCACGCCAGCCCCCGCCTGACCGGAATTCGAATTCATTTGGGCTAAGCCCCCACAGGCAACTTTGGCATCATCAGAAACTTGCTTGACGTCAACTAACTATAACGCAAAGTCCCGGCCGGCCGCTCGCCGGCCTACTCCCAGGCGGCCAGGACGCCCTAGTCGGCGCAACGCACGCCCTCGTTGGCGAGGCACACGCCCTCGTGACGGGGCACACGCCCTCGCCCAACATGGCCCTGCCGCCCCTTATGCCCGCCTCGCCGCCCCTATGCCCCTTAGCGCCTCGCCTCACTTCACGTACCCCGGACCCGGCACGAGGACCATCCAGAGCTGAAATGTCAGTCCATCGTACTAGAGTTCGAATATGCGTAAATCACAAGAGCTTGACCTGCTGGAAGAGCGGGCCGTAATGCTGCGCCGCCAAGGTAAGTCCCTTCGGCAGATCAAGGAGATCCTGGGTCCCGTGAGCAATGCCACGCTCAATGACGCACTCAAGGGCGAGCCTCCGCCCGAGTGGACCCGACGCCCCAAGGCCAAGGACGAACTGCGGGCCACCGCTCGCGAGCTGCGCAGCCAAGGTATGGATTACGAAGAGATCGCCGCCGCTCTCGGCGTGGCCAAGAGTTCCGTTTCCCTCTGGGTCCGCGACCTGCCCACCCCGGCGAGGTTGAGCTACGCGGAATGCAGGAAACGTTCTGCCGAGGGCGCCGCCCGCTACTGGGCCGCCGAACGCCCCGCCCGCGAGGCCACGCGGACCGCGGCCCGCGAAGCCGCCGCCGCCGAGATCGGTGAGTTGACCGATCGCGAGATCCTCATCGCCGGCGCCATCGCTTACTGGTGCGAGGGCACCAAGAGCAAGCCGCACCGGCCGGACGCCCGCGTCATCTTCACGAACAGCGACCCCGCACTGATCCAGTTCTTCCTGCGATTCCTCGACGTGATCGGGACTCCCCGCACAGACCTAGCCTTCCGCGTCTTTATCCACGAGAGCGCCGATCCGGAATCGGCCCAGCGGTTCTGGCTGGAGGTTACCGGCGCGTCGCCGGGTCAGTTCCGTACTCCTGCGCTGAAGCGCCACAACCCGAAGACCGTGCGGAAAAACGTGGGCGAGAACTATCACGGCTGCCTGCGCATCGACGTCCGCCGCAGCGCAAGCCTCTACCGCAGGATCGAAGGCTGGGCAGCCGCAGGCATGGGGGGACGTCGCGCGCAAAACGAGTAGCAGACGAGCCGTGGATACCCAGGGATCCGCTGATACCGCCATGGCAGCCCGGCCGGTATCGTGGATTGACGGTCGCGGCACTAGCAAATTTCTGTAACAGTGTGTGTTGATCCGGCGTTGGGTAATTGGCAGCCCACCAGCCTTTGAAGCTGGGTCGTCCTGGTTCGAGTCCAGGCGCCGGAACTATATTCGATTTCATTCAACTTATAGGCGTATTTGACGTCATCGCCATGTTGCCTGTGCAGCAATTTACCGGCTCAATGAGGCACCGGCCCTGAACCTGCCGCGCCGGAAAGCGCGCCAGATCGTGGCGCAACCGCGCATGAGCGGCACGCGTGGCGGGTGGGCGCGGCCGGAGACAAGGCGGAGCCGGGCGCAACAACCCTGGCGAGACGTGACGTCCGCGATACGAAAGGTCTAAATGTCTCGCATCCTGAGACAGGACGGGTGGCGTGCATACGAAATTCATAGGCCTATTTGCAGAAATTCACCTGCCAAGCCTTGCCCAACCTACGGTAGAGTAGGCTACGGTTACGTAAGCGTACAAACGCTCCTGCCCCTTCTCCGATACCCAGAGGAGCACGATGACCACATCTCCCGACACCGTCAGCGCGGTTGAAGCCACCACGGCGGGCCTGGCCACGTCGCCCACCATGCCCGCGTCCGCCGGACCCGTCGGGGGAACCACCAGAACCCGGCTACGGCCATCCCGGCCCGACCTGGACGACGAGCAGACCCCCACGTTCCAGCGCGTCCTGGTCGGCGTTTTCGTGGCCATCCCCCTCGTAGCGCTGATCGCCGCCATCCCGCTGATGTGGGGCTGGGGCCTGGGTTGGCACGACGTGGTGATCGCGCTGGTCTTCTACTGGGTGTCTGGGCTCGGCATCACGGTCGGCTTCCACCGGTACTTCACCCACGGGTCGTTCAAGGCGAAGACTGGCCTGCGGGTCGCGCTCGCGATCGCCGGCAGCCTCGCCATTGAGGGACCGGTCATCACCTGGGTCTCGGATCACCGCAGGCACCACAAGTACAGCGACAAGGAAGGCGACCCGCACTCGCCCTGGCGGTACGGGGACGACTGGAAGGCGCTGTCCAAAGGCCTGGTGTACGCCCACATCGGCTGGCTCTTCGACCCGAACAAGACCTCGCAGGAGAAGTTCTCCCCTGACCTGCTCGCCGACCGGCGGATCAAGAGCGTAGACAGCTGGTTCCCCGGGCTCGTCGCGGTCACGCTGCTGCTGCCCGCGCTCATCGGCGGCCTGTGGGGCATGTCCTGGCAGGGCGCGGTGACCGCCTTCTTCTGGGCCACCCTGGTACGCATCGCGCTGCTGCACCACGTCACCTGGTCGATCAACTCCATCTGCCACACCTTCGGCAGCGAGGAATTCGAGGTCCGTGACAAGTCGCGGAACGTGTCCTGGCTGGCGATCGCGTCCTTCGGTGAATCCTGGCACAACCTGCACCACGCGGACCCCACCTGCGCCCGGCACGGAGCGCTGAAGGGCCAGCTGGACCCGAGCGCGCGGGTCATCTGGGCGCTGGAGAAGCTGGGCTGGGCCTACGACGTGCGCTGGCCGGACGAGGAGCGGCTCGAGGCCAAGCGTCCGGCGACGGCGACGAGGAAACTCGGCTCGATGACGCGGCGCGCCAGCCGGGTCCGTGACGCGGTAGCCGCGGAGTCGCGATGATGAACAAGTGAGTGCTCAGCCCCATACATCCGGCCGCAAGAGGATGACTGGGAAGGAGCGGCGGGAGCAGCTCCTGGGCGTCGGGCGCCGCCTGTTCGCCGAGCGGGGGTTCGAGGGGACCTCGATCGAGGAGATCGCCGCCCAGGCGGGCGTCTCGAAGCCGGTGGTGTACGAGCACTTCGGCGGCAAAGAAGGCCTCTACGCCGTGGTCGTCGACCGGGAGGTGGAGCGCCTGCTGGCCATGACGACCACGCTCCTGGGCGGCGACCAAAGCAGGGCGAAGTTCGAGGCCGCGGCGGTGACCCTGCTCAGGTACATCGACGACAACTCCGACGGCTTCCGCATCCTGGTCAGGGACTCAAATCCGGGTTCGGGCACGGGCACTTACGGCACGCTGCTCAGCGATATCGCCGGGCAGGTCGAGTACATCCTGGCCGACTTCCTCTCCTCGCGCGGCCATGACCCCAAGCTCGCGCCCATGTACGCCCAGATGGTCGTCGGCATGGTCGCGTTCACCGGGCAGTGGTGGCTCGATGCCCGCAAGCCCAAGCTGGAAGAGGTCGCCGCCAACCTGATCGACCTGGTCTGGAACGGCCTCTCCCACCTGGACGCGAACGGCCGCGAGTCAGCCGGGCAGTAAGAGTCAGCCGGGCAGTAAGAGTCAGCCGGGCAGTAAGAGTCAGCCGGGCAGTAAGAGTCAGCCGGGCAGTAAGAGTCAGCCGGGCAGTAAGACCGGGGCCGCGCCAGGCGGTGCGGCCCCGGCCCCGCCGACCGGCCACGCCGGGGCCGCGCCGGGTGCCAGCGTGACGGTCCCCGCGCCGCCGGCCGTGGACGGCAGGGCCTCGGCCGTCCAGGCCCGGAACCCGCCGATCACGTCCGTGGCCCGGTGCAGACCCAGGTCCTGCAGCGCCGCCGCGGCCAGGCTCGAGGTGTATCCGTCCACGCAGATCACGATGACCCGGTGGTCATAGCCGGTCACCCAGGACAGCCGGGCGTCGCAGCCCGGATCGAGGCGCCACTCCAGGTGATTGCGCTCCACGACGGTAGAGCCGGGTATCTCGCCCTGCTCCGCCCGCTGCGCGGCGGGCCGGATGTCGATGAGCACGCCGCCGTCCGACACCTCGCGAAAGGCCTGCCGCGGCGGCAGCCGCAGCAGGCGGGCGCGCGCGGACGCCAGGATCTCTTCGATGCTGCGGGCACCAGGCGGCCTGGCCGTCACCACGCGGCGGCGCCTTCGGTGCACCGCTTGACCAGCCCGCCCGGCGTCAGGTCATAGCGCGTCATCTCCGGCATCGGCGGCGAGTACGCGTGCACGCTCACCGCCACCGCGGCGGCGGCGGCGTTGCGGACGTCGTGGATGTAACGGGGGCCGAACGCCCGCGCCCCGCCCGCTCCCACCGGCTTGGCCAGCACCTGCCCCGTCGTGGTCGCCCCGACCACCCGGCGCTCCATCAGGGTTCCCCAGACCACGGCGAACGCGCCGGCCGATCCGCCGTGGTCGTGAAACCCGGTCGACTGGCCGGGCAGCCAGCTGATCACCCATACCTCGTGGCTGTCGTCGAGGTGTATCCGCTCGTACCAGCGGCCCTCCGGGTTCAGCCGCACCCGGCTCAGCCAGTCGGCGGGACTCGCCGCCAGCCGCCGGACCACGTCGGCCAGCTGCCGTGCGCCGAGTAGCCGACCAGGCTGCATGTGGGCTGGTGACGTCGGCCGGATCGTCGTGCTCATTGTCGCGTCTCTCCTCACGTTGACATCGCCGGCGGCGAGCGCCAGCGGAAACAGGCGAACTCAAGGGGCCAGACGGGCTGGCTGGACCGAGCCGGTCTGGTCAGTGCTGGTCTGGTCAGTGCTGGTCTGATCAGTGCTGGTCTGATCGGGGCGAGCCGGCCAGACATCGCCTGGCGCCGGGCGCCAGCGGGAAGGCGCCGGCGAGAACGCGCTGCCGGACAGGCGTTGACGGGAGAGGCATGCCACGGCGCATGCCGTGATCCTGCCAGAGTTTCCCTATTAAAGCAATGGGAAAAGGGGTTTAGCTGAGCCGGTGGGCGACGGCGAACACGCGGCGGAATGGGAAGATGGTGCCGAACGGGTGCGGCGGATACGCCTGGCGAACCTGCGCGCCGTACTCGGCGAGGAAGCCCGCGGCCTGGTCCGCCTCGAGCGCAGCGAGCACAGGCCGCAGTCCGGTGCCCCGGTACCACTCGAGCACCGGGTCAGTCCCCTGCAGGATGTGCACGTACGTCGTCTCCCAGGCGTCGACCTCGCAGCCGGCCCGGGCCAGCAGCTCCGCGTAGTCCGCTGGGTCGGCTGACTGCCGGTTCAGCTCCACGTCCCGCAGCAGCGGGCGCCACCGGGCCGAGGCCGCCATCTCGCGCAAGATCGCGTAAGACGGCTGGTCGAAGTTACCCGGGACCTGGAAGGCCAGCCAGCCGTCGTCGGCCAGCTGGTCCACCCAGCGGACCAGGAGCTCACGATGGCCGGGCACCCACTGCAGCGCCGCGTTGGAGATGATCACGTCGGGCAGGCTCTGCGGCTTCCAGTGCCTTATGTCGTCGAGCATGAACGACAATCCGGGCGCGTGGCTCGTTGCGACTGGTCCGGAACCGGAGGGCGCCGGGGATCGCGGGGCACCTGCCGTGGTGAGCTCGCGGGCTGCCTCGATCATCTCGGGTGAGCTGTCTACGCCGCACACCACGGCCGAGGGCCAGCGCTCCGCGAGCAGGGCGGTCAGGTTCCCCGGGCCGCAGCCCATGTCGACCACGTATCCGGGAAGTTCAGCTCCGACCCGGGCGAGCAGGTCGAAAAACGGCCTGGCGCGCTCGCCTCCAAACCGCAGATACAGGGCCGAGTCCCACATGCCGGTCAATCCTTGTCTGACACGTACTGAGCTGATCCCCTTGTACATGACTGGGATTCTTGACGTCAAGAGATACGCTCTAGTAATGGGCCAGCGCGGCGGTTCCCGCACCGAGGCGGACTCCGACGATGAGATCCTCGCCGCGCCGCCGCTGCGCGACGAGGTGGATGACCTGGTCGCCGCCTGGCGAGCGCAGCGGCCCGACCTGGATGTCGAGCCGATGCAGGTGCTCAGCCGGATCTCCAGGCTCGCCCGGCACCTGGACATTGCGCGGCGCGGCGCGTTCGCCGAGCACGGGCTCGAGTCGTGGGAATTCGACGTGCTGTCCGCGTTGCGCAGGCAGGGGCCGCCGTTCCAGCTCACCCCGGGCGCGCTGCTTCGCGCCACCCTGGTCACCTCCGGCACAATGACGAACCGGATCGACCGGCTGGCCGGCGCGGATCTCGTCCGCCGGGAGCCCGACCCCCGGGATAAGCGGGGGGTGCTGGTCACCCTCACCGAGCGGGGCCGAGCGCGGGTGGACGCGGCGCTGGCCGGGCTGCTGCGCCGCGAGCGGGTGCTGCTGGCGGCCCTGGACACCGGGGAACGCCAGCGGCTGGCCGACCTGATGCGGATCCTGCTCGCTCCCTTCGACGCGGTGGAATAGGTTCGGCTCACCAGCGTGGACATAACCGCCGCGGAACGGGATCTGCCTCAAATAACGCGTACGTAACGTTTCAATCTTGAACAGACAGGCCCGTGCCCGCGCAGCCCATTTCAGGATCGTGTGAATCTGCCCCCCATATTCCGGGGGTAAGTGCACACGATCAGCGCAGCGGCACATGCTGACGTCCGCGAATACCCGGTTCATCCCGGTTTGCCTTCCTCGTCACGGGTCGCCGGGCTAACGCGTCGTTACCATCAGCGAGATGCGAGCCAGAGCCCGGAACGGGGTAGATGATGTCCACGATCGCTATTGCTCGAGCTCGGCGGCTACGGTCAGCCAGCGTTCTTCTAGGTCTGCCTTCTCGGCCTGGGTGGCCTTCAGGTCGGCGCCTAGGGTGGTGAGCTTTTCGTAGTCGGTAGCGTTGGCGGCTAGCTGGGCGGTGAGCTCGGTCTCGCGGGCCGATAGGCGTTCCAGCTGGCGCTCGAGGCGCTGCAGTTCCTTGCGGGCCGTGCGCTCCTGCGCCGCCGACGTCCGCGGCGGCTCCGTACCGGCGACCGGTGACGCGCCCGGTGCTCCCGCCGCGGCTGCTCCCGCCGCGGCTGTTCGCGCCGCGGCTGTTCGCGCCGCGGCTGTTCGCGCCGCGGCTGTTCGCGCCGCGGCTGTTCGCGCCGCAGCTGTTCGCGCCGCAGCTGTTCGCGCCGCAGCTGTTCGCGCCGCAGCTGTTCGCGCCGCGGCTGTTCGCGCCGCAGCTGCTCGCGCCGCAGCTGCTCGCGCCGGGACCGGTCCGCCGGGCGCGTCGCCCGCGCGGGCCGCCCGGACGCGGTCCAGGTACTCGTCCACCCCGCCGCCGAGGAAGGCGAGCTTGCCGTCGCCGAGCAGCGCCACCACGTGCTCGGTCACGCGCTCCAGGAAATACCTGTCGTGACTGACCACCACCAGCGTGCCTGGCCAGTCGTCGAGCAGGTCCTCGAACTCGGTCAGCGTCTCGATGTCCAGGTCGTTGGTGGGCTCGTCCAGGAGCAGGACGTTGGGCTCGTCCATGAGCAACCTGAGCATCTGGACCCGGCGCTGCTCGCCGCCGGACAAGTCGCCCACCCGGGTCCGCTGCCGTTCCGCGGTGAAGCCGAGCCGCTCGAGCAGCTGTCCCGCGGACAGCTCGCGGTCACCCACTCGGATCCGCAGCCGTATCTCCTCCACCGCCGCACGGACCCGCTGGTCGGGGTCGAGCTCGGCGAGCTCCTGGGACAGGTGGGCCAGCCGCACGGTCTTGCCCCGGATGACCGTTCCGTCCGCGTGCAGCCCCGGGCTGGCCGACCCGGAGTCCACTCCCCCGGCGAGCACGTTCAGCAGCGAGGTCTTGCCGCTGCCGTTGACCCCGACGATCCCGACCCGATCCCCGGGGCCGAGCCGCCAGGTCACCTGGTCAAGGAGGGAACGCTCGCGGTCGCCGGTGCCCACCGACACCGAAACGTCCTCCAGCTCGATCACGGTCTTGCCCAGCCGGGCGGTGGCCAGCCGGGTCAGCTCGACGCTGTCGCGGGGCGGCGGCTCGGACGCGATGAGCGTGTTGGCCGCCTCGACCCGGAACTTCGCCTTGGTGGTCCTGGCCCTGGCGCCGCGCTGCAGCCAGGCGAGCTCCTTGCGGGCCAGGTTGCGGCGGCGCCGCTCGGCCGCGTCCTCGCTGCGCTCACGTTCGGCCTGCGCGAGCACGTAGGCCGAGTAGCCGCCCTCGGCGGAGTGCACCTGGCCCCGGTCGATCTCCCAGGTCCGCTCGCAGACGGTGTCGAGCAGCCAGCGGTCGTGGCTGACCACGATGACCGCACAGTGCTCATTCCCGGCCCGGTCGCGCAGGTGCCTGCCGAGCCAGTCGATCGCCTCGATGTCGAGGTGGTTGGTGGGCTCATCGAGCAGCAGCACGTCCTGCTCGGCCACCAGCAGGGCGGCGAGCGCGACCCGGCGGCGCTCGCCGCCGGACAGCTGCCCGGCCTGAGCGTCGACGCCGATCCCGGGCAGCAGCTCGGCCATGATCGCGCGGGCCCGGGGATCCGCCTCCCACGGTGCCCGCGGGATATCGGGTCCGTCCAGCTCCAAGGCGGATCCGGCCACGGCCGGGCCGACCGCGAAGCGGCCCGCAGTGCCGCCCATGGGCCCGAACACGATCTCGCCGACCGAACCGGCCAGCTGGTCGGCCTGCGGCAGGTAGCCAAGCCGCAGGCCGGACGCCGTGGCCACCCGGCCGGTGTCCGGCGCGACACGGCCGGCCAGCATCCTGAGCAGCGTGGACTTCCCCGCGCCGTTGCGGCCTACCACCCCGATCCGGTCCCCGGCCGACACGCCGAGCGAGACGCCGTCGAGCAGGCTGCGGTGCGCGTAGGCCTTCGCCGCCTTCTCCAGGCTGATCAGGTTTACCACGTTCGAGTCACTTCGATGGGGGGACGATGGCCGCGCCTGCCACTGGCCCGGTGACCCGCGCCACCGACCGGCACACACCCGCCCCGGACAAGGATACGGCCAGGTCCAGGGCGCGGTCCGCGCTGGCCGCGAGGAACACGCAGGTCGGTCCCGAGCCCGCCACCAGCGCGCCCAGCGCGCCCAGCTCGAGTCCCGCAGCCAGAGTCTTGCGCAGCGCGGGGAACAGCGAAAGCGCGGCCGGCTGCAGGTCATTGCTCAGCGCCCGTCCCACGAGCCTGGCCTCACCGGAGCGCAGCGCCGACATGAGCGCGGCGTCCAGGTCCGGCCCGGCGGGCGAGGCGTGCGCCGTGCCCCCGGCACCGCCCGCGCGAGTGGCCCGCAGCCGGTCCAGCGCCGCGTACACCTCGGGGGTGGATAGGTGACCGTCGGCGAAGGCCAGCACCCAGTGGTACTGGGTCGACGGGGCCAGCGCCGGCGTCAGCTGCTCGCCCCGGCCGCGGCCCACCGCGGTCCCGCCGAGCAGCGCGAAGGCCACGTCGCTGCCTACCCGGGCGGCGACCTCGACAAGCTGCGGCTGGCTGAGGCCGCCATCCCACAGCTCATTGCAGGCGACCAGGGCCGCGGCCGCGTCGGCGCTGCCGCCGGCCAGCCCGGCCGCCACCGGGATGCGCTTGGCGATCGTGATGTGCACGCCCGCTGTGTCGGCTCCGATGCTGGCCCTCCGGCCGGCCGCCGCGCCCGCCACCGCCTTACGCAGCGCCGCCGCCGCCCTCAGGACCAGGTTGTCCGGGCCTGCCGGAACCCGGTCCGCGCCCTCGCCGGTGACCGTGACCCCATCACGCCCGGCTGCCTCCGCGGCGACCTCGTCGAACAGCGAGACGGCATGGAAGACCGTCACCAGGTCGTGATAACCGTCAGCCCGCGGCGGCCCCACCGCGAGCTGGAGGTTGAGTTTGGCGGGTACCCGCACGGTCACACCGGTCACGATTGTCAAAGCGTACGCGGTCCTCGCCGCCGCGCCGCGAACCAGGCCAGCTTCACCGACGGCGCGCCGTACACCCTCGACCCGGATCCGCGCACATCCGGTCCGCCACCTCGGCCTGGACCATCACCAGGCCCCGCCGCAGCGAGCCCACGGCGGCGCTCTGCGAGCGCATGGGCCGGCCGGCCCCTCGGGCTGGACGGTTCAGCGCGGCAGCCTCGCGACGCAGAATACGGTTTGCCCGAACGGCGGGCGAATGATCCGCTCAAGGACCCTCGTGACCGGAACCACGGTTATGTCATAGAGCGAGGCGACCCTCGGATTCAAGTGCCCCACGCCGGCCCGCCGGACCGCCAGCCACCACGCGATCCCGCCGATGAAATTCACCGGCTTGCACACCTCAACCGTCAGCCCGGCCGATTCGACGGCACGGCGGAGAGTTTTCGGCGTATAGCGTGTGACATGGCCGACCTTACGGTCGAAATCGCCGTAAAGCTGCATATACCCGGGAACCCAGATGACGATGCTGCCGCCGGGCTCGACGCATGCTGCCAGGTCGCGGAGCGCCTGTGCATCGTCGGCGATGTGCTCGAGGACGTTCATCATCACTACCGTGTCGACCTTGCGGCGTGCCTTGATCTCGCCGGGTAGCGAAAGCTCGAGGACCTCGACGTCGTCACGACCGGAGTAGTGCTCTTCGAGCTGGCCGATGCAGTAGGGATCGTTATCGCTCACGATCAAGTACTCGAGGCGGCCGCTGAACTGTTCGGAGAAGTGGCCCAGGCCGGAGCCCACCTCCAGAAGCGAACGGCCGACATGGGGCGCGACCAGGTCGAACTGGTAGGCACGGTATCTCCGGCCCTCAGCGCCGCCCAGGTGATTCTCGAGCGAGTCTGCGCTCGAGGCAGGCTGCAGCACCGGCGCTGCCGGGCCGTCCCCGACGGCTGCGGGACCACCCTGTTCGTTCGGCATTCTCTTGATCCTCTTTGCTGAGATCGACGCACGGCAGCACTGGATTGGGGCCGTCTGGAACCAGTCAAGCGTAGTCGGTGCTACGTGTTGCCGCTGCCGTAACACCAACGTCACGCCGCCTGGGCCCGGAACTTCGCCTTGGTAGTCCGGGCCCCCGGGCCGCGTGGTCACACCGGTCACGATTGTCCAAGCGTCCGCAGTCCTTCTCGGTGCACCGCCGCCAGCCGCGCGAACTCCCCGACGCCGAGCGATTCCCCCCGCGCGCCGGGCTCGATGTCCGCTGCCCGGAGCAGCCGTTCGGCCTCCGGCGCCGAACCGGCCCAGCCGGAGAGCGCGGCCCGCAGCGTCTTGCGTCGTTGCCTGAACGCCGCGTCGATGACCGCGAACACCTCCTCGCGGGACGCCGTAGTGACCGGCGGGTCTCGCTTGGTGAACGCGACTAGACGGGAGTCCACGTTCGGCACCGGCCAGAACACGGTGCGCGGCACCGGGCCGGCCGGCCGGGCCGCCGCATACCAGGCCAGCTTCACCGATGGCGTGCCGTACACCCGTGACCCGGGCCCGGCGCACATCCGGTCCGCCACCTCCGCCTGGACCATGACCAGGCCCCGGCGCAGCGTGGGCAGGGCGGCTAGCAGGTGCAGCAGGACCGGCACCGCCACGTTGTAGGGCAAGTTCGCGACCAGCACAGACGGCGACCCAAAAGCCGAGGGCAGATCCCGCCCGGCGACCTGCAGCGCGTCCGCGGTGACCACGGCCACCCGGTCCGCGAGCTGCGGCGCATGGGAGGCGATCGTAAGCGGCAGCTCGCCGGCCAGCGCCCGGTCGATCTCGACGGCCACCAGCCGGCCGACGCCGGCTTCCAGCAGGGCGAGCGTGAGCGAACCGAGCCCCGGACCCACCTCGAGCACCACGTCCTGCCGCTCCAGGGCGGCCAGCGAGGCGATCTTCCGAACGGTCCCTGGCTCGACGACGAAGTTCTGGCCCAGCCGCTTGGACGGCCGGACACCGAGGCGATCGGCCAGCATTCGGATCTCGGCCGGGCCGAGAAGCCGCACCGCTGGCTCCTGATCAGCCATCGGGGTTGACGGACACGGGCGGGCGCGGAGCGAGGCCCGGGCAGGCGAGGCAGGGCACGCGGCTACCAGGGGCCGAAGGTGCGCTGGGCGGTGGCGGTGACCGCATCGCACAGGTCCGCCACGTCCATCCCCTTCACCTCGGCCAGGCAGCGCAGGGTGTCCGCGACCAGGGCAGGCTCGTTGGGCTTACCCCGGTTCGGCACCGGGGTGAGGAACGGCGCATCGGTCTCGGCCAGCACGAGATCGGCCGGGGCGGCCGCGGCGGCGTCGCGGAGCGGCTGCGCGTTGGCGAACGTCACGTTGCCCGCGAACGACATCACGTAGCCGGCCTCGGCGCACTGCTTGACCATCGGCACGTCGCCGGAGAAGCAGTGGAACACGACCTGGTCCGGCGGGCCCTCCTCGGCGAGGATGCGCAGCACGTCGGCGTGCGCCTCCCGGTCGTGGATCATCAGCGCCTTGCCGGTCCGCTTGGCGATCTTGATGTGCTCGCGGAACCACCAGCGCTGCACGTCCGGAGCGGCGTGGTCGCGGTAGTAATCGAGGCCCGTCTCGCCGACCGCGACCACCCGCGGATGTGCGGCCAGCGCCTCAATCTCGGCTAGCACTGCCTCGGCTAGCACTGCCTCGGCTAGCACTGCCTCGGCCAGCACTGCCTCGGCCAGCACTGCCTCGGCCGGCACTGCCTCGGCCAGCACCTCGTCGGCGGTCAGCGCGGACGCCACGGCGGCGACGGTGTCGTTCGGGTGGATCGCAACGGCCGCGTACACCTCGTCGTACTCGGCGGCGCACGCCGCCGACCAGCGGGAGGATTCCAGGGTGGTACCGACCGTGACGACCCGCGCGATCCCCGCGGCCCGGGCCGCGGCCAGCACTGCTGTTACCTCGGGGGGACGCCCCCCCCAGACCCCCACTGTGTTTCTCCCGGGGGGACCCATCCCCCCGGACCCCCCTTGGGAGGGACCCATCCCCCCAGACCCCCCTTGGATCATGTCCAGGTGGGTGTGGCTGTCGAGCGCCGGCCTGGGCAGGACAGACGGGGGAACCGGGGCTGTCACCATGGACCGTTCGGCCGGAAAAAACGGGTCACGGCGCCCCTAGCCGGGCAAGTTCCTCGTCCACTACCGAGGAGTCCAGCTTGGTGAACAGCGGCTTGGGGACGGCCAGCGGCGTGCCGACGCGCACCGGCTGCGACGCCCAGCGGGCGGCGCCGTCGTAGCGCCCGGTAATCACCGGGTAGGGCGGTCCGCCCTCCTCGTCGACCTCCTCGACGTGCGGCATGTCCGACCAGGTGCCCGGGCCACCCGGCCCATGTTCACGCAGCATCTCGTGCACCTGCTGGGACGAGCGGGGCAGGAACGGGGTGAGCAGCGTCTTGGCGTCGTCGACGAGCTGCAAGGCCACGTGCAGCACGGTCCGCATCCGGTCCGGGTCCGATTCGCGCAGCTTCCACGGCGCCTGTTCGGAGAAGTACTTGTTGGCCTCGGCCACCGTCCGCATCGCCTCGGTGATCGCGAACTTGAACCGCGAGGCGGACAGGTGCTCCCCGACCGGGCCGAAGGCCTGCCTGGACCGGGCCAGGACCTCGGTGTCGAGGGTGGTCAGCGGGCCCGCGTCCGGGATCGACCCGATGTTGCGGGCCGCGAACGAGACCGCCCGGTTCACCAGGTTCCCCCAGGTCGCGACCAGTTCGTCGTTGTTACGGCGGACGAACTCGCTCCAGGTGAAGTCGGTGTCCTGGTTCTCGGGCCCGGCGATGGCCACGTAGTAGCGCAGCGCGTCGACGTCATAGCGGGCCAGGAAGTCCCGGACGTAGATCACCACCGACCGGGAGGAAGAGAACTTACGGCCCTCCATCGTCAGGTACTCGCTCGAGACCACCTCAGTGGGCAGGTTCAGTTTGTTAAGCGGCCCTGGCGTGCCGCCGCGGGCGCCGAGCCCGTCGTAGCCGAGCAGCATGGCCGGCCAGATCTCGGCGTGGAAGACGATGTTGTCCTTGCCCATGAAGTAGTACGACTCGGACTCCGGGTCATTCCACCAGGCCCGCCAGGCGTCCGGGTCGCCGCTGCGCCGGGCCCACTCGATCGACGCTGACAGGTACCCGATCACCGCGTCGAACCAGACGTAGATCCGCTTGTCCGGCCGGTCCCGCCAGCCGTCCAGCGGGACCGGCACGCCCCAGTCCAGGTCCCTGGTGATCGCCCGCGGCTGCAGGTCGTCCAGGAGGTTGAGGGAGAACTTGAGCACGTTCGGCCGCCAGTGGCCCGCCTTGGCCTGCAGCCAGCTGCCGAGGACCCCGGCGAACGCGGGCAGGTCGAGGAAGAAGTGCTCGGTCTCGGTGAAGACCGGCGTCTCGCCGTTGATCTTGGACCGGGGGTTGATCAGATCGGCCGGGTCGAGCTGGTTGCCGCAGTTGTCGCACTGGTCGCCGCGGGCGTGGGGGTAACCGCAGATGGGGCAGGTGCCCTCGATGTAGCGGTCGGGCAGCGTCCGGCCGGTGGACGGCGAGATCGCGCCGAGCGTGGTCTTCGGGAAGATGTAGCCGTTCTTCAGCAGCCCCAGGAACATCTCCTGGACGACCGCGTAATGGTTCCGCGTGGTCGTGCGGGTGAACAGGTCGTACGTCATGCCGAGGCTGGTCAGGTCGTCGACGATGACCCGGTTGTAGCGGTCGGCCAGTTCCCGCGCCGAGACGCCCTCGGCGTCGGCCTGCACCTGGATCGGCGTGCCGTGCTCATCCGTGCCGCTCACCATCAGCACCTTGTTGCCCGCCATCCGCTGGTAGCGGCTGAACATGTCGCAGGGCAAGGCGAAACCGGAGACGTGCCCGATGTGACGAGGGCCGTTCGCGTAAGGCCAGGCTGGAGCGGACAGGATGGTGCGCATGGCTAAAGCCTAGGGGCAGCCGCCGACTGCTCCCGGTAGTCGACCGCGTCGTCCGGGACGGCATTATCCGGGAGGGCATCGTCCGAGCTGGCGGGCCGAGCCACGCTCACGGGATGACGCGTGTGCTTGATGCCGAGGATGGACAGGAAGAACGTACCGAGGATCACCTGCCAGCTCACGACCAGCGCAGTCACCGACGGGATCATCAGCCGCAGCGAGTGCTCGTAGTCGAGCTGGCCGAACTTCCGGGTGTTCCAGTACAGCAGCGAGAAGATCAGCCCGGCCAGGCCCGCGAGGCCGATCGCGCCACCCGCCAGCAGCCCGCGCTCCAGGCTGAGCTTCTCGAGCACCCGCTGTACCTTCGGCTCCTCGGGAAGGAAGCCCTCCGAGCCGGCGTATACCTGGGTGAACAGCCAGAACAGCACCGACTGGAAGCCGATCACGACCATCGCCGAGGCCGCGACCAGCGTGTCGACGTCGAAGGTCACGGGGCCGACGTTGAACGGATGCGGTGCGACGATCGCGCCGATGACCAGGCCCGCGGCGAGCAGCACCAGGCCGGGCAGGAAGAACAGCCAGCGCGGGCTGAACAGCAGCAGGAACCGCAGGTGCCGCCAGCCGTCCCGCCAGGTGTGCAGGTGCGGCGGCCTGCTCCGGCCGTCCTTGGCCAGCGTGGTCGGCACCTCCGTCACGCGCTGGCCGGCCAGGGCCGCCTTGACCACCATCTCGCTGGCGAACTCCATCCCGGTCGCCTGCAGGTTGAGCGCCATGACGCTGTCCCGGCTGAACCCGCGCAGACCGCAGTGGAAGTCACCGATCTTGCTGCGGAAGAACAGGCGGCCGACGAAGCTCAGCACCGGGTTGCCGAGATACCGGTGCAGCGGCGGCATCGCGCCCGGCGCGATCCCGCCGGCGAACCGGTTGCCCATCACCAGGTCCGCGCCGTTGCGCAGCTCCGCCACGAAGGGCATCAGGTTGGTGAAGTCGTAGCTGTCGTCGGCGTCGCCCATGATGACGTACGTGCCGCGGGCCGCGAGGATGCCGCCCATCAGCGCGTTGCCGTAACCCTTGTCGCCGATCGGCACCACGCGGGCGCCTGCCTCTTCGGCCAGCCGCTGGCTGCCGTCCGTGCTGCCGTTGTCGGCGACCAGGACCTCACCGCTGATTCCGCTTGCGGCCAGGAATCCAATAGCCTTACGAACGCACGTCGCCACGGTCTCTGCCTCGTTGAGGCAAGGCATGACCACGGTCAGCTCCACCTTTTCGTCTCCTTCACCGTCAGCGGGATCCGGCTGCCGGCCGCCGTCCTGGTCGCGCATCGTATTACCGTAGGCGAGGGACGAACGCACCGAACCGGCCGCTTGTTCATTGTCAGGGTCATCAACCCAGCACAGGAGGGTACGGCTTGAGGGTAATGCCTGCGGCTCCGTCGCGTGAGCCATCGGCGCGGCGAGCCTGGTCAATCCGG
>Ga0209656_10000988_pt1 | contig 18357 bp, 14 predicted proteins | sample BogFormECP12_OM2_FD_188239 | JGI IMG/M metagenome (GOLD analysis project Ga0209656, IMG submission 188239) | Bog forest soil microbial communities from Calvert Island, British Columbia, Canada - ECP12_OM2 (SPAdes) (version 2) | ecosystem: Environmental > Aquatic > Freshwater > Wetlands > Bog ... | reverse complement strand
CAAGCGCCTGCCCCAGGCCACCCTCGCGGTGCAGTTCGACGAGCCCGCGCTCCCCGCGGTGGCCAGGGGCGGCGTGCCGACAGCCAGCGGCCTGTCCCGCGTCCGCACGCCGGACGAGGAAGTCCTGCGGGAGCGCCTGCACCAGGTACTCACCGCTGCTGCCGCCCCGGGGGACGACCCCCGGAGCCCCCGCCCCGGTGGGCCACCCCCCGGAACCCCCCGATACACGATCGTGCACTGCTGTGCCCGGAACTACCCGTTCGGCATCATCAGCGGCGCGGGGGCAGACGCCGTGTCGTTCGACATCAGCCTGCTCGAGCGCGGCGACTACGACGAGCTCGCCGCGATCACCGAGGCTGGAGTCGGCCTGCTGGCGGGGGCTATTGAGTTCGATTATCCAGAACGGAGGGGGGTGACTCCCACGGACACCGCTCGTGCCGTCGCGGAGGTATGGCGGAAGATGGGGCTTCCGCCCGCTCAGTGCGCGCAGCAGGTCGTGGTCACTCCCGCCTGCGGCCTGGCCGGGGCGTCGCTCGCGCAGGCACGGGGAGCACTGCGGTGGTGCCGGGAGGCGGCACACATCCTGCCCGAGATGATGGGGGAGATGGCCTAGTGGACTTTGACCAGGCTCGGCAGCGGCACGCCGAGCTGAGCGAGAAGCTGTCCGAGGCGCAGTACCGCTACCACGTGCTCGACTCGCCGACCATCTCCGACGCCGAGTACGACCGCGACATCCGCACGCTCAACGAGATCGAGGAAGAGTTCCCCGAGCTGCGCACGCCGGACTCGCCGACGCAGCAGGTCGGCGGCGCGATCTCGACGCTGTTCAATCCGGTGGAGCACCTGGAGCGGCTGCTAAGCCTGGACAACGTATTCTCCGAAGAGGAGTTCGGCACCTGGTCGGACCGGGCGGCCAAGCTCGGCGGGACCGGGCCGTACCTGTGCGAGCTGAAGATCGACGGGCTGGCCATCGACCTGGTGTACGAGCGGGGCCGGCTGGCCCGGGCGGCCACCCGGGGCGACGGGCGGACCGGCGAGGACGTGACCCTGAACGTCCGGACCATCTCGTCGATACCGTCCCGCCTGACCGGCGATGAGGTGCCCGAGGTCCTTGAGGTGCGCGGCGAGGTCTTCCTGCCCGAGGCCGCGTTCGGGCGGCTGAACGAGTCCCTCCAGGAGGCCGGCAAGCCGGCGTTCGCCAACCCGCGGAACGCCGCGGCCGGCTCACTGCGGCAGAAAGACCCCAAGATTACCGCCTCCCGCGCGCTTGACGCGATCGTCCACGGCATCGGCCGCGTGGTGGGCTCGGGCCAAGGCCAGATCAGCGGCGCCGCCGCCGGGCCGAGCCAGGAGGGGCACCTGGAAGGGGCGCCGGACACCCAGTCGGGGTGGTACGAGCGGCTGCGCGGCTGGGGGCTGCCGGTCAGCGACCGGTACAAGGTCGTCTCCGACCTTGCCGACGTCAAGGCCTACATCGAGTACTACGCCGACCCTGTGCACCGGCACGAGACGCCGTACGAGATCGACGGCGTGGTCGTGAAGATCGACCCGCTGGAGGTCCAGCGCGCCATGGGCGCGACCAGCAGGGCGCCGCGCTGGGCGATCGCGTACAAGTACCCGCCTGAGGAGGTGACCACGCGGCTGCTCGACATCCGGGTCAACGTCGGGCGCACCGGGCGGGTCACGCCCTACGCGGTGATGGAGCCGGTCAAGGTCAGCGGGTCCACCGTGGAGCAGGCGACCTTGCACAACGAGGACGAGGTCAAGCGCAAGGGCGTGCTCATCGGCGACATGGTGATCTTGCGCAAGGCGGGCGAGGTGATCCCCGAGGTCCTCGGTCCGGTGGCGGACCTGCGCACCGGCGACGAACGCGAATTCCAGTTCCCGCGAGAATGCCCGTCGTGCGGCACGCCGCTGGCACGGGACGAGGGCGAGGTCGACTGGCGCTGCCCGAACACCCGGTCCTGCCCTGCCCAGCTTCGCGAGCGGCTGTTCCACCTGGCGTCCCGTGGCGCGTTCGACATCGAGGTGCTCGGCTACGAGGCGGTCGTCGCGCTGCTCGACTGCGGGCTGGTGGCCGATGAGGGTGATTTGTTCGACCTGACCGCGGACAAGCTCGCCACCTGCGCGTTCTTCGTGAACAAGGCGGGCGGCCTCAAGATCAACGCGCAGCTGCTGCTCGCCAACCTCGACGAGGTGAAGACCAGGCCGCTATGGCGGGTGCTTGTCGCGCTGTCCATCAGGCACGTGGGGCCGACCGCCGCCCGGGCGCTGGCCGACGCCTTCGGGTCTATCGAGGCGATCGCGACCGCCTCGGCGGACGCGCTGGCGATCGTGGACGGCGTGGGACCGACGATCGCCGCCTCGATGGTGGAGTGGTTCACCGTCGACTGGCACGTCGCGATCGTGGACAAGTGGCGGGCCGCGGGGGTGCGGCTCGAGACGCCGGGGTTCGACCCGTCGGCGGCGTCAGCGCGGCTGCTCGCGGGCGTGACCGTGGTGATCACCGGGACGCTGGCCGGCGTTACCAGGGACGAGGCGGCCGAGGCCGTCCGCGCGGCGGGCGGCAAGGTCTCGTCGTCCGTGTCGAAGAAGACGAACTTCGTGGTGGCCGGCGAGAACGCCGGGTCCAAGCACGACAAGGCCGTGGAGCTCGGCGTCCAGATCCTGGACGAGGAAGGCTTCCGTGCGCTGATAGCCGGCGGCCCTGAGGCCGTGAGCCCCAAGACCGCCGGCGACTGACATTAACCCAGCTTGCGGAGGGCGTAAATGAAGTTCTGGCCCGCCGGGCTGCCGATGCCGGCCATGGTGCCGTAACCCCTCCGGGTCACCTGGCCGGTGTAGCCGAGCATGCTGTAGCTCTCGACGTCGAACGTGGCGAGCAGCAGCGCGCCGCAGTCGGCGACGTCGCACGCGATGCCGCGGTAACGCGCGGGCGTCTTGGACGTGGTCTGCGTCACGAGGTTGACCGCGCTGGTCCCGGCGAGCCGGTAAAGCGCGGGGTTGAGGAACCCGAACGAGTGGTGCTGGTTCTGCTCGGCGTCGGCCACTAGGCCCGCGACCAGCGGGGAGGAGACGCTGGTGCCGCCGAAGGAGAGCTCGGTGAACCCGTTGGGGTTGCCCTTGTTGTCGAACGTCAGCAGCCCGACGTTGATGCCGGTGGCCGGGTCGGCGAGGGCGCCGATGTCCGGCACGGCACGGACTAGGCCACCCCGGTTGCCCGGGGCCGTCGCCAGCCAGGCGGGGACCACGCCACGCTGGTAGGCCGGCTGCGCCCAGAGCAGGCTCGGGCCACCGCCGGCGCCGCCGAACCCCTCGCCCTCGTTGATCCACTTGTTGTTGATGTCCAGGGACACCTCGGTGGACCAGCCGGTCTCGAAGAGACGGGCGACCTTGTTGCCGATGCCCAGCGTGGTGCCGCCGACCGCGGTGGCGAACGGGTCACTCGACGGGTTCTCCACGCCCGAGCCGTCGCCGGACGAGAACAGCATGCTGACGCCCTCGGCAGCGGCCCGCACCAGGTAAGCGTGCTCGATGTTCAGGAGGTTGACCGGGATTGTCTCGTCCGCGGCCTCCCAGGAGTTGGACGCGATCTGGGCCAGCGGGTGGCCGCCGACGCCGTTCAGGATGGCCGTGTCCGCGTCGAACACCGCCTGCAGGCCGAAGAAGCCGTTGTTGCACGAGTCCCCGCCGACCACGAGCTGGTTCGACAGCGGCGCCATGTCGTAAGACGCCTCCACGTCCAGCTGCTCTTCGATGTTGAACGGGTCGCCGCACGCCGACCCCTTGCCGAGGGACAGCTCCGAGTACCGGCTGGGGGAGGGAGCCTGAATGCGGTTGGCCTTGGCGTAGTCCTGCAGGGTCAGCAGCATGTCCGGGGTCAGGCCGACCTCGACCAGGGCGATGGTCACGCCCTTGCCGATGTTGTGCCTGTCGTAGCCGTAGGCGCGGCGGACCTGGTCGGCGGAATATCCGCAGATAATGGTCGGGATGTTAATGGTGCCGAAGACCCTCGGCAGGCGGCGGGCGTAGTGCTGGGCGTAGTACGACGAGCAGGGGAACGCGATCGGCTTGCCGGCCGGCGCCAGGCTCGCGGCGGCCGGGTCGCTCGGGCGGACCCACATCTGCTTCGGCGCCGCGTTGTCCAGGCCGGTGACGCCGAGCACGCTGCCGCCGATCGAGGATGGCAGCGAGACCGCGCGGTCGTTGGCGCGCAGCGCGTACTTGCCGGCGTTGACCTGGCTGGTGGCACGGTAATACTTCAGCTCGACATGAAAGGCGGCGTTAATCGTCGACACCGGCGCGGACGCCTGGACATAGTCCCGGCCCGCGTCGGCCGCGACACCGCTGAACCCGTCTGACTTCAGCCACGTCTCGACCCCGGCCGCGGCGGCCTTCGACGCGCCGAACCTGGCGGCGTAGGCGGCCGGGCTCAGGTAGTGCTGGTACAGCGCGCTGCCGGGCGTGCTGACCGCGGTCGCGTAGCTTTCCGCCGCGGCGGTCCGCGGCTTCAGCCAGACCTGAATCGTCAACTGCTGCGAGGCGGCGACCGCGCCCATCGCCCTGTTCGCCGTCGCGAACGGCACGGCGCTGTTCGGTACCGTGACCGTCGCTCCTGCCGGATGCGTCGTATCCGCCTGCGCTGCTGATCCGCCGGCTACCGCGGCGACGGTCATCGTCGCCAGCGCAGTGGCGGCGATGACGCTGGTGGGTCTCTTCATGGTCTCCCTGCTGTCGTGAGGGATGGCTCTACTCGGGGCCCTGTGGGAAGCCCTCGTCAGAATATGGAGCAGATCCGGAAAAGTTTGATACACAACGCATAACTGTTTCGTCTTTTTTCTGGCCGTAGGGCGGCTTAAACGTTTACGGTTTGCTCCCGGCCGCGCCCTAGGATTAGGGCCATGTCCATCACCCGCGACGAGGTCGCTCACCTGGCCCGCCTGTCACGGCTCGCGCTCAGCGACGAAGAGCTCGATCACCTGGCGCCGCAGCTCGGCCAGATCATCTCGGCGGTCGCGCAGGTGCAGGAGGTCGCGGCGGACGGTATCCCGCCGACCTCGCACGCGACCGGCCTGACCAACGTGTTCCGCGAAGACGAGCCAGCCCCCTGCCTGACGCCCGAAGAGGCGCTCAGCGGTGCGCCGGCCGTCGAAATGCGGCGCTTCAAGGTGCCGCGGATCCTGGTCGAGGAGTGAGGCAGGACTCATGGACGAGCTCATCACGATGACCGCGGCGGAACTGTCCGCCGCGATGGCCGCGGGCGAGGTTTCCGCCGCCGAGGTCACCACCGCGCACCTGGACCGGATCGCCGCGGTGGACGACAAGGTCAGGGCCTTCCTGCACGTCGCCGCGGACGAGGCGCTGGCGCAGGCGCGCGAGGTTGACAGCAAGCGGCAGGCCGGCGAGCCGCTCGGCCCGCTGGCCGGCGTGCCGGTCGCGGTGAAGGACCTGTTCACCACCCTCGGGATGCCCACGACCTGCGGCTCGAAAATCCTGGAGGGCTGGCGCCCGCCGTACGAGTCGACGATCACCAGGCGGCTGCGGGACGCGGGCGCGGTGCTGATCGGCAAGACGAACATGGACGAGTTCGCGATGGGCTCGTCGACGGAGAACTCCGGGTTCGGGGCGAGTCACAACCCGTGGGACCTGGACAAGGTGCCCGGCGGTTCTTCGGGCGGCTCGGCCGCGGCCGTCGCGGCCTACGAGGCCCCGCTGGCGCTCGGCACCGACACCGGCGGCTCGATCCGCCAGCCCGCCGCGGTATGCGGGATCGTCGGCACCAAGCCCACGTACGGGGGTTCCTCCAGGTACGGGGTCGTAGCGTTCGCGTCCTCGCTGGACACCCCCGGCCCGTTCGGAAGGACAGTGCTCGACGCCGCCCTGCTGCACGAGGCGATGTCCGGTCACGATCCGATGGACTCGACGTCCATCGACGCGCCGGTGCCGCCTGTCGTCGAGGCGGCCCGCCACGGCGACGTCGCAGGGCTGCGGATCGGCGTCGTCACCGAATTCTCCGGTGACGGCTACCAGCCGGGCGTGATGGCGCGGTTCACCGAGGCGGTGGAGCTGCTCGAGTCGCTCGGTGCGAAGGTCACCGAGATCAGCTGCCCGCACTTCAAGTACGCGCTGCCCGCGTACTACCTGATCGCGCCCAGCGAGGCGTCGTCCAACCTGGCTCGCTTCGACGGAATGCGGTACGGGCTGCGGGCCGGCACCGGCAGCGCGGAGGAAGTGATGGCGCTGACCCGGGCGGCCGGGTTCGGGGCGGAGGTCAAGCGCCGCATCATCCTCGGCACGTACGCGCTGTCCAGCGGCTATTACGACGCCTACTACGGCAAGGCGCAGCAGGTCAGGACCCTGATCATCAGGGACTTCGACGCGGCGTTCGGGCAGGTGGACGTGCTGGTCTCACCGGTGACGCCGACCACCGCCTTCCCCCTCGGGGAGCGCGCGGACGACCCGATGGCGATGTACCTGGCCGACCTGTGCACGATCCCGACCGACCTGGCGGGCAACGCGGCCATCTCGGTACCGTGCGGCCTGGCCGACGAGGACGGACTGCCGGCCGGGCTCCAGGTGATGGCGCCGCCGCTGGCCGACGACCGGCTGTACCGGGTGGCCGCCGCGGTGGAAGCGGCGCTCGAGCAGCGGTGGGGACACCCGCTGCTCGCCGAGGCGAAGGGACTGACAGCGAAATGACCGTCAGCTACGAAGCGGCGCTGGGGCGGTACGAGCCGGTCTTCGGGCTCGAGACGCACGTGGAGCTCGGCACCAGGACCAAGATGTTCTGCGGCTGCGGCACGACGTTCGGCGCGGAGCCGAACAGCCAGACCTGCCCCGTCTGCCTCGGCCTGCCCGGCTCGCTGCCGGTGGTGAACCGGGTGGCGATCGAATTCGCGATCAAGATCGGGCTCGCGCTGAACTGCTCGATCGCGTCGTGGTGCCGGTTCGCGCGGAAGAACTACTTCTACCCCGACATGCCGAAGAACTTCCAGATCTCCCAGTACGACGAGCCGCTCTGCGTAGACGGCTACCTGGACGTGGCCGTCGGCGGCAAGACCGTGCGGGTGGGCATCGAGCGGGTGCACCTGGAGGAGGACACCGGCAAGTCGCTGCACGTCGGCGGCGCGACCGGCCGCATCCATGGCGCCGAGTACTCGCTCGTCGACTACAACCGGGCGGGCATCCCGCTGGTGGAGATCGTCACCAGGCCGGTGCCCGGCACCGGCTTCCTCGCGCCGGAGGTCGCTCGCGCGTACGTCACCGAACTGCGCGACGTGCTCCGCACGCTGGGCGTCTCCGACGTCCGGATGGAGGAGGGCTCGTTGCGCTGCGACGTGAACACGTCGCTCTCGGCGCGCGGCTCGAGTGTGTGGGGCACCAGGACCGAGACCAAGAACGTGAACTCGCTGCGCTCGGTGGAACGCGCGATTCGCTCGGAGGTCGCCAGGCAGGCCGAGGTGCTGGACGACGGCGGCCGGGTGATCCAGGAGACGCGGCACTTCCACGAGGACACCGGCGTCACGACCTCCGGGCGGTCCAAGGAGGAGGCGCAGGACTACCGGTACTTCCCCGAGCCGGACTTGGTGCCGGTGGCCCCCGCCGAGGAGTGGGTGAAGTCGATCGCGGCGTCCCTGCCCGAGCTGCCGTCGGCGCGGCGCGCCCGGCTCATCGAGGCGTGGTCACTGTCCGAGCTGGAGTTCGAGGCGCTGCGTAACGCAGGCGCGCTGGACGTGGTGGAGGCGACGATCGCCCACGGCGCGTCCCCGGCCGACGCCCGCAAATGGTGGCTGGGCGAGCTGGCCCGCCGTGCCAACGACGCGGGCATCGACGTCTCCGAGTTGCCGATCACCCCGGCCCAGGTGGCCCGGGTCGCCGAGCTGGTCGCCGCCGGAACGCTGAACGACCGGCTGGCCCGCCAGGTCATCGACGGCGTACTTGACGAGGAGGGGACGCCGGACGAGGTGGTCGCCGCCCGCGGCCTGGCCGTGGTCAGCGACGATTCCGCACTGCTCGGCGCCATCGATGAGGCGATCGCGGCCAACCCGGACGTGGTCGCCCGGATCCGCAGCGGCAAGGTGCAGGCGGCAGGCGTCCTGGTCGGCTCGGTTATGAAGGCCACCGGCGGCAAGGCGGACGCCGCCCGCGTCCGCGAACTGATCATGGAACGGCTCGCGTAGCGGACCAGCCACGTGGGATCTGGCTCAATCATGTGGCGGTAACGGGCGCCGCCGGTTCCGCTGCTCGAACGCGGCCATGAAGCCGGCGAGCCGGTCGACCATGTCCTGGGTGACCCCGTTGAACAGGCTCGCCCGGCAGCCGCCGGCGCTGCGGTGCCCGGCCAGCCCGATGAACCCGGCCTTGTCGGCGTCCTCGAGGAACCTGTGGTGCAGCTCTTCCGACGGCAGGCAGAACGTCACGTTCGTCACCGACCGGGAGTCGCGCTCGGCCTGGCAGCGGTAGAGCGAGCTGCCGTCGAGGAAGTCATACAGCGCCGCGGCCTTGCGGCGGTTGCGCACGCCCAGGGCGGCCAGGCTGCCGACTTCTTCCTCGATCCAGCCGAGCATCAGCCAGGTGACGTAAACGGCGAACGCCGGCGGCGTGTGATAGTTCGAATGATGCCGCGCGTGCGTGCGGTAATCGAGGATCGCGGGCAGATCGGGTGGCTCGGCGGCGATGCCGTCGAGCATGGACCGGCGCATGATGACCACGGTCACGCCGGCGATGCCGATGTTCTTCTGCGCGTGCGCGTAGACCATGTCGCAGGCGCTCGCGTCGAACGCGTCCGTCATCAGGTCCGAGCTCATGTCGGCGATCAGCGGGACCCCGGTGCGCGGCAGTTCGCGGAACTGCGTGCCCTCGACGGTGTTGTTGGTGACGAGGTGCAGGTACTTCGCGGCGGCCCGCGGCCGGATCGACGCGAGAGGTGGCACGTGACGGTAGGCGCTGCCGGCCGTCGAGGCGGTGATGGCGACGTCCCGTCCCATGCGTTCGGCCTCGGCTATCGATTTGCGTGCCCAGTAGCCGGTGTCCACGTAGTCGACGGGCTCTCCCGGCGCGGAGAAGTTCATCGGGATCATGCTGAACTGCAGCGACCCGCCGCCCTGGAGGAAGAGCACCTCGTGGTCCGTGCTCACGCCGAGCAGCCGGCGCACCCGCGCCGCGGTGTCGGCGAGGAGGCCCTCGATCTCGGGCGCGCGGTGGGGCCGGCGTAGAAGTTCAGCACGCCGCGGTCCCTGGTTGTGGCAGGCAAAGCTAGCTCCCCGATTCCCGTCGCTTTCGCAGCACTATGGCAGGGGCTGATTGCGCCAGAACTAAACAGGAATTAAGCCGCTGGGCGACCGGGAGAGTCAGCTGATTTTGCTGGGGTTGACGAAGGCCTCGTGCCTGAGGTGGTCGTCTTGCCCGACGAACGCCTTGAACGTGCCGAGCTTGTAGGCGTCACCGGCCTTCCTGGGCTCGACCTCGATGTGGAAGTCGCGCTTGAGGTGTGACAGGTGCCGCTCGAACGCGGGGATCTCCATCGCAACCGGCAGGCGGCGCAGGATCTGGTCCATGGTCAGGAACCCGCCGTCGTCCCGCAGGATCGCGTGCACCGGGTCGTGCGTGACGCTGGTCTGCTCGACGAGCTGCCGCGGCTGTCCTTCATGGTCGAAGGCCCGCCGGATCCGCTCCCCGATCGCGCGGGCCACCGGCGGCGGGAAGGCGTTGCCGATCTGCCGGTAGTTCGCGGTCTTGCGGCCGGTGAAGGTCCACGGGTATTCGGTGTCGTCCCAGCCCTGGAGCCGGGCGACCATCTCGCAGGTCAGCTTGGGGAGCAAGGTGACCGGGGCGTCCTTGGACGGCGCGGCGTCGGCGAGGCCGAGCGCGTCCACGCCCATCTCACGCCAGGCCCGCTTGGCCCGGGTCGGCCCGAGGTCGGGCCCGCCGTGCTTCTTCGACCCGCCGACGATCGTAGGCGCGATGTCGTTGGCCTTCTTCGCCCAGGCGGCGGCGCCGCGCCAGCCGTTGGCCGCCATCAGGCCGAGCAGGGTCTCGCCAACCGTGGCGGTCGGCCCCTGCGGCTCCGGCCAGGTGAAGTACGCGAAGTCCGCCGGACGCATCGCGACGAGGACGAACCGGGGCCGCAGCTGCGGGACCCCGAAGTCCGAGGCGTGCAGCAGCCGCCAGTCGGCGACGTAGCCGAGCCCGGCGAGCCGGTCGAGCACGTGCTGCCGGTAGGCGGCGAAACGCGGCATGCTGAGCCCCCGGACGTTCTCGAGCAGCAGCGCGCGGGGCTTGACGACCCCGCATAGTTCCACCGCCCAGGCGAACAGGTCGCGTTCGTCCGCGGCGCCGAGCTGCTTGCCCGCCACGGTGAACGGCGGGCAGGGCACGCCGCCGGCCAGCAGGTCGGCTCCCGCGTACTCGGCGGGGTTCCAGACGCCTGGGTTGGCGACGTCGCCCACGGCGACCTTCCAGTGCGGCCGGTTGTGGCGAAGCGTGCCGCACGCGTCCGGGTCGAGCTCGACGGACAGCTCGTGCTCGAAGCCGGCGAGCTCCAAGCCGAGCGACTGGCCGCCCGCGCCGGCGCAGATCTCCACGAAGCGGTACTGCGACACCTCACCTCCCTGCCTAGCCTGCCTAACATCTTCGCGTATCATCGGCCCGCTCCGGCGGATCGAAGGCAGTTTTGATCCGTGTCTCCCGTTCCCGGGCCGGCCGGGTCACGCTTTCGTGCCGGGGAGTAGCGGTGCCCGTTCCGCGGGGTCACCGGGCAGCGCCGCCACCCAGCGCTCGCCGTCCAGGGTGATGAACGGCAGCCCGTGGTGGTGTGCCGCCCGCCGGGCCAGCCGGACGCTGACCGATTCGCCCGACCCGGGCGCGGGCACCGGCAGCCGCAGTTGCTGAGCGACGCCGCGATGGCTGTCATAGTGGCCGAAGATCACGATGCCCTCGGGCCGCAGCCTGCTGCGGGCGCCGCCGTTGCCGCGCACGCGCTTCATGTAGTCCTCCTGCTGCGCGACCGTGGCGACCACCGTCCGGCTGATGATCCGTCGCTGCGCCAGCCGGAACAGCATGTCCACGCGCTGCGTGCCGTGCGCCGAGCAGGTGAAGATCTGGTCCACGTGGCGCGGCGGTATGCGCAGCAGGGCGTTCTCCGGCAGCGGCCTGTTCCTGAACAGCCACGCTACCGACGCCTTGCCGGCCGGGGAGAGCCAGCGCTTGCGATCCCTGTTGCCGGCCGCGTTCGTCAGCGCCTCGCCGGTCGCCCGGACCAGGCCCAGCGACCACTGGCCCCGGTCGTCGCTCGCCCACAGCCCGAGCACGAGCTGCCCCACGGCCTCCGGCGGGATCATCCAGTCCGCCGGGGTCTGCGAGAACTTGCAGTCCACGTCCACCCCGCGTATCGCGAAATCCATGGCCTGCCCGTCGGCGAACCCGAACGCGCGCTGCAAGTTGATCTCGACCAGCGTGCCGAAGTGCGTCTTCTCGGTCTTGAAGAGCTGATCCCACCGGTACCGCCCGGTGTGCTGCCCGTCCAGCAGCATGTCATACGTCCGCCGCAGCACCCGGGCGACCCTGGCGCCGGACGGGTCGCGTTCGACGAGTTCCTCAGCCACGGCCCGCAGCTCAGCGTCTGTGGTGAGGATCTGCGGCCCGAACAGCGCCGACTGCACGGTCACGAAGGCAGGCTAGTACACGGCGGCGATCAGCCGACCTGCCAAACGCGCATTCGACCCACTCTAGCCGGGCCAAAAGCGCATTCGGCAGGCTGCATTCCTAAATCCGGCGTGTCGGGGTGGAGGCTGGTGGCGCGGCGGGGCCAGGTTGCTTCCAGGAGCTGGACCAGCTGGGTGATGAGGGTGTTCAGCGGCGTCTCGATGCCGTGTGCCGAAGCGCGGGAGGCGATCGCGCCGTTGAGGTGGGCGATCTCGGTGGGGCGGCCGTTCATCAGGTCCTGCAAGGTGGATGCCAGGTGCGAGCCGGAGGCCGCGGGGTCGAACTGGGCCTTCATCAGCCGCAGCGCCGCCGCCTTGTCGACTACCACCCCTTCGGCCGAAGCCACGGCGGCGACCTCGCCCAGGATGGCCGAAGCAACCGCGTCGAATCCCTCGTACGAGCCGAGCGCGGACACCGGTATCGAGGCGATCGCGCACAGGCTGTTCATCACGCAGTTGAACGCGACCTTGGCCCAGATCACCGCAAGGGCGTCGGCGGCCGCGCGGGAGGGGAGATGGGCGGCCGAGAGAGTAGCAACCGTCCGTTCCGCATAATCGGAAGACCCCGGCCGGAGCGCGCCGAGCACTGTCTGGCCGGACCCCAGCGCGCGGATGTGCCCTGGACCCAGCAGTTCCGTGCCGAGCGTGGTGGTTCCGGCGAGCAGCCGGGACTCGGGCACGTACACCCGGAGCGCCTCGATGTTGCCCAGGCCGTTCTGCAGCGTGAGGACCAGCGTGTCTGGCCCGATCGCGGCCGCGGCCGCGGCCGCCACCCAAGCGGTCTGCGTGGCCTTGGCGAACACGATCACGAGGTCGGCGGGTTCCGTCGCGGCCGGGAACAGCGCCGCTGGAACCGGCACAAGCCGTGAGCCGGTCTCGTCCGAGATCCGCAGCCCGGCATCGTTGATCGCGGACACGTGCTCCCGCCACCCGTCGAGCAGCAGCACCTCGTGCCCCGCCTCGAACAGCGCCCCGCCGAACCGGCACCCCATCGCCCCCGCCCCGGCGACCGTGATCCTCATGCGTCCAGCGGCGGGGTGCCGTAGGTGCGGAACGTTTCGGGGAGGCGGGCGCCCCAGCCCGGCTTGGCCGCGTACTCCTCGGCCGTCCAGACCACGGGGTTCTCGTCCGGATCGAACCAGAGGTACCCGCCGCTGCAGACCTCGATCCGGTTGCCGCCCGGCTCGCGGGTGTACAGGTAGAACCCCTGGATCGGGATGTGCCGGGAGGGCCCGGCCTCGATCGGCACGAAGGCGTCCGACATGATGTCCGCCGTGCGCAGCACTTCCTCGCGCGAGTCGACCCAGAACGCCAGGTGGTGCAGCCGTCCCCGCCCGCCCGTGTAGTCCCGCACGTAGATGACCTCGTGGCCCTGGATCGTGCTGCTCAGCCACGCCCCGTCTTCGCCGCCGTCGGCGCGCCGGATGATCTCGTACGTCCGCAGCCCGAACCCGGTTTCCCAGAACTCCCGGCAGCCCCGCACGTCGGCCGCCATCAGGTTCACGTGCTCCAGCCGCCGCACGTTGGCCCCGCGCCCGAGGTACCGCTGATGGTTCGACTTCATCGCCGGGCGGGAGCCGGCGGGCGCGACGTACTTCTCCGTCTCGTAGTAGATGCGGCAGGGGTGTCCGTCCGGGTCGCGGTACTCGAACGCTGGTCCCTTGCCCGCCTCAGGCTCCGCCCAGGAACCGTCGGCCCCGGCGGACTTCAGCCAGGCGACCCGCCGCTCCAGCGCGACCGGGCTCGACGCCCGCAGCGCCATGTGCCCGAGTCCTGACCGCGACGACGCGGCAAGCTTGAGGCTGTACCGCTCGTAGTCGCCGTGCCCGCGCAGATACCACGCGTCACGGGTCTCCGCGACCACCGTCATGCCGAGCAGGCCGGTGAAGAACGCCAGGCTTTCCTCCGGTACGGGAGTGAGCAGTTCCGCGTGCCCGAGGTGCGCCACGTCGCCACGCGGGCCGATCGTCATGCCCGCGGCGGCCTCAGGCGTCACCCTCGTCGATCGCGTAGTAGTCGTCGCGCCTGGGGTTGAACACGCTCAGGTCGACCATCGGCTCGTCGCCGCCCGCGACCGCGTAGTGCAGCACCCCCGACGGCACGACGAGCATGTCCCCTTGCGCGACGTCGACCGTCTCGTCGCCGACGGTGAACATCCCGTGCCCGGAAACGATGTAGACGATCTGCTCGTGCGGGTGCGTATGCGGCCGGGGCTCGTGACCGGGGCTCAGCGTGCCCCACGCCAGCGTCGCGCCCGCCCCGGAGAACGAACGCCGGGTAACCCCGGGCCGCGCCACGCTCACCTTGAGCTCGTCGATGTTCGTCTTCTTCATCCCACCACCCTACGGAAGGGCTGAGCGCCGCCACCCGCCCGCGGAAGGGTGCACGGCCGGGCGCATCAGCCGCGACTTTTCATTCCAGTTATTCAGAACGGGCGGTGGCGCCTGTCCACCGCCCACCCCGCTCCGGGCGGCGGTGACGGCCACGATGGCGGCGACGAGCGCCGCGACCTCCTCGTCGGAGGCGTCGCCGTTGATGACCTTTAGGAACGGTGCTGTTTCCTCAGCCACGCGACTTGCCTACTCCGATCCCGAACTCCCGGTGGACCCGCGCCCAGAACGCGTCCCGCAGCCATTCGCGGGCCTCCTGGTAGGGCCGCAGCGACTGGCCGAGTTCCTTCTCCGCCTCGACCAGCAGTTCCTTGTCGATGACCGGGGGCAGGATCGGGCCGGGCAGCAGGTCGCGGATGTTGTCCGCGCCGCGGGTGAGGATCCACTTGTGCGCGACGTGCTCGCCAGCCTCTTCGACGTGCCGCCGGTCCGGGCCGAGCCGCGGCATGGGGCCAGTGGAAGAGATGTGCGAGTTACGGCCGAGCGGCGCGGGCGGGCGCAGGTGCCGCTCGCCGAACAGCTGTGCCGGTGACGGCACGGTGGCCTGGATGTCCGCCCGGGGCTGCTCGACGACCGGGTTCCTGGTGAAGTACGGCCGCAGGAACGCGGCGTCGAGCACGTCGACCGTGTCGGATTCCCAGACCAGCCGCTCGGCCTGGTTGGTGCCGTACGGCGGCTCGATGCCCCACAGGTGCACCCGGACGCCGAAGGCCTGGGCGGCCTCGACGGCCGGCACCATGTCCTCGTCGCCGGCGATCAGCACGGAGTCGGTGATCGCCCGGTGCCGGGCCAGCGCCTCCATGTCGGCGCGGATGTTGGCGTCCACGCCCTTCTGCTGGCCGCGCGCGTTCAGGTTGCCGAGGCGCAGCTTGACCCAGGGCATCTGCGCGATGACCCGCTGGTCGATGGTGGGCACCCGGTCGCGCGCCGCGTCGTACCAGTAGATGCGCAGCAGTTCGCCGCGGAACAGCTCGTCGGCGTGCTTGGTGACCGCCTGGATGAGGCCGACCGCGTCCACGCGGTATTCCCGCCGGGAGCTGGTACCGAAGAGGAGTTCGCCAGCGGCCGCGTAGATATACCCGACATCGACCAAGACCGCGTATCTGGCGAGGACGGGCAGCGGGGCGGCGAATTCGCTCATCGTCTTCTGACTCTAGGGCAGCTCTGGACATGCGCGGGCCATAACCATCACCCTCAGCTCACAACGGTATGTTGCCGTGCTTCTTCGGCGGCAGGATCTCCCGTTTCGAGCGCAGGGACCGCAGCGCGCGGGTGACCGCGACGCGGGTTTCCGCCGGGCGGATGACCGCGTCCAGGTAGCCGCGTTCCGCCGCGATGTACGGGTTGGCGAGGGTGTCCTCGTACTCGGTGGTCTTCTGCGCCCGCAGCTGCTCGGGGTCGTCGGCGGCGGCGAGCTCGCGGCGGTACAGGATGTTCACCGCGCCCTGCGCGCCCATCACCGCGATCTGCGCGGTCGGCCAGGCCAGGTTGATGTCGCCGCCGAGGTGCTTGGAGCCCATGACGTCGTAGGCGCCGCCGTAGGCCTTCCTGGTGATCACGGTGATCTTCGGGACGGTGGCCTCCGCGTAGGCGTAGATCAGCTTGGCGCCGCGGCGGATGATGCCGCGCCATTCCTGGCTGACGCCGGGGAGGAAGCCGGGCACGTCGACGAGCGTGAGGATCGGGATGGAGAAGGCGTCGCAGGTGCGGACGAACCGGGCCGCTTTCTCCGACGCGTCGATGTCCAGCGTGCCGGCGTAGTGCATCGGCTGGTTGGCCACCACGCCGACCGGAGCGCCGGCGACGCGGCCGAAGCCGACGACGATGTTCGGCGCGAACGCCGCGTGGATCTCGCAGAACTCGCCGTCGTCCAGCAGGGTCTCGATGACCGTGTGCATGTCGTACGGCTGGTTCGGCGAGTCGGGGATGAGCGTGTCGAGCTGCTCGTCGTCCTCGGTGATGGTCAGGTCCGGCTCGACCGCGGTGAGCGGGGCCTCGTCGAGGTTGTTGGACGGCAGGTAGGACAGCAGCTGCCGGGCGAAGTCGATGCAGTCCTGCTCGCTTTCGGCCTGGTAGTGGGCGACGCCGGACTTGGCGGCGTGCGCGTGCGCGCCGCCGAGCTCCTCGAACGTGACGTCCTCGCCGGTCACGGTCTTGATCACGTCAGGACCTGTGATGAACATGTGGCTGGTGCCCTTGACCATGAGCGTGAAGTCGGTGATCGCCGGCGAGTAGACGGCGCCGCCGGCGCACGGGCCCATGATCAGCGAGATCTGCGGGATCACGCCGGAGGCGCGCACGTTGCGGAAGAAGATCTCCGCGAACAGCCCGAGGGCGACCACACCTTCCTGGATCCGGGCGCCGCCGCCGTCGTTGATGCCGATGAACGGGCAGCCGGTCTTCATGGCGTGGTCCATGACCTTGACGATCTTCTCGCCGTAGACCTCGCCGAGCGATCCGCCGAACACGGTGAAGTCCTGACTGAACACCGCGACGGGCCGGCCGTCGACCGTGCCGTACCCGGTGACCACGCCGTCGCCGTACGGCCGGTTCGCCTGGATGCCGAAGTCGTGCGCGCGGTGCCTGGCGTGCTCGTCGAACTCCACGAACGAGCCCTCGTCCAGCAGCAGGTCGATCCGCTCACGGGCGGTCAGCTTGCCGCGCTCGTGCTGCTTCTCGATGGCGGCCGCGGATCCGGCGTGCACCGCCGCGTACCGGCGTCGCTCGAGGTCGGCGATCTTCCCGGCCGTGGTGTGCGGATCCGGCAGTTCGTCCGGAAGGGTATCGGCTGCGGTCATGGATGAAAGGTTAACGGTGCCGACGATTGTGTTTACCGACAGGTGGTTACGCTGACCGTTGTGACTAGCGCCAGCGTAGACAGAGAACGCGATTCGGCCGAGCTGCCTGACCTGATGCGCCGGGACGTCCGGCTGCTTGGCGCCGTCCTCGGCGAGGTCATCAGCGAATCCGACGGGCCCGGCCTGCTCGCGGATGTTGAGCGGCTGCGGCGGGCGGTGATCGAGGCCCGGCGGGTGCCGGACCAGGGCTCGCCGGCGGCGGCCGCCGCGGCTGACGAGATCGCGGCGCTGGTGTCGTCCTGGTCCAATGCGCGCGCCGAGCAGGTGGCCCGCGCGTTCACCGTCTACTTCCACCTCGTCAACCTGGCCGAAGAGCAGCAGCGTGTCCGCACGCTCCGCGAGCGCGACTCCGGCGACAAGCCGCCGCGCGAGTCGCTCGCCGACACGGTCACGCGGATCACCGGCGAACAGGGCCGTGCGCACGTGGACGAGCTGCTCGCGGGGCTGCGGGTGCACCCGGTGTTCACCGCGCACCCGACCGAGGCGCGCCGCCGCGCGGTGGTCGCCTCGCTGCGCCGGGTCGTTGGGCTGCTCGCCGTGATCGACGACCAGCGGACTGGGGCGGCGCAGCAGGCGGAGGCCCGCCGCCAGCTGCGCGAGGAGGTCGACCTGCTGTGGCGGACAGCGCAGCTGCGGGTGAAGGGGATGACCCCCGCCGACGAGGTGCGCACGGTGATGACCGCGTTCGACGAGACCCTGTTCCGGCTGGTGCCCGCCGTGTACCGGGCGATGGACCAGGTGCTGCTCGGCGCGGACAGCGGCCGGGTGCCGTCGCCGGCGCCTGCTTACCTGCGGTTCGGCAGCTGGGTCGGCGCCGACCGGGACGGCAACCCCAACGTGACCGCCGTGGTGACCCGCGAGGCGGCGGTGATCCAGGCCGACCACGCGCTGCGCGCGCTCGAGGCCGTGTGCAGCCGGATCGGCCGGGCGCTGACCGTCACAGACGGATCCGCGCCGCCGTCGGCGGACCTGCGCCGGGCGCTGGCGGCGGCGTCCGCCGCCCACCCGGATCTGCTGGGCGAGATCTCCGCCCGCTCGCCGGGCGAGCCGTACCGCACGTACCTGCTCTTCGCGGCCGAGCGTCTCGCGGCGACCCGCACCCGCGATGCCGATCTCGCCTACGGCGGGCCGGCCGAGTTCATCGCCGACCTGCGCCTGGTGCAGTCGTCGCTCGCGCGGGCGGGGGCGGTCCGGCAGGCGTACGGGGAGCTGCAGCACTTGATCTGGCAGGCCGAGACGTTCGGGTTCCATCTGGCGGGCCTCGAGGTCAGGCAGCACTCGCAGGTGCACGCGCGCGCCCTCGCTGAGCTTCATGCCGCGGCCGGAGCGTCGCCCGATCAGCCGCCCGCCTCGCCGTCGGCCATGACCCTCGAAGTCCTGGACACGATCCGGGTGATTGCGTGGATC
>Ga0209656_10000987_pt1 | contig 18360 bp, 19 predicted proteins | sample BogFormECP12_OM2_FD_188239 | JGI IMG/M metagenome (GOLD analysis project Ga0209656, IMG submission 188239) | Bog forest soil microbial communities from Calvert Island, British Columbia, Canada - ECP12_OM2 (SPAdes) (version 2) | ecosystem: Environmental > Aquatic > Freshwater > Wetlands > Bog ... | reverse complement strand
CCTTCTTGAGTTGGTTGGTGCTCTTGTTGGCGCCTGAACACCTACCTCACAGCAGGCCTCAGGCGGGGGACCACCACCTCAAGTTCCACAAATCAGGGGACAACCTCTCCACCCCTCCAGGGTCTCTTCACGGCGGCGGCGGTGCTCTTCATCGGTGCTGTGGGCAGTGGCATCGTGACTCTTGCTCAACGTCCTTCGAAGGAACGTCCACCCGCGTTCTGCACCATCTACCTTTTCTCGCTGCTGTTCTCGCTACCCGTATTCGTCTTCGCCTCCCCGTACGCAGCTGTCGGAGGAATGACGATCGCCCACGGGTTCCAGTACCTGCTGCTGGTCGGGCTGGTGACCGTTGGGGGCGGGCGAGGCGCAACACGGATTCTCACGCTGGCCATCTGGTGCAACCTCGCGCTGATCGGCGGAGCCCTGCTGAGCGGCGCCTCACATCTACACGGTTCGGGGCCGGCATTCCGCCTGCTCTTCGGCGCCTACCTCGGCGCCGTGATGGCACACTTCGTGATCGATGCCGGCCTATGGCGGCTACGGGATCCCTTCCCGAGGGCGTTCATGGCCGAGCGAGTGCCCTACCTGGTCCCCGGTGCCGTCGCCTCTTCGGCTGCCGATGGATCGTCGGCCGATATAGGATGACTCCCGTGGCCAGGACCAAGCGAACGGGCGAGGCCGGCGGGGGGCGCCCGGAGCAGATCGGCGAACTTGGCCGCTACGCCGGTCCAGCGACATTGATCCTTTCGAGCCTGGCCGACGGTCCTAAGCATGGGTACGTCCTGACGAAGGACATCGAGTCCTTCTCCGGGGTCCGCCTGGCACCCGGCACGCTCTACGAAGCCCTCAGCCGACTCGAAGGGCAGGGACTGATCGAAGCGGTCAAGAGCGACGACCGCCGCCGCCCCTACCGGCTGACCGCTGCCGGGGCCACGGTCCTACGGTCCCATCTCGCCGCCCAGCGCCGCGTCGCCGATTTAGGGCTTCGTCGCCTGGCCGGAAGTTGGGGGCCGGCGTGAACCTTGACCGCGACGAGGCTCTGCGGCGGTCCGAACGATTGCTCCGCTGGTACCCGAAGGAATGGCGCTCTCGATACGGCGAGGAGTTCGCCGAGTTGCTGATCGCCGACATCTGCGAGCAGCCACGATCGTGGCGCCGGAACGCAGACGTGGCTCAAAGCGGGTTGGTGGCGAGGCTGACAGGGATCGGCCTGAGCGGCCACGCCCTCGAGCCATCGGACCAGGCTCGGACAAGCTTGGCCACCCTCGGCTGTGCCATGGCGGTCTTCCTCGTGTTCGGCGTGGCCATGTGGGCACAGTTGACGATCGGCTGGCAGTGGTCAGAGCCTGACGCGACCGCTACCTCAGCGGGGATGATCGCGATGTCCGCCGCAGTACTGGTCTTCTTCGCGTTGGCGGTCGTGGCCGTCGTCCCGATCGGCTGGACCGCGCTGGCGCGTCTGGCCCGTCATCGTGGGGCCGGGCTCGTGCGACCGTCGCTGCTCTTCTTGGGTGGGCTGACCATCCTCATCGTGGGCGGTCGGCACTTCGGGAACGGCTGGCCCGGGACCGGCGGGCATCCCTGGGCCCATCAGGGATTGGTCCCCGGTGGCGTGGCCGCCTTCACCTGGGCGTCCACGCTCTCGGTCTCCTCGTATTGGGCTCATCCTGGGTCCCTTCTCTCCTTCCCCGCCGCTGAGGTCGCCTGGATGGCGATCAGTCCCCTCGCCATGATCTGCCTCGTCGTGGGAGCGGCCAAGACCATCCGTCGTCTCGACCTGTCAGCGCGCATCCTGCACTTCGAGGCTGCGCTAGGAGTACTGGCTGCCTTCGACATGCTGGCCTTCCTCGCTGGCTGCTCGAGCTGGATCATCTACGGCGACGCCGGACCACAGAACCTTTTCCACGTCGGCGCCATCGACGTGGCCGGGCTGGTGTTGATGGTCTTGGCTCTGGCTGTCGCCTACCGCGCCGTCCACCGAGCCCGGGTCGGGCTGAACCTGCTGGCGCGCTGAGCCCAACGTCGTCGATGCCAGAGCGACGAGGGGGCGTTCTAATGGGCACCGACGTCGTCCCGGGCACCGAGCCGAGGCCGGCGGCTGGCAACTCAGCTGTCGGCGGCGCCGATCCATCTGGACAAGAGCATCCGCCTCAGCAGCGGTGGACCCGTCGACAGGTGTTGGCCCTCGGCCTTGGCGGGGTGGCGGCCGTGGTCGCCGCTGGGGCTGTCGGCATCGAACTTGTCTCCCACGGGGTGCTCCCTGGACAGCAGGAACTCGACCAGCTCGACGGGGCATGCTCGGTCCCGAGCCCTCATCTCACGTTCTCACCCGTGGGTCCGTCGATGTCGAGCACGTTCTACTCCCAGGCGCGCCACCGAGCGGTCGGCTACACGATCGCCTATCCCCCTGGCCACCAGATGGGCGACACCCTGCCCCTCGTGGTGATGCTCCACGGCTTCCACGGCAACCACGCCGACGCCGTGGCCGGGATGTCACCAGCTCAGGCGATGGCGCTCCACGTCGACGGCCGCCCGCTCGCCCCGATGGCCATGGTGACCGTCGACGGCGGCAACGGGTACTGGAACCCGCATCCGGGCGACAACCCCATGGCCATGGTCGTCGACGAGCTCATCCCCTTGTGCCAACGGCTGGGCCTCGGCCGACCGCCGCAGCGAATCGCCACGATGGGCATCTCGATGGGCGGGTACGGCGCATTACTCCTGGCGGAAAAGTACCCGCATCTCGTCGCCGCGGTCGCTGCCATCAGCCCGGCAATCTGGACAAACTATGCGGAGGCACAGGATGCCGACGCCGGGGCGTACGCCTCGGCCGAGGATTTTGCCGCCGACGACGTCGTGACACACACAGATGCGCTTCACGGCATCCCGGTCCGGGTTGCCTCGGGCGACGCAGATCCGTTCCATCCCGGTGTCGAAGCCCTGGCGCGCGCCTTGCCGGCTGGAGCCATCGTGGAATACTCCCAGGGCTGCCACACCGGTGCGTTCTTCACCGCTCAGGAGCCGCCGTCGCTCGCCTTCCTGGGCCAGCACCTCACGTCGTAGCCAAGAGCGGAATCGGGCTGGGCCGGCGCCGTGAAGGCGCTTGACAGCCGCCCTTGAACTAGACCTCCGCGTCGACTGGCAGGTCCTACGATGCCCGAGTGGAGCCCGACCCGACCCTCGACGACCTGAAGGTCAACTGGCGACACCAGCGGATGTTCGGAACTCTGGAGGAATGCGCCTGGGCGGCGTCCGAGCCGCTGAGCTCATCCGAGAGAGCTGAGGGGTGGACGGACGAGGTCCTGAGTTGGATCCGTCAATGGTTCGACCGGTGCCGCGACAGCCTCTCGCTCTCTCCGCATCCGCCAGCTCTCCTCGCCGGGTCGTGGGGACGCTGGCTGACGGACGTTCCCGGCCGCGCCTTCGACCCGGGCTCTCGCGACCCCCGCAAGGAAGCGGTTCTTGTAGTCGGGAACCGTATCCACGCGGTGCGGCAATTCGAGGACCTCTACCTGCGGGGGAAGCGGCTCCGTAAAGATCTGGCCGGACCTCCTCCGGAGGATGAGATCGCCAATGGTTGGAGCGCCGACGTCCGAGACGGCATCGGCAATCAACTCGAGCGCTTGATGGTCGTCCTTCGGTCTGGTCGCGCGCTCGACGACGACGACGTCGAGAGTTGGTACGACTCGTTGACGCCGTACGGCGCCCTCTGGGCAGACAGGTACGGCTATTCCTGGGACGATCCCGCAGGGCACACGCCCGGCTTCACTCTTGACGATGAAGGCCCGAGCTGGAAGGCACGAGCGCGCCACGCTCACCAGCGAGTCGATCGGGGGCCTCGTTTCTGGAAGGACCAGCGGGGAGTGCTATGGGAGAGGCTCGGCCACATCGCCCGGTTGTTCGACGCGGTCAAGTGCACCGACCAGTTCGAGCGTTGACGCGCTCGGAGTGCTCCGGTCAGCTCAAAAGGTTCGGCGCGCCTCTTCGTACTGGGCCCGCTCGAACGAGAACGGCCCCAGCCTGACAGAGCTCCCTGCGCCAACTCCCTCGAAGTCGCCCCAGACCACGGTGTGGTCGTTGAACTCGATCCGTGCCAATCCTCCTCCACAGCCGAACCATCCGCACCCGCAGGTGAGGACGGCGCACCTCCCGCGGAGGACGAATCGGTCGAAGGTCCGCGGCAGCGATTCAGCGATTCGGGGCCAGGGCCCCCACAGCTCCAGCGAGTACCCGACCTCTGCGGTCTCCATGGGTCGGACTGAGGTGCCACCGCTGGCCTCTCGGAACAGCTTCGTCAGGTCACGACCGTCGATGATCACGACGACCCGCTCCTGGTTGCCGCCAATGTCTAACCCGTCGCGGGAAGCTCAGATCGGGGTGGGCTGGCGTCGGTGGCCGGGTTCAGCCAGATCCATTCCCAGCGGACCGCCTGGGCCAGGGCGCGATGCAGCACGACATGGACCCGGTGAACGGTGCCCGGTGCGAGCGGACGACGCTCGCGACCACCGTGGCGACGGAGGTCCGCATAGAAGTCGTCGATGTCGGTTGTCGTGAGCTTGGCGACCGGCTGGTGCCCGAGGCTCGGCTTGAGGTGGTGCTCGACCAGACTGCTCGTCTCTCGCTTGGTGCTCGGCGCCCAATCGACAGAGGCCACGGCGAGCCATCGATCGAGCAGCTCGGCCACGCTTCCGGCGTGGATTCGAGCAAAGGTTGCCTCCTCGAGGAAGCGCCCGAGCTCGCGGCGGGCCTCGGACTCGCTGCCTCGGACGGTCCTGGTCGACCAGCGCTGGCGACCGCTTGAGGGGTCGATTCCCGCGTAGACGCGAAGCTGCCAGCTGTTCGGGCCCCGTTGGCGGATCGTGCCGGACATGGCCGAAGGTTATGAGTCATGGCCAACTCATGGCCAAAGCATGGCCAACCGAGGCGCCCCGCCGGGGACCGCAGGCCTCTGAACTGGGATTATTGGAGCGGACGACGGGATTCGAACCCGCGACCCTCACCTTGGCAAGGTGATGCTCTACCAACTGAGCCACGTCCGCGCTGTGCGAGGAGATGTTACTCCCCCCGCCGGGAGGGGTGGGGACCGACCTTGCTACCCCGCCGCCCCTTCGGCGTCCAGGGCGGCCCCGACCAGGAGCCCCAGCTCGTCGGTGATCCAGCGTGCCAGTTCGTCGACCTCGGGCAGCATCCGGCGGCAGGCCAGCAGCCCGACGTGGACGCGGTCGAGGTAGCTCATCGCCGTGATGTTCAGGGCGGCCCCCTCGGCCACCGGGCCGACCGGGTAGAGGGCGACCACCCGGCTGCCGGCGCACCAAAGCGGCACGTCGGGGCCGACGACACCCGAGACGATCACGTTGAACAGCGGCGGGACCCGGTCGAACACCCGCAGCGACGACGCCCAACGAGCGGCCCGGTTGGCCACCGCCGGCGCCGTCATCTGCGCCAGGCCGGCAATCAGATCACCGCCGGTCAGCTGCTCGCGCTCCTTGGCCACCGCGGCCGACTCCACCGTCGACAGCAGACGTCCGACCGGGTCGTCGCGGTGCGTGCCGATCTCGACGAGCATCGCCGACACCTGGTTCCCGAGGTGGCCGTCGTCGTCCTGCCGGGTGGAAACGGGCACCGCCGCCACCAAGGGTCGGGTCATCCCTTCGCCGCGGTGCTCGAGGAGGCGCCGCAGGCCGCCGGCGACGCACGCCATGAGCACGTCGTTCACGGTCGCGCCGAAGGTGCGGCCGACCAGCTTGAGCTGGTGGAGGTCGAGGGACGCGGCGGCGAAACGCCGGCGCGACGAGATCGCGCCGTTGAGCGAGGTGCGGGGGGCGCCGAACGGCAGCGGGGCCGGCCGGCGGCCCTCCTGAGTCAGGCGCCGGTGCTGGGCCACGAGGCTGCCGACGGTCTCGGCCGACCGGCGCAGGGCGCCGGCAGCGGTGCGGGTCTGGCCGCCCCACGCCCGCCCGGCGTGGGCCAGCAGCTGGGCGGCCGAGGGCAACGGGGCCGGGCTCCAGATGGGAGCGGGCATCACCAGCCGAGATCGGGGGCCGACGTCGAAGAACCCGGCCAGGAGCGACGCCCCAGACACCCCGTCGAGGATGGCGTGGTGCAGCTTGGCCACCACCGCCATACGGTCATCGGCCAGCCCCTCGACCACCACCATCTCCCAGAGTGGGCCGTCCGGACCGAGCGGGCGAGTCGAGATCTCGGCCACCAGGTGGAACAACTCGGCGTCGCCGCCGGGGTCGGGCAGGCTGGCCCGGCTGAGGTGGTTGTCGAGGTCGAACTCGGGGTCGTCGACCCACACCGGGTGGGCCAGGTCCAACGGAACGCTGACCGCCCGTTGGCGGAGCGGCGGCGCCAGGTGGACGCGCTCGGCGACGAGCCGGCGGATCTGGGCGTAGCGAGTTGAGGGCGAGAAGAGCGAACGCCGGCCCTCGGGGGGGTCGAGCACGAGCACGGCCGAGATGTGCAGGTGCGACGCACCGGCCTCGAGGGCCAAGAAGGCGGCGTCGAGGCCGTCGAGGGTCTCCATCTCAGCGGCCGCTGTGCCCGAATCCGCCGGCGCCGCGAACAGCCGGCGGCAGGTCGCCCTCGGCCACCGCCTCGAACCGGGCATGCTCGACCTTCTGGATGACGAGCTGGGCGATACGGTCCCCCCGGTGCACCACGTAGTCCTCGGCCGGGTCGGTGTTGACCAGGAGGACGGCCAGTTCGCCCCGATAGCCGGCGTCAATCAGGCCGGGCGTGTTCAGGCACGTCACCCCGTGGCGCAGCGCCAGGCCGCTCCGGGGCTGAACGAACCCGGCGTGGCCCGGCGGGATGGCCAGCACCACGCCGGTGGGCACGAGCGCCCGCCCGCCCCCGGCGGCCAGTGTGACCTCGGCCCGGGCGAAGAGGTCGGCCCCGGCGTCGTCCTGGCGGGCGTAGCCCGGCACCGGAAGGTCGGGATCGAGCCGGTGGAGGGGGACACTCAGCATCGGAAGACCTTACCGACGTCCTGACGGCGGCCGCCCCGGGCACCGGTAGGCTGCTGCGCCAGATGCTGGCCTGGATGGATCTCGAGATGACGGGGCTCGACCCCGGCATCCACACCATCGTCGAGATCGCCACCCTGGTCACCGACGACGACCTGCAGATCGTGGCCGAGGGGCCCGACCTGGTCGTGCGGGCCAGCCCCGAGCAGCTGGCGGCGATGGGCGACCTCGTGCGCAGCATGCACACCCACTCGGGCCTGTTGAAGGAGATCGAGTCGTCGACCGTGTCCCTGGCCGACGCCGGCCAGGCCACCCTCGACTTCCTCCGCCAGCACCTGCCCGAGAAGGGGACCGTCCCGCTAGCCGGGAACTCGATCGGCACTGACCGCCGCTTCCTCTCCATCCAGCTGCCGGAGGTGGACAACTGGTTCCACTACCGCTCGGTCGACGTCTCGACGGTCAAGGAGCTCGCTCGCCGCTGGTACCCCGACGTGCTGGCCGGTCTCCCGGCCAAGAAGATGACGCACCGGGCCATGGACGACATCAAAGAGAGCGTGGCCGAACTCGCCTACTACCGACGGGAGATCTTCCGCCCCGCTGGCGAGCGGCCGCCGGAGGCGGCGGGCGATCCGGGGGCGGCGCCGGCCGCCCCGGGAGCCGGGGGTCGGCGCGACCGGTGACGACCCCTGACCCGGTCCGGTCCCTGGCCGACGCCACCGCCCAGCTGACCGTGCCGGGCCAGCCCTTCGAGATGGAGGAGGTGTCGATCCGGGGGATCCTGACGAGGGTCTGGAGGCACGCCCCGCCCACGCTGCGCACCGTCTTCGACCTCTCGGTGGCCCACGGTGACGCCGACTTCTTGGTCTACGAGGACGAGCGGACCACCTTCGCCCAGCACGCGGCGATCGCGGCCACCCTCGGACACCGACTGGGCCAGCAGTTCGGGGTGGCCAAGGGCGACCGGGTGGCCATCGCCATGCGGAACCTGCCCGAGTGGGTCATGGCCTTCTGGGCCACGGTGGCCGCCGGGGGCGTGGTCGTCCCGCTCAACGCCTGGTGGACCGGGGAGGAGCTCGAGTACGGCCTGGCCGACTCGGGCGCCACCGTCGCGTTCTGCGACACCGAGCGGGCCCAACGCCTCTCCCCTCACCTGGCGTCGCTGCCCGACCTGGCGGCCGTCGTGGTCGCCGACGAGCACCGCCGGGGTGACGCGACCCCGGGCGCCGGCGGAGCCGGGACGACGGTGGTGACGTTCGCCGAGGCCCTGGGCTCGGTCCCGCCGGGCACCGCACCGCCCGACGTCGAGGTCGGGCCCGACGACGACGCCACCATCTTCTACACGTCGGGAACGACCGGGCGTCCCAAGGGGGCGGTGGGGACGCACCGCAACGCCTGCACCAACCTGATGAACCTCTACTTCATCCACTCGCGTTCACGGCTGCGCTCCGGTCGGGCCGGCGACGACGAGCCCCGCCAGAACGCCAACCTGCTGTCGGTTCCGCTCTTCCACGTGACCGGGTGCCTGGCCATCATGATCACCAATACGGCGGCAGGCGGGAAGCTGGTGATGATGCACCACTTCGACCCGGGCCGGGCTCTCGAGCTCATCGAGCGCGAGCGGATCACGATCTTCGGCGGGGTCCCCACCATGGTGATGCAGGTGATCGACTCGCCCGACTTCGAGAAGCGGGACACGTCATCGGTCACTGCCATCTCCTACGGCGGCGCCCCGGCCCCGCCCGACCTGGTCCGACGGATCCGGGAGCACTTCCCCGCCGGCGATCCCGGCAACGGGTACGGACTGACCGAGACCTCGGCCATCACGGCGATGAACTCGGGGGCGGACTACATCGCCAAGCCCGACAGCGTCGGACCGCCGGTCCCGGTGACCGACGTCGCCGTCGTCCCCGAGGACTACGGCGGCGAGGAGCCCGGGCCCGAGCTGGCCCGCGGGCCCGAGGTGACCGGCGAGCTGTGGGTGAAGGGCCCCCAGGTGGTGCGGGGCTACTGGCGCCGGCCCGAGGAGACGGCCCAGGTCTTCACGAGGGGCTGGCTGCACACCGGCGACGTGGGCCGCCTCGACGAGGAGGGGTTCATCCACATCGTCGACCGGGCCAAGGACGTGATCATCCGGGGCGGCGAGAACGTCTACTCGGTCGAGGTCGAAGACGTCCTGCACGCCCACCCGGCGGTGGCCGACTGCGCGGTCATCGGCCTCCCCGACCCGGTCCTCGGCGAGCGGGTCGGGGCGGTGGTCGTCCTGCGCCCGGGGGCCAAGGTGGCGGCCGACGAGCTGGCCCGCCACGTCGCCGCCCACCTGGCCGCCTTCAACGTCCCCGAGCGGTTCTGGTACCGGGCCCGCCCCTTGCCCCGCAACCCGGCCGGCAAGGTGCTCAAGCGCGCGCTGCGCGACGAGGTCGCCGGCAGCCGGCGTTGACGCGGGGTGCGGCGGGCCGGGTGCCCGGCCCCGGCCTCAGCGGTTGGGCTGGGGCGTGACCCGCAGGTAGGGCTTGAGGGTCTTGAAGCCCTTCGGGAACTTGGTCTTGGCGTCCTCGTCGGAGACGGCCGGAACGATGATCACGTCCTCGCCGTCGGTCCAGTTCACCGGGGTGGCCACCTGGTAGTCGGCGGTCAGCTGGAGCGAGTCGAGCACCCGGATGATCTCGTCGACGTTGCGCCCCGTCGAGGCCGGGTAGGTCAGCGTCAGCTTGACCTTCTTGTCCGGGGCGATGATGAAGACCGAGCGGACGGTGAGGGTGTCGTTGGCGTTCGGGTGGATCATGTCGTAGAGGTCCGCCACCGTGCGGTCGTCGTCGCCGATCAGGGGAAAGTTGAGCTCCTGACCCTGGGTCTCGGAGATGTCCCCCGACCAGTTCTTGTGCGACTCGACCGAGTCCACCGACAGCCCGATCAGTTTCGTGTTGCGCTTGTCGAACTCCGGCTTGGCCCGGGCGAAGGCGCCGAGCTCGGTCGTGCAGACGGGCGTGAAGTCCTTGGGGTGGCTGAAGAGGATGCCCCAGCTGTCGCCGAGCCACTCGTGGAAGTTGATCGTGCCCTGGGTGGTGTCGGCGGTGAAGTCCGGAGCGGTGTCACCGAGTCGGATGGCCATGGATCTCCTCCTGTGTCGCTGGCTCCTGGAGCTGGCCGCCCGGAGTCCACGTCTGCGTGCCGGGTCACCCTAGCGGATCGCCGCCCAATTGTCGACCCGGCAGGTCAGGAATCGCTCGGCGGCCCCGGCGGGCGCTCCCGACGGGCCATCGTCGCCAGCGCCGCGCCGATTCACCGATGCCGAGCCCAGCCGTGCGAGAATCTCGGGCCATGCCCGCCACGACACCACCCGACGCGGCCGGCTCGGGCGCCGGCGGCTCGGGCGTCCGGATCGATCGGGTCGGCCTGGTCACCGTGGTCACCATCGACCGGCCGGCCGTCCGCAACGCCGTCGACAGCGCCACCGCCGCCTCGTTGCGGAGCGCGTTCTGCGACTTCTCGGCCGACGACTCGGCGCATGTGGCGGTGTTGACCGGCGCCGGCTCGACGTTCTGCGCCGGGGCGGACCTCAAGGCCATCACCGCCGGGGACCGCCGCCCCGTCCCCGACGGGGGGCCCGGGCCGATGGGACCGACCCGGGACGTCTGTGACAAGCCGGTCATCGCCGCGGTCGAGGGCCACGCCGTGGCCGGAGGGCTCGAGCTGGCCTTGTGGTGCGACCTGCGGGTGGCCAGCCGGGACGCCGTCTTCGGCGTCTTCTGCCGGCGCTTCGGGGTTCCGCTGGTCGACCTCGGAACGGTGCGACTGCCCCGGCTGATCGGCCACAGCCGGGCCATGGACCTGATCCTGACCGGGCGGGCCGTCTCGGGGGCCGAGGCCTTCGAGATCGGCCTGGCCAATCGGGTGACCGAGCCCGGGGGCGCCCTCGACGCAGCGTTGGCCCTAGCCGGCGAGTTGGCCGCCCTGCCCCAGATCTGCCTGCGCAGCGACCGCCTGTCGGCCATCGAGCAGTGGGGGCTGACCGAGGACGAGGCGGCCCGCAACGAGGCCCGCCGGGGTCGGGAGGTCATCGCCAGCGGCGAGACCCTGGCCGGTGCGGCCCGGTTCGCCGAGGGAGCCGGCCGGGGCGGTGCGCCTGCATGACGGCGGCGTCGCTCGGCGACGGCCAACCCGCTCCGAGGACCGTGGCCGCGTTCGACTTCGACGGGACCATCACCCGGGGCGGGAGCGTGTTCCCCTTCCTGATCTCGGCCCGGGGGCTGCTCCCGGTTCTGGCGGCCGTGGTCCGCACGTCGCCCAGCCTCGTCCGGGGGGCGGTCGCCGGGGGCAGCGCGGCCGACCGGGGCAAGGAGCGGCTCTTCGTCCGCCTGCTCTCGGGCGTCCCGGCCGCCCACCTCGACCGGCAGGGCCGGGCCTTCGCCGAGCATCACCTGCGCCGGCACCTGCGGCCCGAGATGCGGGACCGGATGGCGTGGCACCGCCGGCAGGGCCACCTCGTCGTCATCGTCTCGGCCTCACCGGAGTGCTACGTCCGCCCGGCCGGGGAGCTCCTCGGGGTCGACGGGGTCCTGGCCACCCGGCTGGCCGTCGAGGGGAGCGGGCGGGTCACCGGGCGCTACGACGGCAAGAACTGCCGGGGGGCCGAGAAGTACGCCCGGGTCGTGGGGTGGCTACGGGCCGAGGGCCTGGCCGGTGCCGGGGCGCCCCAGCCGGTGCTGTGGGCCTACGGCAACAGTCGGGGCGACCTGCGCCTGCTCGAGGGGGCCGACCACCCGGTCAACGCCGGTCTGCTCGGCCGGTTCGGGCGCTTGGGGCGCTTCCCCTCGCTGGCCGCCGTCGTGGCCGACGCCCCGAGCACAGCCTCGCCGACCACCGGACCCCCCGAGCGGCACCCACCAGCGCCCCGGCCCTCGCGCTCGGCCCCCTGAGCCGAGCCCCCGAGGTCGCTCAGCCCGGCGTGGGGGCCGCCGCCACGACCCTCCCGCCGTAGGACGAGAGGGCGGTCGTCAGGTCGCCGAACTGCGGGGCGTCACCGAAGTTGGTGGCCAGACCGCCCGACGTGACGATCAGGTACCCGAGGCCGGTGTGGGTGGGCACCATGGCCGCCGCCCCGGCCCCGGCCGCCGTCCCGGCCGCCGACCCCTCGAAGTGGGCGTCACCGAAGGTGAAGATGCCCCCGTCGCTGGCCACCATCGAGTACCCGGCCCCGTCGGGGGTGGGCGCCATGCCGACCACCGGGCGGACCAGGCGGAGGGCCCCGGTCGACCCGTAGAAGGCGGCGTCGCCGAAGGAGAAGATGCCCCCGTCGCTGGCCACCATCCAGTACCCGCCGCCGTCGGGGGTGGCGGCCATGCCGACGATCGGCTGGTTGAGCGGGCGCCCGCCCATCGACCCGAAGAACGGCGCGTTGAAGGCGAAGATCCCCCCGTCCGATGCGACCTCCCAGTACCCGCCGGTCGCCGCGTCGGGCGCCATGCCGACGATCGGCTGGTTGAGCGGTCGGCCGCCCATCGACCCGGCGAACCCGGCATCGCCGAAGGAGAACAGGCCGCCGTCGCTGGCCACCTCCCAATAGCCCCGGTGGTCCGGGGTCGGTGCCATCCCGACCACCGGCTCGTTGAGCGGGTGCCCGCCCATCGACCCGTAGAAGGCGGCGTTGCCGAAGGAGAAGATGGCCCCGTCGGCGGCCGAGAGCCAGTATCCCCCGACCCCGCCGCTCGGCTGGGAGCTGACCTCGAACCAGTCCGAGTTGAGCCCGACGTTGTCGGAGAACTCCGGCCCGGTCAGGTCGACCGATCCGGCGCTCCCGACGAGGCGGACCGAGGTGACCCGTCCCCCGTAGTCGCCGTACCCGTTGCGCCCGGTGACGTTGACCGACTGGAGCGTCCCGATCGACGGCCACAGCGACTGGATCGTGGTCACCGGGACCTGGGCGTGCCAGGTGTGGTTGGGGTTGCAGGCGCCGGCGATGCAGACGGCGTCGCCGTCGTCGGGGACGATGGTGAACGGGCCGCCGGTGGTGTACCCGCCGGTCGACGCCGAGTACTCGGTCGTCGCCACCTGGCCGCCGGCGAACTCGAGCACCTGGCCGGCCGTGTCGCTCACCGCCAGGGTGGCCAGCGGGTCCTCGTTCTGGGTCCCCGGGTAGCTCTGGCAGGTCTGGTCGCAGGTGTCGGCGTACCCGCCGTACCCCCCGGGCGTGCTCAGCACGTACGAGCGGGCGGCCACCGCCTGGGCCTCGAGCTCCTGGAACCCCCACGGCTCGCCCTGAGGAGGTGGCGGCGACGCCGGCCCGAGCTGGCCCCACCCGCCCGAGGACTCGCTCGGGACGACATCGGCCAGGTACTGGCCGATGTTCACGACGTTCACGGTGCGCACGGCGGCGCTCGCGTTGAAGGCGCCCTGGATGGCCCCGTGGACGGTCTTGTTCCCGGCCACCATGCAGACGCTGACCGTCCCGCCGCTCACGTTGGCCGTCGTGGTCTGGGCGCTCGGCACGTTGGAGCTCGCCGGGGTCCACGGCCCGCCGCACGTGGGCCCCATGGAGATGTTCCAGGTACCCGGGTTGCCCGGTGTCATGAGGACCGCCGGGGCGGACGTCGCCGTCCCGGGCACGTTCACATTGGCCCCGTTGCCGGCCACGATCGGGTTGAGCCCGTTGTTCTCGGTCAGGGCCACCCGGACGGTCGTGGCGTCGCCGGCGTCGGGACCGTAGGGCTGCAGGGTGGCCGGAGCGTAGTAGTGGTTCACGATCCACTGGTAGGTCTGCGGCCCGAGCCCGTTGTCCTGGCCGATGGCGTAGCCGAGGGCGCCCCACTGCCCCATGCCGATGCCGTGCCCCCACCCGTGCCCGGCGAAGCTCACGTCCGCGCTCGGGTAGGCCCCGGCCGGAGGGACCCCCCCGACGAGCGCGAAGAACCCGCCCGCGACGAGCACCGCGGCGAGCGGGGCGAGGCGGCGGGATCTCGGGGAACGGTAACTGGTGGTGCCAGAGTGACCGATGCGACGAGGCTACTGCCGCGCCGCGGCGAATTCGGGTACCCACCCCGGCCGATGACGGTTCACCGAGCCCCCCGGGCACCACCGGTAGACTGCACCGCCGTGCGGGTCGACCAGGTGATCCCGTCGCTCGTCCGGCGCGACGCCATCGGTCAGCACAGCCTCGAGCTCTCCGACGCCCTCCGTCAGGCCGGGTACGACTCGGAGATCTACTACGGGAACTGCTCGGCCGACGTGGCTGGGCTGGGGCGCCCGCTGGTCGAGCTGGGGCGGACCGGCAAGGACCGGTGGCTCCTGTACCAGTCCTCGATCGGCAGCCCGGTCTTCGACGTCCTCGCCGCCCGGAGCGAGCCCAAGCTCGTCAACTACCACAACATCACCCCGGCCCCCCTCCTCGAGGACTGGGAGCCGGCCGTCGGCTACGAGGTCCGCCTCGGCCGCACCCAGATGGGCCGGCTGGCCACCTCGAGCCGCCTCGCCGTCGCCGACTCGGCGTTCAACGAGTCCGAGCTGGTGGCGGCGGGCTATCGGGGCACGGCCGTCGTCCCCCTCCTCATCGACATGACGAGCACCGGCGAGCCGCCCGACGCGGCGACGACGGCCCGGCTGGCCGCCGACCGTCAGGACGGCGGGGCCGACCTCCTCTTCGTCGGGAAGGTGTCGCCGCACAAGGCGCCCCACGACCTCGTCAAGATGCTGGCCGTGGTCCGCCGCCTCTACGACCCGAAGGCCCGGCTGCGCCTCGTCGGGTCCCCGCTCGGCGAGCACTACGCGCCCGCCCTGGCCGGCTTCACCGCCCGCCTGGGCCTGACCGACGCGGTGACCGTGACCGGGTCGGTCAGCCCGGCCGAGCTCGAGGCCTACTACCGCGGCGCCGACGTGTTCGTCTGCGCGTCGGACCACGAGGGGTTCTGCGTGCCGCTGGTGGAGGCGATGGGCCACGGCCTGCCGGTCGTCGCCTACGGGGTCACCGCCGTGCCCGAGACGGTGGCCGACGCCGGTCTCGTCCTGGCGACCAAGGACCCCGGGCACTTCGCGGCGGCCGTCGCCCGGGTCCTCTTCGACTCCGAGCTCCGCCGGCAGCTGGCGGCGCGCGGCGAGCAGCGGGCGGCCACCTTCTCGCTGGCCGACTCACGCCGCCGCTTCGTCGACCTCATCGACCGGGCCGTCGCCGCCTGACCGACTCCGGCGCCCGGCGCGCTCAGACCGCCGGGCGCCGGGCGACGTCGAGGAGCAGCTCGACCAACTTCGGCCCCGCCAGCTCGAGGTGCAGCGACTCGACCCGGGCCCGGCCCTGGGCGACCTGGGCCCGGCGGTACCCGGGGTCGGCCAGCCGGGCCACGGCGTCAGCCAGGCGGACCGGGTCCTTGTCCTCGAGCAGGGTGCCGGCGTCCCCCAGGACCTCGGGCACCGCACCCTCTCGGAACGCCACCACGGGGACCCCGGCCAGCATCGCCTCGACGACCGGGAGGCAGTACCCCTCGTGCTCGGACGTCACCACCAGCACGTCGGCCTCGGCGTAGGCCCGCCGGAGGCCTTCGTCGGACACCGGGCCGGTGAAGGTGACGGCGTCGGCCAGTCCGAGGTCGGCTCCGTAGCCGCGGACGGCCGCCGCGTAGACCGGCAGCGCCGGCCGCCCGACCACCGTGAGGGTGGCCCCCGGGTCGTGACGGAACCGGTAGGCCAGCAGGGCCACCAGCGTGTCCTCGAACGCCTTGTTCGGCGCCAGGCGCCCGACGGCCAGCCACTTCGAGGCGCCCCCGGCGCCCGGCGCCTCGACGCGCTCGCTCGGTGGTCGGAGGTCGACGATCGGGGGGATCACGGCCGTCTCGCGGTAACCGGCGGCCAGCAGGTCGGCCCGGTTGACCTCGGAGACCCCGACCCCGGTGTCGGCGCGGCTCGCCAGGAGGGCCAGCTCGCGGCGCGCCCGGACCTGGTGGCGGGCGAGGCCGTTGTCCCACGGGGCGAACAGCTCGGGCGGGGTGACGTTGTGGTAGTTGACGACCAGGCGCTCGGACCGGGCGGCCAGCCAGGGCGCCAGGTCCGAGGCCGTGGCGAACTGGTAGACGAGCACGTCCTGGGGCGCGGCCTCGTGGGGGTACGCCGTGGCCGGGCGGGTCAGCGCCACCGTGTCACGGTCGTCGAGCTCGACGTAGATCTCCGAGCGGACCCCGCCGGCGCGCAGCAGGCGCTGGAGCTCGAGGCAGTGCCGGCCGACGGCGTCGCCCCGGTGCAGCATCGGGACGAACTGGTGGATGGTGGCGGCCGGCATCGGGCCCTCGGGACCTGGGGTGCCCGCGGTCATCGCGGGCGGACGGCGCCGAGCGCGTGGGTCTGGCCGTCGGCGCCGTCGGCCGGCCGGAGCGGGGTGATCGAGGCGAGGCCGCGGCGCGTGAGGAGGAGCTCCCAGGTCTGTGGGTGGCGCGGCCGGCCGGGGAGGAGATCTTGGGCGGCCGGCGACCACGCCCGCTGCTCGGCCCCGGGGACGAGGCCGATGACGACGAGCGGGGCCCCGGGCGCCAGGCGGTCGGCCACCAGGTCGAGCAGGTCGACCAGCGCGTCGAGTCCCAGGTGGTCGGGGCACCCGCTGAGGACGAGCCCCCCGACCTCCTCGGGGCGGCACCCGGCCAGGTACCCCGGCGCCGACTGCACGTGCATCTCGAGCCCCCGGGCCGCCCCCGCCCAGGCCAGCTCCCCCCGGGGCTCGACCCCCTCGGCGGCCATACCGGCCGCCGCCAGCGCCGCCGTCAGGGCGCCCTCGCCCGCCTCGGCGTGCACGACCGGACCGGCCGGGGGGTGGGCACCCAACCAGTCGAGCACCGGGGCGACCCACCCGGTGAGGTCGGGCGTCGGCGCCAGCCACGACAGGCCGTCGACCGGGCGGGTGCGACGGCTGGCCGCCGCTTCGAGCTCTTCGACCCGCGCCCCGAGGAACCGGAGGGCCTCGACGGTGGCGTCGAACCCCTGGGCCACCCGCTCGTCGGCGAGCGTCGTCCCCCGCTCGCCGTCGGTCGGTGTCCACCGGGTGATCGCCTCTCGAAACGACTGGCGGACGGCGACCCCCCACCCGCCGCCGGTGGCCGCCGGGGCGGGGGCCGACGGGGGCGGCGCCGACCCGGTCAGCGGCGAGCGGCGGACCGGCTCGCCGAAGAGCGACTCGAGCCGAGTGAAGGCGTCGGAGAAGTTCCACCGCACGCTCCCCTGGGGGGCCAGCCGGCGGAAGGCCGCCTTGAGCTCGGCCACGAAGGCCGGCGGCGGGGCGTCGTCCGGTCGGCCGTCCTCAGCCGCCCCGGCTGGGGGGCCGTCGGGCGTCATGGCGGGGAATGGTACTGCCCGGGCCTCGGCCGGCCCCCGGGCCGGGGGGTTCGCCTCCCTCTCGGCGCGCCCGGTACGGTTCGTGCGTCCATGTGCAGGAACCCGGCGGGGCCCGCGCTCACATCTCGAGAGTGGTCGGGCATGATGGGCGCCGGTCCGAGCTCGATCTTGGAGGGGGAACACGATGCACTGGGCCCTGAATCACGCGCGCGCCGGCGCGCCGCCCGACCACCCGGCACGACGCCGTCGCCGGGCGGGGGCCCCGGGGATCACCGCCGGGCTCGTCCTCGGCACGGCCGCCCTGGCCGCTCCGGCACTGGGGGCGGGGCCGGCCGGGGCGATGGCCGCCACCACCCTGCGGCCGAACATCCCGCCGATCAACCTGGTCTGGGGGCAGACGCTGCCCGACAACGGCGCCCCGATCGCCCTGTCGTCGCCGAACGTGGCCAGCCTGCCCGGGGGCCCGTCGGTGGTCGTCGGCGACCGGGCCGGCCTCGTCTGGGCGTTCCACCTGGCCGACGGGTCCGGGGTGCCGGGCTGGCCGTACCACACGGGCGGCGTGGCGGTGGACTCGTCGCCCTCGGTGGCGCCGGCCGGCGGCGGCCTCGACAACGTCTACGTCGGCGTGGGCAACTCGGCCAACCCCGGTGTCGGCGGCTACCAGGCCATCAGCCCGGGCGGCGGCGATCTCTGGTTCCAGTCCGTCGTCGACCCGGGGACCGATCTCCAGCCCTTCCACGCCGTGCAGGCCTCGATGGCCGTCGGCAACCTCCAGGGCGGCACCGAGGTGGTGGCCCCGTCGGTCGGCCAGGAGACCTACGCCATGGACGCCGGCAGCGGGGGGGTCCTCGGGGGCTTCCCGTGGTTCCAGGGCGACGCCGACTTCGCCACCCCGGCCCTGGCCGACCTGTACCACAACGGCAGCACCGAGATCGTCGACGCCGCTGACTCGTCGCCGGGGCTCGCCTACGGCGTGACCTACCAAGCCGGGGGCCTGCTGCGGATCATCAGCCCGAGCGGCAACGCCGGCACCGGGGCACCGGGCGGCGGGCAGATCTGCCAGTACCAGACCAACCAGTCCCTCGGG
>Ga0209656_10000986_pt1 | contig 18366 bp, 14 predicted proteins | sample BogFormECP12_OM2_FD_188239 | JGI IMG/M metagenome (GOLD analysis project Ga0209656, IMG submission 188239) | Bog forest soil microbial communities from Calvert Island, British Columbia, Canada - ECP12_OM2 (SPAdes) (version 2) | ecosystem: Environmental > Aquatic > Freshwater > Wetlands > Bog ... | reverse complement strand
TATCCTTTGGTGTAAGCGCGCGTCAGGTCGGTTGGCCCAGCGTTGGGATGTGCATAACTGCGTGCGTTGTGGATAACTCTAACGCGCGACGACCGCCTCGGGCTTGGACGAAGCCACGTTGATCCCATACACGTTTGCCGGGGCGTATCCCAAACTGCCGTCGCTCTGGATGGCGAACAGCGTCACGCCGCTATTCAACACGTCCACCACGACGAGCAGGTTGCCGGCGGAGCTGACGGACAGATATGCGCTTTGCACGGCCTGGGTCTGGAAGGGCGCTCCGTTGACGCGCATCAGCGCGCCACCGACGCCGACGGCGTACGCGTCGACCGCTTGCGAGCCGGCGCACGCGAGATATAACGTCTGACCGTTAGGGCGCAGTGCGACGCCGATCGGAGCGGTTGCCGTGTTGGTGAAGAATGAGACGACGAGTTGACCCCCGGGGGCGATCGCGAAGACGCCGACGCCGTTTTGCGCCTGGCTCGCTGCGAAGGCGATTCCTGCAGAAGAAACCACGATGCCTTGGAAGGTTGTAGCCACTCCGTTCGTCGTCTGCGCCAGCGTGGTCAGCGCGCCGGTGGGGCTGACGTTGAACTCGGAGATCCCGGCGTTCAATGATGTGTTGGTGACGTACAGATGCATGCCGTCGGGAGAGAAGGCGCAATCCGCCGGGGCATTGAGCATATTCTGTCCGGAGGTAGTCATGCTCGCGAATGTGAGCGCGCCGGTGCCTCCGATGGAATAGGTCTCCACCTGGTTGCTGCTGCTGTCGACGACGGCTGCGAATGTGCTCGTCGGGTTGATGCAAATGCCTTGCGGCAAAGTACCCGCCGTCGTCACCGTGCCCAATGGCGGCGTGACGAGCGTGCCGTCAGGGTTGACGGTAAATGCGTCAACGCTGCTGCTGTCATAGTTGACCTCGTAGAGAACCGTGCCACCTTTCGCGAGGGCCATGCCGAACGGTGCGCCGGACATGCTGCTGGCAGACCCCAGATACGGTGAGTTTGGAAGAGGCGATGGCACGCCGCCGGAAGCTATCGGAGCCGAATTGAATGCCGCGACCCTGTTCGGGTTGGTGCCGGCGTTGACGTAGTAGATCCCGGCCGGGATCGGCGGGGTCGGCGTCGGGTTGCCGCCGCCTCCGGGCCCGGTGCTCGAATTGGTACAGCCGGCCCCGGCAGCGATGGCGCCGGCCAATCCGACCGCCACGCAAAACTGGATCAGATGCTCTCGTGTCATGCGTTGCGGTTCTGCGTCGCCTAACCTAAACCTGGCACGCGCGGCAATAGTAGGTCGCTTCGCCGCCCGGATGCACCACGGAGACGCGGTGCCCGCAGCGCGGACACTCGGTCTTCTTGCGCCCGTGTATTTTCATGAAGCCGCGGTCCTGTTTGTGCAGCGGATGCTTGCGATCCGCGTATTGCTGCGCGGTGATCTCCGTCGCGTCGCGCAGCGTCGTGCGCATCGCGTCGTAGAGCGCGCGGCGCTGTGCGTCGTCGAGCGTGCCTGCGCGGCGCAGCGGCCGTAGCCGCGCCGCGAAGAGGATCTCATCCGCGTACGCGTTGCCGATCCCTGAGACGAACACTTGATTGCGCAGCGCGTTCTTTAGCTCTCCGCGGTGTTTGCGCAGCCGGGCGGCGAACGCGTCATACGTCAGATCCGGATCGAGCGCGTCAGGACCCAGCTGCGCGAACGACGGCACGTCGTTGTCAGGATCGGCGGTCAGGTAGATGCGCGCCATCAGCGTCGAATCCAAAAAGCGGATGTCCATGGCTTTGCCCAATTGCATGGTGAAGCACGTGGATGGCAGCGACGGGGCCGCTCGACTGCACACCGCGAACCGGCCGCCGAGCATCGGGTTGACGATGAGCTGCTTGTCGAAGCCGGCAAAGGAGAAGATGAGGAATTTCCCGCGCCGCTGCACGCCGGCGATCGTCTTGCCGCGCAGCTCGCGGGCGAACTCGAGCGGCGGATACCGGATGATGAACGCGCGTTTCGGATCGAGGACGACGCTGAGGATCGTGGCGCCCGCGCCGTGCTTGTCCAGCGTGGCGCGCAGCAGCTCGAGTTCTGGCAGCTCAGGCATGCCGGCGCGCCGCCGCGATCAGCTCGACGGGTACATCAAGATGGTGACGGGGTAGTTCTGGTTCTCCGTCGTGACGTTGACCGGCACCGCCGGACCGTTCAAGCCGGGTGCCGACGCATACACGGACTGCGGGCCGACCGGCACTTGGACGATCGTGCACGTTCCGCCGGCAGCTGTGGTGCAGTTCCCGCTCGGCCCGGTATTCAGGATGACGAGCGCGCCGACCACCGGCTGGTTGTTGCTGGCCAGCACGACGGTCGCCGTGACGGTGCCGAATTTCTGCACACCGATGGCATTGGGATTGGGGCAGCCCGTGAGCCCGAGCGCGGCCAGACAGACGGCCGCGAGCAACGCGTGACGCATGGGTTGGTCGGTTTGGCGCGGGCCATGGGGAGCCCTGGCGGGGCGGTTGTGCGTTGCACCGGCGGCCCCGCCGGGGTATACTTCAAGGTACACGGGCGCACTCACCAGCCGAAGCGAGTATTGACGCCATGTCCACCCGATTTCATGTGCCATTCTTCTTAGCTGCAGTGGGGGCCGCAGGCATTCTGACGGCGCCCGCGCTGGCTCGTGCCGACAGCGCAACGCCTGGTCCGAGCTATCCGTCCATGGCCGTGCCCGCCGGCGCCCATTCGGCGTCGGCTTCGGCGCTGCTCACCGCCGCCCAGGTCGACGCGGATCGGGGCGACAACGAAGCCGCCGCCGAGAAGCTGCATCGCGCCGCGGCGCTGGAGCCGCGCAACATCGAGATCCAACGCTTGCTCGGCGACGTGGAATACCGCCTGCAGCAGTATCAAGCTGCAGAGGCCGCCTATCAAGCGGTGCTCGCCGTCGATCCGGGCAACCGCGACGTCGAGAACCGCCTCGGCGGCGTCTACTCCGCGGAAGACCGCTACGACGACGCGATCGCCGCGTTTCGCAAGAGCCTGCCGTCGAAGGAGGGGTTTGCGAACCTCATCCTCGCGTATCAGGACGAGGGCAGACTTGGCGAACTTGAGTCCGAGTACAAGCTCGAGGAGACGCGCAACCCGTACGAACCATCCAATCATTATAACCTCGCCTCGATCTACAAGGCCGAGAAGCACTACGATGCGGCGATCGCGCAGCTGCAGTACGCGCTTGACCGCGATGCGCGCTACGTGGACGCATACAACCTGCTCGGCAACGTCTACGGCGAGCTGGAGCGTTATGACGACGCGATCGCGCAGTATCACAAGGCGATCGCCATCGATCCCCACTACGCGTTCGCCTGGAACAACTGGGGCGTCGAGCTGATAAACGAGGGTGAGTATCGCCAGGGCATCGAGAAGGTCGAACGTTCGATCGCGCTGGATCCGCAGCTCGCGCTCGCCTACGAGAACTTGGGCGTCGCGTACGACAACCTGGACGACTTCACCCAAGCGGTGGAAGATTTCCAACGCGCGGTCAGCCTCGATCCGCACGATCGAAACGTGTTCATGAATCTCGGCGCGCTCTATTACAGGCACGGCCAATACAACTTGGCCGAGGCAGCGCTCATCAAGGGATTGTCCATGCAGCCCAACAGCACGAAGCTGCACTATGGGCTCGGGCTGACCTACGAAGCGCAAAAGAAGTATGCGCTCGCCGAGGATCAGTTCAAGATCACGCTCTCAGAAGATCCCAAGGACTCCGATGCGGCATCGGAGCTGGCGTCGCTCGAGTCCGCGCAAAAACACTAAGGCTGGACGGCGATCGCCTCGATCTCGACGAGCGCGCCCAACGGGAGCGCGGCGACGCCGACGGTTGAGCGCGCGGGACGATGCCCCCCGACAAAGCTTTCGTAGATCGCGTTGACCTTGCCGAACTGCGTCAGGTCGGTCATGAAGATGGTCACTTTGGCGACATCGGCAGGCCCGAGGCCGGCGGCCTGCAGCACTGCGCCGACGTTCGAAAACGCCTGGGCGGTCTGTGCGTCCAGGCCCTCCACGAGGGCACCCGATGCCGGATCGATGCCGATCTGGCCGGCTGTGAACACAAGGCCGCGGGCCTGCGTCGCCTGCGAATAGGCGGCCACGGGGACGGGGGCGGAGGGGGTGGCGATGAGCTTCATGGGCCGTCGCTACGCGCGCTCCCCGGGCCGGACCTGCCGATAGAATAAGAAGATAGCGGCTAGCGTATGCGGCCGTGTTCGCAACGATGGAATACACACCGGCTCGACCGTCTTTGGAACAGGAACGCGCGGCTGAGACCAGCCTTCTGCGCGTTCGCCTCATCACGGTGTTCATCGCCGCGGCGGTGGGCGCGTCGCTGCCTGAGTCCCATCCGTCGTGGGTGCGCCCGACGGCGATCGTCGTATGGCTGCTCGCCAGTCTGATCGCCTATTACATCAACGCGCGCGCGCGCAGCGTGACCGTCATCCGCTGGACAGCGCGGTCGCTGCTGATCATCGACTTCATCGCGCTGTCGGCTGTGGTCCTCGCCTACGAGTCCATCTTCCCGGCAACTTGGGTCGGCTTGGTCATCTTCACCGCGATCGCCGCGGCCCGGGAACGCTACACCGGCGCACTCATCTCGGGTGCCGGCGGAACGCTGGTCATCATCATCGGCCACGCCGCGCACATCGTGCCGGCATCCGACGTCACGGGCGTCGGCAATCTCTTCTTCCAGATCGCCGTGCTATGGCTCAATGTCCTCAACGTGGGCCTGCTCGTGCGCGAGATCGACGAGCGCAATCAAGCGCTCGCCAAGCGCAGCGAAGAGCTGTCGCGCGCCGCGCAAGTAGAAGAGGCGATGCTCGCGGAGACCCGGGCGCAGGCCAGCACCCTGCGCAAAGTCGTCGAGCTGAGCGTCACGCTGATGCGCGAACGCGAGCTCTCGATGCTGCTCGACCGCATTCTTGAAGCGGCGATCAAGGCGTTCGGTTTCCGTGCCGGCTCCATTCTCGTCGCCGACCGCGACCGCGAGACGTATCGGTACAGCGCGGTGCGCGGCTACGCGCCTAACATCGAGCTGACGCTGCGCCATCGCGAAGTCGCGTTCGCACAGGCGCAGTTGAAGATGGACAAGCGCTTTGCCGTGCGCCACTGGGTGTTCTATGCGCCGGTCGAAGAGCAGACCTGGTACACCGATCCCGCGCTGGTCTACGATCACGAGCGCCTGGGCGAGCCGCGCAGTCGCCAGGACGAATGGAACGAATCCGACACGCTCATCTTCCAGCTCCATTCCTCGTCGGGCGATGTGATCGGCCTGCTCGTGCCGGATGCGCCGGCCGACAACCGCGTGCCCTCGAAGACGACCATCGACAACGTGGCGCTCTTCGCGCATCTGGCCGCGGCCGCCATCGAGAACGTCCACCTCTTCACGACCGAGCAGCGGCGCGCCGAAGAGCTGACCGAGACCAATCGCGAGATCCAGCGCCTCTACCGCGAGGCAGAGCTGGCCGCCGAAGGGCGACGCAAACAAGCCGCGCGCTTGGGCAGCATCTTGGACCTCACCGCCGCGATCTTCAAAGAGCGCGACCTGGATCGCATGCTGCGGCGCATCCTCGAAGTCGCCGTGGGCCAATTCAACTTCACCGCCGGTACCATCGTGCTGCGCGACCCGACGCGCAACGTCTTCGTGCGCCGGGCAGCGCTAGGCTATCCGGACAGCGTGGTCGGAAAAGAGATCTCGGAGGCGGAGCTGCACGCGTCCATGTCCCCACGCGCGCGCATCCGCGACACGTACTACTACACGCCGATGGAATTGCACGTCGGGGGCGGCGTAGTACGCAATCCGCAGCTTTCGCAGCTGCCGCGCAGCGCGCCGGGCGAGTGGCACGAGGACGACCTGCTCATCTTCCCGTTCTTCGACTCCGACGGGACGCTCATCGGCGTCTTGTCGCCGGACGAGCCGCGCGATCACAAGGTTCCGGACGAAGCGACCATCCGTACCATCGAGGTCTTCGCCCAGCTCGCCAGCGTCGCCGTCGAGGGTGCACGCCTGCGCGAGGCCGCAGGCGGGGCCGCGCTCCGAAGCTAACTTCCAAGAATCTTCACACCGCGCGATGGCGCCGCTGGTATCATGGTGGGCGCATGAGCGACAAACACGAGGATGAGCCGCTCCCGGCAACCGCTCTATTCCTGACCGGTCTTGGTATTTTCTTGGTCGTCGTCTGGGCGCTGATGTGGGCCTTGATGACGAGCCGGTGGTGACGTGCACATCGACCGCCTCGAGCGCATCTGGCTGATCTTCGGGATCACCGCGCTTATCGTGTTCCTGGGCATCATCGGCACCGCGGCGATCAGCGAAGGCATCCTGCCGCCCAGCCATGTCCAGACCATCGATCCGACCAAGGTGGCGCAGACGCCGCCGTTCGACAATCCCGGCCTGCGCAAGATCGGCCCCAACGAGTATGAGGCCTACGTCATCGCGCGCTATCCGGCGTTCACGCCGCACCAGATAACCGTGCCGGCGGGCGCCAAGGTCACCTTTTTCGCCACCAGTCCAGACGTGGTCCACGGTTTCTTCATCACCAACACCGACGTCAACATGCTGGTCGTGCCCGGTTGGGTGAGCACGTCGACCCACGTGTTCCGCACACCCGGCCAGTATCTGCTGCTGTGCAACGAGTACTGCGGTTTGGACCATCATTTCATGTACGGCACGATCGAGGTCCAATGACATGGCGGTGACGCAGGTGGCGCGCGAGAACGGCCTCTCCCTCGCCTATGTCTACACCGCGACCGGCGCGATTGTGGTCGGCGCGATCTTCGGCGTGCTCCAGGCGCTTTCGCGCGCGCAGGCCTTCGTCGCGCCGGCCTGGTTCGATTACTATCGCATGCTCACGGCGCACGGCGTGCTCATGGCCATCGTGTTCACGACGTTCTTCATCTGCGGGCTGTCGCTGTTCATGGTCTACCGCGCGGTGCCGCGCGACCGTTCGCTGACGCTGGGCTGGTCCGGCTTCGCGCTGATGCTGTTCGGCACGCTGATGGCGACCTGGGCGATCTTGTCCGGCAACGCGTCCGTGCTCTACACGTTCTATGCGCCCCTCAAGGCGCATCCGGCCTTCTATATCGGCGCCACGCTGCTGGTTATCGCGACGTGGTTCGTGCTGGCCGAGATCTTCGAGAACATCATCTATTTCCGGCGCACGCATCCAGGCGAACGGCTGCCGCTGGTCGTGCACGGCGTCGCATGCACCTTTGCCATGTGGTTCATCGCCACCATCGGCGTCGCGACCGAAATGCTGTTCTATCTCATCCCGTGGTCGCTTGGCTGGGTGCCCACGGTCGACGTGATGATGACGCGCATGCTGTTCTGGTACTTCGGCCACCCGCTGGTGTATTTCTGGATCATGGGCGCGTATCTGATCTGGTACAACGTCGTGCCCGTGTTCTATGGCGGCAAGGTGTTCAGCGACTCGCTGACGCGGCTCGCGTTCCTGTTGCTCCTCATCCTGTCCACGCCGGTCGGCATCCATCACGAGTTCATGGAGCCCGGCATCTCGGCGGGCTGGAAGTGGGTCCATACGATGACGACCTATGGCGTCGTCATCCCGTCGATCATGACGGCGTTCGCGATCTTCGCCTCATTCGAGATGGCCGCGCGCCGCAAAGGCCAATCCGGGTTCTTGGGCGTCATCCGCTCGCTGCCGTGGGGCAATCCGGCGTTCGCCGGTCCGGCGCTGGCGATGGTGCTGTTCATCTTCGGCGGCGCCGGCGGCATCGTCAACGCGTCGTATAGCCTGGACACGCTGGTGCACAACACGATGTGGATCGTCGGCCACTTCCACGTGACGGTCGGCGGTCCGGTAGCCCTCTCGTTCGTCGGCATCGCTTACTGGCTCGTGCCCGCGCTGACCGGCCGCAAGCTGTGGGCGCCAAAACTGGCGCTCGCGCAGGTCTGGGCATGGTTCATCGGCATGGCGATCATGTCGACCGGCATGCACTGGGCGGGCATCTTGGGCTCGCCGCGCCGCACCGACAACGTCTCGTATTTCGGCGTGGCGGCCGCGCACTCGTGGCAGCCGGAGATGATCGCAGCCGCCGTCGGCGGGGTCATTCTCTTCATCAGCATCCTGATGTTCGCGACCGTCGCGATCGGCACGCGGCTAAGCAACGAGCCGGGCGACACCGCGGTGGAGTTCGCGCAGGCCGAGCCCGAGGCGATGCCGACGCCGGCGTACTTGGACAACATCGGCGCGTGGGCGGCCGCCGCGGTCGTCCTCGCGGTGCTGGCCTATATCGGGCCGATCCACGAACTCATCGCGGCGCACCCATATGGAGCGCCCGGCCTGCGGACCTGGTGAGCGCCTGCTCGTACGCTGTCCCGTAATATGTCGTTTGTCGCAGCCTTCACAGACCTTCCCACCCACTTCACGCCCCGCTCATCGGCCCGCCACCCCGGTCTGTGAGAATACGCTCTAGGAGGTACCTGTCATGGCTTTTTCGATTTCACGGCACCTCGCGGCATTAGCCGGCTTTGCCGTTCTCATGATCGCCGCGCCGGCTTTCGCGCATCCCACGGTCGACGTCGTCGCGGCGAACTGGAAGTTCACGCCGGCGACGGTCGAGATGCATGTCGGTGAGACGACCGTTATGCACATGACCTCGAGCGGCGGCGTCCACGGCATCCAGTCCGACGATCTCGGCATTCCGCAGACCGTCATCAAACCGGGCGAGTTCGTCGACGTCAGCGTCACGCCGAAGAAGGCGGGCACCTACGTGATCCACTGCACGATTCCGTGCGGTAGCGGTCACGGCGATATGGTGCTGACCATCGTGGTCAAGCCGTGAAGGCGCATATCCGGGGGACCGTCAAGGCGACGGTTCTCATCGTCGGCGCGGCGCTCGCGGTCGCTTTCGTGATCGAGAGCGTGCGGCCGACCCAAGCCATGCCGCCCTTCGCACAGGCGTACGGCATCAACTGCGAGGTATGCCATTCCAACGTCCCGGCGCTGAACGACTACGGGCGGTACGTACAGCGCACGGGCTATGCATCGCTGGATCCGAGCGTCATACACGGCGTCAACCCGCTGTGGGTCCAAGCAGCAGCCGCCGTCGACACGCAGGACCCCACGTTCCCCGGTAAGGTCCTGTTCGGAAATCTGAACATCCAAGCCGCTGGGTATATCGGCAGCGACGTCACCGTGCACGCCCAGCAATGGATCGTGCAGGGCAACGAGCCCGGCGGCACGGATACGCTATGGCTCACTTACAACAATCTGCTGCACCGGGACGGCCACTTCACGGTGGGCAAACTGGAAGTCCCCGCGCCCTCGCCCTTCAGCCAGTGGTTCGAGATCGCGCCGTTCGCCCCGCCGGAAATGACGGTGGGAGAACATGTGTATGAGCTCGATGCGAACCGTTGGGGCTACAAGTTCGGCTACGTGCGTCCCGGCTATCTCATCGAGGGCGCGTATACCGGACCCGGCGGAGATCTCAATACCGCGTTCGACTTCACGACGCCGACCGACAAGACGTTTCAGTATCGCGTGGCATATGCCCGGCCCGACAAGCCGGTCGAGGCGGGCGTCTACGGCGCTGCCGGCTCGTGGCCGCTGTCCGACGGCACCTACGATGAGTACACGTCGATCACACCATACGTCGAGATCGATTCACAGCACAACGTGCCGGGACTGTTCGCGATGTACGCAAGCAATCACGACTCGAATGCCGGGCCCGGATTCGGGCCTGCCAACAGCAGCGGATACACCATCGACGTCTTCGAGCCGTTCCTCGACAGCAAGGTGATGTTGGGCGGGCGGTACGAGATGACCAACGACGGGCTCGGCACCGTCACCCACTATGGCTACGTCAATCTCGGCGTGATGCTCGCGCGGCGCGTGTCGTCGGCGAACGCCAATGCGCTGATGCTCAACGGCGAGGTCAGCATGGCGAGCGGAACGACCGCGCCCGGCTGGCAGGCGTCGCTGACGTGGAATACGACGCTGGGCAACATGAGGGGCCTGTCTAGATAACAGACCCCCTTAGTCCCGCGACCTCGCCGCACGACGGCGGTGCGGCGCGCAGCTCCCGGCCCGGCGGATCGCGAACGAATATCCGGCGACCGGGAGCTTTCCTTTTATCGGGAGCGGCCGAGGTGCTCGCAAGCCAACCGTTCAAGCTGGCGGTCCTGTGAAGCGCATTGCGGACAGCGCGCCGTGGCAGGGTCTCACCCTAGCGCAGGCGGCGACGATGCAGCCCGCCGCGGTCGTCGCGCAACTCGATCGCGTTCGGCGAGCGGACCGGCCGTCGCGTCATTTGCTGCGGCACCGGAGAGCGGCGCATGCAGCCTGACGCGACGGGCTCGCAGATCGCCGAGCCGGTCCATGACGTCACGCGCGTGCGCGCGCAGCCGCTTGCAGCCATCTTCGAGCCCAAGACCGTCGCCGTGATCGGCGCGACCGAACGCGATGCCAGCGTCGGACGGCGCGTGTTCGAGAATCTCGTGACGGGGACGTTCGCCGGCGAGGTCTTCCCGGTCAATCCGGCGCACGCGGCCATTTTCGGCAAGACGGCGTATCCGAGCGTCGGCGCCGTCCCCGCGCGGATCGACGTCGCGATCATCGTGACCCCCGCGGCGGGCGTTCCTGCGGTCGTCGAAGAGTGCGTCGGCGCGGGCGTGCGCGGCGCGATCATCATCTCGGCCGGATTCCGCGAGGTCGGCGCGGCCGGCGCGCAGCTCGAACAGCAGATCCTGGCGACGGTCCGCGCGAGCGGCATGCGCGTGGTCGGCCCGAACTGTTTCGGCGTGATGTCGCCGGGCATCGGCTTCAACGCGACCTTCGCGCGCGCGCCCGCGCGCCCCGGCACGCTGGGGTTCGCCAGCCAGAGCGGCGCGCTGGGCAGCGCTATCCTGGACTGGAGCCTCGACCAAGATTTCGGGTTCAGCCGCTTCGTCTCGGTCGGCTCGATGCTCGACGTCGGCTGGGCCGACATCCTGTACTATCTGGGCGACGATCCGCAGACCAAGAGCATCATCGCCTACATGGAATCGGTCGGCGATGCGCGTTCGTTCATGTCGGCGGCGCGCGAGGTCGCGTTGGTCAAGCCGATCATCGTCATCAAGGCCGGCCGCAGCGACGCGGGTGCGAAAGCGGCGGCCTCGCACACCGGCGCGCTGACCGGCAGCGATGCGGTGCTCGACGCGGCCTTCGCCCGCTGCGGCGTGCTGCGCGTCGACACGATCGAGGACGTGTTCTTGATGTCAGAAGTGCTCGCGCGCCAACCGCGTCCGCGCGGCAAACGGCTCGCGATCTTGACCAACGCCGGCGGGCCTGCAGTGCTCGCGGCCGATGCGCTCGTCCAAGGCGGCGGCGAGATGGCCGTTCTCGGGGCCGCCACCATGGCGCGGCTGTCCTCGTTCCTCCCGCCGGCATGGAGCCACGGCGATCCGGTCGACATCCTCGGCGACGCCGACGGCGAGCGCTACGCGTCGGCGATGGCGGCGGTCAGCGCGGACGACGCCAGCGACGGCGTGCTCGTCATCTTCGCGCCGCAAGGGATCTCGGATTCGGACGACATCGCGGCGCGGCTCGCGCCCTTCGCCCGCGTGCCGAACAAGCCCGTGCTCGCGAGCTGGTTGGGTGGCGCGGGTTCGTCGGCCGGCGATCAGCGCTTGCGCAAAGAGGGCATACCGACCGTGCCCTATCCCGATGCCGCCAGCCGCATGTTCAACTACATGTGGCGCTACGACGACGCGCTGCGCAGCCTGTACGAGACGCCGGTGGAGCAAGAAGAGGCCGGTATCGATCGCGCGCGGGCGAAAGAGATCATCGCGTCCGCGACCGGCGCGGGCCGCACGCTGCTGGCCGAGATCGAGGCCAAGTCGCTGTTCGCCGCATACGGCATCCCCACCGTGCCGACGCTGCTCGCGGCGTCGGCACAAGACGCCGTTCGCGCTGCCCGTTCGCTCGGGTTTCCGGTGGCCGTCAAACTGCATTCGCACGTGCTCACGCACAAGAGCGACGTCGGCGGCGTGGTCCTCGACGTGGCGCACGACGCCGATGTCGTCGCCGCCTTCACGCGGATCGAGCAGGCCGCACGAAAAGCGGGCGGCGCCGCCGCCTTCGAGGGCGTGACGGTGCAGCCGATGATCACGCGCGAAGGCTACGAGCTGATCGTCGGGAGCAGCGTGGACGCTCAGTTCGGTCCGGTGCTGCTGTTCGGCCTCGGCGGAACGCTCGTCGAGGTCTTCCAAGACAGCGCGTTGGGTCTGCCGCCGCTCACGTCCACGCTTGCGCGCCAATTGATGGAGCGCACCAAGATCTTCCGCGCGCTCGAAGGCCTGCGCGGCCGCGCGCCGGTCGACATCGCCGCGTTGGAACGCGTGCTGGTGAACGTCAGCAGGCTCGTCGGAGAACAGCGCCGCGTCAAGGAGCTCGATATCAACCCGTTGCTCGCATCGCCGTCCGGACTCGTCGCGCTCGATGCGCGCGTGGTGCTGCACGACGCGAGCGTGCCGGACAGCGCACTGCCGAAGGCCGCCATCCGCCCCTATCCGCGCCAATACGAAGGGCGCTGGAGCGCCGCCGACGGCACCGGGTTCACCATCCGCCCGATCCGCCCCGATGACGAGACGCTGCTGCAACGCTTCCACGAGACGCTGTCGGAGAGCAGCGTCTACCGCCGCTACGCGCACGTCGTGCGGCTCGACCAGCGCGTCTCGCATAGCCATCTCATCCGCTCGTGCTTCATCGACTACGACCGCGAGATGGCGCTAGTCGCGCTGCCGGAAGCCGGCGGTCCGGCGATCGTCGCCGTCGGCAGGCTGATCAAGTCGCACGAAGGCGACGAAGCCGAGTTCGCGCTTGTCGTGACCGACGAAGTACAGCGGCACGGCCTAGGCCGCGAGCTCTTGCGCCGTCTCATCGACGTCGGGCGCGCCGAGGGCGTCGGGCGCATCGTCGGCCATATCCTGGCCGACAACAGCGCGATGCTGCACGTGTGCAAAGAGCTGGGATTCACGACCGCGTTTGAAGCCGACGCGTCGATGCTGGACGCGTACATCGACCTTTAGAAGTCCGTTAGAAGTCCGTCAGCCGGCCGATCGGAAAACCGACGCGCAGCGCGTTGAGCACGGCGGCGACGTCGATCACTTCTTGCGTCACCGCCCCGGCGATCGGCGGAAGATAACCCGCGACGGCCAGACCCATGCCGATGCAGCTGAGCGCCATGCCGCCGATCGCGCTTTGCAGCGCGATCGCTCGCATCCGCCGCCCGATGTGGATGATCTCGTCGATCTTGCCCAGCGACGGCTCCATGATCACCGCGTCCGCTGCTTCAGCGGTGATGTCGCTGTTCTGTCCGAACGCCAGCCCGACCGTCGCCGCTTGCATCGCCGGCGCGTCGTTGATGCCGTCGCCGATGAACAGCGTCGGCTCCTCGCGCGTGAGAGCCGCCACGATCGCGACCTTCTCCTCAGGCGTCTTGCTGTAATGCAGTTCCGCGATCCCGACGCGCTCCGCCAGGTAGCGAACCTCTGATTCGCGATCGCCGGAAAGGATCATCACGCGATCGATGTGGTGGCGCGGGATGAGGTGGCGGATGAAGGGACCGCCTTCGACGCGCGGCTCGTCGCGGAAGCGCAGCGCGGCGGCGAGCGCGCCATCGACGAAGACCAGCGACTCAAGACCGCCGGCTCGCGCAGGCAGCGCTTCGGACCGACGCCCATCCCGCGAGGCGCTCTGGCGGCCGAGGATTTCGACCGTCCGCCCGTCGACCAGGCCGCGCAGCCCGGCCCCAGGTTCTTCGCTGATCTGCGCGACCTGGTCGAGCGGCACCCCCGCCGCCTCGCTCGCGCGCACCACCGCGCCGGCGAGCGGGTGCTTGGAGTAGCGCTCGAGGCTGGCGCTCAGCGCGAGCACCTGGTCGCGCGTGAACCCGGACAAGCACTCGACGTCGGTCAACGCCGGCTGTCCGTATGTGAGCGTGCCGGTCTTGTCGAAGACCATCGCGCGGCACGAGTCGATGCGCTCGAGCATCGCCGGATCCTTGACGATGATCGCGTGGCGCGCGGCCAGCGAGATCGCGCCGATGATCGCGACCGGGATGGCCAGCAGCAGCGGACAGGGCGTGGCGATCACCACGACCGCCAAGAAACGCTGCGCGCTGCCCGTCACGAGCCAGCCCGTTGCGGCGATGGCAAGCGCGATCGGCGTATACCAAGCGCCCAACCGGTCCGCGAGCCGGCGCAACCGCGGGCGCTTCTCCTCCGCCTCGCGCATCACGCGCATGATGCGCGCGTAGCGCGAATCCACGGGTAGGCGTGCGGCCTGGATCGTCATCGCGGCATCGCCGTTGATCGCGCCCGAGAGCACTTGGGAACCCGGCGCCTTGGACGTGCGATACGGTTCGCCGGTCAAGTACGATTCGTCCATCCATCCGTGGCCGAGCGTCACCGCGCCGTCCACCGGACACAGCTCGTGCGGCAGGACGGTGAGCGCATCACCGACCACGATGTCGTCGAGCGCGACGTCGACGATGCCGGCCGCCGTTGCGCGATGCGCGACGTTCGGCATGCGGCGCGAAAGCGCTGCGAGGATCGACGACGCGCGCCGCGCGGCGAACTGCTCCAGCGCTTCGCCGCCCGAGAGCATGAGCACGACGATGCAGCCGACGATATACTCGCCCAGCAGCACTGACGTCGCGATCGAGATGCCGGCCAAGAGATCGGATCCGAAGTCGAGCGCGATGAGTTTGCGGATGAGCGTGTAGAGCAGCGGCACACCGCCGAGCACCAACACCGCATACAAGGGGAGAACGGAGACAGACCGAGGCAGGGAGAGGCCGTACTGCATGACCAGGCTGGCTGCGATGCCCGCCGTCGCGAACGCCGCGATGTAGATCTCGATCGGCGTGCGGACGCTGGCCTGCGCGTTGGCGGGCCCGTTCATGCGTGCGTTCGGATCACGCTTTGGGCGCTTTGGTCACGAGCACGGGCACCGTGCAGTGGCGCAGCACGCCTTCCGCGACGCTGCCGAGCACCAGACGCGTGAGGCCCCCGCGTCCGTGACTGCCGATAACGATCAGGTCGATTCCGGCGCCGACAACCGCGTTGACGATGCACGGCACGCAGTCGCCTTCGATGAGTTGCGACCTCGCTTTGACGCCTGCTCCCTGCGCTTTGCCCTCCGCGCTCTTGAGCATGTCCTTGCCGGCGGCGCGCATCGCGTCGATGGCGGGCGCCGGATCCGAGTAGCCCTGCCCCGGCATCACCGAGGCGAGGATCTTGTCGGTCTCGACGACGTTGACGAACATCACCGAGGCCTTTTGGTCGGTCGCAAGCGCGATCGCCAGCGCGCACGCCGCGTCCGACGGCTCAGACCCGTCGATGGGGACGAGCAATGAGGTGAAGACTGACATGATCTCGATCTCCTCTCGCGCGCGTCCGTGGCGCGCTCTCTCTACACTTGCGGTGCGGCTTGCGCCACGGCGAGCGCGCAATCGCGGGCCATGGCCCACGTCTCGCGCGCGCGCACGACGAAGATGCGGACCCGCGACGATGCGCGTGCGACATCGCAGTCGGGTCGCGCCGCGGCGTCTTTCTCCTCATCAAGGTCGATGCCCAGGAATTCGAGCCCCGTGCAGACGGCGCGCCGCACCTCGTGCGCGTGCTCGCCGATGCCGCCGGTGAAGACGATCGCATCGAGCCCGCCCAGGCTCGCCGCCATCGCGCCGATCCCGGCGCGCACGCGATGGACGAAGACGTCGAACGCGAGGCTCGCGTGCGGATGGCCGGCCGCGACGGCTTCGAGCAGCTCGCGCATATCGCCGGAAAGACCTGAAATGCCCTTCAAGCCCGACTCTTCGTTGAGCACGCGCGCGAGCTCCCGCGCGGTGTAGCGCCCGCGTTCCATCAGGTACAGCATCACGCCCGGGTCGAGGCTGCCCGAGCGCTGGCCCATGACGAGCCCCTCCATCGGGGTCCAGCCCATCGTCGTGTCGACGCTGGTGCCCGCGGACGTCGCAGCAAGCGAACATCCGTTGCCGAGATGGCAGGTGACGACCTTGAGCGCGCGCAGCGGCACATCGGCGAGTTGGGCCGCGCGCTGTGCCGCATAGCCATGGCTGACGCCGTGGAAGCCTAGCCGGCGGATGCCCCACACCTTATACCACGACGCGGGCACGCCATAGGTCGAAGCGGCAAGCGGCATGTCCGCGTGATATGCCGAGTCGCTGATGATGAATTGCTCGACGCCGGGGAATGCTTCGTCGACCGCTTCGATGCCGGCCAACGCGATGGCGTTGTGCTCGGGTGCGAGAGGCAGCGCCGACGCGATCGCACGGCGCACCGCGCTCGACACGCGCGCGGGCGAGCGCTCGAACTGGCCGGTGTGCACGATGCGATGAACGACGTGTTGCACCGCGGGTGGTTCGGGCGGCGCGCTCGCCTGCATCGCGCGCAGAAGTCGCGCCGGAGCCTCGAGCGCATTGTGCAACGAGGCCTGGCTCTCGGCGCTGCGCGCGTCGTTCCAGCGCGAGCTGATGCCGGCGCTGCCGGGCAGCCTGCGCCATGAAATCGCGCCCTCCCAGCGCGCCGGCTGCGGGTCGCGCGGCACCGCAGCGCCGAACTCGAACAGCGCCGCCTTGAAGCTGCTCGATCCCGCGTCGCACGCCAGATATGCCGCCGCCGCCGTCAGCCCGACGGCGTCATGCCGGCGCGGCATCGGTCCAGCGCCAATCGGCGATCTCGGGCATATCGACGCCGTGCTCGACGACATATTCCTTGTGCGCGGCGAGGCGGTCGTTGAAGAAGTCGGCGGCGCGCGCGGCTGCGGGACTGGACAGCTGAGCGCAGGCGATCGCGTCGAGCGCCAAGTGATAGCGGCTCATCCGGTTGCGAACGACCATGTCGAACGGCGTGGTGGTCGAGCCCTCTTCTATGTAGCCGCGTACGTGGAAACGCGCGGGGTCTGGCCGCCGATGGAGGAGCTCGTGGACGACGCGCGGGTATCCGTGGAAGGCGAACACGATCGGGAGCGCCGGTCCATACGCGCGCTCGAACGCGGCATCGTCCATGCCATGCGGATGTTCCGCGCGCGTCTCCAATGAGAACAAATCGATGATGTTGACGACGCGCGCGCGCAGCTCGGGCACATGACGGCGCAGCAGCCATACAGCCGCCATCGTCTCGAGCGTGGGCACGTCGCCCGCCGCGGCCAGGACCACCTGCGGATCGCCGCTGTGGTCGCTCGCCCATTCCCAGACCGACGCGCCGCGCGCGAGGTGCTCCTTGGCCTCATCCATCGACAGCCACACCGGCGCATCGTTCTTCGACGCGATGATGAGGTTGATGAAGTTGCGGCTGCGCAGGCAACGATCCGCGGCCACCACGAGGCAGTTGGCGTCCGGCGGCAGGTAGGCGCGCACGACAGCGGCCTTCTTGCTGACGAGATTGTCGATGAAGCCGGGCCCTTGATGCGAATACCCGTTGTGGTCTTGGCGCCACGCATGCGAGGTCAGCAAGATGTTGAGCGATGGCACGGGGCGGCGCCAGGCGATCTCACCTGCGGTCTTAAGCCACTTGGCGTGTTGCGCGACCATCGAATCGCAGATGGTCGCGAAGGCCTCGTAGCACGCGAACATCCCATGGCGCCCGGACAGCGTGTAGCCTTCCAGCCAACCCTCGCATGTGGTCTCGCTCAAGATCTCCAGCACGCGCCCATCGCGCGAGAGGAGCTCGTCAGACTCGACCAGCGGCCACATGAAGGCGCGGTCGGTGGCTTCGAAGACCGCCTGCAGCTTGTTGGACATCGTCTCATCCGGGCACGTCAAGCGGAAATTGCGCGCCTCGTGATTGAGCCGGAAGGTCTCGCGCAGGTAGGATCCCAGCATTTGCGTGGCCGACGCCTGCGGCGCGCCGCGCGCGTTCACGTCGACGGCGTGTGCGTCCGGATTGGGCAGCCGCAAGGCCGGCGCGTCAGCAGGGCCGCCGTTCGCGAACTCGTTCGCGCCCATGCACAGGTTGGCCGATGGGACCGCGGTCTGCAGATCGCTGTCCGGCGCGCCGCGCTCGTCGAACAGCTCCTGCGGCCGGTAGCTGCGCAGCCACGCCTCAAGCGCGCGCAGGTGCGCCGGTTTTTCGCGCGGATCCGGGATCGGCAGCTGGTGGGCGTGGAACGTGCCCTCGATCAGATGGCCGTCGAGCTCGTGCGGACCGGTCCACCCCTTGGGCGTACGCAGCACGATGAGCGGCCAGGCCGGCGGCGAAGTCGCCCGCATCTCTCTCGCGTCGGTCTGCAGCGAACGGATGCGCTCGTACGCCCAGTTCATCGCCGCCCACAGCTGCCGGTGCGCGTCGTCGGGATCGCTCGCCGTCACATGGCGCACGTC
>Ga0209656_10000985_pt1 | contig 18402 bp, 15 predicted proteins | sample BogFormECP12_OM2_FD_188239 | JGI IMG/M metagenome (GOLD analysis project Ga0209656, IMG submission 188239) | Bog forest soil microbial communities from Calvert Island, British Columbia, Canada - ECP12_OM2 (SPAdes) (version 2) | ecosystem: Environmental > Aquatic > Freshwater > Wetlands > Bog ... | reverse complement strand
GCGGTTTTCGAGGTGGAGTATGTGGGTTAGAACGAGATAAGCCGGCCAGCGCAAATGTAACGGATCGAAAAAAATGGTCGGGGAGAGAGGATTTGAACCTCCGACCCCCTGGTCCCGAACCAGGTGCTCTACCAGGCTGAGCCACTCCCCGACTGTGCTTGGGCGCGGGAGGAACTTCGGACGCCCTCGCGGAAATGCCGAACTTACCCTTGCGATTATAGCATCGGTGAAGCTGGCTTCGGCATGGTTTGCGTGGCGGCGGAGCCCGGCGGATTCTTATTTCTCGGGACGCCCTCAAGGCTATCGCGCGTTCGATTCGACAGCGGACGAATGCGTCCGCTGCTACGTGAGCCTGTGGTTGTCTCCTGCGCTGCCTCCGGCTACCATAGGGTTTCGTCCTCGCCTTCCTCATGCGAACCGCTCTCACTGCTCGCCGTCTTTACACTCCGGTCGATGAGGTCGAGCACCCGCTCGTCATCCTCGAACACGGGCGGATCGTCGAGATCTCTTCTCTGGGGGGAAAGGCCGTCGCCCCGAATATGCGAGTCGTCGATTTCGGCGACGCGATTCTGGCGCCAGGATTTTTTGACATCCACATTCACGGCGGCGCTGGGCTGGACGTCATGCAGGCTTCGCCGTCGGAATTGCCGCGGCTGGGCAAGTTTCTCGCCTCGCACGGCGTCACCGGATATTTTCCGACCACCGTCGCGGCGCCGCTCGACTCAACTTGCGCGGCGCTGGAGCGCATCGCCGAGGCCATTGAAGCGACTACCGATGGCGCGGTGCAGGCGCGGCCGCTGGGCATTCATCTCGAAGGGCCGTTTCTCAGCCATAAGCGGAGAGGCGTTCATCCGCCGGAATGTCTGGTCGAGCCTACAGTGGCGATCTTCGATCGGCTGTGGCAGGCCGCGCGCGGCCATGTTTGCGTGATGACGATTGCACCCGAGATTCCTGGCGCAATGGAAGTTATCGCGGAAGCTGCACGGCGCGGAGTTTGCGTCAGCATCGGGCATTCCGATGCTGAGATTCCGGCGGCACGGGACGCCGTCGCTGCCGGCGCTCGCCATGCAACGCACACGTTCAATGCTATGCGGCCGCTCGATCATCGCAATCCCGGAATCATCGGCGAAGTGCTCACCGACGACCGCATCACTGCCGATATGATCGTCGACGGAATTCACGTTGCTCCGGAAGTCGTGAAACTTTTCCTCACGGCCAAAGGAACTGAGCGCGCGGTGCTGATCACCGACGCGATCTCCGCCACCGGCATGCCCGATGGGCGCTATAAGCTCGGCCCTATCGAGGTCGAAGTGAAAGATGGCAAGTGCACCTATGACGGCAGCCTTGCCGGAAGCGTACTCACTATGGATCGCGCGGTGCGTAACGTTACGAAGTTTTCCAGTTGGAGCTTGCGCGATGCGGTGCGTGCGGCGACCCACAATCCAGCGCGAGCTGTGGCGATGGAGAAAGACTACGGCAGGCTCGCGCCTGGCGCTTCCGCGGATTTCGTCGCGCTGAGTCCGGCGGGAGACGTCATGAAAACAATTGTCGGGGGGCGCGGTCTCTAGCGACAACTTCTTCGACGTGCTGAAAGAGACGTCGCCAGCTACGTCTCTACGAATCGCTTCGTCCTCAGATTAATTTGGCTTGCGCTGCTTGGCTTGCGCCATGTGATGCAGCAGAACCAACTCGTCGGCGCGCGAGAGTTGATCGAGGAAGGTGCTCTCCAGCTTCGGCGTCTCATCACTGGCGGCCTGGGCGGGAGCGGCCTGGCGCAATTTGTCTCCCAGCTCGGGCTCGTTGTTCATTACCTGCGAATAGAACCACAGGAAGTGGCGCATCTGATCGAGCGATTGGCGCAGCGTCTCGATGGGCTCAGTCTCTGAGTGCGAGTTGAGCGCTTCCATCAGTTCCGGATCGCTGGGCGCCTGCATGGCGGCGCAGTTGAGTTCCTGCTGAATGCGACGCAGGTCGTCGGTGACACGGGCAATGCGCAGATGCAAATCGTCCATATCGTTTCGAGCCATGTTTTCTCGGGGCATTGGTCTGTCTCTCAACATCTCATCGGCGAGCGGGAGCGAGTAGATGTCCCACGGGCATGCGCTTTCGTGCATCGGGATTACTTTGGTCTGCGCCAAGGTCACTGGCGTGAGAGGCCTTTATTGGCGCGGCTTTTCATGCGACAGCGACGCGGATTTCCGGGACTGCGACGATGCGCCGTCCGGTGACCGGATTCTCCACCGCAACCGTTAGTGCATTGGTCATCTGTTCCAGAGTTACCAGGCCGAGCCGCTGCGCTCCTTCGCGCGTGTTGGGAGAAAGCCCGGCGAGTTTGTACAAGGGGATCAGCACGTACGGCCAGCGATGTCCCGGGCCCAGCACGTACCAGGGCCGCAGAATGGTGGCGTTTAGCTGGGCGGATTCGATAGCGGCCTCGCATTCCGCACGTACGGCAATGTAGGCGTGCATCATGGGCGCAGGATGCGCCACGCTGAGATAAACGAAGTGGCGAATGCCGGCAGCCTTGGCCGCCGAGACCGCTCCCAGCCCGGCGGGAAGATCGATCTGGCGGAACTCGGCCGCTTTCTTTGGACTGGGGTGGGCGACTCCGACCAACTGCACGAAGGTATCAGCCGGCGCAATGTGGGCGGCATAGCTGGCCCCATCGAGCGCATTTCCGGCAATGGCAGTGCACCCCTCCGGCAACTTCCTTTCCGAGCCCGGACGCACCAGCGCTTTGACGTGATGCCCCCGTGCCAGCAATTGCCGGATCAATCTTTGCCCCATGTATCCGGTTCCCCCGGTGATGAATACCGAGCGGCCCTGTGTCATGTGAATGCTCCCCAAGCTGGTCGCGAAGTGTTGTTTCCCCCCACAAAATTACGCGGCGACGCGGGTTTCGGATTGCAGGAGATTCTAGATCAGGGCGATTGCCTCCGCCAAGAACGTGTCCGCAGTTTTGTGATACAAACTCGCCGTGGCGGAAACCGCTCAGGAGAGCATCTCGAACGAAGGACTGGTCCGCGCCATTGGCCGCTGGAGCCTGGCTGCGCTCGTCGTCAACTGCATCGTGGGCAGCGGAGTCTTTGGACTGCCGGCGGTGCTGGCTGCGCTGCTCGGGCGATCCAGCGTGCTGGCGGTCGTTCTGGCCGCGGCGGCCGTGGGCGTGATCATGGCGTGCTTCGCCGAAGTATCTTCGCGCTTCGCCGAGACGGGCGGACCGTATCTCTACGTGCGAGAAGCCTTCGGGCGGTTCATGGGGATACAGGTCGGATGGCTGGTGTGGTTCGTTCGGCTGACGGCGTGCGCCGCGAATGCGAACTTGTTTGTGATCTATTTGGGAGAATTCTGGCCGCGCGCCGCGGAACCGCTGGCGAAGCTGGTGATTCTGACTGCGCTCGTAGGCTTGCTGGCGGCCATTAACTTTCGGGGAGTGCGTGCGGGTGCGGAGATCAGCAACGCGTTTACCGCCGCGAAGCTCGGGGCGCTTGGACTGGTGTGCGTCTCCGGCGCTGTGTACCTGATTGCGGCACACCGGATCGTTCCGCAATCCACCGTGTCTGCGGGTTCTGCGCCGTGGGTGCGGGCTATGCTGCTCCTGATTTTCGCCTATGGAGGCTTCGAAGCCGCCGTGGCTTCGGCGGGCGAGGCGAAGGATCCGCGGCGCGACATGCCGTTTGCATTGTTTACGGCGCTGATCACCTGCGCCTTGATTTATGCGTTGATCCAGTGGGTCGTCGTCGGCGTGCTGCCGAATCCTGGGCTGAGCGAGCGCCCGCTGGCGGATGTCGCTCGTATCGTGCTGGGGCACAGCGGCGCGGGTCTGATCGCCATGGGTGCGTTGTTTTCCATCTACGGATATTTGAGCGGCAACATGTTGGCCACTCCTCGCATTACCTTTGCGCTGGCCGAGCGTGCAGATTTCCCGTCTCTGTTCGCACGGGTGCATCCGCGCTTTCGCACGCCGTATTTTTCGATCTTCGTATTCGCACTGCTGGTATGGTTGTTCGCTCTGTTCGGCAGTTTCGCGGGCAACGCCACGCTCTCGGCGGGATCGCGGCTCTTCTACTACGGAGTGGTCTGCGCGGCGCTTCCGGCGCTGCGAAGAAAACAGAAAACGCGGGCCGTGTTTCATTTGCCCGGCGGGATTGCGATAGCCGTGTTGGGAGTGATGATCTGCACCGGGCTGCTGACGCGAATTGAATACAACAAGTCGCTGATATTAGTGGCGGCTGTAGCAGTTGCGGTAGTGAATTGGCTGGTCGTAAGGCGACAACCAGTCAATGCGAAAGGCTCTTCAGGGTGATTATGAAGCTGATTTCTTTCAATCTTCGCTTACGCTTGCTGCTCCATCGCCAGCAGGTTTTTCTTACGATCCAGGCCCCAGCGGTATCCGCCCATGCTGCCGTCTTCGCGGACTACGCGATGGCAGGGGATCTCCACCGCAACCGGATTCGTCGCGCAGGCGCGGGCTACCGCCCGCGCAGCCGTCGGCCGGCCAATGGCTTTCGCAACCTGGCTGTACGACTTGGTCTCTCCGAACGGAATGGATTGCAGGTACGCCCACACTCGTCGCTGAAATGCCGTCGCGCGAATATCCAGCGGTAAGGCGGAGTTGAGTTCCCTCCCGCGCATGTGTTCGAGCAAAGCTCTGCCCCACGACTCAAGACCGCCTTTGTCCAGCTTGCGGCCGGCGAAGGGGAATTCGCGCTTCAGGCCCTCTAGCAATTCGCCGTCAGTGCGCGCGAATTGAATGGAGCAGATGCCGCGGTCGGTGGCCGCGATCAGCATGCGTCCGAGCGGCGAGTCGGCGCAGGTATAGCGAATGGTGGCGGCGATGGCGCCGCGACGATATTTGTCCGGCGTCATGCCAAGCTGTGACGCGGTGCGCTCGTAGAGGCGGCTGCTGGAGCCGTATCCGGCGTCGTACATGGCGCGGGTGACGGAGTCTCCGGATTGCAAGTTGCGTTTGAGCTGGCGCAGGCGGCACGAGTCGGCGTATTCGCGCGGCGTGATGCCCAGAGCAGCTTTGAAGCGGCGCTGCAGGTGAAACGGGCTTTGGTGAAATTCCTTGCCCAGTCGTCCAAGCGTCAGGGGCTCGTCGAGATGCTGCTCGATGTAGCGGCAGATTGCTTTCACGCCGTCGGCCTGCGGGTTGCCGGTCACTGATTTCGGACGGCAGCGCAGGCAGGCGCGATATCCCGCGCTCTCGGCCTGCTCGGTTGTAAGGAAGAACTCGACGTTCTCGCGGCGGGGCCGGCGCGACGGGCACGATGGCCGGCAATAGACGCCCGAACTGGAGACCGCGTAGACGAATTGCCCATCATGCGCGGCGTTGTGCGCCAGCACTGCCTCCCAGCGCTGCGCGTCGTCCGACGCATCGGCGGTCGCGGGCTGCAGGGGCAGGTTGGGTTGGCGAGCGGGCATCGTTTTCAGACTCGGCGTCAGGCTTTCCGTGGTGAGTATGGCATTGGTCGTCATAGTAAGGAAAGCCTACGGCGAGGCTGGATTGGAGAGCTATCCGAATCTTGCGGGCAAAGTGAATCAGTTCTCAATCGTCGGGGTTGTTTTCGTTGCCGATGGCCGGCGGTTGGAGAGGAACCCGACAGGCGCGAGCTGTTCCTCCAGGCGAATCTGCTCGGCCACGACTTTACCTGCACTCTTGTATACCTTATATGCCTTTGCGTACGCTTTCGATCGGATGACTCGGTAGAACCGGCCGTCGATGAACTCGATAGCGCAGTTGTTTTCGATCGCAATTCCCAGGCCTCCTGTCTTTCGAATCATGTCGCGGAAGTCTTTCCGGCGAGGCACTCCTCGAGTCATGCCGTTGTAGTGGGGGCAATGGATTCCTTTGATGAGGCCCAGACCTCTGACCTTGATGTACTCCCATTGGCGCGGGTTATAAAACGACATGGAATCGGAATGTCCGGAGTCGAACCAGCAAATCGCGCCCGCGCTGATGCCGGAAAGCACGGTTCCGTTCTCGTAGGCTGCCCGCAGAAGCTTGTCGACACCCAGGCGGCGCCACACCCGCATCATGAGGAGAGTATTTCCGCCGCCAACGTAGATGACGTCGGCGGATAAAATCTTCCTTCGGATCTGATCTTTCGAGGGCTGCTCCTTGATCAGGTACAGAACATCGGTTGTGCACTTCAAGAACCCGCCGAAATATTCCTGGATGTGTTTCCAATAGGGACCGGCGTCGGAACTCGCGGTAGGAATAAAAAGCAGTTTCGGGGGCTTCTTGTTGGACAGCCGCAGAATCTCTCGATCAATGGCAGCGGTGCCTTTGGTTCTTATGTCTCCGCCGCCGATGGCAACAATCGCTTTGGGCATGGGGGATTTTATTAATTCGATTTCAAAGTAGCACATCAAGCGGCCATGAGCCGGTGAATGCAACCAACGTTAGAAGCCAGATTTGATCCAGAGCTCAAGAAAGATTACAGTTTTGCGAACATTTTTCTAATTTCACTTCGAGGGATACTTCATGCGACAGATACGTTCGGCGGTTCTTGGTTTTATGGCTTTAGCCAGCGCTCTGGCGATCGGGCAGGCTGCGAAGCATGTTTTGAACGCTGATGAATTGAAGAAAGCGGTTCCTTCTGAATACTTTTTCCGCGGGCAGAAGGCTCCAGTGCAGTTGCGCAATGCGGTTGGATTTCAGGCAGCGGATGGCAAGATGATGATGGCTGCCCTGGTCGATGCTTCCGGATATTCAACTGGAATCAAGGAGAAGTATCAAGGGTTACTCATCACCGAAGTAAAGCTCAACGTTGGCGGATCGGATCTGGCGCCGGGGCAGTATGGCTTTGGGTTCGGGGCCGAGGGCAAGGTCATCGTGATGGACGTTGGCAACAACGATGTGTTCAGCGTGAGCTATCAGACGGATTCGGGCTTGCAGCGTCCGGTGCCGCTGAAACTGGTTGAGGATGGCGCGGGGTACAAGCTGTATGCGGGGAAGAAGTGGGTATCCATCAAGGCCGAATAGCATAACGCGGCCCTGGAAGGGCCGCTCTTCCACTTAGCGGTTTAGTGCTGCAGGGGATGGAACGGGCCGCGCAGGGAGTTCATACCGGCGCGCTTGCGGAGTTCGGTGAGCAGTGCGCTGGCTGCGTTCTGATAGGTCTTGCTCGGGTCGGAAGGATCGGCCCAGACCGCGTCATAGATGATCTGCGCGGCTTCTTTCAGATCGAGGTGCAGGGTGGCTTCGCAGACGTCGAGGCGCTCCTGCAGTCGCTCGTAACAGGTCTTGCAGATTTCGGCGTGGGCGGGCTCGCCAGGATGGTGATCGCCCAGCAGGCAGATCGATTCCGGGGCCTCAACCACTTCGGCATGCGCCTCGATCAGCTGCGACTTGAACTGGCGGAGAAATTCTTCGCGCTCCTGTTCGATGGCAGCGCTGTCCGCTGACGGAGGCGGAGGCGTGGCGTGCGCGACCTTTGGAGGCACACGAGGCACGACCGGCGAGACGCGTTCGTTGTGATGGCAGGTGGGGCAGATGTCGAGGTCCGCGGGATAATACAGGCGGCACTTCGAGCAGGGCAGGCCGTAGCCGGTGGATTTGCGCGGCGACTCCGCCGGTGCGCCGGGCGCGGCCGACGGCTCCATGCGGCGGACACCGGGGTCTTGCGCCAAGGCGGCATGCGCCGGGGTTTTACTCGGTGCTCCCTGCTGCGGTCTGGGTGCGTTCGTTGGCATTCTTTAATCTCGATCTTAGTGTAAGGATGTCCTCCGGGTTCGCCTATACACCGGAGTACTACACGGGGGAGTGACCTGCGGTTTCCGATTTCGAGATTCTTTCGCCCCTCCGGGGCTTGTCCGTATGCCCAGTCGTTTACCCAACGCTTGCGCTGTGGGCTGGATTCTTTCGCCGCTTCGCGGCCTTCTCACATGCTCTTAACGCTGGCTGGTTTCTTTCAGCAGCTTCAGCAGCTCTTCTCGGCGGGCGCGGTAGAGCGTGCGCTCGGGGTCTAGACGGGTAGCCGACTCGAGCTCGGTCAGAGCTTCTTCGTAGCGGTCTTCGCTGATCAGGCAGGCCGCTAGCGAGTAATGGTTGTCCGCCGAGGCTTTCACGCGGAGGGCTTCGCGAAATTCTTTTTCGGCGGCGTGCAGGTCTTGCCGCTCCAGCAATACGGTGCCCAGCAGGCGATGCGCTAAATCGGAATCCGGATTGAGCGAGACGGCGAGTTGCAGCTCGCGCAGGGCCTCTTCCGGCTTGTTATCGAGCAGAAGCACCTGGCCTAGGATGCGGTGCTCGGCTGATCCGGTGGGATTCTGGCGCAGGGCTACGCGAAGCTCTTCGACCGCGGCGTCGTAATTCTGTTTCGACATGTAGGCGCTGGCGAGGCAGGGGTGTCCTTGCGGCCATTCGGGATGCTGGCGGTAGAGTTCTCGCAGTTCGTCGATGGCAGCGTCAAATTTTCCCTGGTCGCAGTAGGTGTTGCCGAGATTATTGCGGATCGAGGGCTCGCCCGGCGCGATGCGCTTGGCCTCGCGATATTCGGCGGCTGCTTGTTCGAGATTGCCCTGTTCATGCAGGGTCATGCCGAGATTCGAGTGCGCTTCCCAGAATGCCGGCCGTATATGAATCGCCTTCTGATAATCGGCGATGGCGCGGGGCGCGTTGCCGGCGGCGTGCTCGGCGATACCCATGTCGTAGTAGGTGTCGGCGTTGCCGGGATCGCGGGCGAGAGCCTCTTCATAGGCGTGAATCGCAGGCAAATATTGCGAGTTCGCATAGAGCGCGAGGCCAAGATATTGATACGCCTCGGCGTTCTGCGGATCAATGCTGAGCGCGGTGCGGGCCTCGCCGATGGCGTTCGGGACATCGTCAATGCTGTAGAAAAGATAGGCCAGGGCGCTGTGATTCTCGGCTAGATCGGGCATCAGGCGCGTCGCTTCGGAAAGTTCGTCGAGGGCATCGTCCCATTGCTCCTGATGGCGAAGCATAACTCCGAGGGCGAAGTGCAGCGCGGAATTCTTCTGGTCGGCGCCGAGAACGTCGCGCAGATGAAGTTCGGCTTGGTGATAACGGCCGGCGCGAGCGTCGGTGGCAGCTTTCAGCAACACAGGCGGAATCGGGGCTGCGATGTAGGCCGATTGGGCGTTGCCCGAGGTAAGAACCTGAAGCAGATCTTTGCCGGCTCCGGCGGACTCCAACTGGCGCAGTTCATTCTGCGTGGGAAGATTGGCGATGCCGTGCTCTTTGGCGATGCGGGCCAGGCTCGGGCTCGAAACACCTCCGGCAAGCCACGCGACGAGTTGCGTGGTCGTAACCGGCTGAGAGTCCGAGCAATACGCACAGGCAGCCGCGAGAGTGAACAGACAGAGAGACAACAAGTACTTTGATTTCACCACACGCCCCGGCGACCGGAATTGGGCCCGTTCGACAACTTTGCCTCCGCTCGGTTGCTAAGGGCTAGCCTTGCTGGCGGCGGCTTTCGACGGGAAGAACATCCGGAAGGCTGCTAGAAACATAGCCCGCTGCAAAGGTCGCGGGTAAGGTCACGAAAGTAACAGGGCGGGGGTGACTGCGGGTTTTATTACGTGGCCGTGGCGCAATTTGTGATCGAAATCACGTGGTGTCGTGGCAGGGTTCACCGTTGGTGAAACTCCCGCGGGATACAAGATTAAGGCAAGGATGATCGCGATGGCGGGGTGGTCCAAAGCTCTGGACCTTCCGCTAGGGCTTGCGATAGCGTATCATCTAGATTAATAGTGACGGCCCTTGGAGGCTCAAGATGTTCGAAGGTCTGTTTCAGCCGATGCACCTGCTGGTTATCTTCTTCATAGCCCTGCTGGTGTTCGGTCCAAAGAAATTGCCGGAGCTCGGTAAAGGTCTGGGCGAGGGGATTCGTGCCCTGAAAGAGGGCATGAAGGATGGTGCCCAAGCACAGACTCCGACCGACCAAAGCAAGAATACTGAAACCAAAAGCTGAGTGCGTTTCCGTCGCCGCTCGTCGTTGATCAAGCATCGAGCGATGAGCGTCCGCTAAGGGCACTTCTGGTTTCGATCCTCGCCGTTTCGTCGCTGTTTCTATCCGTTCCACTGTAATTCCGGGATCCCGTATCTAAAATTTGAGTTTTAAAAACCCTGAAAGCTGGAGGTAGGCAGTGTTGCGCAAATTCGAAATTGGGGTGTTAATTGCGTTTCTTGGACTGTGCTCGACCATGTTTGCGGACCAGGTGACTTTGAAGAATGGCGACCGCCTCACCGGTTCCGTGGTGAAAGGCGACGGCAAGACTCTGGTGCTGCACACCGATGCGGCGGGCGATGTCACGATCAAGTTTGACGCGATTCAGGACATCAAGACGGATCAGGAGTTGCATGTCAGCCTGAAGGGCGGGAAGACGGCAGTGGGGCCGGTCTCGACGGCGGATGGCAAGATTGAGATCGCGCCAAAGACAGGGGCGCCTGTGGAAGCGGCGAAAGACGACGTGACGCTGATTCGCAATGACGCCGAGCAGGCGGCTTACGACAAGTCGTTGCATCCCGGACTGATGCACGGATGGAATGGCGGGGTGAATGTAGGGTTCTCCATAGCGCGCGGAAATAGCCAGACGGAGAATCTGGCGCTGGCGTTTAATGCGGTACATCCCACGCTGAATGACAAGATCACGATGTACGCGAGTACGATCTACACCAAGAACGACCTGGCGGCGCCCACGACCGTAGCCAACATTGAGCAGGGCGGACTTCGTTACGACCGCAACGTGAATCCCAAGCTGTTTGTTTTCGGCTCAGGGGATTTCATGAGCAACGCGCTGCAATATCTCGATCTGCGGCAGGTGTACAGCGGCGGCTTTGGCTACCATGCGATCAAGTCGGACCGCACCATTCTGGATTTTCTCGGTGGCGTGAACTACACGCATGAGACTTATTCGGATGGCGCGCCGGTCGCTCCCCCGACGACTCCGCCTACATTTGTCTCTTATGGCGTGACGCACCGGTATGTCGCTTTGACGCTAGGTGAAGAACTGAATCAGAAGATGGGCAAGGGCACGGTGTTGACCCAGAATTTCGATTTCTATCCGAATCTGCAGCAGACAGGGCAGTATCGCGGAACGTTCAACCTGGGCACGGTCACGAAGTTGAATAAGTGGCTGGGCTGGCAAAACCAGTTTGGAGACATCTACGTTTCGAACCCGCCGAACGGGTCGCGGAAGAACGATGTTCTGCTGACGACCGGGTTGAATATTTCGTTTACGAGATAGTGGGTTTGGTTGGTTTGGATCCGTATCAGGGCACGCCTTCAGGCGTGCCTTTTTTAGTTCTGTTTAGAACGGCTTTAGCCGCTGGGCAAGTGAGCACAGCGGCTAAAGCCGATTTGGTTTTTGCGCATAAACGGCATCGCTGAAGCAATGCCCTGATACGAATCAAAGCGCTCCGGCGGCGCGACTTAAAAGCTTCGCCTTTCAAATCCAGCCCGCCTGTCCCACCCCCATTGCGTCCGTTTCGCGCTGCGAGTAGATTGGTGTGTCTCAAAAACCATCAGGAGACCTCCATGCTGAAACGATTCACTGGCTCAGTTTTGCTTTTTCTTACGTTTGCCATTCCTACCTTCGCCGCTGAGGAAAATGTCTGCAAAGGCGATCCCAACAAGTGGCAGGAGCTGTTCAACGGCAAAGACCTTACCGGATGGAAGCATGTTGGTCCGGGCGGCGACACGGTGGAGGACGGCCTGATTCGCACGCACGGCGGCATGGGATTGCTTTACTGGACCGGCGGCAAGATCGGCGATTGCATGATTCATGTCGTCTACAAGATGCGCGACGAGAACGATAACTCCGGCGTGTTCATCCGCATTCCGCTGGAGCCGCGCGAGGAGTGGATGCCGGTGCACTACGGATTTGAAGTGCAGATCGACAATCATCCGGAAACTTCCGGCGAGGACGAATATCACGAGACGGCCATGCTGTATTCGTTGACCAAGCCGCTGGTGAAACACGCGTGGAAGCCGGGGCCGGAGTGGAACACGATGGATATCACGCTCGATGGGCCGCGCACGATAGTGATGCTGAACGGGAGTAAGGTCACCGATTACAAGGATGGCGATCCCGTGCCGGAGAAAAAATTTGATTTTGAACCGCAGCGCGGGCCGCGTCCCGATTTTGGCTGGTTCGGGTTGCAGAATCACAGCGACAACGACATCGTGTTTTTCAAGGAAGTTGCGATCAAGCCGTTGAAGTAGGGAACCCTGAACCACGAAGGGCACGAAGTGACACGAAGAAAATCATCGCTAGAGCTTCGTGTTCACTTGACTGAAAGTTTTCCACCTGGAGGGCTCCAATGAAGCGCATTCTTTCGCGGCGGGCATTTTTGCAGGGTAGTGCGACTGTGGCTGGCGGAGTGCTGGCCTCGAAGACTGTTTTCCTCAACGCGCAGCCGTTTCCCAGCTACGTTGCGCCCAGCGATCGCGTACGCTTCGGGATTATTGGGATTGGCATGCAGGGATCGGGATTGCTGGCTGGGGCGGTCACGATTCCTGGCGTTGAGTGCGTCGGCGCGGCTGATTTGTATGACGGGCGGCACACTTTGGCCCAGGAAATTACCGGCAACGCGAGCCTGCCGACTACGCGGAAGTATCAGGAATTGTTGGATCGCAAGGATATCGACTGCATCGTGGCAGCCGTGCCCGATCATTGGCACAAGCGCGTTGTGGTCGACGCCTGCAACGCGGGCAAGGATATTTATTGCGAGAAACCGATGTCGCACACCGTGGCGGATGGATTCGCCATGGTCGAGGCAGCGCAGAAAAACAATCGCATCGTGCAGATTGGTTCGCAGCGCGTGAGTTCGGTGCTGTGCGCGAAGGCGCACGAACTTTACTCGACGGGTGCGATTGGCGATGTGGAGATGGTCGAACTCACCTTGGGGCGCAATGATCCCACGGGCGCGTGGGAATATCCGCCGCCGTTTGATCTTTCTCCGGAGACACTCGATTGGGATACGTGGCTCAACGATGCGCCGAAGGTTCCGTTCAACAAATATCATTTCGCGCGCTGGCGCTGCTGGAAGGCCTACGGTACGGGCGTGGCCGGCGACTTAATGGTGCACTTGCTCAGCGGAATGATGGTCACCCTCGGATGGAATGAGGTGCCGCGCTCGGCGACGGCGATGGGCGGCATCTTCCGTTTCAACGATGGCCGCGACATGCCCGACTTTCATACGGTGCTGTTCGACTATCACGGCATTCCGGTGTACGTGCGACTTGACCTGGGCTGCGAAACTCCGGAACTGGCGCGGTTTATGGGCCCGAGGGGAATTCTGGATGCGGGCGAGTTCGATCTGCGCTATTCGCCACAGTCTGGTGTGGATACGGATCCGAGTTATTATGCCTCGAGCTTCCCGGCGAAGATGCGCGACGAATATTTCAAGCAGTGGCATGCCGAGCATGATCCGGCGCTGGGCAAGGAGCCCGTGCGCGAAGACGACGTTTATCGCGGGCATGATTGGGATGACATGCGCCCGCACCTGAATGTGTTTTTTGAATCGGTGCGTTCGCGCAAGCCGGTGACGGAGGATGCAGTGTTCGGCAACCATGCCGCGATCGCGTGCCACATGGCGAATGAATCGTATTTCCGCAAGCGGCCGGTGACCTGGGACGAGGCTTCGAGGACGGTGAAGACTTGGTAGGTTTTCTTTCAGAAAACAATCCCCGACGGGCGTGAGCTTTTCCCACTTCTCGCAAAAGAGGCGAGAAGTGGGGCACCCGACGGCTCCGCAGCGCCCCCTTCTAAATTTAGTGAATCGTGTGTTCGGCTTTTCTTACCGGTGGAGCGCTGGTCGAGCCCTGGAACTTGGCGTCGCCCATTTTTGCAATCCACAGTCCTGAGTGTATGTCGTTGAAGTACATCAGGCTGTTGAGTTGGTCGGTATCGCACTTCACTGAGCAAGGTTGTCCACCCCAGGCGAAGGGCAGATTGGGGCGGTAGCCCTTGGGATCGCCAGTCCAGAAGCGGACAATTTCGCGGCCCTGGCGATAGAGATCGCCGCGCAGTTCGCCGGAGATATCGAGCACGCGCCCGCCGCCGCTGTAGTAGCCCTCATAAAGCTTGTCATCCGCGGCCCAGAAATTGTGCGATCCGCCCTCGGGGGCTTCATACTGCGCGACTTCCCTGGGATGCTTGATGTCAGAGACGTCCATGACGTGGCAGATGGCGCGCACGGGAATGCGGTCGCGGTCCTCTATGTTGAAAATTCCCGGAAAGACTTCGTCGCCCACGAACAAATAATTCTTGTAGCGGAAGACGCTGTGCGATCCGGCGAGCCAGCCGTCGCCATAGAGTTCGTAGTGGTTGAAGTGATACTGGGCGACCAGCTTCGGACTCTCCGGGCTGCCTCCGGCGATGCCGCTGCCCACGTCGAGAATGACCAGACCATCGCGCCAGTAGGCCAGATAGGCGAGACCGTCCTTCACCTGCAGGTCGTGCAGGTAGCGGCCGCTGCTCATCGATCCCATCTCGGTGTTAATACTGAGCGCGGTGGGATTCTCCGTCTGCCAGCGCGCGACTTCTTTAGGATGCTTCACATCCTGAAAATCGATCACGCGCATCGATCCGGTTCCGTCGTCGGTGAGGTAGACGTAGTGGCCATCGATGTAGGCGCTGTGAACTCCGCCGGTGACCGTGGCCGTGTACTCGGATAAAACTTTCAGATGCGAGGCGTCGCTGGTGTCGAGAAAGACGATTCCGTTCTTGCGATTTGAAGCGCCTTCACGGGTGAAGACGCCGATCTTTTCATCTGGCGTGGTGCTGATGTCGTTGATGAGGCGGGCATCGACCTTGATCTTGTCGAGTTGTTTGGGATTGGCCGGATCGGAAATGTCGTAGACGAAGAGTTGATCGGCAATGGTGGCGAGATAAGCGTGGTGGCCGATGATCCACTCTTCGGACATTTGCAGGTCAGGCATGGGGACGTGGGCGACAACTTCGACTTCACGCTCGACGTTGCGCGGGCGGACGACTATGGACGCACTGGCGGTGTGCTGGCCGCTGGTAGCCGTGATGACATAAGTGCCAGCTTTTTCGGCGACGAACGCACCATCGGGATAGATTGCGGCGCCGCTGCCGCTGATGGACCAGCGCACTGCGGGATGCGGGACGGCGGCATCCCCGGCGGTGAAATGAACTACATCGCCGGTGCGGGCGTCGCTGGACGCGGGTGTGACGGTCAACTTGTGGACGCCGTCGCGCGTGACTTGCACGCTGACCGAGGCGCTGACGGATTCTGCCGTCGCCTTGATCGTCGCGGCGCCCGGAGCTACCCCGGTGACCATGCCGGCACCGTCCACCGTGGCGATGGCGGGCTTTTCCGAGGTCCATTTGATTTTGGCGTCAGTGCGCGGGTCGCCGCTGGGCGTGCGGGCGATCGCATTTAATTTTTCCACGCTACCGACGACAATTGCGAACTCGGGCTTTTCAATTTCCAGGCTGGCGATCTTGGAGTTGCCGACATTGACCGTGGCGTATCCGGCCTTGCCTGCAATGACCGCACCGACGGTCACGATTCCGGGCGCGTGGAACGTGACTTCCCCGGTATCATCTGCGCCCGCGAGATCGAAGGGCGCGGCGAACCATACAGAGGGCTTCACGTCGATGGGATTGCCGGACGCATCCTTGGCGACCGCGCTGAATTTCACTTTCTCGCCGACATGCACGTCGAGAGGATTGGGAGTGATCTCGACGGTGGCGGGAGCGACGGACGGAGCCTGCTCCTGCTTGGCGTCTTTGTCTTTATTCGTATCCTGCGACCATAACGTTGGCGCGGAAAGCGCGACTGCCACGACCACTGCCCATGCGAGTGCGCGGTGCTTCACCATTTTGCCCTCCGGCAGAGACTCTTCAGTTGATTACGGCGTGCTGGGTTCGGTTTTCCAGAAATCAATGCCTGCGGCTTGAGAACCTACGTCGACGGTGGCGACGGTTTTATAACTCGCGAGGTCGATCACTTCGACCGTGCCCGGTTCCGAGCCCACGCCTTCGACGGAAATGAACGCGTATCGATCATCGGGCGTGACCACCGCTCCGTGGACGATTTTTCTTTGCGTCGGAACTTTGGCCAGTTCTTTGCCGCTCACGGGATCGAAGATCGAGACCGACTGCCCGCGTTTGTTGGTCGCGATGAGGCGGCCGTCCTTGGTCATCGCTAGATTGTAAACGCCAGTTCCGGCGGGAAAGCGGCGGGCCATGGTCCAGGTGTCGGCCTTGACGGCTACGATGTCGTTCGTTTGGTTGCAGGCTACGTAGATGATGGAACCGTCATTCGAGGGTTGAGCCCAGGTCGGCGTGCACACGGGCTTGTGGGCTGCCATATCGTGAGACGACATATTCGCCATAGTTACCGCGTTCGGATCGGTTCCGGCGTTAGGGTATGGGGCGCCGGTGATGCCCATTTCTTTGCCGGGGGCAAGCATGAAATAACGCACGACGGCGAACTTGCTGGTATCGATCTCGACCAACATGTCGTCCATCATGCAGACGGAATAATGTTTGGTGCCAGCAGGATTGAGGCGCGAGCCGTGCGGCATGGTGCAGGTGGGAATGCGTTTGACCTCGATCATCTGGTCGGTGGCGACGACCGAGATGGAAGACGGATTCATCTCGCCGTGAAAATTGGCGTTGGCCACGTAGATGAAATTACCGTCGCGGCTGATGTCGGTGGTCGCCGGGAACAGTCCAAGGCTGGTGTACTTGATGACCGTGTTGCTGCCGGCGTTGAACTTCCAGGCAGAGCCGTCGGGGCGGCCGTGGCCTTGCGCGACGTAGAAATATTTCTTGTCTGGAGAAACAGCGATTCCGTGCGGGCCGTTGATATCGGTGGGCATGAGGCCGATGTGGGTCTGGCTCTCGATGCGCGCGCCGCCGGGTCCGAAGCGGATTAAGACAATCTTGTCGGCGGATTCGCAGACGACGTACACGAGGTAGTCCCGCGTGGGAGGAGTGACGGCAGGCATCTGCGCGCTGAGGCTGAGCGCAACGGCTAAGAAGATGTTGGAGAATGCAATTTTCAGGTTAGCTCCCAGAAATGGCTGGAGCAGTATATCCAAATCGAAAGAGGGTTGCACCAGTGTGGTGGGCGGGCCGAATCGGAATCCTGGGTGCAGAGGGTTCCCGGTTGGAATGGTGCGCGGCCGATGGATAAACACGCGCGGTAGAGAATGGTAGGCCCGAATGGACTCGAACCATCGACCTCTTCCGTGTCAAGGAAGCGCTCTAACCAGACTGAGCTACGGGCCTACGAGGGTTCCATTTATTTTAACATTCACCGGCGGATTCGACATCTGAGCTGGGGATCGCGTGCACGCCTAGTTGGTTCACGAGTTATATCAACCACAATTGAGAAGGATGCTCACTTCCCCCTCTGGAACGGGTCTTCCGAATTTTCCGCACTCACTGGTTTGTCATCCCAGCGTTCCGGGCATAGCCTGTTCAGAAGGAGTTCTCCCATGAGCACGATTGAAGCCAGCATTCCAGCCGAAATTTCCGAGATCACGCCTTATGCTCCGACTCGATCCACCGTTCCGGGAAGTCCCCTCGGCGCGGAGGAGTTGCGCAAGACAGAGATTTACTGGCGCACCTGCAATTACCTCAGCCTGGGAATGATCTATTTGCGCGAGAATCCGCTGCTTACCGAACCGCTGCGTCCGGAGCACATCAAGAATCGTCAACTGGGGCACTGGGGGTCGAGCCCGGGATTGTCGTTCATCTATGTTCACCTGAACCGGGTGATCAAGAAATATGATCTCGACGTGATTTTCGTTGCTGGCCCGGGGCACGGCGCGCCGGGCGTGCTCGGGCCTGCATACCTTGAGGGGACGTATTCGGAAATTTATCCGGAGAAGAGTCAGGACCCGGAAGGGCTGCGGCAGTTCTTCCACGAGTTTTCGTTTCCCGGAGGAATCGGCAGCCACTGCACGCCGGAGATGCCGGGATCGATTCACGAAGGCGGCGAGCTCGGCTATTCGCTCTCGCACGCTTGCGGCGCGGCCTTTGACAATCCGGAGCTGATTGTCGCGGCGGTGGTGGGTGACGGCGAATCGGAGACCGGCCCGTTGGCGACTTCCTGGCACATCAACAAATTTCTCAATCCGATTCGCGACGGCGCGGTGCTGCCTATTCTGCATTTGAATGGCTACAAGATCGACAATCCGACGCTGCCGGCGCGGATCACGCATGACGAACTGGACAATCTGTTCCGCGGATATGGCTGGACGCCTTATTTCGTGGAAGGCTCCGACGTGGGCTCGATGCATCAGGCGATGGCGGCGACGATGGAGCATTGCATTCGCGAAATTCGCGAGCATCAGCAAAGCGCGCGGAAATCGGGCGAGGCGACGCGGCCGCGTTGGCCGATGATCGTGTTGCGCTCGCCAAAAGGCTGGACCGCCCCGCGACAGG
>Ga0209656_10000982_pt1 | contig 18418 bp, 15 predicted proteins | sample BogFormECP12_OM2_FD_188239 | JGI IMG/M metagenome (GOLD analysis project Ga0209656, IMG submission 188239) | Bog forest soil microbial communities from Calvert Island, British Columbia, Canada - ECP12_OM2 (SPAdes) (version 2) | ecosystem: Environmental > Aquatic > Freshwater > Wetlands > Bog ... | reverse complement strand
CGACGACGACTACCGCGCCAATGCGGTACAGGCGCAGGCACAGGCGGACGCTGCCCGCGCAGCGCTCGCCGCACTCCGGGACAAGCGGGACGTCCTGCAGGAGGATGTGGTGCAGGCGCAGGACGCCGTTGCCGCCGCCGACGCCCAGCTCACTCACGCTGCCAACGAGGTGCACCGCCAACAAGTTCTGTTGCCCACCGCGTCCGGGCTGTTGCAGAGCCTGCAGGCGGCGCAGGCCGACCTGCGGCGGACCGAGGCGATGCGGGCGCAGGCGGCGGCGCAGGTGCTGGTCAATCAGCGCCAGCTCGATCTGCTGGACGCGCAGATCCTCCAGGCGCAGGCGCAGGTAGGAGAGGCGGATGCACAGTCCAGGCTGGCGCAGATCGCGCTCGGCTATACAAGCATCGTGTCGCCGATCGAGGGAGCTCTTGGCGTCCGCGAGGTGCGTGAAGGCGCGCTGCTGGCGCCCGGCACCGAGGTCGACACGGTGACGCCACTCGACACGGTCTACGTCACCGCGAACTTCACCGAGCGCCAGATCACCAACATCCGTGTCGGGCAGCGCGCGGTCGTCCGTGTCGACGCGTTCCGCAACGTGCCGATCCAGGGCGAAGTCGCGGGTATCCAGCCCGCCACCGGATCGCAGGTCAGCCTCGTGCCCGCGGATAATTCGACGGGGAACTTCACCAAGATCGTGCAGCGCATCCCGGTCAAGATCGCGCTCGACCTCGCAGCGACGCACCTCATCGGCCGGATCGTGCCGGGCATGTCCGCACGGGTCGAAGTGATGTCCGACGCGCCGGCGCACCAGAGCGCACCGTGAGCGCGGACACCTCGCCCGCCGCGACGGCGAGCTTCCTGCCGGCACCCGGGCCGACGCCGCCACTCCAGCCACCCATAGCGGAACCGTCGCCACGCTCGGCGCCGGCATCGACGCCACCCCCGGACCAGGGGCAATCGGCGTACAGGCTGCGCCGCGTCGTGGTCCGTGCGGTGATCGTCGCCCTCGCCGTGCTCGCCGGCGGGCTGTTCATGGTCGACTGGGACGATCTGCTGTTGCTCAGCGCCGTCCAGCGCACCGACGACGCCTATCTTCGCGGCGATCCGACGGTGCTCAGCGCGCGTGTGCCCGGCTACGTCAGCCGTGTCGCCGTCGCCGACATGGCGACCGTGACGAAGGGCCAGATCCTCTACGAGATCGACGATGCCGAGTATCGCGCGCAGGTCGATCTCGCGCGCGCCCAGGTCGCCGAGGCCGGCGCGCAGCTCGCCATCGCCGCGGCGCAGATCGACCTGCAGGAGCGCCAGATCGAGGTCACGCAGAGCAAGGCCGACGTTGCGCAATCGGACTTGATCCAGGCCGAACAGGAGCGCCAGCGGCAGGACGGGCTGCGGGGCACGCCCGCCTACCTGCTGCGCGACTGGGAGCAAGCGACCCAGAACGCGCTCGCGCTGCAGGCGACGGTGGCGGGCAACCGCGCCACGATCGCCTCGCAGACCGCACAGCTCAAGGTCTTGCACGCTGCGCTCACGCAGGCGCAGGCGAACTTGCGAGCGAAACAGGCCGCGCTCGATGCCGCCGAGATCAATCTCGGCTACACGCATGTGCTGGCGCCGCGCGACGGGCGGCTCGGCTTCCGCATTGCTCGCCTCGGCCAGTACGTGGTCCCCGGCGCGCCGCTGATCGAACTGGTCCCGCGCAACGACGTGTGGGTGGTCGCGAACTTCCGCGAGACGCAGGTGCGCAACATGCGCGTGGGCCAGCCCGCACGGGTGACGCTCGACGCCTACCCCGGGATCACGCTGACCGGCCATGTCGACAGCATCGAGCCGGGCAGCGAGGCGTTGGGGTCGCTGCTGCCGCCCGACCGCGCGGTCGGGAACTTCACCAAGATTGCCCAACGGGTGCCGGTGAAGATCCGCCTCGACGCCGGCCAGGTACGTCAGAACGAGCTGATCAGCCGCATGCTTCCCGGGCTGTCGGTGGAAGCCGCCGTGGATACCGCGGCGCAGCCGGAAGCACCGCCGCCTGCGCCTGCGCCCGAGTCGGCACCGGCATCGCCACCGTGAGGCGGCTGCTTGCCGCGCTCGGGCCGCCGCTGCTGGTGGCAAGCGGGCCGGACGGGCGACCGGTCCCTCTGCCCGGCCCGCCGCCGCTGACCGGGCGCCTCGTGTTCGGCCTGTTCGGCGCGCTGGTCGCCGGCGTGATGTCGCTGATGAACACGCGCCTGACCACGTTCGGCGTCGCCGATCTGCGTGGCGGGGTGGGACTGGATGTCGATCTGAGCGGCTGGATCAGCACCGCGTTCGCGGTCGGCAGCATCGCGGTGGTGCCGGCTACTCCTTGGCTGACGGGCATCTTCTCGCCCCGGCGGATGCTGGTGGCCAGCGTCGTACTGACGACCGCAAGTGCTGCGCTGCTGGGCGCGGTGCCGCCGTATCCGATCATCGTCCTGTTGCGCTTCCTGCAAGGTTGGGGCGCCGGTGCGCTGCTGCCGCTGCTGCTGATGTGCGTGCTGCGGTTCACGCCGCTGCAGCAGCGCGTCTGGGGCATCGCGATGTATGCCTGCATCACCACGATTTCGCCGTCGGTCGCGGAGTCGGTGGCCGGCTGGTTCACCGAGTATCTGTCCTGGAAGGTGATCTTCTGGCAGAACATCGTGGTCGCGCCGATCGCGATCGTGCCGATCATGATCGGACTGCCGATCGAGCCGCTGCGACTGGAGGTGTTTCGCGACACCGACTATTTCGCCATGATCTTCTGCATCCTCGGCGTGGCCGCGCTCACCGCAGCGCTGAGCGAGGGACAGACGCTGGACTGGTTCGACTCCGGCGTCATCAACGGCCTGTTCGTGATCGCCGGGGTCAGCCTCACGGCGTTCGTCGTCCACGAGCTGACCTGCGCGCACCCGCTGATCGACCTGCGGCTGTTCACGCTCGTGAATTTCACGCTCGGCCTGATCGTATTGTTGACGTTCAACTTCGCCCTGCTCGGCGCCTACTACGTTCTCCCGCAATTCGCCGCAGTGGTGAAAGGCTGGCGCGAGCTGCAGATCGGGGAGATCCTGATCTGGCTGGCGCTGCCGCAGCTCGTGCTCACGCCGCTGTGCGCCCTGCTGCTGCGCTACATCGACGCGCGCCTGCTGCTGGCCTGCGGACTGTTCACCTTCGCGGTCGGCGCCCACATGGCGACGTATCTCACCAGCGACTGGTACATCGCCGATTTTCTGCCGAGCCAGCTTGTGCAAGCCTGCGGCTTTCCGTTCATCATGTCACCGCTGGTGCTGATCACGACGTCCCTGGTCACCCCGGCAAATGCGGCCTCGGGCGGCGCGCTGTTCAACATCGTTCGCTCGCTCGCCGGCACGCTTGGCACGGCGGTGGCCGGTGCCGTGCTCACCGTGCGGGAACGCGTGCATTCGGCGATGATCCTGCTGCATGTCCAGCCCGGTGACATCCCGAGCACGGCGGCCGGATCGGTTTCGGCGAGGGCGAGCGAGCAGGCCTATGTGATGGCGTGCGCCGATACCTTCGGCATGCTCGGCCTGATTGCCATCGCCTGCATCGTGCTGGTGCTTTGGTTGCGGGAGACACCGATCGCACGGCCGCTGGTCGGAGCCCGCGGCAGCCGGCGTGCGGCCGCGGCGGCAACGCTGACCTCCTGAGGACCGTTGAGCCTCCCGTTCTGATTGCCGCGAAAGTGCTACACCTTCTCTGGCTCACCCCGGAAGAACACTCCAGGGTACGGTCGTGCTACCGAGCTTCGGCGGTCTCTCCCTTTGCCGGACGCTCATAGAGAGCAGCCCGCAGCCCGGCCAGTTCGATCGTGTTGCCGCCCTGGTCATCGACACCACCCGGCTCGCCAAGCGGCAGCTGCGCGCGGATCGCGCCAACGCTTGCAGCCGACAGCAGCCAGTTCAGCGGTATGTCCTGGGCTTCCCCTTGGAACAGGTAGAAGTGAAAGAAGTGCCGAATGCGCGGCCGAACGTCGCAGTAATGGTCCCGCACTTCGCGCAGCAGCACCGCCGTGTGGGCCTGGCGTACGTTATACAGGCCCAGCACCGGCGCCAGCAGCTCCAACACCTTGGGCCCCTTCGTGATCCCGGTCGGGATGTCGACCGGCGCGTTCGGGCAACGCACGACCTCGTCCTTGGCAGCCAGCGCCAGGTCGGCGTTCGCCGTCGCCTGTACGATGATCGGCTCGATGCTGCGGCCCTGCGGGTGCTGGTCCTGCAGCCACAGCGCCATCTCGTACGCGGTCTGCAGACCCTCGTTGTCGAAATACCCGCCGTCGATCAGCTGCGCCGTCTGCCCACGCATCTGACGCGGCGCCGATACCACTGAAACCAGTTCGCCGGCGGGTTCGAGATAGGCGAAGCGCGCGCTGTTATTGATGGCAGTGGAAATCGGCACGTCGGCATCCAGCAGCCCAATCGCGTCGGTCGCGGCGCGGAACGGCCAGGCGACGTCGCCGAGGCTGCCGAACGGCTCCGTCAACACGCGGCCGCCGCTGGTCACGTCGGTTCCGTTCGTGATCCAGATCGGCATGCCGGGCCGGAGCGCTCGCTTGTCGTCGTAGAACAAGGACAGGAACGGCGCGGAAAACCCGGGCACACCCGCGGCATTCGGGTCCGCGGCGAGATCGGCACGCCACAAATGCTCGAACGCACGCTCCAGCGCCTCGGCCCGATCGCCGCCGCGCGGCGACTGGCCGAAGGCGGCGCGCACCATCGCCGCCGCCGGCGCGAACAGGGCGCGGGGCATGTCGTTGAGCAGCGCGCCGGCCAGCAAGGGGCCGAGGCCGTCGCCGCCGAGCCGCTGCGTATCCAGCCTCTCCAGCGTCGTGGACACCGCGTCCGACCCCGGCCCGCAGCGCCGCGGCGCAGCCTGCATCACCGCGAGGTAGGCCGCCGCGCCGAGCGATCCGCCGGAGACGCTGCTGACGGCGAACACGCCGGCATTGGGCGCCCCTGCTGCCGCCGCTTGCACCGCGGCAAGCACGTGCGCACCCCATATGCCGGCCCGTGAGGCTCCCCCCGATACCGCAACAACGATCGGATGCAGCACCGCGTCCTGGTTCTGACCGCACGCCTTGATCCAGTCGGCGAGGAACGCGTCGAGCGGCGCGCGCGCGGCCGCTGCGACGACCTGCCGGCTTGGTTCGACCGTCCGAACGGTGTGCAGGCTGAACAGCAGCGGTGCCGCGGCCGTCCACACGACCAGACAGGTCATCACCGGCGGTCGCGCAAAGCCCGTCAGGCGGCTCAGGATCACCGTCTCCATCCGGAAGCCGTCGGCGGCAATGATCAAGGCGGAGAACGGCGCGATCAACAACGCCAGCCCGATCAGCGCAACCGACGGGCCAGGGAACACCTGTGCCGCATAGGCCGGCAGGCCAGGGTACGACGGCCACAGCCGCACGTAGCCTTCGATCGCGCCCCAGACGAAGGGCAGGATACCGGCGATCAGGAGCGGCACCGACACTCTCGACCCGAACGGGGCGAGGATCAGCAGCGCGCGCACACGACCGGCTGCCACGAGCGGCCAGACACGCAGGTTGGACGTGCTGCGGAGGCGGTGCAGTCTCGCTCGGCGTTCGAGCGCCCGTGTGCACACCGGCGCGTGCCAGCGGATCAGGATGTAGGCCGGTACCCCCCAGACCGCGACTGATAGCGCCTGCACCCAGCTGAAGCCACGCCACAGCAGGAATGCGGCCAAGAGCACGCCGCCGAGGAACACGATCCGCGGCACAGCCTCGAACGCCGCGCGATCGGCCGTCTCCATGCCGGGTCGCGTCTCGAGTGAGTCGTCAGCGCCGAAACGTGCGGAAAAAGCCGCCTTGGCCCAATACCAAGCAGACAACGCGAGCAGGCCCAGCGACACCTGAAGCAGCACGACACCCGGCAGCAGCATCGGCTGGGCTTGCATGTCCGATAGTGCGTTCAGCTCGTCCGCCGTTTGCTTCGGCAGAACCAGCCCGATGCTCGCCAGCACCAATATCCCGATCGGCGCGCGCGCGGTACGGACCAATGATCGCCAGGAATGGAGCCGCGGCGGAGGCGCGCCACGACGGCCGATACGGATCATGGACGAACGTTAGCACAGTCACGGCCGACAGCTCATTAAGACGGCGGACGGGCGGCACCACACGAACGGCTGCTTGAGGTGGGTTTCTACTAGTCGGCTCCGGGATCAGGATGCGGAATACCGGACATTCGGTTCGGGGCCGCGCGTGGCCGGAACCGTCAGACTGCTTTCGGTGATAACCAGGGAAATTGGCCGCGGCAGCCTCCGAGCGTTCTGCTCTTGTGGCGACCGCCCGGCTGCTTGTACCGCCGGAAACCTAAGACGAGGGAGGCGCGCATGTCGGCGCCTCCCCGGGTTCAGTGGGCCTGACTAGTTCGCCTTCTTGAGCGTATCGATCAGAAGTCTGGCAGCAGGGCCCGACGACGCCGGATTCTGGCCGGTGATCAGCTGGCCATCGGCGACCGTATGAACGCTCCAGTTCTTGACCTTGGAAAAGGTGGCACCAAGCCTCATCACTTCGTCCTCAACAAGGAAGGGTACGACCTTCGTCAATTCTACCTCGTCTTCCTCGCCATTGGTGAAGCCGGTCACGGTCTTGCCCTCGACAAGCAGCTTGCCATCCGGGGTCTTGACGTGGCGCAGCGCACCGGTTGAGTGGCAGACCACCGCGAACGTCTTGCCGGCGGCCAGGAAGGATTCCAACAGCTTGATCGAGTTCTTGTCTTCGGCGAGATCCCACATCGGCCCATGGCCACCGGGGTAGAAGACGGTATCGTAGTCTTCCTGCTTGACGCTTTGGAGGCGCACCGTCCTGTCGAGCTGAGCGTTGGCGTCGGCATCCTTTTCGAACCGCCGGGTGATGTCCGTCTGGAAGTTCGGCTCGTTGCTCTTGGGATCGAGCGGCGGGCGCCCGCCCTTGGGCGATGCGAGGGTGATCTGGGCGCCGGCATCCTTGAAGACATAGTAAGGCGCCGCCAGTTCCTCCAGCCAGAAGCCGGTCTTGCGACCCGTGTTGCCGAGCTGGTCGTGAGAGGTGAGAACCATCAGCACGTTCATAACGCGCTCCTTTCCTTGGTCGTTGATGGAGTGGTCCGCGCGGCTGTGCTGGCCGCCCGATGGATCGTCATCGGTCGTCCTCGACGATGCGCCTGCAGTTGAGAACTATGGGCGGTCGCGATAGCAGCGAATACTCGTCGTTCGGCAGACACTCTTCCGCGCTGCGATCGACTCACTGCTCCGCGGCGCAGATGGCCGAAACTCACCAAAGAAGCCAACGCTTCCTCCGATATCCCAAAGGAAGCGTTGGCGTCACCCGAGGGGCATCAGCCAGCGCTCGGCACGAGTTCCAGTTCCTGCGCTGCCCGCGTGTGCGCCTCCGGCGCCTTCGCGCAGACCGCGAGCGAGGGCCTCGGGGCCGCCGCGGTCAGCGGCACGACAACACCGGGCGTCGTACAGCTGGCCGCGCCGCAGCCGCCCGCCGGGATCTTCGTCGATCCGCCCCTGGCAGAGCCGTTGGCCCGCGGCGTGGTCGTCCTCCAGTACCGGACCGAAAGCCTGCGGATTGTGACCGTGTGCGAGGCGGCGGCGCTCGCGGTGTCGCCGCGCGTCGGGCACCTTCACATCGCGGTCGACGATCTTCCCTGGGACTGGATGAACGCGAGCGGCGTCCCCCCATCATCCAGAATCTGACTGCCGGCCCGCACCAGGTGATGGTCGAGCTCAACGACGCCAACCACCAGGCCCATGACCAGCGCGTTGTCGAGTTCGCGGTTCCGGACGTCGGCCAGCGACCGCGTTCGCTGACGCAGGATGACCGCCGATAACAGCGCCGCGCTGGCGTCGCACGACGAAGTTGCCGACTGGATACAGAGCGGCGGCGCGCCCGAACGGGTGCTTACGATCGAGTGCAACCTACCGACATAGGAGCACGCACCATGGGTTTCTCGCGCTTTGCAAACCGCACGCTGCGGATCTTGGAGAAGCACGGTATTCGTCAGGCCAGGTTCTGGACGACCCGAATCGGCGAGAGTAATCAGCAGCTCACGCTGGTGCCGACTGCCTTCTCCGTGCAGTGAGCGCGGGCGAGAAATGATGCTGCCGTTCCGACGACAGGCTCGTGCCCGGGACCACCAAGCCATGAGGAGTTTCGCATGACCGACCTGTCGCGCCGCGCCGTCGTCTCCGCCGCGTCCCTGCTTCCCCTCGCAACGCTCGTCGCCAGTCCGAGGGCGTACGCCGCAGATCCGCTGACGCCCGTGCTTGGGACCCAGCCATGGTTGAACACGGCGCCGCTGAGGCCCGCAGACGTGCGAGGCAAGGTCGTTCTGGTGAATATCTGGACCTACTCCTGCATCTATTGCCTCCGTACCCTGCCGTATCTGCGTGCCTGGGCAGCGAAGTACAAGGATCAGGGCCTTGTGGTGATCGGCGTGCACACGCCGGAGTTCACCTTCGAGAAGGACCTCGACAACGTGCGCACGGCGCTGGCCTCATATGGCGTCCTGTATCCTGTGGCGATCGACAACGACTACAGAATTTGGCGTGCGTTCGACAACGACGCATGGCCGGCGTTCTACTTCATCGACGCTGCCGGCCGCCTTCGCGCCCATGTGGACGGTGAGGGCAACTACGATCCGTCCGAGCGCCTGATCCAGGAACTTCTGTCCCACGCCAATCGCGCACCCCAGGCCACGGACACCGTCACCGTGAGCGGCGACGGTGTGGAAGCCGCACCCGACTTCCCGAATGTGGGCTCGCCCGAGACGTATGTCGGCTATGCGCACGGCCAGAATTTCGCGTCTCCCGGCGGCGTCCGCGCAGACAAGTCCAGTCTCTATCAAGCCGCCGCGGCACTGCCGCGCAACCAATGGGACCTTGCGGGGCTCTGGACGGTCGGCGGCGAATTCGCGACGCTCGATCAGGTGCCGGGCACGATCTCCTACCGGTTTCACGCACGCGATCTTCACCTCGTGCTGGCGCCACCCGCATCGGGGCAAGCGGTTCGGTTTCGCGTGACACTGGACGGCGCTCCGCCAGCCGGCAGTCATGGTTACGACGTGGACGCGGAGGGGTCGGGCAGGGTGCAGGATGCGCGTCTTTATCAGCTCGTTCGGCAGACGGGACCGATTACGGATCGCACCTTCCGGATCGAGTTCTTCGAGCCCGGTGTGCGGGCCTACGACTTCACCTTCGGGTAGCACGAGGCGTCGCCACCCCGCCCGACGCCCCGGCCGACTGGCGCGCTCCCGTGATCTGGCCATGCAGGGCTTTCAGCGCGGCGACATAGACCTCGGAGAACGTCGGGAACGGTTGGATCGTATCGCGCAGCACCTCGAGCGGTACGCGGGCGCGGATCGCAAGAGTGGCTTGCTGCAGCCACTCGCCCGCCTCCGGGCCGAGCGCATAGGCGCCGGTCAGCCGCTCGCCGTCGCTGAGCAGGGTCATGAACCCGTTCGATTCCCCATAGGCGCGCGTGTAGGTGGCGGTCTTCGCCACCTCTGATATGCGTTCGGTCGCGTGGAAGGTGGCCTCAGCCGCGCCGACCGAAGCCGCCTGCGGATCGGTAAAGGTGACGCGCGGCACGGCATCGTAGTTGGCCTCGCGCTTCTCGCCGAGGATGTTCGCCGCGACGACCTCGCCCTGATACTTCCCGACATGGGTCAGCTGCCAGATGCCGTTGACATCGCCGACCGCCCACAGGCGCTCCCCTGCGCGCAGGCGTGCGTCGACTGGAATCCCGCGGGGATTGGCGTGGATGCCGACGGTCTCCAGGCCGATCCCATCGACGCGCGGACGCCGGCCGGTGGCGACGAGCAGCCGGTCGCCGTTCAGCGCCCGGCCGTCGTCGAGTTCCAGGACGTAGTGCTCGCCTTCGCGCCGCGCGGCGGTCGCGTGCACCCCGAGGGCGAACTCGATGCCGTCCCGGCGCAAGACTTCGGCAAGTGCCTCGCCCAGAGGACGCGGCTCGCGGGCGAGTATGTGTACTGCGCCCTCGACGAGAACCACCTCGCCGCCAAAGCGGCGGACGGCCTGCGCCATCTCTACGCCGACCGGCCCACCGCCCAGCACAAGCAGGCGGCGGGGGACGGCCTTCATTCCGGTGATCTCACGGTTCGTCCAGATCCCCTCGAGGCCGCGCAGGCCCGGCACAGGCGGGATGATCGCCTCAGAACCTGTTGCCACAACCACGTGCTCGCCCGTGTGGCGGACGCCGTCGACGTCGACCACGCCCGGCCCGGCCAGCCGGCCGTGACCGCGAAGCAGGTCGATGCCACGCTCGGCGAGCCAACGCTGCTGGCCGGCGTCGGAGTAGTTGGAAACCATGTAGTCGCGCCAAGCCAGGGCCGCCGCGATGTCGACCTGCGCTGTCGCCGCCGCCTCGTTCGCGCCATGGGCCGCCTCCCCCGGGCGCAGCAGCGTCTTGGACGGGATGCACGCATAGTAGGAGCACTCTCCGCCGACCAGCTCGCGCTCGACGAGTGCGACGCGCAGACCGCCCTCGGCGAGTGCGCCGGCGCAGTGCTCGCCAGGCGAGCCGCCGCCGATGACGATGACGTCGTAACTGCTCATGACGGCAGCTCGCTGCCGGCCTGCTCCCGGACCATGAACTCGGCGTACCAGTCCGGCCAGTTCGCATCTCGCTGGCCAGTCCGCTTCTCGTGCTCGCCGTGCGCGGCTTCCGCACGTCGGAGAGCGGCCGCGAGTTCAGTCGGTGAGGTGAAGGTCGTGACGTCGGCATCTACGCGTCCGGGCAATCGTGTGGTGACTTCCTGGAACAGCCAGCCGTTGCCGTCAGGATCGCTGAAGGAGGCGAAGGAGCGATAGCTGCGACGCTCGGGATCCGGATTGCTGACCCGGCGCCGCCCAAACAGAAAGGGCTCGTCCGTGCCAGCGTGTACGCCGCCTGCGTCGTGGAACACCTCGCTGATCGCGACGCCACGGCGGAGCAGCTCGTCGCGGGCGGCCTCGATGTCGGAGACGATCAGGTACAGGCCTTGTGCGGCGCCAGGCGCCGCCGCGGTGACGTTCTTGCCGAGGATGACCGAGCATCCGGAGCCAGGCGGCGTGAACTGCATCACGCGGAAGTCGTCACCGGCGTCGAAGTCAGCGTCGAGCCTCCACCCGAGGCTCCCATAGAACTCCTTCGCGCGATCGACATCCGAAACAGGGATGACGACGACCTCGAGTTTCATGGCGACCGTTCGCAAACTGCTCATGTCGGGCTCCTTGTGGCGCCTTGCGGTGCGCCGAGTGAACCTGCGTGGCCTGATTGGGCCGACGTTATTCTTCGGGCCGATTGGGTTGAACGTCCGTCGTCCGGCAGACAGCTTTCCGCCGCGCGATTGAGTGCGCCGGCAAGGCACGCAGTCGATCATTGAACGGCAATCCGAACGCAGCGCTCAAGTATTCGCTGCGGGCCGACGTTGGACAGCGACGATCACGACATCGTGTTGGCAGAGTGCGAGAGGACCGCCCAGCTTCGAGTGCGCGAGCGAAGCGGATTACACGGGGAGGTGTGGCATGGCGTTTCACACCTACCGACGGCGAACCGTCTTGAGCGTGGTCACGGCGGCGTTCGTCGGCGCCGAAGGGCGAGTGCTCGCAGCAGACACGTCGGCAACGCAACGATCTAAGCTTCGTTGACCGAAGTAGCTTATCGGACGTTCAGCGTGAATGGCCTGCCGACCTTCTACCGCGAAGCCGGGCCGCCCGATGCGCCGACCTTGCTGCTGCTCCACGGGTTCCCGTCATCGTCGCGCATGTATCAGCCGCTACTCACCAGACTGGCCGACGCGTACCGCCTGGTCGCCCCGGATTTCATTGGCTTCGGCCACAGCGCCGCCCCCGACCCGACGTCCTTCGCCTACACGTTCGACCATCTCGCCGAAGTGATCGACGGCTTCACCGACGCGCTCTCACTGAAGCGCTATAGCCTCTACCTGCAGGACTACGGCGGCCCCGTCGGCTTCCGCCTGGCGCTCGCGCATCCTGAGCGGGTCGAGGCGATCATCGTGCAGAACGCCGTCGCACACGAGGACAGCCTCGGCCCGCTGTGGAATACGCGACGCGCCTTCTGGGCCGATCGCAACGCGCACGAAGCCGCGCTGCGCGAGAATTTCCTGTCGCTCGCCGCAACCCGGCAACGTGTCGTCGGCAGCAATCCGCGGCCGTGGGCGGTCGATCCGGACTACTGGGCGGACCAGTTCGCCTTTCTCAGCCGTCCGGGACAGGCCGACATCCAAGTCGAGCTGTTCTACGACTACCGCACCAACGTCGCGAGCTATCCGGTATGGCAGGCATGGCTCGGCCGCGTGCGGCCGCCGCTGCTCGTTGCATGGGGACGCTACGACCCGTCGTTCCTGGTCGCCGAGGCCGAGGCATATCGCCGCGACATGCCCAGTGCTGAGGTGCATGTGCTGGATGCGGGACACTTCGCCAGCTGGGATAAGCCGGACGAGATCGCTGCCCTAGTACGGAACTTCCTGGATCGCGCGCGCCGCTCGCCGGCCGCGGACCGGTGAGCATGTGCCGGGAACAGGCTGCTAGGGCGGCAACAACGCGGTCGTCGTTGCCGCGCCCTGCCCTCGCGAGCCCCTGCAGACGCGACGCGTTTACGCCAAGCTGCCGCCGGACAACGAGGACACCTTTCGTTGCAGGCTGGCCACCAGGGCCGGCCCGCCACCATGCAGAAGGGTGCTGCGAAAATCGGAGCGTTGCGTTGCCACCCGGCTGATCGTTCCGTCCGCCAGGATGTCGACCACTCGCCACCCGTCTGAGCCCTCGCGCATGACGAAACCGAGCGTCGCGTCGCCGATCTTGCTGTCGACGACCCTTTCAGACCCGACCGCGTCGCGCTCGCCGGTAACCTGGAAGGCACCCTTGTACTTGTCGAAGTTCGCGACGAAGTTGGCGATGGTATATTCCCGAAAAACCCGCATCAGGTCGGATTGGTCGGACGAGTTCATCGTCTCCCAGTGGCCCCCGACCGAGGTGCGCAGGATCGACCCCAAGTCCAAGGCCTCATCCACGCTCGGAGCGAATTGCGCGAACCGCTGAACGAACGGCATGCCGCCAGTCTGCGTCAGTGCGACCAGCGACGTGCCGAAACGCTCGACAGGCTCCACAGCGGAGTCGGCCGCATGCGCCGGCACGACGGCATCGGTTGAGATCGCAACGCTAGCCAGGAGCGCGAGCCGGATCATGCTGCGCCGACCCACCGCGGGACTCGTCTGCCGGGAAGCGAACGGCGTGCTTGACATGTCTACCTCCTGCGGCGGGTCATCCATCCGGGACGCACGCTGCCGTTGCCGCTCCGGACACCGAGATGCGGGTGCGTTTCCTCCGCGATATCAAGTGCTGCCGACGTCAATCACGGCTTGTGCGAAGGCCTGCGGTGCTTCCTGGGGCAAGTTGTGGCCGACGCCCCCTTCGATGAGCCGGTGCGCGTACTTGCCTGAGAATTTCTTGGCATAGGCCGCGGGCGGCGGATGCGGCGCCCCGTTGGCGTCGCCTTCCAGCGTGATCGTCGGCACGCCTATGACCGGCGCTTCGGCGAGCCGCTTCTCCAGATCGTCGTATTTCGGCTCGCCCTCAGCCAGCCCGAGCCGCCAGCGGTAATTATGGATCACGATGCTGACATGGTCCGGATTGTCGAACGCTGCCGCACTGCGGTCGAACGTCGCGTCATCGAACTCCCATCTCGGCGAAGCGATCTGCCAGATGAGCTTGGCAAAATCGTGCCGGTATTTGTCGTAGCCCTCCCGTCCGCGTTCCGTGGCGAAGTAGTATTGATACCACCATTGGAGCTCGGCCTTGGGCGGCAGCGGTATCTTGCCGGCTTCCTGGCTGCCGATCAGATAGCCGCTCACGGCGACGAGGGAATTGCAGCGCTCCGGCCAGAGCGCGGCGATGATTTCGGCGGTCCTTGCTCCCCAATCATAGCCCGCGATCGTCGCCCGCTGGATCTTGAGAGCATCCATCAAGGCGAGGATGTCGAGAGCGACGACCGATTGCTGGCCGTTTCTGAAAGTCTCGTTGCTGAGAAAGCGCGTGGTGCCGTAGCCACGCAGGTATGGAACGATCACCCTGTAGCCCGCCGACGCCAGCAAAGGAGCAACGTCGACGTAGCTATAGATGTCGTAAGGCCAGCCGTGGAGAAGAAGTGCCACAGGCCCGTCGGCCGGACCGGCCTCGGCGTACCCGATGCTCAGAAGGCCCGCATCGATCTGCTTCAAGGGAGCGAACGAGGCGCTCCTTCCCGACTTGCCTGAAGGCAACGGCGTCGGTTTGGCATTGTCGCCCTGTGCCTTCGCAGCCCCGATCGCGCCGAGCTCGGCAACAGCAAAGCTTGCCGCAGCGATACCGAACAGTCGGCGTCGATGCTGGTTGATCTCTTCGGGCTTTCCGGCCTGATCCATCGGTGACTCTCCTGGCTTCCTTTGCGGTTCGGGGATGCCGGCACGGGTCGTCGTCGCTTGCGTCAGCAACCGACCGCTCGTTCTGTGCGGCTGTGGACAACTCCGGGCAACCGCCAGTGTCAGGAATGCGTCGAGGCTGGAAGTCCGATTGGCGCCGCTTGAGCTGCTAGCTAAGGCCCGCTTCGGCGGCGGCGAATACCCGATCACCGGCAGACACTCTTCCGCGCTGCGATCGGCTGACAGCCTCAGGATCGCCGACGTCCTTCGCCAGGCGCGCGAACTGGCTGCGAAGTCGCGGCACTGCAAAGTCAACGAAAGCACGGACCTTCGGCACGGAGAGCCGACCGCTCGGCGAAATGACGTGCACGGGCAAGGGCGGGTCTTCGGCATCCGCGAGCACGATCTCCAGCTCTCCTTCGCGCACATGCCTGGCAACCAGGCACGAGAACACACGCGTAACGCCATGTCCGTCGACGGCCGACGCCACCGCAGCACGGTCGCTGTTGATCACCAGCCGAGGCGTGAATTGGACCGTTCGCGGGACGGAGGAGCCCGGCAGCGGCGGAAAGCTCCAGCTGTCGACCCCGGAATGAGGCATTGCAATGATCCGGTGTTTGGTCAGATCACCCGGCTCCTCGATGCGCGGATTTTGCGCTAGGTATCGCGGCGCAGCGACCACCACCCGGCGAACGTCACCGACCCGGATCGCGACCAAGGCAGAGTCGGCCAGGTGAGCGATGCGGAACGCGATGTCGATGCCCTCCTCGATCAGCTTCACCGGCCTGTCGAGCAGATAGAGCCGTGCCGACACGGCTGGGTAGGCGTCCATGAAGGCGTCCAGGATCGGTCGGAGAACCGCCTCGCCCGGGAACACGGGCGCCGCCAGCGTGAGGGTGCCGCGCGGCGCCGACCGCTCGGCGGCGGCGACCATCTCGGCCTCTTCGAGATCGGTCAGTACCCGACGGCAGGCGGCGGCATAGCGCTCGCCTGACTCGCTCATCTTGATCGACCGCGTCGTCCGATGCAGCAACTGCGCACCCACGCGCTCTTCGAGGAACGCGATGGCGCGGCTGACCGCAGCAGGCGAGCGGCCGAGTTTGCGGCCAGCGGCTGCCAGACTGCCTTCGTCGAGGGTCGCGACGAAGACCCTCATCGCATCGATACGGTCCACGGTGCCTCCCGGCGAGCGAAGGTTCGCTGGTCACGATTGGTCCGGTGGTCACAGGCGTTCGGTCACGCGTGGGTGTGGTCCACTCGTGCGGGGAAGTGCGTCGGCTTTCCACGACGGGGCCGTAGAGCCTGGCAGGCCGTCGGGTCAGATGCAGGTTGCTTTTAGATTTATTAAGTGTCAAAACCTTTTTGCGCCTCCCCATCTACACAAAGTCGTGGCCAATCGGGCGGCAGCCGCCTAGTGGGAGATCCGGATTCCGATGTTCCTCGTCGCGTATGCTTATAGATTGCTTGGATGCGCGAGAAGGGCAGTAGCGTGTTGAGCGACGGGGAAACCAAGCAGCGCCTGCTTGCGCAACTTCTGGATACCAGAACTGGATTATCCGTCGATGAACTGGCCGAGCGGCTGGGCATCAGCCGAAGCGCGGTCAAGCAGCACCTCGCGGGGCTCGAGCGCGACGGCTACGTCGCCCGCGGTCAGGCGCGGAAGACCGGCGGCCGTCCGCAGCAGGTATATATCCTGACCGATACCGGCGTCGCGGTCTTTCCCAAGCAATATTCCTGGTTTGCGCGCGTCCTGTTCCAGACGCTGCGCAGCAAGATCGGCGACGACGACCTTGCCCAATTCATGTTCGATCTCGGCGTGGACATGTCCGCCGCGGCGCTGCCCCGGATCGCCGGCAAGACCCGTCTCGAGCGCATCATCGAAATCGTCAAGATCATGAACGAGACAGGCTTCGCCGCCCGCGTCAGCCCGCCGGCAGGGCCGAACCAGCTACCGCGCATCGAGTGCCAGAACTGCGTGTATCATGACCTTTCGCGCGATTACCCGGAGGTCTGCCGGTTCGACATCGGGTTCATCACCGGACTGATGGGCGCCGACGTGGAACACGAGGAGTGCATGCAGCGCGGCGGCCAGACCTGCCGCTTCCGCTTCATTCCGCCGGTATGACCCGGCCCGCCACCGCTTCCGGCGGCCCCTCCCAGGACTTATCGAACGGGGTGGGCGAGAGCGCGGCGAAAGCCCGTGGATCGAACGCGGGGTGCTGCATGACGGCCCAGATCTTGCGCATCTGCATCCCCTTGTTCCCGGCGTCGTAGAGCGGGAAGACAGCGGCCTCGCGGAGGTAGCGTTCGACCGGGTGGCGCCGGTCCAGCGCATTGACGCCCATCACCTTCATCGCTTCGAAGACCGCGCCGAACAGCGTTTCCGTGCAGAAGACCTTGGACATGGCGCAGATCGCATGGCCCTGGCTTTCGTTGCAGTCGAGATAATGCGCGGCCTTCCACGAGAAGGCGCGGCAGGCTTCGATCTTCATCGCGACATCGGCGAGGCCGTAGCCGACCGCCTGATGGGCCATGATCGGCGTCTCGCCGCCCGCAGTGTAGGTCTTCGCCCACTGCAGGACATACTCGTAGGCGGATCTGGCGACGCCGACGGCCGCGATCGCGGCGACCGGCGCGGACCAGGTGAAGGCGCGCGCGATCACCAGGTCGCCGTAGCCGATCGCGAAGGCGTTCTCCTCCGGCACCCGACAGTTCTTGAAGACGATGTCGTTGTTCTGACAGATGCGGTGTCCGATCTTCGAGATCGGCGCCTCGTATCGTACGCCCGGCGTGCCTCTCGGGACGATGATCGCCGAAAGCCCGTCGACGCCCCCCTTCTCGGGCGCCGTTCGCACGATGCACACGTTCACCGGGGCGCCCTGCAGGTCCCATCCGCCGGCATTGCAGGGCCAGAACTTGCGGCCGTTCAGGACGTACTCGCCGTTCTTCGGATCGTGGGCCGCCGTCAGCGCGATGCCCACCGGCCAGGGCGCGGGATGATCGTAATTGGCTGTGCCGCCCGGTGCGCCCGCCGCCTCGCTCACCGTCCAGCCGGCAAGGAACTCGCCACGCGGATCGGACGTGGCCATGTTCAGCCACTTCTGCTTTTGCCGCTCGGTGCCGAACCATACGAGTGGCATCAGCGCAAGGCCGTTGACGAGCAGGATGGTCGCGAAGCCCGGATCGACGGCAGCGATCTCCTCGGCAACGATCTGCAAGTCGAGATTGGTGATCCCGCCGCCGCCATACCGCTTCGGAATGAACCCCGTGGCGAAGCCGAGCTTGTAGGCTTCGGCGTAGGCTCCCTTGACGCTCTGGAAAGCCTGTTGCGGGTCCGCATGCTCGTCGGCCGCCGGAACACGGGGCGCGAGACTCTCGTTCGCGAACTCGCGTGCGATACGCTGCAGTCGCCTTTGGTACGCCGTGGGAGTGAAATCAATCGGCACGGCCCGCTTCCATACGAGTGCTGCCCGACGTTCCAGAACGCCTATGCCAGAATGAAGGGTGACCGGCTAGGCGAGCTAAGTACGCCTCGCGAGTGAGGGGCGCCTGTGGCCTAACGGTCAGGTACGAGCCGGCCAGGAGCACTGCGACCCGTTCGCCACGTGCAAGCTGCGGGCCACGGCCCGAGCCTGCCACCCCTCGCCGTTCAGCATGGTCGCAAGTTAGCGCGGCGGGTCATTGACGCGGGAAAGTGCGGCTCTTCGTCGTTCGCGAATACTGCGGAACTTAGTCCGTTCGGTGCTGCGGCGGTTCAGCTGCCGCGCTGTCGCGGAGCGCGCCGTGCGTCGCCTCGGGGCGAAGCAACCCAGCACGGCCTCCGAGTAAGAAGCACGTCGCCGCCTCGACCTGTCGCGCTCAGACCTTGACTTCGCTGCCGTCTTGGCTCCAGCGCGTGTGGAAGCTGCCCTGTTTGTCCAGGCGGCGATAGGTGTGGGCGCCGAAATAGTCGCGCAGACCCTGCAACAGGTTTGCCG
>Ga0209656_10000981_pt1 | contig 18419 bp, 14 predicted proteins | sample BogFormECP12_OM2_FD_188239 | JGI IMG/M metagenome (GOLD analysis project Ga0209656, IMG submission 188239) | Bog forest soil microbial communities from Calvert Island, British Columbia, Canada - ECP12_OM2 (SPAdes) (version 2) | ecosystem: Environmental > Aquatic > Freshwater > Wetlands > Bog ... | reverse complement strand
TTCGGCGTCGCCGCCCTGGCCGCTGACGCTCTCGTCCGCCTCTTCAACCGTCAGCCCTTCCCGCTCCCCGCTTGAACTAGCGCCAGCGTGAAGAAACCAAGCCATTTCCGCATTTCTGCAAGAGGCCATATGGGATCGCTTTACAGTAGCCTCGCTTTTGCTGAAGACCTTCATTATCAGCACGACTACCGTAATAGTCGGCGCATCATTTTGCGGTATAATACTTACTCATCATCCCCACTACGGTTTCTATCAAGTGATTAAACTTTTGCTTTTCGCCTCTTTTGAAATCCGAGTGGGTTGGGTCTGATGAGTAGCGTCCTGTGGTCGCGGTCAAGGGCGGGCGAAGCCCGGCGAAGCGGACCCTTGAGGGCGACCACAGGACCGTAGAATCGAGCAAGGCTGAATGCGGCATTGTGCTGCATTGAGCCTTGGAAGCAACGGCCCGAGCATGCAGAACCAATTGTTTGAAGCGGCGCTCGGCATTGCCAAACCTTGGTCAACTCTCACGTCGCCTAACCCACTCCATATTCAAAAGAGCCTGCTTTTCACGAATTCTATAGCCAACCAATTTGGCAATTATAGTACAATATTTTACATTATATTTCAATTTTTTTGCTCGCCGTTTGGCAATCATTCTTCTTGCTACATATACTAACTTACTCGCGAACTTTTCGGTTTTCACAATCACTTTTGTTATACGATGAGCCATTCTCAGGCAGCACTGCAACAGCCGGAACGGGTAGGCGATCATCCGCGAGTTCAGCACGTCCTCGACGGTGATCGGGGCCTTGAACGTGGCGCGCGGGTTCTTCGCCGCCCATTCATTCGATCGCGAGAAATCCTCTCTCCGATTCAACGTAGGAGATGTTCACCTGCTGAATATCGGCCGCTTAGGGACGACCATAATAATCGGTTCCGGATCTCGCTACGGCGGTTTCAGGAAACACCCGATAACTTCTGGTTTGTAACCGTGCAGCCGCGCGACCGTTCACTGTCGATTACAGTCCGGGGCCTCCCCGATCGTTTTAAGATCTTGCGGTCTGCGCATCGTCGCGGATCGCTCTCCCTACAGCCGCTTCAAGCAGATCGTCGAAACCCGGAGCTGGACGGTCGTAGAGATTTACGATGCGCAATGAATGATGCAAAGGGCTGCAGGGAATGCCTTGAAGATAGGCGCCATTGGCGTACATAGGCCAGATGCGGACGAAGCTGATCACGGTCGCCGAGACGGCCGGGTTCATTCGTCAGGCGGCCGATATTTGGACGGATGAGGAACGGGCCGATTTTGTGGACTTCATCGCCCGGAACCCGGAAGCCGGTGATCTGGTCCCGGAAAGCGGTGGTGTCCGCAAGGTAAGGTGGAGCCGAAGAGGCAGCGGGAAGCGAGGTGGAGTACGGGCGATCTATTTCTATCACAACCCCGAAATGCCACTCTACCTCCTGATGATCTATGCGAAATCGCGGAGAGATGACCTGTCGTCCGATGCCAAGCGGTCGGTGCAGGCCCTCATCGCGCGGCTCAAGCAGGCATACGCGCATTCGAGAGAGCAGCGATGAACAGGTTCAGCAAGGAACTGATCGAAAGCCTGACGGAGGCGTGCGAACATGCCGAAGGGAAACCGAGTGCGGTGAGCGTTCACGTAGTCGAGGTCCCCGACGTAAAGGCAATCCGGCGGCGACTGCGGATGTCTCAGCAGGAATTTGCACGGGTTTATCGAATTCCGCTCGCGACGGTGAAAAACTGGGAACAGGGACGCCGTCAGCCGGATGCGCCTGCGGCCGCGTATCTGCAGGTCATTGCCAGGTGTCCCCGCGAGGCGCGCGAGGCGTTGGCCCGGTAATCGCGACTAGACCCGAGGCGCACGCCTTCCGAACCCGGGCGCCTACGGCGCCTCGTTGGACATGATGATCGTGCCGGAGGCGGCGAACATGCCGCCGACGCCGTGGCAGACCGAGATCTTGGCGCCGGGGATTTGGGCGGGGGCGGTGCCGCGCATCTGACGCACGCTCTCCTGCAATGCGTACATGCCGTACATGCCGGAATGCATGTAGGAGAGGCCGCCGCCATTGGTGTTGAGCAGCAATTTGCCGCCGGGGGCGGTGTTATGCTCGGCAATGAAGGCGCCGGCCTCGCCGCGCAGCACAAAGCCGAGATCCTCGAGGCCGTAGATCGGCAGATGGGCGAAGGCGTCGTAGATCATCAGGTGGTCGACGTCTTTGTGGGTGATGCCGGCCTCGGCGAAGGCCTTGGCACCGGCGACGCGGAACGCGCGCGAGGAGGTGAAGTCTTCCATCTGGCTGACCATCGGCGTCTCGAGACTCTCGCCGGTGCCGAGCAGGTAGACCGGCCCCCTGTTCGTTGCCAGGGGCAAGCTTTGCGGGAAGTCGCGGGCGCGCTCGGCGGAAACCAGGATCAATGCGCCGCCGCCATCGGTCACCAGGCAGCACTGCAATAGCCGGAACGGGTAGGCGATCATCCGCGAATTCAGCACATCCTCGACGGTGATCAGCGTCCGGAAGGTGGCGCGCCGGTTCTTCGCCGCCCATTCGCGCTGCACGACCGAGACCATCGCCAACTGCTCGCGCATCAGCCCATAGGTCTTCATGTAGCGCAATACGGGGACCGTGAACAAAGTCGGAGGTCCCATCGGCCCATAGGGCTGCTCGAATTGGCCGGCGAGGCTCGCCGGTGACACAACATTGCGGGTGCGCCCGACCCCCGAGCGGCCGCTCTCGCCATCGGTAATCAATACCGTCTCGCACAGCCCCGAGGCGATCGCCGCCGCGCGTGGCGCACATGGATCATGAACGAGCAGCCGCCGACCGCGGTGCCGTCGACCCATTTGGACGTGATGCCGAGGTAGTGCGTGATGGTCACCGGCGTCTCGCCGGCGGTCGCGATCCCGTCGATGTCGGAGGGCACCTAGCTCATTCTAGCCCGAAACAAGGGAGAGTTGCTCGGTTAAGTTAAACGAAACCTTCCTTCACCGTCTCCAACGGAAAGACGAGAGTAAGGGGATTTGTAGGGAAAGGCAGAAATCCGAATTTTCGATAAAAACCGCACGCACCGTCATCGATCGCATGAACGAGAACTGCCCTAGCGCCAACCGTCTCCGAGACATTGAGGGAGCGAAGAAGTGCGTCCTTCAACAGTCCTTTGCCAAGGCCGCGGGATGAGTATTTCAAGTCGACAGCGAGCCGACCGAGGACGATCACAGGGACTTGATCCGGCAAATTTCGTCGAAGCCTGGCGCTCGGCAGTTCGCCTCGGATCACCGCTCCCGCAGCGAGACAATAATAACCGATAACGCGCAAGTCGACGGCCACAACGTAGGTGCGAGCGGATCTGCCATCAGCTCGGCGGGCTTGACGAACTAACCAATCGTTAAGATCGGGTTTTCCGCAGTCAAACGCTGAAACATCATGACGTGTCGTTAAACGCTCCGGGGGCCGCAGTTGCGGCCCCCGAGCGATGGCTGGATGTGGCGTTACTTTTCCCATGGTGCCTTTGCCGAAAGGAGCTTCCTAAGCTCCTCGGTCGGCTTAGGCGGCTCGTCCAAGAGATTGAGAAAATCCTGATATTGTTTATCGTTCAAGGAGAATAGCTTCTGATCGAGCAACACGTCTTCGGCACGCAGACGTGCGCTATCCAACATGAATACGCTTCGGTTCTGCCCAAGTAATGCGGCGGCTCGGTCAATAAGATCCCTTAGTTGAGCCGAGGCACGTAGGTTGATTGTAACGCCACGACGGTCCGCATCATCGCGATGCGCGACAGCTGTGGCGGCCATGTTCGGTTCCCTCTCCCGTTGGTTGCGACGAGCGTTCATATGTGAGTTGTCCACACGTTGTCAACACAAATGTGACATCCGAGTTCACTGGTATCGCATCATAGAGGCTGCCCAGTCGAAAACCCGTCTCGTCAACTGTTCGCCCCGTCAAAATCTCGCAATTGTCCTTTTTACCGGAATAAGTCTAGCATTTGAACAATTAATTTCCTTTTTCTGCGTGCGTATTCTATCAGAAACTCTCTAAAGTTGTAATCCGCTAAAGGCCCGCATTCGACATGATGATGGTGCCGGAGGCGGCGAACATGCCGCCGACGCCGTGGCAGACCGAGATCTTGGCGCCGGGGATCTGGGCCGGAGCGGTGCCGCGCATCTGGCGCACGCTCTCCTGCAAGGCGTACATGCCGTACATGCCGGAATGCATATAGGAGAGGCCGCCGCCATTGGTGTTGAGCGGTAATTTGCCGCCGGGGGCGGTGTTGCGCTCGGCAATGAAGGCTCCAGCCTCGCCGCGCGGCACAAAGCCCAGATCTTCGAGGCCGTAGATCGGCAGATGCGCAAAGGCGTCGTAGATCATCAGGTGATCGACGTCCTTGTGCGTGATGCCGGCCTCGGCAAAGGCCTTGATGCCCGCAACGCGGAAGGCGCGCGAAGAGGTGAAATCCGCCATCTGGCTGACCATCGGCGTCTCGACACTCTCGCCGGTGCCGAGCAGATAGACCGGCTTTTGCGGGAAGTCGCGGGCGCGCTCGGCCGAAACCAGGATCAGAGCGCCGCCGCCGTCGGTTACGAGACAACACTGCAACAGCCGGAACGGGTAGGCGATCATCCGCGAGTTCAGCACGTCCTCGACGGTGATCGGCGCCTTGAAGGTGGCGCGCGGATTCTTTGCCGCCCATTCGCGCTGCACGACCGAGACCATTGCCAGTTGCTCGTGCGTCAGGCCGTATGTCTTCATGTAGCGCAGCACGGGAATCGTGAACAAAGTCGGCGGCCCCATCGGCCCATAGGGCTGCTCGAACTGGCCGGCAAGGCTCGCCGGCGACACGACATTGCGGGTGCGCCCGACGCCGGAGCGGCCGCTCTCGCCATGGGTGATCAGCACCGTCTCGCACAGCCCCGAGGCGATCGCCGCGGCGGCGTGGCGCACATGGATCATGAACGAGCAGCCGCCGACCGCGGTGCCGTCGACCCATTTGGGGGTGATGCCGAGGTAGTGGGTGATCGTCACCGGGGTCTCGCCCGCGGTAGCGACCCCGTCGATGTCGGAGGGTTTGAGACCGGCATCGGCCATCGCGTTGAGCGCCGCGTTGGCATGCAACTGGATCTGCGACATGTCGGGGATGACGCCGAGCCGGGTCGTCTCGGCGGCCCCGACGATAGCGATCGATTTCGGCTTCATCGCGCTCAGCTCCGGGCCGGACGGAAGAGGGGGAGGGTGATCTCGTCGTCGAGCTTCTCGAAGGCGACCTCGACCGGCATGTCGAGCTGCAACGCCTCGGGGGTCTGCGGGCATTGGGTGATGTTGGTCATCATGCGCGGCCCCTCGTCGAGCTCGACGACGGCGATCGCATAGGGCGGCGCGAAGCCCGGCACCGGCCGGTGGTGGATCACATAGCTGTAGAGCCGGCCCTTGCCGCTCGCGGCGAACACGGCGACGTCGCGCCCGGCGCAGGCGGGGCAGAACGGGCGCGGCGGGAAATACGCCTTGCCGCAGGCGTTGCAGCGCTGCAGGCGCAATTCGCCAGCCCGCGTGCCGTCCCAGAAATGCTGCGTCTCGGGTGTCGGCTGCGGCCGCGCGCGTCTTCCTTCGGGCATCTTTCCCACCTCGCGTCAGAGCATCCCGAGGAGCGACTTTGACGTCTGCCACGAATTCGGGCAAACGGTATGGAGAACGCCCCGGTGGCATTGCCACGGGGGCACCGTGGTTCGGCTCAATAATTCAACCTCTCTCAGCCAAGCCGGACGCTAAGCGGAAACCGTGATCGCGGCTTCTATAGTTTGGCAAATCGCGGTCGCGGCGAGTAACGCACGCAGATGCATGGTCCCAGGACCATCCCCCGCCGCGCACAGCGCGGGGTTCATCCCCTATCGGCCCGATCTCGCGATCAATTAGTAGTTGCATATCGAACTGAGATAGATATTGATTGGAGCACCATTCCCAGACGTTTCCGCTCAGATCCAGTACTCCCCACCGCGAGGCTCCGTGCGGGTACATGCCGACCGCCGTCGTGCGGTTCAGCCCGCTCTCCTCGGTGTTGGCTCTCCGAGGATCCCATTCCGCTCCCCAAGGATACCTGTAAGTGATCTCACCGCCCGTGGCAGCAGCCTCCCATTCCCATTCCGGGGGCAACCGAACCTCGAAATGCAGTCGGGAGCTCAGCCAACGACAAAAGGCCACGGCATCATACCAGGAGACGAATTCCGCCGCCCGATTGCCCGCCCGTCCCAACGTGTCCCCGGGGGGCTCATCTTTTACTAACCCCTCCCACCAGGACTGGTCAGCGTAGCCATCGGCAGCTTGCAGGAATACGAGATACTGAGCCCAAGTCGTCGGGTATTTCGCTATCCGAAAGGGCTCTATCGAAAGGCCCGCGCTGTCGTGCTGGCTTATTTCGCAGGCAGCGATTTCGCACCACATAATATCCGGCAGACCGTCGCCGCGCAGACCCACACCGGGACGAGTGTCGCCCATTTCGGCAAGACGATCGCCGAGTGCAGCACGCCGTTGGTGCGGGGTGGACGCGTCGGTGATTTCGTCCAACAAACCTTCTTGATCTGTGAGGAGCAGGAAACGCCGCTCCGCCTGGGTGAGCTCCGGCTGCAGGCGTCCGATTACCGCGTAGGCTTGGGCCATGCGCCGTTGCGGCCAGAGGTACTCTTCTTTGTGATCTTGGTGCTCCCATTCAGATGCAGCGGAAGTCAGTACTTGCAGCAGGCGCAAATCATCTCGGGCATCTGCAATCCACTGCGCCAACCGAGGCCAACCAGTGAATAAAGCCTCGTGAGCCACTTCTAATACGGGTTCGCCTCGTTCGTCACTGCTTTTTACCAGCAAACGCGCTTCGGTGAGCGCATCGATGAGGCTGGCTGCGGCCGGTGAACGGCTCAACCGGCGAAGCGCCGCTCGACGCCGGGTCGCCGCGCCTCGCTCATCGATCTGGACCAACGACTTGAAAACCTCACCAAGGGCGGCTTGCACATCTTCGCCGAGTGCGGCGAACTTTTCTTCAGCTCGTTTGGCGATCGCCCCCTTTACGCCATTGAATGCATCATACGAGTTATTCGTCAGACGACCGGGTGGTTCTCGCGCATCATAGAGCGTGGAGAGCGCAAACGCCATTAGGGTGAGCGCCCCTGGTTCTGTACCAGTATCATCCAAAATCCGCTGGGTAAGTCCTGCTTCGAACTCCAGACCGGCGCGTGCCGCCGGTTTTTCGATCATTTCGAAAAGGGCTCCGATTCCCGGTGCCGCCAAGGGGTAAGAACCGGTGCGGAGCAATTGGGCGAGCTCGGGCGACTCGACGCACCGGGCGTAAAAGTCGGCGCGCAGTGTCGCAATTATGCGCGTTCGCCGATATTGAGCTGCGGCCGCCAGCAGAGCGATGAAGGGTTCACGATAGGGCTCGGCGACCAGCGTAAACAGCTCCTCGAACTGGTCGATGAACAGAACCAATTCCGCCCAGTCGGGCTTGCCATCGAGCGCCGTGTCTGCGAGGCGTGCGATCGCGGAAGGCTCGGCGGACAGCGTGGACACGAGGTCGCGTATGCGCGATACGGACGTCTTCAGTAGGGGAGCCAATTTCGCCGCGAGGGCTACAAAGGGGTTGTCGTCGAGCTCACCTGGCGTGAATGATGCCCACAGCCAGTCGCGGCTGCCGGCGACCGCATTGCCTTGCAGAGCAGGTAGCAGACCGGCCGCAACGAGTGACGATTTGCCCGAACCCGAGGCCCCGACGACGACGATGAAACGGTCGGCAGGATCGCTCAGCTGGCGAACCAGACCGTCAATCTCCCGGCCTCGGCCGAAAAAAATGGGCGCGTCCTCGGCTGTGAATGGCCTGAGCCCGGGAAACGGAGAGTCCTTCCAGAGGGGTAAGGCGGAAAGTTGCCTCGAAGCTGCAACAGAGTGGCTAGCCCCGCGAGATTCCAATAGGCGGCGGATCACGGACCTCAGGTGAGAGTCCAAATCGTTGGCGAACTGGTCAGGGGTCGGATACCTGTTGTATCCGGCGCGTAGGGAGCCGTCGGCATTCCGAAATGACGAAAAGAAAGACTGCACCTTCTCCCACTGATCCAGTTTATCCTTAAACTCGGGATCAGACGGATCCAGCAAGAACTTCTCGGTGCGCCAATAAACCAGGATCTCGGGTCTATTATGTCGTTTGGCCGCTTCCCAGGCATCATGATATTCCCAGTCGGTGCCCGAGAGATACCGACTGCCATCGGGCTTGCGGTACTCTGCCGATAGAGGCGTACCCATGCGCGACCAAAACACGACCGCAACGACGTCGCATTCCGATGGCTTGGGCAAGCCGAGCGAAATGGCCTCCTGCGGCGTCATAGTGGCCAACATAGGGGTGCTGGAACCCGGCTTGTCCCAAGCGATGATTTCCAACGTTACGAGGCCGCGCAACAGACCGTCGTAGGGCAGATCCTCGAGGATCTTCCGCGCCAAAGCCCGCTCTTGGGCAACATCCCCGGGCGAGGCCAGAAATACCCGCAGGTGGATCGGTGAGCCGGGCGCGGCCGACTTTTTTCTCGTACTCCGCAATAGAAACTTTAGCTTCTCGGAATTCGGAGTACAAGCGACAGGGCCGGGAGCATCCGAACACCGGATAGCGACTTTGACGCCTGCCGCGTATTCGGGCAAACGGAATGGAACCGTTATCGAGAGAGGGCAGGATGGCAAAAACACCGGGCAAGGTCACACCGGCGCAATTGCGGGGCCGGTTTCGTTCGGGCGGCGAGCTCGCGATCGTCGATGCCCGCGAGGAGGGGAGCTTTCACAACCGGCATCTGCTGATGGCGTCGTGCCTGCCGCTCTCGCGGCTCGAGCTGATCGCCCCGGGCCTGCTGCCGCGCCGCTCCGCGCCTATCGTCGTTTGCGATGACGGCGAGGGGCTGGCCGAGCAGGCGGCCGCCCGGCTGATCGAAGGCGGCCATACCGATGTTTCGGTGCTGGCCGGCGGTGTGGCGGCGTGGGAGGCAGCCGGCTTCCCGGTCTATAGCGGCGTGCACGTGCCGAGCAAGGCGTTCGCCGAGGTCGTCGAACACGAATATGGCACACCGTGGATCGGCGCCGAGGAGCTCGCGGATAGGCAGAAGCGCGGCGAGAGGCTGGCGATCTTCGACAGCCGCTCCTACGAGGAATACCACACGAACAGCATCCCCGGTGCCGTCAGCGTCCCCGGGGCCGAGCTCGTCTACCGCTACAACGATCTGGTGCCGTCGCCCGACACTTTCGTTGTCGTCAATTGTGGCGGGCGCACGCGCAGCATCATCGGCGCACAGTCGCTGATCGATGCCGGCGTGCCGAACCGCGTCGTCTCGCTGAAAGACGGCACGATGGCTTGGCATCTCGCCGGCTTCGGGGTCATGGCGGGCGCCACCGGGCGCGCCCCCGAGGTCTCGGCTGACGGCATCGCCGCGGCACGGCAGCGCGCCGATGCGGTGGCCCGGCGCTACGGCGTGCGCGTCATCGACCGCGCGACATTGGCCGAATGGCAGCACGAAGCCGACCGGCGCACCCTCTATGTGATGGACGTGCGCGACCCCGCCGAGTACCGCGCCGGCCATCTGCCGGGCTCGGTGATGGCCCCCGGCGGCCAATTGGTTCAGGAGACCGACAGCTGGCTCGGCGTCTGGGGAGCGCGCGTCGTGCTGGTGGACGACACCGGCGTCAGGGCGCGCATGACGGCGTCTTGGCTGCGCCGGATGGGTTGGGATGCGGCGGTGCTCGACGGCGGCCTCGATCGCGTGGAGCTGGAGCAGGGCGTGGCGGTTCCGCGCAGCGACATCTTCCCGCTCGCCGGTGCCGAACCGGCCACCATTCGGCCAGCCGAGTTGCGGGCGAACCCCGGCGTTGTCGTCGACCTGGCGCTCAGCCGACATCACCGCCAGGGCCACATTCCGGGAGCCTGGTTCGCGATCCGCGCCCGGCTCGCCGAAGCGCTCGACAAATTGCCCGCAGCAGGCAATTTGGTGCTGACCAGCGAGGACGGGACGATCGCCCGCTATGCCGCCGCCGAGCTGCGCACGCGCCGCCCGATCAACGTGCTGGCCGGCGGGACGACAGCGTGGAAGGCGGAGGGGCTGCCGCTCGAAACCGGCATGGGGAGGCTCGCCGGCGAGCTCGACGACGTCTCGGTCTCGGCCCGCGACCGGCCGCCGGCCGAGCGCGAGCGCTACATGCGCGAATACCTCGCCTGGGAGATCGACCTCGTCAACCAGATCGCCCGCGACGCGGACTGCCGCTTCCGCCTCGCGCCGGCGGAGTGACGCCCTCACCCGTCTCCCCCGGACTGTGATCCGGGGTCCCCTGGCGACTGCGGGAGAGGTGACCAGCCCGCCGCGGCCGGCACCATGCTGCAAGAAAATCTGCCCGGTCGCACCACCCTCACCCGCCTCGCTGCGCTCGGCACCCCTGGCGCGCCTAGGGCGCGCCATCCGGCAGGCGCACGCACGCGTGCGCCGAGAGGGCGCATTGCGGGAGAGGGGGGACCCGGCGCGCAGCGCTGGGTGGGTGAGGGTGCGCACCGCAATTACTCGGGCCTCTGCTCCTCGCGGTCGCGTTCCGCGTCCTTCAGGGCCTGCGGCTCGACCAAGAGACCCTGTCGTTCGTAGCGGCGGCGGCTCCGGCTGAAGCGCACCACGACGGCGGATCTGGCACCTTTCGCCTTGGCCCGGCGCGTCAGCAGCGCATCTCCCGCCGGCAGGAACTCGAGATCGTCGAGACCGACGCAGCGCAAGCATGCCGGGCCGGGATTTTCCATCACCAGGAGACCGCCGCTGCCGCCGTACCGGTGGGAGGTCCATTCGGTGTTCAATGGCTGGATCACCATCAGATCCGGCGCGCGGCTCGCTTTTTCCGCCAGGCGCTCGCGCTTCCTGTCGGAAAGCTCGGGCGAAACCCAATGGGTTCGGTACAGCCGTTCGATCGTCGGGTTCCCGCTCCGGCTGAAGCGCAGCCTCGGTCGCTGCGGCGTGCGCGCCACATAGTCCGTCTCGCTCGCGAATAGCCCCTTTCCGACCGTCCAGGATCGGAACAGCCTCATAGCTTCGGAGATGCGCGGCAGGTTGGTCTGGACCACGCGCTCGAGGCAGTCGATCTGCCCCTGCCGCCAGCGCTTCACCGTTCCGGGGTCGAGCCAACCGATCCCGACGAGCACGTCGACGGGGCTCACATAGTGCTGGGCTGCGAGTGTCGTCTCGGCAGCTTTGCTGACGCGATCGGCAAGCTTGGCGCGATTCTTTGGCGTCACCGGCACAGAATACCACCGGACGCCAGGGAGCAGCAGCCAAGTATCAGTCGTCTATTCGTCTTTCCCGCGAAAGCGGCCCCCGTCCCCGGGCCTAGGCTTGCGAACGGCCTTCGCGACGGCGTAAGCCCGGGGATCGCCGGGTCCGGACCGTCGCGAGCGAAGCCCGGGGGCGGCGGGATTCCAGGGCTCTCGATTGTTTTTCACAACAGCGCTTCGTAAGCTCCGATGGTTGCCGCAGGCGAAGGAGCCGAGAGATGCGCTTGTCCCATCTAATCGTCGGGTTGGCTGCGTTGGCATTCGCGGCGCGGCCCGTCTATGCGGAGGAGACCGTGAACGGCCCAGTCTATCTCGTCACCTATTTCGAGGTTGCGCCGACGGCAGCCGCGCAGGGCGCTGGGATCGCCCGCCAATATGCCGAGGCGAGCCGGAAGGAGGCGGGCAATGGCGAGTTCGAAGTCTTCGGGGAGATCGACCGGCCCAGCCGGTTCGCGATATTGGAAGCCTGGCGCGACAAACAGGCCGCCGACGCGCATAACGCCGGGGCGGCCGCGACCGCCTTTCGCGAAAAGCTGCAGCCCGTGCTGATCGGCGGGTTCGGGGTGCGGCCCCATGGCGGCCTCTCGGTCGCGGCGGCGAACCCTCAGCTTCCTCGCGAGGCGATTTATGTCCTCACCCATGTCGATGTCTTTCCCAACTTCAAGGACCAGGCCATCGAGCTCGTCAAGGGGCAGGCTGACGCGGCACGCAAAGACAACGGCAATTTGCGTTACGACGTGCTGCAGTGGGACGGGCACGCGAACCATTTCACCTTGGTCGAGGTCTGGCGCGACCGCAAAGCCTTCGATGCGAGCGTGACGACGCCGCAGAACAAGGAGTTCCGCGACAAGCTGACACCGCTCGAAGGCGCGCTCTATGACGAGCGGCTGTACCAGGCGGTCCGCTGACGCGCGCCATCCCGGGGACAAGATCGCGGCGTATGATCGACGCATCAAGAGGCCCGCCATGCCCTCGGATTCAGGCGTCAAGAACTTGTCAAAAATTCCCGGATTGCCGGTGCTTCGCTGGAGTTAGTTGGTTCATAAGTCTTTGATAGATCATCTAGTATTGGCGGCGGGCCAGGCTGTGCCGCGATTTTTTTCCCGGATTTTCCCGGTTAAACCGGGAAAAACCTGCGTGTGTCGCTCCCTGCTCGCCGCGCTCTTTTGGCTGGCCGCACTCGGCGGTGACGCCGCCGCAGCGGCGGTCGAGGCCGAGCACGGCATGGTGGTTTCGGCGCAGCACTATGCCTCCGAGATCGGCGCAGGGATCCTCGCCCAGGGCGGCAATGCGATCGACGCGGCGGTCGCGGTCGGCTATGCGCTCGCCGTCGTCGACCCGTGCTGCGGCAATCTCGGCGGCGGCGGGTTTATGACCATCCACCTCAAGGACGGGCGCGCTACCTTCATCAATTTCCGAGAAACGGCACCCGCTGCCGCGACCGCCGCGATGTATCTCGACCCTGCCGGCCAGCCGGTGGAGGACCTCAGCCGCTCGGGCTATTTGGCCGCCGGCGTGCCGGGCACCGTGATGGGACTCGAGCGCGCCGCAAAGGAATACGGCAGGCTTGCGCGCCCTGCGTTGCTGGCGCCAGCCGTCGCGCTGGCCCGCGACGGCTATGTGTTGAGCCGGGCCGACGCAGACATTCTCGACGGCAAGCGGTTCGCCAAGGACCCCGTGGCCTCGAAGATCTTTCTGAGACCCGACGGTGCGCGCCTCGAACCGGGCGACCGGCTCGTGCAAACCGATCTCGCGGCGACTCTCGAAGAAATCGCGCAACACGGCCCTGACGCCTTTTATAGAGGCCTGATCCCGATGGCGGTCGCGAAGGCGAGCGGCGAGCACGGCGGCATCCTGACCGCGCAAGATTTTGCCGACTATACGGTGACCGAGACGCCGCCATTGACCTGCTCGTACCGCGGCTACCATATCGTCTCGGCGCCGCCGCCGAGCTCGGGCGGCACCGCGATCTGCGAGAGCCTCGACATTATCGAGGGCTACGATTTGAGGGCGCTCGGCTTCCGCTCGGCTCAGTCGGTGCATCTGCTGGTCGAGGCGATGCGCCAGGCCTATCGCGACCGCAACAACTTCCTCGGCGACCCGGCTTTTGTGAGCAACCCGCTGGAGCGGCTTTTGTCGAAGGATTACGCCGCCGCGATTCGCACGGCGATCGACGCGGGTAAGGCGACGCCCGCCGCCGCACACCAGCCACCGAAGGAAAAGGCCGAGACGACCCATTATTCGGTGGTCGACGGCGAGGGCAACGCGGTTGCGGTGACCTATACGATCAACGGCAGCTTCGGCGCCGCCGTCATTGCCCCGGGCACCGGCTTCTTCCTCAACAACGAGATGGATGACTTCACCGTCAAACACGGGACGCCGAACCTCTACGGCCTCGTCCAGGGCGAGTCCAACGCGATCGCGCCAGGCAAGCGTCCGCTCTCCTCTATGGCTCCGACCCTGGTCGAGAAGGACGGCCGGGTCTTTCTCGTGCTCGGCAGCCCGGGCGGCTCGCGCATCATCACGGCGGTGCTCGAAACGATCCTCAACGTCGTCGATTACGGCATGGCGCCGCAGGACGCGGTCGGGGCACCCCGCCTCCACCACCAGGGGCTGCCCGACGAGGTCGCCTACGAGCCTTCGGGCCTCGCGCCCGAGACGATCGCCGAGCTCAGCGGCATCGGCTACAAGCTCGTCGAACAGCGGCCGTGGGGTGCTGTCGAATTGATCGCGGTCGCGAACGGCCGGCTCTACGGCGTCAACGACCCCCGCCGGCCGGCCGGCGCCGCCGTCGGCTATTGAAGGGAGAACATTGTGCGTTTCTCGCCGCTTGTCGACCGCATCGCGGGGGAGGAAACCGGGGCTTGGCGCGTCCACCACGAAGGCGTGCGCCGCCGCGAAGCCGGCCACGACGTGATCTTTCTGTCGGTCGGCGATCCCGACCAGGCTGCTCCCGAGGCCGTCATCGACGCGACGATCGAAGCGCTGCGGCGAAATCGCACCGGCTACTCGCCGATCATCGGCTATCCGCAGGTGCGCGCCGCGGTCGCGGCGCGGTTCGAGCGGCGCACCGGCCGCCCGTGCCATGCCGACAACGTCGTCCTGACACCGGGAACCCAGGGTGGGCTGTTCTGTGCCCTCACCTGCCTTGTCGGACCGGGCGACGAGGTGATCCTGCCCGAGCCGATCTACGGTCCCTATGCCGGGGTTATCGGGGCAACCGGGGCGCGCATGGTGAATGTGCCGTTGCGAGCCGAGCAGGGCTTTCATCCCGACCCTGATACCCTCGCCCGGGCGGTGACGCCGCAAACCCGCGTCGTCTGGATCAACAGCCCGCACAATCCGACGGGGGCCGTGTTCACCGCGGACGAGATCACCGGCATAGCCGAGCTATGCCGGAAGCGCGATTTGTGGCTCCTCTCCGACGAGGTCTATGAAGACCTCACCTTCGCCCGGCCGCATGTCAGCCCGTGGTCGTTGCCGGAAATGGCGGAACGTACGATCGTCGCCTCCAGCTTGTCGAAATCGCATGCGATGGCCGGCTTCCGGTTCGGCTGGGTCATCGGACCGCCGGCGCTGTCGAGGCATCTGTTCAATTTTCTGCTCTGCCTGTATTTCGGCGGCCCCGCGTTCATCCAGGACGGCGCTTTGGCCGCACTCGCCGCCGAGCTCCCCGAAGTCAGCGCTCTGCGCGACGCCTATCGCCGTCGCGCCCTGCTGCTGGCGGACATTCTCGCGGACGCTCCGAACTGTCGCGCGATCCCTCCCGAAGGCGGCATGTTCGTGCTGTTCGACGTCCGCGGCAGCGGGCTCGGCTCGGAGGATTTTGCGCGGGAATTGCTGCTCCGCGAGGACGTCGTTCTGCTGCCGTGCGACGGCTTCGGGCCGAGTGCCGTCGGTCACCTGCGCATCGCGTTGACCGCCCCCGAGGCGCGCCTCGAAGAGGCGGGGCGGCGGATCGCCCGCTTCGCCCGCAAGCTGGCAAAGGAGCAATGATGTTCGCGTGGTTCGCCAGATTGATCCCCGTCGCCGGGCTTGCTCTGCTGCCCGCATTGCCGAGCGCGGCGCAACAAGGTGCTGCTACGACCCTGCGCTTCGTCCCGCACGCCGATCTCTCGATCCTCGATCCCTATTTCACCGGCGTCTACATCACGCGCAACTACGGCTACATGGTCTATGACACGCTGTTCGCAATGGACGGCCAACTCCGCCCGCAGCCGCAAATGGTCGATACTTGGAAGATTAGCGACGACAAGCTGACTTACACATTCACGTTGCGCGATAGCCTCAAATTTCACGACGGCCAGCCGGTCCGAGCGGCCGACGTCGTCGCCTCGTTGAAGCGCTGGGGCCAGCGCAACGATGCCTATGGCCAGTCTCTGCTGGCGGCCGCGGCGGCGATCGAGCCTGTGACCGATAAAGAGTTCCGGATCGCCTTGAAGACGCCCTTCCCGGTGCTGGAGGCGCTCGCCACCTTGACCTCGCCGACCCCTTTCATCCTGCCGGAGCGGTTGGCCCAGACCGACGCCTTTACGCAGATCAAGGAGGCGATCGGCTCGGGACCCTTGAAATTCGTCAAGGAAGAATGGCAGCCGGGCCACAAGGTGGTTTACGTCAAAACCCCGGACTATGTGCCACGGAAGGAGCCGCCGAGTTGGGCATCGGGCGGCAAGGTGGTCAAGGTCGATCGGGTCGAATGGCTCTATATCCCCGAGGCGGTGACGGCGGCGCAGGCGCTCGACGCCGGCGAGGTCGATTATTGGGAAAATGTGCCAAGCGACTACGCGCCCACTCTCGAGCGCGACGCGAACGTCGTGATCCGGTCGAATGCCGGCACGCTGGGAACGGTGCGGTTCAACCAATTGAACCCGCCCTTCAGCGATATCAGAATGCGGCAAGCCGTGCTGATGGTGGCCGATCAACGCGATTATTTGAGCGCGATGGCCGGCGATCCGAAAAATTGGCACACCTGCTTCTCGTTCTACGCCTGCGACGGGGCCGAGCCGGAGGAGTAGGGCGGCGAAGCCCTTTCCGGCCCGCGCGATTTTGACAAGGCCAAACGGCTGATCGGCGAGGCGGGCTATAACGGCGAACGGATTGTCGTGCTGGACGCGGCCGACATCCCGCAGCTTCACGCCGAGGCGCTCGTCACCAACGACCTGCTGCAGAGGCTCGGCCTCAATGTCGAGCTGGCGACAGCCGAATGGGGGACGGTCATCAAGCGGGTTCTGATGCGCGAGCCGGTCGAGCGGGGCGGATGGAGTGTGATGAACACCGTGTTTGCGTACTACGATATGATCAACCGGCGACCAATCGGTTTCTGCGTACCGGCGGCTTCACCGGCTCGCCGCCCGGCTGGCCGACCGACGAGAAGATCGAGGCGTTGCGCGCGGCCTGGTTCGCCGCAACCGACGATGCGCAGCGGCGCGATCTCGCCGATCAGATCCAGCAGCGCGCGTTCGAATTCGTGCCGTACATTCCGACCAGGCAGCTCGTCGGCAGACGCGCGTTCCGCAAGAACCTCGCCGGTGTGCTCGACGCGCCGCTTCCGTTCTTGTGGAACATCGAAAAGCGGCCCTGATCCCAGGTCCGGCTGTCGTCGCCGCGAGGAGCGCCCCCGGGTCGGCGCCATACGCCGCCCGAGGACAGGCTCCACGACGAAGCGATCTCGATCGGACGAGCCCCCCGCAGCCCAAGATTGCTTGCCCCCGAACGGCCCGCCAGGCCCACGGCTCAAGTCCCCCCGGGTCTGATCCCGGGGCATGGCCCCGGGCTCCGCCCTGATCTTTACCCATAAGTGTGCATCGACAAGGCCGCAGGGTGCTTCGCGCCTGAGCGCTAGCCGAGCCGGAACGCGTGAGGGCGCCGCTGCTCTTTAACCTCTCATTAAGCACTCAGCGCGCACCTTTAGGACGCGCTATTGACGCAATTTTGACGGGTGTGTCGTCCAATGGCCACAACGGCACGCATATTGCTGTACGCCCGTTGGCTTGAGAACATCGCCCCGGGGTTTATAGCCACGGTCATCTTCTGTGAAACCGGCGAGAACTATCGAGACCGAGACTTGCTCGACCAGGTGGCTCGTCTTATCGAGATGTTTGGCGTCGCCGGCGCGGCGCAGATCGTCGGGTGCCCACCTTAATCGTGATCACCTCGTCTGCGATGCTTTACCGCGACGCGGCGACGCTCGCCGCTCTTGCTTTGGGGGCAGGCACCGGCGCCGCCACCGCCCACCAGGCCACCGACGCCGGAGGAGCGGGACCCGCGCCGACGGCCGCGCTCCGGCCGAAGGTCAAGGTAAGTTTGTCGGCCACGGCACCCATCACCTGCTATCCCCGAAAAAACACTAGGACGGCATCCTGCGGTGCACGCACGCTGGCAAACCCCAGCGCTGCGGCCGCGGCATAGAGGCCGCCAAACTGCCGGGCCAGCGCCGAGACGCTCTGCTATCCGGGCGTCCCGGCAAACACCGGTTGGGTGAACACCCACGCGGCACCTTGATTATCGTCGGGCGGGCCCGCCCACGATGACGGTACTCCCATCTGCAGAAATCGCGACAGACGAACCTTGCTCTGCGGATAAGGGGCCCACCGCACCTGTGCCGACCAGTTTCGCTTGCTGGCTCCACGCTCCGCCTGAGCGGGTGTAGACCCACGCGGCGCCGGTAAGCTTATTGTCAAGCGGCCCGCCGACGACGGCGGTATTCCCGTCACCGGAAAGCGAGACAGACCGGCCTTGCTCCGTGTCCCTATAGCGCCCGTACCGACCAGTTTAGGGCCTTGCTCGGTGAACTGCCCGTGTGCCGCGCCCGGCAGTAGGCTGCACATCGCCACGATAATAAGCAAACCACTGGGGACTCCATTGCGTTTCATCGCGTCCTCCCGCACGCGAGCCCTTATGTAAATCTCTTCAAACTCTGTGTCGCCTTCTGTCCATGTCCCCTCCGGGCGGCAACCGACTTCGTTCCAAATGAACTGTGATCCACGTGCGCCGTGACAAGGCGGCGCTTTTCCAGTGGGTGCAAGGCCCACCCGGCGATCGCTCCAGCCGGAAGCAACCGGGGCAGGCATGGAGGTGACGAAATGTCTGAAGCCCCCGGATAGCGGTC
>Ga0209656_10000980_pt1 | contig 18432 bp, 16 predicted proteins | sample BogFormECP12_OM2_FD_188239 | JGI IMG/M metagenome (GOLD analysis project Ga0209656, IMG submission 188239) | Bog forest soil microbial communities from Calvert Island, British Columbia, Canada - ECP12_OM2 (SPAdes) (version 2) | ecosystem: Environmental > Aquatic > Freshwater > Wetlands > Bog ... | reverse complement strand
GCCGCTTGGAGCTACCGTCGGCGACTTTCTGGATAAACCCGTTAGCCACGGCGGCCTGGCTTTCAGCCGGCCGCTCGCATCGCTGGTGATCGCACTCTTCATTATCGGGTGCCTGTTCGTCTTGCCGCAGCGTGCGGGGCGACATCCCGGCGCCTCCCTCGAGGCTGCCGATTGATTCCGTAGAAATGGCGTGAGCCGGCAATCGTTTAAGTGAGCGCTTGGTAAAAATACGGCTCGTTCGCGAACAAGGTAGAACGGGCGTCTCTGCCTGTTTTCTGACGACGCAGCTGCAGAAATAACGTTTGCTGGTGGGTGGCAAGCTCCTCGGAAGTTATATCCCGTGGAGAGCGGCTGACCGTAGTGCGGCACAGGCCGAGGACGCCTATGCCCTTGGCTCGCAGCTGCCAACGTTAGCCCTCTGGTGCCGCTTTCCAAGCGGCTCTTTAGCTCGAAAATTTCATCCCGCGGCCGCGGGATGAAATTTTCGGGCTGGGCCCTTTCCTAAAGATTAAGAAATTTTCATTTTTGCTTCACGCTGCGTTCATCGCGCTCTGCAAGAATTGTCACTGAATGTGCTGCACGACTCACTCTTCTTAGTCTCAGAACCTTGTATTACTTTGCTAGATCGATTATGTCGCCGATTGCGCCTGTTAACTGCAGGACTCCTCCTCGTTGGCTCATTTGATGTGTCGGTTCCAGCAACTCAAGCCGGCGAAAGCAGCGACGCGAAGCTGTTGCTCCAATTCGAACGCCAGATGGCGCAAGCTTGGGTACAGCGGGACGTACAGATTCTTCAGCAAATTCTGGCCGATGATTACACCCTCTCCGGCACGGGTGATTCATTGCTCGATAAGAACGAGTACGTCGCAGAAGTGAATAATCCGGAATTCCGGACAACGTCCGCGACCATAGAGGACGTTCGAATACGCGTTTACGGCGACGCGGCCGTCGCGACAGGTCGCGCTACTTACCAGGGTTGGTCCAAAACGCATGAATTATATGTTAGGCGATTCAGATTTACAGATATATTCATCCGGCGTGACCGTACCTGGAGATGCGTGGCAACGCACGCCTCCGCACTCGCCACGGAATAAAGCTTGAGCCGCGTACCAGCATTCCGAAACCCCAGCAGGTATTCGAGCAACGCACCGGATCGTCCAGCCTTTCGAAAAACCCGCGAGCATGTCGCATTCTGTCGTTATATTTCACAAGCAACTCGGCGACTTGGTTCTTCTTGAGCCTGCGCTAAGACGTCTTGCTCATGGAAATAGTCACACTATTGATTTGATTACGCGATCGGGGTTTCAGCCTATCGGATCATTGATCCCTTTTGTGAAATTTCGGACAAGACCCAGCGCAAAATGCTATGAAGCGCTTTGGTGCTTTGACGATCGACGAAAATCGGCATTTTACTCGCTCCTCACCAGAGCGCGGGAAAAGCATCTGTTAATCAACCCGGGCGCCTCAATTCAGTGGTATCACTCAAGGATTTTCCCAACCATTCTAAAGCCGGATCACGGTCGATTATATATCTCGGAATATTACTGGAAACACATTCTGGATGGTGATCACGGCAGTTTTCAGGCACCGGAACTCGCCCCTCCACCAAAGGAATGGGCATATCCGGTTTCATCTTCCAAGTACCTGCACGTCAACCCGACTTCTGGTTGGAGAAGTAAGAACTGGACCCCGGAAAGATGGGCAACAACGATCAATCGACTGGCCGAGCACGGGATTGGCCCAGTCGTCATGACATCCGGGATGCAGGACTGGCAAAGGAAGCATTGCGCAGCAATTTGCCGCCAACTGACGCAGCCGGCGGAGTGCATCGCAGGAGAAACCACTTTAGAGAATTATATATGGGTTATATGGAATGCAAAAGCAGTCCTTACGGTTGACGGCTCTGCAAGTCACATCGCCGCAGCATTCAGGCGGAAATGCCTGACACTCTTTGGACACACCGACGCTATCTGTTTACACAGGGAAACAGCCTATTCCCAGGCGCTTGTCACCGGTGATGTGGTTGGTCGTCAATCTTCAAGATTGCACCTCCTTCCTCACGAACCTGTCATCGAGGCTACCATCAAGCTCTGGCATGGTTAAGTCACGGGCCCGTACCACATGCGGCGGAATGTGAGGCTCTCAACCTGGATTCCGAAGTTCATGCAGGAAGCATTTCCGAGAGTATAAAGCGGCTTCCCTCGGGGTCGGGCGCGGGCTCTTGTTCTTTGGGCCGATCCCGTCCATCTGGCACAACAGGCAACGTAAAGACAAACGCCGTCCAGCCAGCCTGCGGTCGCTCTAACCAAATGTGCCCCCCGTGCGCCAGTGCGATTTCGCGGCAGATGCTTAGACCCAAGCCCGAACCGACGACCTCGCCAGCCCGGCTGGCCTCCGTACGATAAAAGCGTTCGAATATACGGCCTTCGCGGTCCTTGGGAATTTCTTGACCCGTGTTGGCGATCCGGAACATCGCTAGCGAGCCGGACCTTGAGAGCGAGATCGATATGGCGCCACTCTCGACGTTGTACTTAACGGCGTTATCCAGAAGGTTTACGAGAGCTTGGCGAATGTACGATCTATCCGCCCATACGATAACTTCCGGCAATATTTCCGCCTTCGTTGTAATGTTACGCTGCATCCCAAGGATTTCGGCGTCTTCTACTACATCGTGGCACATCGCGGTAAAATTTACGGCTTCCTTCTTCAAGTTCAGCGCCCTTACGTCAGCCCGGGAAAGCAAAAGCAACTTGTCAGCGATAGTCGAGAGCCGTTGGGTCTGGCCAAGCAGGCTGTCCAATAAGTTTTCGGTCTCAGGATTATGCGAACCGGTGCGCAATGCAGATTCTATTTCGCCGCGCATAATTGTTAGGGGCGTCTTAAGCTCATGAGAAGCGTCGCTTGAAAATCGCGTTGCTTGCGAAAAGCTGCGTTCGAGCCGGTCAAACGTATCGTTCAGGACCATAACCAGCCGTCCGATTTCATCCTGGGATGCAGGCTGTGGTAGTCTCTGGTTGAGTGCTTTTGCATGAATCTGTTCGGCTGCATCAGCAACATCTTGCAAAGGTTTCAGGGACCGTCGCGTAATCCACCAGACCCCGAAAGCCGCAGCCAGCGCTGCCGCCGGGAATGCGGTCAGGTAGGCGGTTGCGAGTGTCAACTATCAGTTCGTTGGCTTCTTTCCGGATCACTATGGGTGAGGTCGGATCACCCCTGATCTCACGGAACGCCTCCAATTGCTCGTTGAAGATCAATATACCCGAAGCGAGTCCGAAGACGAAAAGTTCAACTGTGAGGAAAAAAGCGGTCCAAATCGCAAGCCTGCTGCGGAGCGGCCAGCGTTTCACTTTGCCTCCCCGATCCGGTAACCAGTGCCGCGGATCGTTTGAATTAATTTTACTTGCTCGCCGTCGTCCACTTTGCGTCGAAGCCGCTGGATATACACGTCGACCAAATTGCTCTCCGGATCAAAATGATATTCCCAAACATGTTGGCAGAGCTGTGTCCGAGTCAACACACGGCCAGGAGCACGCATTAAACATTCGAGCACGGAAAATTCGCGCGTTGTGAGATCAATTCGGCGACTGCCCCTTCGCGCGACTCGTGTCGCCAGGTCGAGCACGAGATCGTGTACTCGATACCGGAGCAGACCTTCGCCCGAATTACGACGAATCAATGCGCGAACGCGCGCCACCAATTCGTCGATCGAGAAAGGTTTTGCAAGGTAATCATCCGCGCCAAGATTCAGTCCTTCAACCTTCTCCGCGACGTGGCCGCGAGCAGTCAGGATCAGGACGGGAACGGAATTTCCTTGTTCTCGGAGATGGCGAAGAATACTCAAACCATCCCGGCCCGGCAGCATAATATCCAGGACGACCGCATCGAAGTTGTGATCCAGAATCACTTCCAGAGCCTCGTCACCGTGGCAAACTACATCCACAACGAATCCGCACTCTTTCAGAGCACGTTGCACGAACGTTGCGATTTTCTTTTCATCCTCGACGACCATGATTCTCATTCAGTTACCTCTCGCCTGTGCTCTTCTGTTTTCCAAACCGGTGTCGGCGAAGTATCTCTGGGAGTAAGCCATAAAGACATCTTCCATTTCTGGTTCCACCCAGGTGTAACCTAACCAACGAAGATTCGAATAAGGCCACCGCTCGAGCCAACCCTTCAGTAGCGCCTCCGAATCGCGCGCCTGGATCCGGAAGCGACCGCGTCGCAGCTCTACTCCGTAGACGCCTGGAAGGCCTCGGAAGATCTGCATCCCATCCATAACCTCTTCAACATGAACTTCCAGAAGCTTGGTGGGCAAACCTTCTCTGAGGGCGAGAGGAGAGCCTTTCGCTAGAAGCTGTCCGTTCTGAATAAATCCGATTTCTGTGCATCGTTCCGCTTCGTCCATATAGTGAGTCGTTAGGAAGATAGTATTGCCTTGGCGGCTTAGCTTATATAGAAGGTCCCAGATGTATTGGCGGTGAACCGGATCAAGGCCGGCGGTCGGCTCGTCGAGAAACAAGAGCGAAGGTTCGTGAATTAGAGCACAAGAGATCGAGAGCAGTTGCTTAAAACCACCGAACAAGCTACCGGCTTTTGTGTCCCGATCCGCTGCAAGGTCCAACTCCGAGAGAAGCTTTTCGATGCGCATTCTCAGCCGATCTTTAGGAACGCGGCAGGCGCCACCAAAAAACCGAAGGTTCTCCAGCACTGTGAGATCGCCATAGAGGCTAAAGCGCTGGGGAGCATAGCCGAAATGCGAACGCACTCGGAAACGGTCGCGCCAGATGTCCAGTCCATGAATCGCTCCGTGTCCGCGCGTCGGGCGCGTCAATCCGCAGAGCATCCGGATCGTGGTGGTTTTCCCAGCGCCGTTCGCCCCCAAAAAGCCAAAGATCTGCCTTTCGCCGATCACCATGGAAATGCCGTTAACCGCGATTGTGCGGCCAAAACATTTTCCCAGCCCATCCAAAAAAATAACCCGGTCAACCATGGTACGGAAATGATATTTCAGCCCTAACTGTGCGGGGCGCCTGCTTTTCCGTTGGCGGCCCCGGACTAGTGAGAATCCTATCGAAAAGATATTAAACGACCGTGAACCACAGATGACAGTTTTGTCACCTGTCACTACTCACCAGTGCAGGAGTCGCTCGGGTAATTCGCGGTGCGCCACTCGGCCCATGGCGAAAGAGTGCGAGGAAAGAAGGAAGCACAATCAAAACCAGCGGCAGCTGAAACACGAGGCCGGAGATGATCGCTATCGCGAGTGGTTTCAACATAGATGAACCCTGACCAATACCGAGTGCAAGTGGTAGCAACGCGAGTATGGCCGCAAAAGTCGTCATCGCGATTGGCCGCATTCGGTTGATCCCTGCGAGCACAAACTGGTTCTCTTGGTCCTGCAAATCCTGGAATTCGGATAAATAAAAGATCGCTACTTCAGTGACTATGCCAACAATCATCGTCATACCCATTCGGGAAGTTATGTTGAATTCCGTCCCGGTGATCAAGAGGCCAACGTAGACGGCGGCGACAGCCAACAGGGTGGTAATCAGCATGGCGATGGTCACACCGAAACTCTCGTAAAGGAATAACAGCAGAAGAACGACCAGAATAATCGCTGCTACCAGGACAATCGTTAACCCTTTGAAGGCGATCTGCTGCTGTTCATACAGGCCGCCGAGTGTGTAGGGCACGGTCTTGGGGAGGAAACCCGGCTTATCCAACACCCCTTGCACGTCTCTCACGGTCGAACCCAAGTCACGTCCAGTGATGCGCGCGGTAATCGCAACCATTCGCCGGGAGTCTTCTCGCTTGATCTGCGGCTGACCGGAGACAGTATCGAAGCTTGCAATCCTTCCCAGCGGAAATAGATGGCCGTCCGGGGCTGGCAGTAACAAGCTTTTCAGATCAAGATCGGTCTTTCGAGTGTTCTGCGGGATCCAGAGCCGGATACCTACGAGCTTGATTCCATGCAACACTTTGGTCGTCACGTTGCCGCTCAGGTACCCGGTCAATATCTTTGTAATTGAATCCGCGTCCACGCCCTCCAACGCAGCCTTGACTCGATCTACCCGTATCTCCAGTGCATCGCCCGCCGGCGTAATCCCGTTTTTGACTTCGACAACGCCCGGGACCGAACTGATTGCATTGGCAACCTGCGGCGCCAGTTTCTGGAGGGTGGCTTCATCATCGGAGAAAATCTTGATCTCGATGGGCTGTGGCACGCTCGTGAGGTCGCCGATCAAGTCTTCCATGAGTTGGGCCGTTTCGATCGCCAAACCCGGAACGTTGTGTTCGACTTGCGTGCGCAGGTCATCCATGATTTCCTCAATTCCTCGTCGCGGACCTGCCTTTAGGCGGACGAAGAAGTCACCCTGGTTCGCCTCGTTCAAATCGCCACCCAGGCCCAAACCAGTGCGCCTGGAATAAGTCTGGACCTCTGGCAATGTATGCAGAATTGCTTCTACTTGGCGCACTAAACGATCCGTCTCGGCAAGTGAGGTTCCGGGAGGCGCCCGGTAGTCGATAATAAATCCGCCTTCATCCATTATGGGCATGAAGCCGGATTGCACATTCTTGAACGCCATAAAACCGGCGAGGACTAGCGGCAGAATAACGAAGACCACCAAGAGAGGAGTCCTCAGAAGTCCGGTCATTAACCGCCGGTACAAGAAGTGAATTGCCCTCGTCAATCTACCGCCGTCATCAAGTTTGGCGTCTCTTATTGAGAGAAGCCGGGTGGCGATGACCGGCAACGCTATCCAGGCAATCAGGAAGGAGATAATCAGGCTGGCTGCCATCGTGAGTGATAGCGCCTTGAAAAAAGCTCCAGTCACTCCGGAAAGGAATGCCAGTGGCGCGAAGATGATAATCGTGGCAGCAGAGGAGCCAATCAGCGGACGAGTGAATTCTGCCGCCGCGTCCAGCACCGCACCTTTGGGCGCTTCAGTTTTTTTTTCTCTAACGCGGCGGATAATATGCTCGGCCATCACAATCGTATCATCGATAATAAGTCCAACAGCTGCGGCCAGCCCGCCTAACGTCATAATGTTGAAGCTCATCTTGAGCACATAGAGAAGGAGCACCGTCGCACAGAGAACCGAGGGCACCGCAATTGCGGCGAAGAGGGTGATTTTCCAGTTGCGAAGAAAAAGCAGCAGGATGAGCGCTGCTAATCCGACACCAATCAGAACCGCATCGCGTGCACTGCCATTTGAAGCGAGAATCAATTCGCTCTGATCATACCAGTTGGCAAGCTGAACCCCTTCCGGAATCTCGTTGTGCAAACTCCCTAGCTTTGCCTTGATGTCTCGCGCAATTTGGACGGTATTTCCACCGGGTTGTTGGTAGACTTGAAAGAGGACAGCGTCATGGCCGTCCGCGGTGACACGGACCCACTGCGGTTCGTTTGACTGTTCAATGGTCGCGACGTCGGTGAGCAGAATCGTACCATCCGGACCCGATTTCAGGATCGTTTTCCCGATATCTTCAAAGCTCTGAAATCGGGTATCCGAGATCATCAGGTAAAGCTTGCCGTACTGTTCGATGCGGCCGACGGCAATTAAAACGTTAGAGGCCGACAACGCATTCGCCACGTCATTGAACGTCATCCCGAAAGATTGGAGTTTCGGCAGATCGACCACCACGCGATATTCCTCGATCTGGCCTCCCTGCACCCCGACCTGGGCTACGCCCGGAACCGTAGCGAGAGCCGGCCGGAGAGTGTATTGGGCCAGATCGCGCAGCTTGGTCAACGGATGACGGTCCGACGTGATACTGTAAGCGATCACTGGAAAGACCGTTGGATCCATCCGGATAACATTGAACGTCATTCCGGGCGGGAGAGTGGGCAGGACTTTATTAATCTGAGACTCCACCTGGAGCAAGGCTGCGATCATATCTTCGCCCCAATCGAAATCGACGAATATTTCAGCGCTGCCCCGACTCGTCGTTGATCTGAGGGTTCGCACGCCAGGGATCGATCGAATCGATTCTTCAACCGGAGTCGTAACCTCGATGGCCATCCGCTCTGCCGGCCGATCTCCCGCATCAAGGTCAATGCGAATGCGAGGAAAGCTGAGTTGAGGAAACAACGCGACCGGGAGCCAAAGGCTGCAGGCCGCTCCGGCGATAGCGAAGACGACGAAAAGCGCAAGGAGGAAGCGAGAATGCCGATACGCCCAAGCCGAGAAATTCATCTTAATACTTTCACTTGCATCTCGTCGCCGAGCTCGCGATTCCCGACCGTAACGACCTGGTCACCGTCCCGTAACTCAGGATCGATCACTTCAACTTGTGAATCCGTTTGTAATCCGACTTTAACCGTCTTCTTTATCGCACGGTGATCCTGGACGACATACAGCGTGTAGCCGCCGTCGTCAGGCAGGACGGCGTCCCTCGGCACAACCAGCGTCTCCCGCGATGCGACAATGATCTCTCCGCGGACGTAAGCCGCGAGCAAGAGCTTTATTCCTTGCGGGACTGAAACAAAAACGTCTACTAATCGATCCGCCGAATTGACGCGTTGCGTGACCAGCCGGACGGTTCCTTCGATCTCGGATGTTGCCGGGTTATTCACGAGAGAAATGCCAACTCGCTGGCCAAGCTGCAGCTTCGCAACGTCTTCCGGCTCCACGCCAAGTTTGATCTCGATATCGCCCGTTGCGATAAGCTCGACAAGAGGAGTGCCTGCACTCGCAACCTGACCGTCCTCGACATCGACCTTGGCGACAATGCCCGTGATTTCCGATCGGATTCTGTCGTCGGCGGCGACGCCTTGGGTTTTGAGGCTTTCCAGCTGCAGTTCGGCGTCGGAAGCCGCCTTCTGGGCTTGATTCAGTTCCTGATTGGTGGCGAGTTTCATATCGAAACGTTTTCTCGCTTGATCCAGCTCTTTAGAGGCCTCCTGCGCGGTGGCCTCAGCTTGATGCAGCTGCAAAAGGCTCGCCGGACTCCCTTGAACCTCCAGGAGGGTGTCACCTGGCTTCACCAGTTGACCGGGACTAACCAGGATATGTTGAACCCGACTTTCAAAAGAGATCGCGACGAAATGAGTCTTGCCAGGCTGCGCAACCACGCTGCCGTAAGCCGTAAGTTTTTCGGAAATGGATTTGCGCTCAATAGAGACGGTCTGAACCTGCGCGACAGGTTTCGTCTCGTCGCCTTCAGCAACCTGCGTCGGCGCCTGTTCAGCGGTCAACGTTCGATGGCTCCGAATGAGAAAAAACAAGCCTACGCCGGTTCCCAGCAGGACTAACAGAATTACTAACAGTCGCGTCTTTTTCATTGTTACTCCGATTTTATTTGCCAATCGCCCGCCGGTAGGTATCTGCCCGAAGCAAGTTCCAGAGCGATTCTCGAGTCGACCAGCTGCTGTTTCAGTTTGATAATTTGCAAGCTCTTCTGATTAAGGTTGGTTTTGGCCTGGAAATACCCGAGTACGTCCGCTGCGCCTTGGTCCGATGCCTCCTTGGCAATATCGACCAGATGCCGAAGAACGGGCAGAGCTGCTTCAGCCGCTGCGACCTGGCGGTTGAGTGATCGGATGTCGGCGACTGCTGTCGCGATGTCGGAATGCGCTTCAAAAACGCGAGTGGCATACTCGTCGAAGAGTTTTTGGCGAGTCGCCGTTTCGATAGCGATGTTGCCTTGGTTCCGATCGAAGATAGGGAGGTCGATGGTGATCCCGAATCCGGCCGTATGAACGTTGGTCGTATCGCTGCTGTGAGGGTTAAAACCGAGTACTATTTTTGGAAATTGCGCCAGCACCGCAGCTCGCACGGTTTGTTCCTGGCTTTGATAACCTTGACGAAGCCCCACCAAATCCAGGCGCCTGTTCTCCAGATCCGCAACCAGTTCAACATCCGACGGCAAAGGGAAATGAGACGGAAGGGCGACGCCCTCCTGGATCGAGAGGTTAGTTTCCGGCAAAACGCCGACAGCTTTCTTTAATTCCAGGCGTTGACGATCAAGCTCCTGTTCCAGCGTCAGCTCCGTCGCGCGCGCGTCTTCGCGACTCGCCTGAGCTGCGGCCAGGTCGAGCACACTTTTTTCGTGCCGATCCACGGCAGCTTGCAGGGTGTCGACCGTTTGCTGTTGGTCAGTGGCTATTTGCCTAGCGCGGCTCAGCTCTTCTTCGAGAGCCATCACCCGATATAGGGCTAATTTCGCCGCCACGGCAATTTGCCATTCGGTCCAGGCGACATCGAGATCGATAGCCTGCAAATTCGCAAGCGCGGCTGCTACTTTAGCGCCATGACTGACCAGTGCCGAGATGTCCCAGCTACCCGTAAATCCGAACGCGGTTACGGTACCGGCGGTGCTGCCACCGGTGACAAAGTCACGGGTGTAGCCAATTGTGGGGTTGGGAATAATTCCGGCCTGGATCAGTTGCGCAGCAGCGAGACCTCTGCGATCTCTGTCTGCGCGCAGCTTCGGATTCAAAAGCACCGCAAGAATGGCCGCCTGATCAGGGCCGAGCCCGCTTCTAAAATTCAATGGAACCGAAGCGAGGAGCGGGTGATGAAGCTGCGCAGCGGCAATCTGCAGCGCTTTCGCCGCCGGCGTACGCAGCTGCTGTTGGACACTTGCGTTCGATAGGGGAAGCGGGTGATATGAAGAGCAACCGCTCAGGGGGATAAAAAAACATAGAAAACGGAAAAATCTCACTTTAGGAAATATCAAATCGAACTCAACCCGCAGGACCCTGGCGCCTCAAGATGACAATAACCCTAAAATATTGATGACATTTCTGTCATTTAGCAGGGCCGGTCTTTATGATCTCACCGTGAGAAATCCGTCGGAATTAAATTGAGAAAACCTCCGGAAATAGCGTGCGACGTTACACGACCTGCCCTATCATTTCAATGGAAGTCCACTCAGATTGGAAAACGCATTATGACTCGTTCTAAATTGCTTGTTCCTGCCGCCATATGCGCCGTCCTGGTCGGCGGCACGGGCGTCGTGTCGGCCTATACCGGAGAAGAGCTGGCGAAGGACGCTAAGGTCACCTTGCGCGAGGCCCGCGCCATCGCACTCAAAGCCTTCCCTGGAAAAATCACCGACGAGGAGCTGGAGAAGGAAAAGGGCGGCAGCGGGCTACGATATTCCTTCGATATCAAGAATCGTGGCGTCACACACGAAGTCGGTGTCGACGCCAAGACCGGCAAGTTGCTGGAGAACAGCGTCGAAGGCCGACACGCCGATTGAGGTTGGAGGTTGCAGGTGGGACGGGATCCGCGATTAGCGTTCGGGCGAACGCTTCAGAAGTGCATAGCCTCCTCAAATAATAAACCGCCAGGCAAAGGTCCATTCAATGACTCTCGCGCCTCCCAAGTTGCGCGGGCTACCGAGGACTGAGAACTTGTGCCGAGTTACCTGGATCTTATCTTCGTTGCTCGCGCGCTCGAGCGAATCGGGGATCATGCGATCAATATCGCGGAGCATTCCTTCTGGCGCGACCAAGCCGTGTGTCGCTCATTCCTTCCTCCGCTCTCCATTGCTGAATAGCTTCAGACGTGCTCGGATTACGTCTTTCATCGCCTAAAGGGCCGCTGGAAGTAGCTTGTAAGGGGTGATCTTGCCGGGCTGTTTGGCTAATGCCGTCTCAATTCCCTGGCTCCAGGCTTCCAATTAGGCAGAGAGCGCTGCGACGCCAGCATCGCCTTGTCGAGCAGGGCGTAGATGCCCCACCGCACGAGCGGCGTGAAAATGCGTGGCAAGCGCCGGACTGTGAGCCTTTGCCGCCCGTAGTTTGACGCACACGCCAGCTCCCACGTTCCAAGGCGTGGATCCCGGAGCTGATTGCTGCTGCCGGTGCGCAAGTCACTGAAACCTACATTGACTTCTTCACCTCCACGATCCGCAACCGGAACACTCGGGCTGCTTACGCTCGGGCTTGCTGGCAGTTTTTTGACTGGTGTGGCGCGCATGGCTTGGAACTCACGACCGTGCGACCATTCCATGTGGCTGCCTGGATTGAGGATTTTCCGGGGTCCAAACCAACCGTTAAGCTAAAGCTCGCTGCAGTTCGGATGTTGTACGATTTTCTGGTCGTTCGGCAGATCACACCATCGAATCCGGCACATTCCGTTCGCGGTCCGAAATACGTGGTCAAAAAAGGCAAGACGCCTGTCTGGAGCCGCGAAGACGCCAAAACATTATTGGATTCGATTCCCAAGGATTTGGTGTCCGGCTTACGGGACTTGGCGCTCATTGCCGCGATGTTCTACAGCTTCGCTCGAGTTAGCGCAGTGTTGAAACTCAAGGTCGATGATTACTATCACAACGGCGCGCGCCGGAGGCTGAGACTCCACGAAAAAGGCGGCAAGGAGCACGAGATGCCGGTGCATCACCTGCTCGAGAAGATATTGGACGAGTACATTGTGGCCGCAGGCCTTCAGAACGGGCAACCCCTGTTCCAGAGTGTCAATTCGCTTGGAACGGCAGTGACGGGACGAGCTCTTAACCGCTATAACGCCTGGGCTGCGATTCGCAAACGGGCCAAAGGCGGCGGGTTTTCTCACCCCTGTCGGATGTCACACCTAGCGGGCTACCGGCATCACGGTTTATCTAGAGAACGACGGACGGCTCGAACATGCCCAACAAATGGCAGGACATGAGTCTCCACGAACAACCAAACTTTACGATCGGACAAAGGACGAGATTACACTGAGCGAGGTGGAGCGAATCCGGCTGTGACGTTCGATCCCCAAGCTGCGTTGTCTCGACCGCTTCGTTGTACTTTCGACCCCGACTATGCGGACAGATAGACGTTCAGATTTCGCGCGAAACGGCAGTGCATCGGCTCCCCTGCTCGACTCTCACTGTATTAGGACCCGCCCAAACCTAAATTGTCAGCTCGAGCACGGAGGTGCGCCGCGCGCTTTGGCGGCAGTTACTTGCGCACGTTTTGTTCGAAACCTTAGGCGAACTGCTCGCTTACGCCCCTGAAAGTGGATAAAGTCGAGCTTAGGTTGATAGTGGGACCCTATTTGGCGTCGTCTGAGCTACGAGACTGATATGACTCCGCGCGTTGGCAAATGTACGAATTATTCCGGATGCAAGCTGGCTAATAAACGCCGACCATGGGCGTTACCGCCGACAGTATACGAGCTGGCTTTCGGTCGAGAACGAGCTCGGCGACGGGTGAGTTCCTTCTCCTCGGTGCTTGCCTTGGTGGTCTGCAAGCAGCAGCCCCAGGTTGAGAAGGAAATGCACATGACCACGTACCAAGTGAAGGAATTGGATGCGGGCCCGAAATGGCTCGGCGACTCGCCCTGGAAAACGGTGGTGACCACCGCGGATTTTCACCTGATCGCCTACGTCTATGAGTTTGAGCGAACAAGCCGGAGCGATGCCCCGTCCTGGTGTCTAGCAGCGACGTGACGGTGGAACGACATCTGGAAAGCACCGGTTTGTACGACTACGTCAGAAAGGAGTTCTCCACATGAAAATGTCCATCGGAGAAGGGCAGCGGCGGTTGGCTCTCCTTTGGGGGAGCGGCTCGCTTCTGGCCCTGCTTGTCCTGGTCGTTGAGACCTACGGAAAAGTTTGGGGCTCATTTGCGCCGGAAGCGTTTGCCTGGTTCTCGTTGATGGTGGTACCGACACTCATGCTGGTCGTGGGTTCTGTCATCGCCGAACAAACCCAGAAAACGCCGTCGAGCTCGGAGGTAATACCGCTCGCGTTTTGGCTCACGTTTTGGGTGTCGGTTAGCTATCTCGCATTCGTCACTGTTGCCGTGGTGGCGGCCGCTTGGGATGATAAGCCCATCTCGGTGCTTAAGACCTCAAGCTTGTGGCTTTTGCCCCTGCAGGCGCTTATCGGGGGCTTCATTGTGTTCAGCGGTCGCCTACGAAGGCGAGAAGTGATCCGAAGCAGAGAAGGTGGCGGCTCGCATATCTTCATCAGCTACAGTCGCTCCGACGCCGGCTACGCAAAAAAACTTGCCGAGGCCTTGGAACATGAAGGATTCGTCGTTTGGAACGATAACCGGATCAGCTTGGGAACAAGTTGGCCTCGCGTGATCCAAGAGCAATTGGACCAGAGCAGCGCGGTAATCGTGCTAATGACCCCAAGAGCCTATCAGTCTGAGTGGGTACAGAACGAGCTGGGCCGCGCCAAGCGGAAGCAGAAGGCTATTTTCCCCTTGCTCCTTGAGGGCAAAGAGCCATGGCTTTCGGTGGAATCAACCCAGTATCTGGACGTTACAGACGGACGCCTACCACCGATGGCTTTTTACAAGCTTTTGGACGAAGTCATTTCGCGGCGCGCGTCATCAACCTCACAAGCTCCCATACCGGTTAATGATGCGCTGCGCGAAAAAACCGAATAGATTCTGGTCTTAAGGTAGCATGCTGCGCTAGTCTAAAAGTCAATATCGGACGGCTCATCGCAAAAAATGGGCGGGCAAATCTTCATCAGTTATCGTCGCGAGGACAGTGAGGCGTCAGCCAGACGTCTGTACGATCGTCTAAGTTGCCACTTTGCTTCGAATCAAATTTTCATGGATTTCGATAACTTAGTCTCGGGCGTGGACTTCGTAAGGACGATCGAAGAAGCGGTGGCCGCATGTGATGTTCTGATTGCGGTCATCGGTGAGCGTTGGCACATCTCGTCTGATGAGGAAGGAAGACGCCGGCTCGATAACCCGAAAGATTTCGTGCATATAGAAATTGCGACCGCCCTTAAGCGAGGCATCCGAGTGATCCCTGTACTAGTGGAAGGTGCTTCGATGCCTCGGTCTAGCGATCTTTCCAACGACTTACAATCATTGGTTCGCCGGCAAGCACTTGAAGTTAGCCATGATCGTTTCAGCGCTGATGCGGAGCGGCTTATCGCCGCATTAGAACAGGCTTTGGAGAACACCAGATCTGAACATCGAGAGCGCGAGGAAATGAAACGGTTGGAGGCCGACCGTCGTGAAGCCGAAAAGACGGAGCGTTTAGAGGCCGAGCGCCAGCAAAAGGCAGAACAGGAGCGGCTGGAGACCAACCGAAACAAGAAGAAGGAAAAGCCGAAGCGGCTGGTCCCTTTGGTCCTGGCGGTCGGTCTCATCGCTTCCGTTGGAATCGGTTACGCCATTTATCAGATTCTATCTTCATTTCCTCCCCCCCCTGTTTTTGGAGATGTCGCGGTTGAGACTGATCCCCCCGGCGCGACCATAACTTTAGATGGAGGCATTTCTCTAAAAGCGCCAAACACCTTCAGGCATGTTCCCTTTGGAAATCATCGACTCATCGCCAATCTGGATAAATACGAGCCGATCACGCGAGAGTTTCGGGTTCGTAAAGGGATAACCCCGAAAATCGGTCTAAAACTCCAGCCGATTCCTACCGAGCTCGCCGCGCTGTCAGTGCAAACTGAGCCTGACGGCGCCGCAATTCTCCTGGACGGCACACCTCCACAGGCGTCCTCAAACGCCTTTACTCATGTTCCCTTTGGCACTCATCAGCTTACGGCAACCTTGGATCACTATGAATCGATCACCCAGGACATTCAGGTTCGTAAAGGGATGACTCCCGAAATACGTTTGCAACTCAAGCCGAGCTCTATTGACACTCTTCTGCGCGAGATCAAGAACTATGACCAAGATTCTCCCCAATATCTAACCGCCTATGTTCGAATTGTGCAATTGGCGCCGAGTTCTGTAGAGTATTCCAAGGAGCTTGAGCGCACCATAGAACGCCTCCGAAGAAAGATCCCTCCGATCAGCACTGATGAATTCCGTCTCTCTTACAAGGGCAGCGTCAAGGACGCAGCGAATCTTGATATTCTCCCCGCCATTCTTTGGCTGGCCGAAAACGAGAATGGAGACGATGCGTTAAACTTGTTTCTTCATGCCGCAAAACTAGGGGATTCGTATGCGATGTTGAAAGTCGGTCAATACTACCTGAGAAAGGGGACGTCGAACGATGATGTTGAAGGATTTGGCTGGCTCAACCGAGCTTATGATGCCCCTAACCGCAACCTGGAAGCCGGCGCATACATAGGTGATTGCTACCTGAGCGGTAAAGGAACAAAACAAGATGTGCAGAAAGCCGAAGAGATCATCATGCCGTTGGCTAATCAAAACGTTGTTCCCGCCATGACGTTAGCAGGAAGAATACTGCAATACAAAGCGGACCTAAAACGAACGGAGGCTGGAGGGGGTACAAATCCACAGATACAGAGGAAGCTGGAGGCACAGGCAAGTGAGCTGGATAGGCAGGCCAGACAGTGGTGGGAACGTGCCGCGGAGAAAGACGATTGGAATGCCTCGGCTCACCTTGGCCAATTTTATGAAGAAGGCTGGGGCGGTGTTAAAAAGAGTGAAGAAGAGGCAGAAAAGCGTTATAAGACAGGAGCAGACCATGGAAATGCGTTAAGCATGTTCTTCTATGGTCTCATGATCGAGAAGAAGCCTGGCCGCCACAGCGAAGCTGGGCAATTGATAAGCCGGGCCGCCGCCATTGGCCTACCCTCAGCAATCAAATGGTGCAGAGAGAGCAATGTACCTATTGCTGAGGTAACGCCAACCGTCGAATCGGCGGAACCGGAATTTAGGGATCTCGCTGTTGAAACTGATCCACCCGGTGCGACCATTACCTTAGATGAAGGGCCTGCTCTAAAAGCACCACACATATTCAACAACGTTAAGTTTGGAACCCATCAGCTAACCGCCACTTGGGATGATTACGAGCCGATCAAACAGGACATCCAGGTTAGTAAAGGAATGTCTTCCGAGATTCGTTTGCAACTCAAGCCGAGTCAGAAAAAGTTGGGGCGTAGAAAAAAGAATACCCACTCTGTTGTGATTCCGACCGTTCGGAGTCGGGAAACCTCGCCAAATGCTAAGGAGGTCAGGATGCGCTACTCTTTTGAGGGAGAGTCCCTTGTCGCGTTCTCAGCTAAGGAGTTCGAGCTTCCAACCTTCTTCCCGCCGCGAGCCACAGATCGCTTTCCGATCCCTGTACACCTTGCCGGCGAGAATGCAACCTTGCAGCAACTGGCCGACCGCCTGAACGAGGCGCTTAAAGACGCCGGCTACGAAGGCAAGTGCAGCTACTACTGGTTGGACGATCTACACGGCCCCGGCTTTGCGATCGTCACCCACATCGAACACATCCAGCCCGACGGCAAGCCGGTACTCGATCAGAGGTGGGGATTTGACCTGCCCCGCTACGGACCGCTGACGCTACGCTCATTGTTGGGGGCCCTCATGCACGCCGATCCAGGGCGTTACCGCCTCATGGCGCTGGTGGCTTCCAGGCAACCGCTCATCGAGAAGGACACACCCATGACTCCAGATCAGGTGGAAATCTTGAATAAGGGCCCAAGCTGGCTGGGCGATTCGCCATGGAAGACGGTAGTGGCCACCGCCGACTTTCACCTGATCGCCTACGTGTACGAGTTCGAGCGAAAAAGCCGGAGCGACGATCCGGTTCTCATGGTCAGTAGTGATCTCACGGCGGAACAGCACCTGCAAAGCACCGGTTTGAACGATGACATCAAAAAAGAATTCTCCAATGACGTAGGCGGTGCTCCAGAATACATTGGAGAGTGACGAGGAAACCGGGGAAACCGGAAGCTGCAGAAGCAAGTGGGTTGCGATTGGCTCAGGGGCGTAACCGAGTCGCTTTTCAGCTGAATGCCCTCCCCCTGCTCCACGGCATTAATTGGTCCATAAAGGACATTATGTTACAATCCCCAGGAGGAGCAGGGGCCAGCAAAATTCGTGACTTTGCCAATTAATTGGCCGAATTTTTCAGCTCAAGCAGCTGTCGGGAACATTGCAGACAACGCGCCTACCCTCCATGAACCAGCCGTGTCTTGAGTTTCGCGAAGGCCTGCTGCGAGATAATCCGCAGTCGGGCCAGACGGCGCGCGACGTGTCGGTGAGCCTGGAAAGGCTAGGCGACTTTCTGGCTGGTCGCGGCCAAGCGGGCGACGCCGAAAAGGCCCTGGGGCACTACGAACGTAGTCTTGAGGTTAGCGAAGGCCTGCTGCGAGATAACCCGCAGTCGGGCCAGGCGGCGCGCGACGTAATCGTCAGTTGTTACAAGCTGGGGCTGTTTGAGCTCCAACTTGGCAAGCAGGACTGCGCGCTGACTTTCCTGAAACGCTGCTTCACCCTCCTTGAAAGCTTCATCCGCGAAGACCGCCCAGTGGACCCGCCAATGCGGGCGTTGCATGAGAAGCTGAAGCCGCTTTTCACCGAACCAAAGTAACCGATGACCCAACCATTGGGTAACCGCATCGTACACTGCCTTCGTGCTGGGTTTTAACTGGCACTTTCCCTTTTGAGTTCACCGTTCGGTACCCCCGCCGATGGTGTGAGCGCTTCCCTACTCCACCCTCCCCTCCCCGCTTTGCCGCTGAAATTGGTGTGTTTGTCATCGAGCGCATCCACGATCAGCCCGCAGCTCTAACTATTGAAAGCCTGCCGCCTTT
>Ga0209656_10000979_pt1 | contig 18437 bp, 16 predicted proteins | sample BogFormECP12_OM2_FD_188239 | JGI IMG/M metagenome (GOLD analysis project Ga0209656, IMG submission 188239) | Bog forest soil microbial communities from Calvert Island, British Columbia, Canada - ECP12_OM2 (SPAdes) (version 2) | ecosystem: Environmental > Aquatic > Freshwater > Wetlands > Bog ... | reverse complement strand
CGGCTACCTGCGGCGGCGTCGGATCATGTGGCCGAAGCACGATTTCGTCACCGTGTCAACCCCCATTCTTCACCCGCGGTGCCCCTGACCTGCACCGTTGATCAACGCGTGTCAGCCGGCCGTGCTAGCATGGGATGGCGAAAGGGGCTCGAATCAGATGATTTTTAAGGTCGGAGACACCGTTGTCTATCCACACCACGGTGCTGCGTTGATCGAAGCGATCGAAACCCGGACCATCAAAGGCGAGCAGAAAGAATACCTCGTCTTGAAGGTTGCCCAGGGTGACCTGACAGTTCGAGTACCCGCAGAAAACGCCGAGTATGTCGGTGTGCGCGACGTGGTCGGCCAGGAGGGTCTGGACAAGGTCTTCCAGGTGCTGCGCGCGCCGCACACCGAGGAGCCGACCAACTGGTCGCGCCGGTACAAGGCCAACCTGGAGAAACTTGCCTCCGGCGACGTGAACAAGGTCGCCGAGGTGGTTCGCGACCTGTGGCGCCGCGACCAGGAGCGGGGGCTGTCGGCCGGCGAGAAGCGGATGCTGGCCAAGGCCCGGCAGATCCTGGTCGGCGAGCTGGCGCTGGCCGAGAACACCGACGACGCCAAGGCGGCGACCATCCTCGACGAGGTTTTGGCCGCCGCGTCCTGACCGGTGACGCGCACGGTCGCGGTCGTCCCGGCCGCGGGGTCCGGCGAGCGGCTGGGCGCCGGTAAGCCGAAAGCGTTCGTTGACATCGGCGGACGCACGATGCTGCAACGGACGGTGGCCGGCCTCCTCGATTCCGGAGTTGTCGATCGTGTCGTTGTGGCCGTCCCGGCGACCAAGATCGGCGACGCGAAGCTGCTGGTGGGCGACCTCTCCACCATCGTGGCCGGCGGTGTGAACCGCGCCGAGTCCGTTCGGCTGGCGCTCGACGCGGTCGACGACGCGGACTGGCTGCTCGTCCACGACGCGGCGCGCGCACTCACCCCCGCGAGCGTGATAGTGCGCGTGGTCGACGCGCTCCGCGCCGGTCTACCCGCCGTGATCCCGGTGCTGCCCGTGTCCGACACGATCAAGGCGGTGGACGCCGGCGGCGTCGTGATCGGCACGCCCGAGCGCGCCGGCCTGCGGGCCGTGCAAACGCCGCAGGGATTCCAGGCGCCGCTGCTGCGGGAGGCCTACGCACGGGCCGGCGATCTGCCCGTCACCGACGACGCCTCGACGGTCGAGCACATCGGTGCTGCGGTCCACGTCGTGGCCGGGGATCCGCTGGCGTTCAAGATCACCACCGCTCTTGACCTGCTGCTGGCCGAAGCGGTGCTGCGGAGCAACGCATGACGGGTCTGCGGGTGGGGCTGGGCACCGACGTGCACCCGATCGAGCCCGGCAGACCCTGCTGGCTCGTCGGGCTGTTGTTCGACGACGCCGACGGCTGCGCCGGTCATTCCGACGGCGACGTCGCCGCGCATGCCCTCTGCGACGCGGTCCTGTCCGCGGCCGGCCTCGGCGATGTCGGTACGGTGTTCGGCGTCGGCGATCCGCGCTGGGAAAACGTGAGCGGTCGCGACATGCTGGCGCACGTGCGCGGCCTGCTGGCCGGACAGGGCTACACCGTCGTGAACGCGGCGGTGCAGGTGGTCGGCAACCGCCCCAGGGTGGGGCCGCGGCGGGCGGAGGCCCAGAACGTGCTCTCGGAGGCGCTCGGCGCCCCGGTGTCGGTTTCGGCCACCACCACCGACGGACTCGGGCTTACCGGTCGCGGCGAGGGATTGGCCGCCATCGCGACGGCATTGGTGGGCAGCCTCGAATAGGCCGGTAAGCTGGCACGTCGTGACCGATCGCGCCCAGCTGCGGCTCTACGACACCTACGCCGGTGCCGTGCGCGATTTCGTCCCGTTGCGGCCCGGCCGGGTGTCGATCTACTTGTGCGGCGCCACTGTGCAGGGCCTGCCGCACATCGGGCATGTCCGGAGCGGAGTGGCGTTCGACGTGTTGCGCCGGTGGCTGCTGGCGCGCGGCTTCGACGTCGCGTTCATCCGCAACGTGACCGACATCGACGACAAGATCCTCAACAGGGCCGCCGACGCGGGCAGGCCGTGGTGGGAATGGGCTGCCACCCACGAGCGCGCGTTCTCGGCCGCCTACGACGCGCTCGGTGTGCTGCCGCCGTCGGCCGAACCACGCGCCACCGGCCACATCACCCAGATCGTCGAGCTGATCCAGCGGCTGATCGACACCGGTCACGCCTACACCGGTGCCGGCGACGTCTACTTCGACGTGCTGAGCTTCGCCGAGTACGGCAATTTGTCCGGCCACAAGATCGACGACGTTCACCAGGGCGAGGGTGTCGGCGCGGGCAAACGCGACCAGCGCGATTTCACGCTGTGGAAGGGCGCCAAGCCCGGCGAGCCGTCATGGCCGACGCCGTGGGGACGGGGACGGCCGGGCTGGCATTCCGAATGCGTCGCGATGGCACACGAGTACCTCGGCTCGGAATTCGACATTCATGCCGGCGGAATGGATTTGGTTTTCCCCCATCACGAGAACGAGATTGCGCAGGCCCGCGCCGCCGGCGACCCGTTCGCGCGCTACTGGCTGCACAACGGCTGGGTCACGATGGGCGGCGAGAAGATGAGCAAGTCGCTGGGCAACGTGTTGTCGATCCCGGCGGTGCTGCAACGGGTACGCCCCGCCGAGCTGCGCTACTACCTCGGCAGCGCCCACTACCGGTCGATGCTGGAGTTCTCGGAGACCGCGCTGCAGGACGCGGTCAAGGCCTACATCGGCATCGAGGAGTTTCTGCACCGTGTCCGCAACAGGGTCGGCGCGGTGGTCCCCGGCATCTGGACACCGCGGTTCGGGGCCGCGCTCGACGACGACCTCGCCGTGCCGATCGCGCTGGCCGAGGTGCACGCCGCACGCGCGGAGGGCAACCGGGCCCTGGAATCGGGCGACCACGAGACCGCGCTGGCTCGGGCGAGCGAAATCCGCGCGATGATGGGCATTTTGGGTTGCGACCCCCTCGACGAGCACTGGGATTCGCGGGAGCGGACATCGGCGGCGTTGGCGGCCGTCGACGTGCTCGTGCACGCCGAGTTGGAGCGCCGCCAGGAGGCGCGCGAGCACCGCGACTGGGCGCAGGCCGACACGATCCGGGACCGGTTGAAAAAGGCCGGCATCGAGGTCACCGACACCGCGGACGGCCCACAGTGGTCACTGCTGGACGGGGACAGCAAATAGATGGCCGGAAACTCCCGGCGCCGGGGTGCGGTGCGCAAGCCCGGCACCAAGAAGGGCCCGACGGTCGGCTCGGGTGGTGTCCGCAGGCGGGGGCTTCAGGGCCGTGGGGCGACCCCGCCGGCGCACCTGCGTCCAAACCATCCGGCGGCCAAACGTGCTGCGGCCAAACAACAATCGCGCCGCCCAGCCAGGAGGGCCGACGACGCCGAAGTCGTCTTGGGCCGCAATCCGGTGCTCGAATGTCTGCGTGCCGGCGTGCCGGCCACTGCTCTGTACGTCGCGCTCGGTGCGGAGGCGGACGAGCGGCTGACCGAATCAGTAACCCGCGCAGCCGATTCGGGCATTCCGATCCTGGAGGTGCCCAGAGCTGACCTTGACCGCATCAGCGCCAACGGGCTGCATCAGGGCATCGCGCTGCAGGTACCGCCGTACGAATACGCCCATCCCGACGACCTGCTCGCCGCGGCGCGTGAACACACCGAACCGGTCCTGATCGTGGCGCTGGACAATATCTCCGACCCGCGTAACCTCGGTGCGATCGTCCGCTCGGTCGCCGCGTTCGGCGGCCACGGTGTGCTGATCCCACAGCGGCGCAGCGCGTCGGTGTCGGCGGTCGCGTGGCGCACGAGCGCAGGCGCGGCGGCCAGGTTGCCCGTCGCCCGCGCCACGAATCTCAACCGGACACTGAGAGATTGGGCCGGCAGAGGACTGCGGGTGATCGGCCTGGACGCCGGCGGCGAGACGACGCTCGACGAACTGGACGGCACCGACGATCTGGTGATCGTCGTCGGGTCCGAGGGCAAGGGCCTGTCTCGGCTTGTCCGCGAAAACGCCGATGCGATCGTATCGATTCCGATGGCGGGACCCGCCGAATCGCTCAACGCGTCGGTCGCGGCCGGTGTGGTGCTGGCCGAGGTCTCCCGCCAACGGCGAAGCTGACCGGGGCACGCTACGGATGCGGCGGCAGCGTGTCGGCCGCGGGCGGCGGGCCGGGCCAGACCAGTAGCAGCGGGCACGGGGCGTGGTCGACGATGAACCTGCTGGCGTGCCCGAGGCTCCGCGGCCCGAGGTGGCTCATGTCGCCGTCGCGTGCCAGGACCAGCAGCTCGGCGCCGTCGGCGGCCGCGACGACCTCACGCTCCGTGCGTCCTGTCCGTTCGACCCGGGTGCATCGGCGCCCCAGTCGGGCTGCGGCCTCGTCGAGCAACTGCTCCGCCGCGGCGCAGGCGAGGCTTTCGACCTGACGGCCCGGATCGCGGTGCGAGTGGCGGCGTCCGAGCAGTCCCGCGTAGGCGCCGCGGGCGGCGTCGGCGACGTCGGGATCGGTCACGTGCAGCAGCACGATGTCGGCGTCGGCGGGGGCGTACCGGCGGACGGCGTCGACACAGGCAGGCCACGTGCCTTCGACGATCCAGGCGACCACCGTCATAAGGCAATGCCTCCCAGCACGTGCAGCGATACCCACAATGCCACCACGGCGGCCGCCAGTGCGGCAGGCGCGGTGAGTAGGCCGAGGAGGGTGAAGTCGGCAAGGCGGGCCCCGTGGTTGTGCTGGCGGAGGATCCGCCGCCACAGCAGCGTGGCCAGCGAGCCCGCATAGCTCAGGTTCGGGCCGATGTTGACCCCGATCAGCACCGCCAACACGGCCGGCGGCCCGGCCGTGGCGGTGAGCGGCAGCAGGACCAGCACCGCTGGAAGGTTGTTGATCACGTTGGCGAGCACCGCCGCGACGGCCGCGATCGCCAGCAAGCCGGTCAGGCTCGTGCTGTGCGGCACCCATTCGCGCAGCGCGGAGTCGAGGCCGTTGTCGATCACCGCGCGCACCACGACGGCCAGCGCCAGCACGAACGCCAGGAAGGGCAGATCGGCCGCCGCGACGATTCCGGCGACGGTCCCCCGCCCCCGCGGGCGGGACAGCCGCGTCCGCGACAATGCGTGCAGCGCCAGCACCAGCGCGCCGGCGGCGGCCGCCCAGGCCGGGTTGACGCCGGCCGCCGAGGTGATGACGAACCCGGCCAGTGTGGCGGCCACCGTCGCGATCGCGAACCATGGCGGCGCCGCGGGCTCCGCAGCGGGCGCGGTCGTTGCGGCCGACAGGTCGGCGGCGAAGTAACGCCGGAAAACGATGTACTCGACGGCGATCGCCGCGACCCAGGGCAGCGCCATCAACCCCGCGAACCGCACGAAACTCAACCCGACTGCGCGCAGCGCCAACAGGTTCGTCAGGTTCGACACCGGCAGCAGCAACGACGCGGTGTTGGAGAGGTGGGTGCAGGCATAGACATGCGGGCGTGCCCGGGCCCCGAGGCGCGCGGCGGTGACGAACACCACCGGTGTCAACAGCACGACCGTCGCGTCCAGGCTGAACACCGCGGTCACCACCGAGGCCACCGCGAACACCGCGAGCAGCAACCGGTCGGGCCGACCGGACGCGACCCGGGCCATCCACACGCCGCACCAGTCGAACAGGCCCTCGTGGGCGCACAACTGGGCGAGCACCAGCACCGCCGCCAAAAAGCCCACCACCGGCGCCAGTTCGGACAACTCGTTGCCCGCGTCGGTGACCGAGATCGCCCCGAACAGCACCGCGACAACAGCGGCCGGCACGGCGATCACCGCCTCCGGCCAGCCGAACGGCCGGATCACCGCCCACGCCAGCACCGCTATCAACAGGACGACGGAGCACGCCTCCGCCACCGCCCCGCTCAGGCGACCAGCCCTTCCGGCCCGGTTGTGCCCCTCACCGCCAGGGGTTTTCGGGTTGCCAGGCGGACGGCATGTGCAGCGCGACGTCATCCTCGGCCGCCAGCCGGCTCAGCACCCGCACCGTCGTGTCGAGGTCGTCGGCGGCGTACGGCAGCGCCCGCAGCGGCTCGGTCAGGGGCCGGAAGAAGTCATCCCAGTGGATCAGGATCACGCGCCGGGCGCCGACGGCGCGCACGGTTTCGGTCCAGTAGTCGGCCATGTACTGCTCGGGCAGCAGCCCGAGCTGACCCACACCGAGATACACCGCGTCGGCGCGCTGCCCCGACAGCGCACCGGCAACGAAGCCTGCGCTGCCCTGTATCAGCAGGCGCCGGTCCGTCGGCCGGTGGTGCACCAGCGTCGACCAGGCTTCGCCGCACTTGTACTCCGTCACCTTCGCCGGCGGGGCCAGCGGTTCGGTGATCACGCCGGGATACCGGTCGGGCGGGCTGTGTTTGGACTCGATCAGCGTCACCTCGTAGGCGCCTACGGTGATCGCCTCGCCGGACGTCGCGACGACGAGCTGGTCCTCGGGCAGCTCGTGTCCCCGGCCGATGTTCGCGGCCGACTCGCCGCCGATCAGCTTCGCGCCCGTTCGCGCGGCCACCACGGCGGAGTCCAGCGCATGGTCGTAGTGCGTGTGGACGGGCATCACGGCGTCCAGCCGGCTGATGCGTGCGCGCTCGAGGCAGCCGATGACTCGCTCCAGCGACGGCGCCAGCCTGCTCAGCCCGACGGTCAGCAGGTTCGGGCGGGAGAAGAAGCCGTCGGTCATCAGCGCCGAGCCGCCGTCGTCGATGAGCAACGTCGCGACGCCCAGCCAGGTGACGGTCAACGGATCGCCGGCTTCGGCGGCGGGCACATCGAACCGGTCGGCGAAGTCCGTGATGACGGGACGGCCCAGCCTGATGCGCATGCCGCAACACTACGGCGGTTGCTGGCCTGCCGGTGCGAGCATTTCCTTCCATCCGTCGTCGCCGGTGTTTGTCGAATTCGTGACCGTGAACTTCGACCCGTCGGGCGCTACCACCTCGCCGCTTTGTGGGCTGTAAATGGCCGCAGGACCCGAAGCCGGAGTGTAGCTGCACGGGTTGGGTTGTTGCCCGCTGCACTGGACCGTGCCCGACCCCGGCCTGCTGAGCGGGTCACTGGTGGGCGCCGGCGGCGCCGGCAGCCGATCGGCCGGCAGCGGATTCATCCCGTTGTCGACGCTCGGCGCCGGGATCACCCTGCCCGGATCCACCGGCTGGTCACAGCGCGCCGACGGCGCCGGGCAGTTGCGGATCTGGTTCGGGTCGCCGTACCACGGGTTGGTGCCCAACGGCACATAGGGCTGATTGCTGCGGCACTCGGCCGGCGTGGCCGCCCGCTTGCCCGGCACATCCACACACGGGTAGTTCCGGGCGCCGCGCACGTCGTTGCCCTGAAAGTCCTGCGGGATCTTGCAGTACAGCCCCGACGGCAGCGGCGCCGTGCTGGTGTCCGCCGGCGACCGCCACTGCGAGGCCGGCAGGAACCCGGTCAAACACGGCGGCGGCGTGTTGAGGTCGGTCCCAAAACCCGGTGGGATGAGTCCGAATGTCAGCAAACTTCCGGTGATCCCTACAACCACAGGGCCCAGCGCGAAGTGCAGCAGGCCCGCGCCCGGAGGGATCGTCGCCGTCTGCGCGATCGCGGCGCCCTCCGGCGCGATCACCAGCGTCTGCTCGACGCCCTTGTGGTAGCGCTTGAGCATGTCGATCACGATCTCGAGGTTGGCCAGCGTGGCCGGCAGCGCGTCGCGCACGTTGCTGAACACGGTGGTGACCGCGTCCAGCGTCGGCGCGGCCTGCTGCAGCCCGCTGCGCAGCGCCTGATCCTGCCCGGCGACCTGCGCCCCGATGACGTTCAGGTTGGCCGCCCAGCGCTCGATGGCGTCCCCGGAGTTGACCTGGCTGTCCAGAATCGGCGCCGAATTCGCGACGATGTCGTTGACCGGGCCCAGGTTGTCCCTGAAATCACTGGCGATGTTGGTCGTGGAATCCACCAACCGCTGCAGCGCCGGCCCCAACCCGCCGACCGCCTGCGATGTTTCGTCCAGCAGCGAGGAGATCTTCTCCCGCGGCAGCACCGCCAGACCCTTGTTGGCCGCGTCCAGCGCCGGCCCGATCTCGCTGGGCACCGTGGAATTGGTGATGGTCTGCCCGTCGCGCAAGTACTGGCCCGGGTTGCCGGTGGACACCAGGTCGAGGTACTGCTCACCGATCGCCGACACCGAATGCACGTTGGCCGACGCGTCGATCGGGATCTTGAACCGGTCGTCGATGCTCATCGTGGCCCGCGCACCACGCTCGGTGGGCTCGACGTCGGTGACCTTGCCGATCTTGGTACCCCCATAGGTCACGTTTGAGGTCTTGTACAACCCGCCCGACGCGGGCAGTTCGGCATAAAGCGTGTACTGGCCGATGCCGACCAGGCGGGGCACTTGAAGGTAGTACCAGCCCAACGCGACCAGGGCGATCACCGTCAGGAACGCGAACATCACGAGCTGGATGCGGATGAACCGGGTCAGCATGTGTCACGGACCCCTTTCCACCAGCGGTCCGCCGGGTGCGTCGTGCGGGTTCGGGGTGAATCGCACGTCCGGAATCATCGTGTTCGGGTCGCGGCCCCACGACTGCTCGAGCGCACGTAGCAGCCCCGAGACGCCGGTCCCGGACAACTCCGCGTTGTCGATCGCGCTGAGCGTCAGGTCAACCGTAAGCGACACGTTGATGTAGTCGCCCCGAATCACTTTGGGCACGTTGTCGATGGCGTACGGATTGGTCAAGAGAAACCTCAGCGCGCCGGGCAGATACGGCGACGCCTTGGCCAACTCCGGAAGCGGCCGCTGCAGCAGGTCCAGGTTCGTGTGCAGGTTGTCACTCGCCGGGGCCAGCGCATCGTTGGCCGCCTTGCCGATCCGGCCCAGCGCCACCACCGCGTTCGCGAACAGGTCACGGGTGTCGGCGAAATGCTTGATCAGCGGCGGGACATCGGTGAGCACCCGGTCCAGCGTGTTGTTGCGGGCGGCCACGATGTTCAGCAGCCGGTTCGTGGAATCGATGGCTCGGGTCAGGTCGTCACGCTGCTGGTTCAACTGGTCGGTGAACGTGTCCAGCCGGTTGAGGAACTCACGGATCTGGTCGGCGCGCCCGTCCAGGATGTTGTTGATCTCGTTCTGGATCACCTCGAGGTTCGGGATGCCGCCGCCGTTGAGGATGAACGCGACGCTGGCCAATACGCGTTCGGTCGTCGGGAATGCCGATGCGTTCTTCAACGGGATTGTGTCGCCGCTCTTCAGCGGCTGCGGCGACGGATTCGGCGGCACCGCCAGTTCCACATGTTGCGAGCCCAAAACACTGGTCTGGCCGATCTTGGCCGTCGCATTCGCCGGCAGCTTCACCTTCGGGTCGACGTCCAGCGTCAGCGTCGCGACCCAGTTCTTCAGCTCGATCGCCCGTACGGTGCCCACGAAGACGTCGGCCACCCGCACCCGGCTGTTGACATTGAGGGCCAACGTGTCCGGCATTTGCACGTAGATCGTCATGTGATTGGGACCCGAACCCGGGCCGCCCGGCAGCGGCACGTTCGCGATCCCGCGCCACGACCCGCACGACGTCAGGACGACCGCAGCCGCAAGCAATGCGACGCCACGGCGCCCGACCCGCCCGAACGGAATCCGCTTGAGGGCGATCATCCCTAGCCACCCCCTGACTCAGCGGGGAAGCCGCCCGGTGGCGGAGGCCCTGCCGGCGCCGGCGCTTCGGCCGGTCTGGCCACCGGTGCGGGTGTCGGCGCGACCGGTCCCGGAACCACGCCGGGTGCCGGGACCGGCGGCGGCGCGGGTTGCACGTACCACGGCGGCGGCAGCGGGGTGTTCTCGCTGTATGCGTTCGGCGGGCCGGGCAGCGGCTCGGGCCCGAAGTGCGGCGGTGCCTCCGGCGGCACGATGTCCGGGCCGCCGATCAACTCGGCCAGCGAATCGGGGGTCAGCATGTTGGCGGTCAACGGCTGCACGCCGACGCCTTGCATGCCCGGCGCGACGATCCAGCCCGGCTCGTGGTTACCGTACGACCACAGCGTGTCGCGCGACCAGATGCCCGGCACCGTGGTGTCCTTGTAGCCCGGTGGCGGCTGCAGCCTGGGCTCCGAGTACGAGATCTGCTTGGGCAGTGTGCTGCCGGTGTTGACCGTGTTCAGGCCGAACGGCAGGTAGTTGAACTTGATCGCGTCCAGGATCGGCGCCAGGTACTGTGCGCACAGTTCAGCCGATTCCTGGTAGCCGAGGCGGCTGCCGGCCTGGATCGCGCTGCAGATGAACTGCATCGGGTTGGCGAAGCTGATCACCGGCAGGCCGACGATGCCGCCGACCACCGGCGAGGTGATATTTTGGAGGTTTGCGGCGAGGTTCGGGTAGACGTGTAGGTAGGTCTCCAAACCGTTCCGGGGCTCCGGCTGCAGGATCGCGTTGGTCACGTCGGCGAGGTTGTTGACGTCCTGCGACAGGACACCACCGTTCTGGTCGATGAACTTTCGCGTGGTCGCCAGCAGGCTGTTGACGTCGCGCAGCGTGTCGGCCACCTCGTGGTCGTTCTGCGTGAACTTGTTGGTGAAGCTGGCCAGATCGTTGTTGAGCGCGACGAACTGCTGGTCGCTCTTGGACAGTGCGTTGACGAACAAAGCCAGGCTGCGCACCACCGAGAAGAAGTCGCCGCGGCCCGAATTCAGCGTGTCCAGCGCCTCGGACAGGCTGTTCAGTGTCTGGTTGATCTGCTGACCCTTGCCGGCCAGGCCATTCGAGAACGATTCGATCACGTCGCCGAACGGGCCCTTTGGCTGTTCGGGTGTGGGTCCCAGCTGGGTCAGGATCCGGTTGATCGAGTTGCGCAGCTGGTCCCACTCCACCGGCACCTGGGTGCGGTCGATCGGGATCACGGCGTTGTCGCCCATCACCGGCCCACCGGTGTAGGGCGGGGACAGCTGGACGATGCGCGACGCCACCAGGCTGGGGTTCAGGATGGACGCGGTGGCGTCGGCCGGGACCTTGTACTCGTTCGCGTAATGGAACGTCACCCTCATCTTGTCGCCTGCCGGCTCGATCTTGTCGATGGAGCCGACCTTGACGCCCATGATCTCGACCGTGTCGCCCGGGTACAGGGCAAGGGCCTCGGGGAAATACGCGACGACGGTGTTGGTGGTCAGCTTCTTGTAGAGCTGCCACCCCACGATGCCGGCGATGACGGCCAACGCCACCACCACCGAACCGATGATCACGGCCGCACGGGAAACGTTGGACAGCGTGAGGTTTCGCGGATTGAAGATCGTCGACATCGGCTACCCCTGGCTGTTCGGCGGCAGGAAGGGTGGGTTGCCTGGAAGCGGTGGACTCCCGGCCGGCGGCAGTTCCGGACCGGGTCCGGAAGGCGGCGGCGGTCCCGTCAGGTCTGGCGGGGCCACCACCGGTGGCGGCAGCGGACCCGCGACCGGACCGACCGGCTCGGTGCGCGCCCCCGGCGGCGCGGGCGCCAGCGGCACCGGGGTGCCGGGCACCAGCGGCGGCGTCTCTCCCGGCAGCCCCGCGATCGGCATGCCCGGCGTCGCCGGCAACCCGTTCGGGTTCGGCGGCGACGCCGCCACGTCCGGCTGCGGATAGTTGGGCCCGTATGGGTTGTTGCCGTACGGGCCGACATTCAGCCCCGCGCACGGCAGCGGATTGCCCGGGGTCGGCAAGCCGTCCGGGGGCGGTGTGTACGAGCACGGCGAGCCCGGCGGCACCGCGGGGCCGGGATGATCCGGGGTGCCTTCCAGCGGTGCGGGCGCCGGCGGCGGCGCACCGTTGGGCAACCGGGTGCCGTTCGGGTCGGGGAATTGGGACGCCGGCAGGCCCGCGTTGCGCCAGAACTGCTCCGGGTCGATTCCGCGCTTCTTGAACGCGGAATCGACGAACGGCTGCAGGATCCAGTACGGCAGCAGGTTGACCAGCATCACCTTGAAGTAGGGTCCCGACGAGATAGCCTCGCCCAGCGACACCGAGAATTTGCTCACCGCGGTTAGCACGTCCATCAAGTCGTACTTTTTCTTGGCCAGCAGGGCGCTGAGGATTTTCAGCTGTTCCAGCACATGATTGAGGTTCGGGTTGTCGTTGATGAAACCCTGCACCTGCGCGGCGAATGCGTCGATGCGCTGCAGCAGGTAGGTGATCGCCTGACCCCGTTCGTTGATCGCCGCCAGCAGCGTCTGCGCGTTGACCAGCAGCCGGTCGATCTGCTCGCTGCGGTTACCGAGAACGCCCGCGATCTTGTTGGCGTTGGCCAGCAGTTGCCTGATCTGGTCGTCGCGCTTGCCGATGGTGTCGGAGAATCGCTGAACACCCTGCAGCGCGGCGCTCAGGTGCGGATAGGTCTGATCGACCGTCTCCGACAACACATTCAGCGACTTCTTGATGGTGTCGATGTCCCAGCCTGACGCCGCCTTGGTGAGGTCGAAGAATGCGTCGTAGATCTGATACGGCGTGGTGGTCTGGCCCAGCGGCAGCACACCGTTCGCGCGCAGCGGCTGCGAACCACGCGGCTCGATCTGAATATCCCTGCGGCCCAAGATCGTATCCGTGCGGATGTCCGCCGTGCTCTCCGTGCCGATCTGCATGCCGCCGAGGGAGAACCCGACCACGATGTGATCACCTTGGATCACCAGCGACCGCACCGCCCCGGTGTCGACACCGGCGATGCGGACCTTGTCACCGCTGCGGATGCCGGCGGCGTCTTTGAATTGCGCGTAGTAGTTCGGCGTCGCGGACAGCATCGGCACGCTGGCGAAGCTCTGCCCCACGCCGATGACCAGCAACAGGACGACGATGCCCATCAACCCGTTTCGAACCCGGTCCGAACCCTGCAGCGTTCTCATTGCGGCGTGCACCTGCCCGACGGCTGCGACCAGACCTTCACCGTGCGGACCGGGCCGCCGGGCTGGAGGCCGTTGAGCTTGAGCGTGACGTCGCAGGCGTAGAAGTTGAAGAAGTCGCCGTAGACGCCGGTGCGCCCGATGAGTTTCACCGCCGTTGGCAATTTCGTCAGCAGGTCATCGAGCTGAGTTTGCTGGTCGACCAGCGGCTGCTGGATTGACTCGAGGTGGCCCACGGTGCTCTTCAACAGCGGCCGGTTGTCCGCGAGCAGGTCACCGACCGTGCCGGCGGCGTTGCTGATGTTGGCGAGCGAGTCCGCGATCGGATCGGCCCGGTTCTTCAGCCCGCTGATCAACACCTCGAAGTTGTTGACGGTGTCGTCGAACTGCTTCTGGTGCCGGACGGTGGTGTCCAGCACCGTGTTGAGGTTCTTGATCACCTCGCCGATGGCCTGGTCACGGTCGGCCAACGTGGAGGTCAGCTGCGCGGTCTGGTCGAGGATGTCGCTGATGGTGCCGCCCTGGCCCTGGAACACCGTGATGATGCCCTGGGCGATGCTGTTCACCTTCGCCGGGTCGAGCGCACGGAACAGCGGCCGGAACCCGCCGACCAACGCGTCCAGGTCGAGCGCCGGCTGCGTGCGCTCGATCGGGATGACTCCACCGGCAGGCAGCACCCGGTCGTCGTCGCCGCGATTGAGCTCCACATAGCGGTCGCCGATCAGGTTCAGGTAGCGGATCGACGCCGTCGTTCCCTGATACAGCTGCAGGTTGCGTTGCACGTTGAAGTCGACGCGGACCCGCCGCCCGCCGTCGAGCAGCTTCACATTGGAGACCTTTCCGACCTCCACACCGTTCGCGCGGACGAACTGCCCGTTGCGCAGGCCGCTGACATTGCTGAAGATCGCCGAGTACCCCGTGGTGCGGTCGAACCGCATCTGGCCGAACACCACGATAATGATCGCGGTGAACAGCAGCAGCACGAACGCGAACGCGCCGAGTTTGATCGCGGTACCCGTGATTTTCATGGGTTGATCGTGTTCTCCCCGACCTGACGTCCCCAGACATAATCGATGGCGAGCGGTTGGCCCAGCCCGAAGTGGTTGTAGGGCGCGATCGAGGCGCCGGTGTCCGTCACCAGGTACGGCGCCGGCCACAGATCCCTGGTGATCGGCTGCCAGCAACCCGGCGCCCCCTCCGGGCCGCCCCGGGCATTGACCCGCGGCAGGTTGTCGGGATACACGTACGGGTTGCCCGTGCCGACAACCTCCGACTCGGTTCGAAGCGAATAGCCGTTACCGCCCAGCGCGTCCGCGACCTTGGGTGCGACGTCGTGGTTGTTGCGGATGGTGCAGAAGATCGCGGGGCTGTAGGTGTTGAGCAGTTGGCTGGTCGGGATGAGGTCCCGGGCGCCGGCCACCAGGTACGGGCCGCTGCGACCGAACACATCGGCGCCGGTGTTGCCGAACCCGATGGAGGCCATCAGCGCCGCATCCAGGTTGCCCTGCTGCTGATTCAGCGTGCGCGCGGTGGTGACCGCGTTGTTGAGGAAATCGAACAGATCCGGGGCGGCGTTGGCATACACATCGGCCAGATCGGCCAGCCGCTGGGTGTCATAGCGGATCTGGGGCATCCGCGGGTTCAGATCCGCCAAGATGGCGTTGCCGTGCTCGATCGACTGCCCGAACCGCGCGCCCAACCCGTCCAACGCCTGCGCGGTGGCGGTCAAGGTGGTGTTGAGCTTGACCGGATCCACCTTCTCGGCCACCGACACGATCGTCTCGAACAGCGTGTTGATCTCGGTGGTCACATGGCTCACGTCGATCACGTCTTGGCTGGTGATGCGCTGCGGGACCGGGTTTTTCGGCGTGGTGAACGACACATACTTGTTGCCGAATACCGTGGTGGCCTTGATGTTGGCGTCCACATTGGCCGGGATCAACGGGATGTAGCGCGGATTGACATCCAGCGTCAGCTTGGCCTTGGGCTGCCCCCCGACGTCGACCTGGTTGATCGTGGCGACGCGACCGATCGGCACCCCGTTGTAGGTGACCTTCGACCCCGGATCCATCACCAGGCCCGCGCGGTCGGACATCATGGTCAGCACCGTTTTCGGCGTGAAATGCCCGCGGAACTGGAGTCCCACCCACACCACAATCAGGACGGCGATGATCGCGAAGATGACGCCGGCCAGTTTGTACGGCGGGGTGCGGGTCGAGTTCAGTGGCGCGGTCATGGTGCTAGAGCGTCAGGTTGAAGTTCGTGTTGGTGCCGTAGAGCGCCAACGAGGCGAAAAGGACAACAAGAACAATCGCGATCAGCGATGCGCGCATCGAGCGGCCGACGGCCTCGCCGACGCCGACGGGGCCACCGCTGGCGTAGTAGCCGTAGTAGCAGTGGTTGAGCATCACGATGATCGAGATGATGATCGCCTGGACGAATGACCAGAAGACGTCGTCGGGCCGCAGGAATGTGCGGAAGTAGTGGTCGTACGTGCCCACCGACTGACCGTAGAATAACGTCGTCGTGAACTGCGCTGACAGGAACGACAGGATGATCGCCATCGCGTACAGGGGGATGATGACCACCAACCCGGCCAGGACGCGCGTGGAAACGAGGAAGCCGATGGACTTGATGCCCATGACCTCGAGCGCGTCGATCTCCTCGGCGATGCGCATGGCACCCAGCTCCGCTGTGGCGCCGGCGCCAACGGTGGCGGCCAGTGCCTGCCCGGAGACCAGCGGCGCGACGACGCGCACGTTGACCAGCGCGGCGACGAAGCCGGTGAACGCCTCCACGCCGACGTTGCCCAGCGAGGCGTAGCCCTGAATGGCGATCAGCGAGCCGCCCGACAGGGTGACGAAGCCGACAATCGCGACTGTGCCGCCCACCACGGCCATCGCTCCGGTGCCCATCCCGATTTCCGCGATCAGTCGCAAGGCCGCCCTGCGGTAATGACGCAGCGCGAACGGGATCTGAGCGACGCTCTGGACGATGAACACCGCGATATGGCCGATGCTGTCGAAAAACCGCCCGGGTGCGGTGGCCCAGCTGTTCGCACGCTGGTATGCCCGCGGGAACCGGCTGCGAAGAACGGTGGCGGTACTCACGTCAACGCCCCGTTCCGAACCGCACGCCGATGGTCGTCAGGACGACGTTGATCGCGAACAGCGCTACGACCGAGAGCACCAGCGTCTCGTTCACGGCAGTACCCAGACCCTTGGCGCCGCCGGCGACGGTCAGCCCGCGGTAGCACCCGACCAGCCCGGCCACCAATCCGAACGTCGCGGCTTTGACGACCGAGATGACCACTTCGGGTAGCCCCGTGACCAACGTCAGGCTCTGCATATATGCACCGGCCGAGACATTTTGGTAATACACCCCGAAGATGAAGCCGCCGACCAGGCCGATGATGACCACCGCGCCGTTAAGCAGGACTGCGACGAATGTCGAGGCGACCACGCGGGGGACAACCAAGCGGTGGATCGGGTCAATGCCGAGAACCTCCAGCGCGTCGATCTCTTCGCGGATGGTGCGCGCGCCCAGGTCCGCGCAGATGGCCGTCGACCCGGCACCGGCGACCACCAGCACCGTCACGATCGGACCCAGTTGGGTGACGGCCGCCAACCCGGCACCGGCCCCGGAGGCATCCGCCGCGCCGAACTCGACCAGCAGGAGGTTGAGGGTGAAGATGATGAGCACGGTGTCGGGCACCGCGACGGCGATGGTGGGCAGGAATGTCACCCGCATCAGGAACCAGCCCTGCAGGACGAACTCGCGCCATTCGAACGGCCACTTGGTCAGTGCCCTCGTGGCCAGCACGCTCATCCGCACGAAGCCGCCGACAGCCTCGAGCGCCGGCCTGGCTTGGTCGCGGAAGTAGCCTGTGATTCCCGTATATGTCGTCATACGGAGTGTCCCGGTCGCTTCGCTTCCCCCCGCCGGGAGGGCATTTGCGCGACGCGGCCGTGTTCGTCGCGGCGCAACGCCAGACCGTGTCGCACGCCCCCTCCTTGCCCCAGCCGCACGTGTGTGACGACCGCCTCCTTACTGACGGGTAGAGAGACGGACCACAGGACTGTACCCGATGGCGGCATCGTGGTGCACCGCATCCGCACGATTAAGCCTCGCCGAACTCGTAGCAAACACACCTCCCTGGTCAGGCCTCACCTGCCGCTGCAGAAACGGCTGTCCCACTCAAGTTTTCGCGCGCGTCAATCTCTGGTTTCGCGGCCCCGAATCGAACCCTCAACTCGGTCTTGAGCACTTTGCCCGCCGGGTTGCGCGGCAGCGCGCCGACGATCTCGAGGGCCTTGGGATGTTTGTAATGGGCCAGCCGTTCGGAGAGAAATTCATCAAGATCAGCGAGGGTCAGCCCGTCCTGAGCAACGGCCGCGACCGCCACCGGAACTTCGCCCCATTTTTCATGCGGCCGCCCGATCACGGCCACTTCGACGATTGCCGGGTGACCGGAGAGCACGTTTTCGACCTCGGCGCAGTAGATGTTCTCGCCGCCGGAAATGATCATGTCCTTCTTGCGGTCGACCACCCACACGTAGCCTTCTTCGTCTTGGCGGACGAGATCGCCGGAGTGGAACCACCCGCCGGCAAACGCCTCGGCGGTAGCCTCCGGGTCGTTCCAGTAGCCGGCCATCAGTGTGGGCGCCCGGTACACGATTTCGCCGACCTGGCCGACGGGGACGTCGTTCATGTCGTCGTCGACCACCCGCGCCGCGACGGTGGGCACCACCCTGCCGACGGAGCCGAGCTTGCGGATTGCATCTTCCCCCAACAACACGCAGGTCACCGGCGACATCTCGGTCTGTCCGAACGCGGCGAGGATCTGGCTGCCCGGGAAGGTCTCCGACATCTGCCGAAGGAGGGTATCCGACGCCGGAGCGGCCCCCCAGGACAACACGCGCAACCGAACGTCGCGGGGCCTGGCGCGCTGGGCCGCGCACACCGCCTGCCACTGCGCGGGCACGAGGAAGATCGACGTGACCTTCTCGGCCTCGAGCACGTCGAGCAGTGCGCCGGGATCGAATCCGCCCAACGGGTAGAGCACAGTCGGTATGCCGAGCAGCAACCCGTTGAGCGCGTTGCCGATACCGGCGATGTGAAACAGCGGCACCCCGACGAACCCGACGTCGGTGTTGAGCTGCACGCCGTGGGTGATCAGGGCGGTCATCGCCTGACCTGTCATGTTGGTGTGGGTCAACACCGCGCCCTTGGGATGGCCGGTTGTGCCGGAGGTGTACATGATCAGGGCGGGCGTGTCGTTGGGCACGTCGACCGGCGGGTGCGGCTCACCGTTCTCGGCGAGCAGGTCGTCGTAAGCGATGACCTCCTCGTCGGTGGCCGAACCGGCCACGATCACCGTTGCCAGGGCGGGTTCTAGCGCGCGCACAGCCTTGGCGACACCGGCCAGCACCGACTCGGTGATCACCATGCGCGCGTCGCAGTTGCTGACGAGGTAGGCGATCTCCCTGGGGGTCATCCGGAAGTTGACCGGCACCGCGATGGCACCGAGCCGGTTTGTCGCCAGCATGGA
>Ga0209656_10000978_pt1 | contig 18440 bp, 18 predicted proteins | sample BogFormECP12_OM2_FD_188239 | JGI IMG/M metagenome (GOLD analysis project Ga0209656, IMG submission 188239) | Bog forest soil microbial communities from Calvert Island, British Columbia, Canada - ECP12_OM2 (SPAdes) (version 2) | ecosystem: Environmental > Aquatic > Freshwater > Wetlands > Bog ... | reverse complement strand
AACGCGGCCGCAGTGCCGGACGGAATTATGTCGATGGACCAATCGAGCTGTGGCATCGGATTTCAGCCTCTCTTCTTCTGTCCGAACGTGGCAGAAAGCGTCGGTCCGATCAAGGACCTTGCCCGAGCCGAGCTGTCGACTATAGAAGGCGCGGCGCGGCGAGATGAATTACTTGATCAAGAATTTCGCTTCTAGCCTTTGATAGCTCCGGACTATATACCATTTATGGGATTCGGCCACTTGTTTATTTTCTCAGGCCGGGCGACCCCGACCCGAACCCCTGGAGCCGTGCGGAACAGTTCGAAACAGCAAATGCCTCGTGCTCGACGAACTCGACCGAGAGCTAGAGCGACGTGGCCACCGCTATCTGCGCTACGCCGATGATTGCAATATCTACGTGCGCAGCGAGCGGGCGGGTCAACGGGATGATGGAAAGCATTACGCGATTCATCACGCACAAGCTCAAACTCAAGGTAAATGAGACGAAGAGCGCGGTGGCGCGACCGCAAGAGCGGAAGCTTCTCGGTTTCAGCTTTAGTTCAGATCGTCGAACGACAGATGGCCGTCTTGCAGGATGACGATCTCGCCATCCTGCACAAACTGCTTTGCCGGAAGCTTCTCGAGCGCTTCGACCATCTCCGGAAAGTAGCGTCGCAGCGGCCGACCCGCCTTCGATTGAAGCAGAACTTTGCTGCCCTTGCGGAACGCCAGACAACGAAAACCCATCGCATTTCGGCTCGTACGCCCAATTGTCGCCTTTCGGAAGCTCCGCAACCGACTTCGCCTCCATGGGAGGGAACGGCGGCCCGAATAGGAATCGCGATGGACGGAAACTCCTGCTTCAACTCCTCGGCGAGAAACGCGCCTTCAGCGATGTCAAGGTGCTGCTTCGAAGGGCCGCGCCTGCTTGGCATGCAGAGTTGGATGCTGCAGGACCAATCGAGAGCGTCTTATTCAGGTGCGCTGAAATGCCAGTGGTTTTTCCTTCTTGCCTTAATTGTCATTTTTGCAGTTTGCGCCCTCATTGAAGGCACGATGGTCCTCCCCAATCACGTTCAAGCCTCAGGCCCGCTAACTTATACCCCTTTGTCATCGTTGTTATTCAACCGTCGTAGTGATTGAACACCCAGCACCTTTTTGCCATTTACAGAGATTTCGCTTCAGCACAGAATTCATACCTTATTTCTCGACCAAAATAAGCGACCACTCAGTCGGGTATATCAAGCGGTAGCCCCCTGGGTAGGAGACCGCCAATCAATCCAGCCTTTCCGGCAGAAAGAGAGCGCTTGTGGCTACCCAACAGACAGGGACCGTCTATATCACCAACAATACTGGCGGAAACGCGAACATATATCTGTTTCACGAGAACAGCACTAACGGCACTCAGGCTGGCGCGTGGTATGACGTGCCCTCCGGCCAACCCGCAGGGCCGCTGACGGTCTACTACAAGACCGGATTCCCAGATTGGGGAGTTCTTGATTACTGGTCCGTGCTGATTCACGTCACAAGCGGCCCAAACGCGGGCTTTTATGTCAGCGGCGAAAATTTTATTCCCTTTTGGACGGACTACTGGAAGGAGTGCCAGTTGGAGAGCGGCGACGTCGGCAACACGATCAACCTGTCCGTCGACACCTCGACCTTTAATGTCTCGCTGCCTACAAACGGTTGCACCGGGCCAATGATGCAGCTGACGCCGGCTACGCCGATTACGCACGTATTCGTCGTGATGCTCGAAAATCATTCGTTCGACAATGTCTTCGCCATGTCGGGTATACCGGGAATTACCGCAGCCACCACGTCCAATTCGAACTCGATTGCCACAGGGCAGGGCACAGAGACCTATAACGTGCAGTCAAGCGCCCAGGTACCCATGCCCACGGATCCTGGTCACGAATTTCTCGATGTTGTGGAGCAGCTCTGCGGCCAGTCCGGCGAAAACGCTCCGTACGGCCAGAACGCTCCTTGGCCTCCGCCAACTGGCCAGTCATATCCGTCGATCAATAACTCCGGCTTCGCCGCCAATTATTCAACCTCCACCAGTGAAGACCCCCCACCCTCGCCCCCCGCTCCCCCGCCCTCGCAAGACATCGGCGAGATCATGGACTGCTTCGCCACGCAAACCCAGTTGCCTAATATTTACGGGTTGGCACAGCTGGGTGCGATTTGCGATCACTGGTACTCCTCTCTGCCGGGTCCGACATGGCCCAACCGTTTCTTTCTGCACGGCGCTTCCTCCTCGGGCATGGACGATAGCCCGACTCAGGACCAGATGAAAGAGTGGGAGCTGCCGGGCGACGGTTTCGAATACCCCAACGGATCCATCTATCAGAAGCTGGACGGGGCGAATATTCCGTATCGTTTTTACAACGATACCTATCCACCTATCGTTGGTCCTAGCATGTTCAGTGATGACCCGCAGAATGGGTCGATCGTCGGCGGAGTGGCGCAGGTGTCGGCCCTACAGGGCGTGACAATGGCAGATGTTCATTCCTTAAAAGACTTGCAGGGCGACCTGCAAGGGCCCTATCCCTATCCTTACACGTTTATCGAGCCGAACTACGGAGATGTGACGGGGGGTACCTATGCAGGGGGTTCGTCTCAGCATCCAATGGACGATTCCACTGGGGGAGAGAATCTGCTGAACTACGTTTATGGGGCAATCCGGAACTCACCCTACTGGAACACCAGCTTGTTGATCGTCCTTTACGACGAACATGGCGGGTTCTACGACTCGGTCTCGCCGCCCACCGGCGTCACTGCTCCGGGAGACAACCCGCAGTACGGCTACAACACTCACGGCTTCGACTTCACGACCTTGGGAGTTCGCGTGCCGGCCGTATTGGTTTCGCCGCTCATCACAGCCGGCACGGTGGATTCTACGCCGTACGATCACTCTTCGGTCCTGGCGCTGTTGGAAAAGCTCTGGAACTTGACTCCGCTAACCAATCGGGACGCCACGGCCAATAGTCCGTACGACCTTCTGTCACAGGCCACATCGCAGGACATGCCGGCTGTACTACCACGCCGGCTGCCTCCCCGCCAATTCACGAGTCCTACGCTGACGAAGAGCGAAAGGGCATTGATTTTGTCGCAGCCGCTGCCCCAGTCCGGCAATCTGGTCGGAGCCTTGGCGATCCTTCACAAGACGGATCTTGAGTTGTCGGACGGGACGCCAGAAGATCTTGCTGCCACTCGAACCAGGTACGCGACAGTTCGAACCCGGGCCGACGCTGAAGCCTACGCCGCGCATGTAATGGAGAAGGCGCGGACTGTGCAGATGCAACGGAAACTCGCCCAAAGGAAAAAGAGCTGATGCTAACCATGCTTCCCTTCCTAGATCTCAGGGGCTATGGCCCTGGTCTCGGCCCGGTATGCTTTCGGATGATCAAAAGCCTGCCCCGAGCGAAGTCGAAGGGTGCCCTGACGCGGAGTGTCCTTGCTAGGTGTTGAAAAAGTCACTCTGATTAGCAGCTGAGGCGCGGTACAAGGAAGTATGGCTTCCATGTATTGCCTGATCTTCATTTGCGGAGGGCTGCTGATCATGATGGGGGAACACACCCGTTCGGAGTCTCTGTTCTACTACTTCAAGCTGGACGATTACGTTCCTGAAAATCACCTGCTGCGCCTGATTGATAAGCACGTCAGCTTCGCCTTTGTCCGCGAGCGACTGTAAGGACAGCTACAGCGAAACCGGACGCCCCTCGATCGATCCCGGACTGCTGCTGCGCATCCTGCTGATCGGGTACCTCTATCGCAGTACTGGGCCTAGCTGTGTTGCTATGGGGAGTGCAGGTGTTCGCCGAGTCGACCGCCGACACTGAGAAGATGCTGCAGAGCAAGGAACAGGCCGGTGGCAGGCCTGGAAGGATCACAACAAAAAACCCTTCGAGGAGATGATCCCGGAGAATTCCATCAACATAGCCGGCGGGTCTGTCGACAAAGGGAAGCAGTAGATCGTGAAAGATGCTACCGACCCGGGATGTATGGTCGACAGCTTCTCGCTGTCGGATTTTTCCTACATCTGGCTCGATGACGACACCGTCATGATGACCTACAACGCTACTCAGGCCGGAACCTGCGGTGGAAAAGAAATACCGGGCAAGGTCGTCGCGAGTTCGCTCTGGCAGAAGAAGAGCGGCAGGTGGGTTTCGCCATTCCACCAGGAAACTCCGATGCCCGGAATGTAGTGTTTTAACAACTCGCTTCAATTGCACGAAACCTAAGGTTCCTCTTGCTCTGATATGCGAACCCGTAGTAGTGGCGACAGGCGAAGATTTCACCACTATTAGGACTTCCACCCGTCACCCGCAATGCGTAGCAGGACACCTCGGTTGTCGAGTCCAGGACATGTTTCACAAGCCTCGAAATGTTCCCAGGGTGGTCAGGCGCGGAGGGCGGTGAATGACAGCCGCGGCTCGGAGCAGTACCACTGAATAAATTCATCAATGGATCCACAGCTCCCTTCTGAGATTCAGTTTGCAGCCGCAGGCCTTTCGGTTTGCCGGTGACGATGTTTTGCGAGCCTGCAATGAAACTCCGAATCCGAATGCTGGATCTACTGAGACCCAAAACCCGTGACGCATCTCGGAAGAGCGTGTGCGTCACAAGAATGTGGTGGGTGAAGCGATTGGGAGGTTGCGGCTGCAAGTATGTCGTGTTTTAATCGGCTGCACGTGCTGTGAAACGCGAGGAGCGTAAGAACATGTCTTCTTCGGACAACAGTATTCCATGGCCGAAAATGAGAGGCGATTTCCGCAACACCGGTTGTCGCATATTCAGGTGGAGTCCTCAACCAGGCTCCTCAATTCGCCATGTCGATACTAATGCTTGGAGTCCGGCAGGTTCTCTCAGCCTGATCAACGCCACACCCGTCATTGGGTCTGATGAAACGATCTACGTTGGCTCGTCGAACTTCATTTTCTATGCCTGCGCGGAAACTGGCCTGGTGTACCCTTATCGAGACAACAATGATCCCAATATTGTTGATTCAGCCGCCTGTTTGATATCTGACGCGCAGCTATTTTTCCCCTGTGGGAACTTTAGTCTGTATTCTCTAGAAACCTCACCACTCCTGCCCGGTTCTAGCAAGTTCATTAACATCTCGGGAAACCGCCACTGGCTCGGGGACAGTAAAGTAAGTTCCCCCAGCACCATCCACTGGCTGGAAGGCAACGTGGTCAACGACAGCCGCGGGAACCTGTTTGCCGGTTGCGACAATTTTTTCCTCTTCTGTTGCAGCCCGACGAAACCGGGGTTTTTTCAGTGGGGATTTCCTACCGGCTTCTTTATCTGGAGCGCGTGTGCGTTCTCTTCCGATCAAAAGGCGCTTTATTTCGTCTCTGCCGATATGACCTGTTATGCGCTTGATCCAAGTTGCGGAGCGGAGCTTTGGGAGTGCCGAATCGGGAATCTCAGCGCGTCTTCGCCTGCCGTCACCGTGGATAATCGCGTCATTTTTGGCGCGTTCGACGGGAAGATCTACTGCCTGAATGGCGATGATGGAACTATACAATGGGTCCATCCCACTGGCAGCCTCATCTATGCGTCGCCGGCATTATCCGATCAGGACAACAGAATTTTTGTCACGTCGTCGGATGGTGTGCTGCGGGCCCTGGACATCGGCGGCTCAACCCCGGAGGTCGTGTGGGAGTTCTTTACCGGGATGCCAAGCTTCAGCTCTGCGGCCATTGGACCTGATCCTACAGGGATGCTGAGCCTCAGCCCGGCTGGCATTGGACCTGATCCCGAGGAGATCGCCCCATACCTGGTCTATGTTGGTAGTGGCAATGGTTTGCTTTACGCATTGGATCCCCAGGGGCGGCGGCGATGGTCCTACGATGTTGCCGCCTTTTACGCAGAGAAATCGAAAGAAGACGGTCCGGACCCGGCGTTCTGGCCTGCTTTTCGCTATCCGGCGATCAACTCTTCGGTGGCTCTGGGTAATCACGGAGTAGTTACAGCTACCTCCGGCGGTATTGTTCTTTCTGTCCCCTACGATGCCTATCAAAATGACGTAAGTCTCTTCTTTGACAAGAATCCCAATGACAGCTATTTCGATCATCTGCCGGAGACAGGAATACGCCTTTGCTATATTTCTCCGGCAGGCCGGATGGCAAAGCAGATCCTGCCTCGGGATGCTGGGACGCAGATAACCATTGATGCCGGGCAGACAATCAGCTTCGCAGGTTTGTCGCGCAGTTCCGGCAGCCCCAGCCAGCGATCCACCTTCTCAGCACTGCCATCGGATATTCAGGTCCTTGTCAATGGCGAAGTTTATGATGCTTGGAAGCTGAGCGCCGACAAAACTCAGATACATGTAGCGCCACCAGTCCCGAAGGCGCAACAGGGTAGCTTTCAGTTGCAGATCAACGATGGCAATGGATCGGTAGTAGGCAAAGTAGAATGCGTTTACCGTCTTCTTTACCCCTCTCTTGAACCCCCGGATCTTCGGGGGCGAGTTTTGACGACTCAATACTGCGTTCAGCAGATGTCGGTCTTTTCACCGTTCATCGTACCGGCACTCGATCAATTAGGATTAGCAACGATAACGATTCCGTTTAGGTTTTTATCGATTGACGAAACCAGTGGCGTCGCTGTGGCCTATGCCTACGAAAGTTATAGCGGCGGAGCTTCCGGTGCACCAACGAGAAACCTGATCTACACGTTTACCGGGTGGTACGTGAATGGTAACTTCAAGCTGTCCTCAGGACCTTGCTATTACGAACTCACCGGTTTTCCCATTCTGCTGGATCAACTGACTATTTCAGGCAAGCTGGGTCACAGCCAGAAGGAAAACGCGGGCGTCTCGCTCACGGCATCTTACACCAATACTCTTCTAAAGCAGATTGAATGGCTCTTTACGTACCTGACCCATTGGGCAGACTTGGGAGAGCTCTTGCCTTCCTGGAAGGATTTGTGGAAGGACCTCAGCCTGGAAGAGCCGCGGAAGATTCTGCACGATCTGGAGAAGCTGGCCTCCGGGTCTCCCACTGCGTACACCCGGTTCGCCACTCTTATCACGCGGATCCTGTCTGGCGAACTCTCTGAGTTTCTTGGTGGATCATCCATCTTTGAGCCTTGGAAACTGTTCGACAAGAAGGACGGCCTTTTCTGGGTTGGTACCTATGCGCTGTCGGAAGTGGCATCGATGCTCCCCATCGAGGCCCCTGGGGAACCAATGCTCCCCATCAAGGCCCCAGAGGCGTCGTTTTCCTATGATGCCGTGGTGGGAAACCTTCAGGTTACAGTACACGGCTATCAGGAAACCGATGTAATTGGAATCATCTTGCTTGACCAAAGCTTCCTTCCAGTCCCATTGAACTACACCGATCGCAACTCGAGTCCTACTTATAAATCCGGAAATTCCGGCGAGACGACCATCACACAAAGTTTGTCTTTGTTCGGGGCAGGACTGGACGGAAACGCGCGGCTGAAGGCCGTCGTAATGCTGAATCTGGAACAGGTGCAACAGACCTTCGAATTCTCGCCAGGATGGTTTTGATGTCGCGAATCCAACGATACCCGCCAAGACGTAAGAGTCCAATTTGTTGTCTTTCAGGCGTATCGGCACTTGGTTCGTAAGTCGTTGTGAACGCCTTCACGTCACTTGATTTCATAACAATGTCGGCCTCTTCGACCACCGAAGTAGACTTTGGTCTGTCGACGACCCAAGGCTCGGCCGTCAGGCCGCGCACTTGCGCTATGAAGTGACGAAAGAGCAATGCTTTAGGGAGACTCTGAACAAGTACTCGGATTTCCACTGATCTGCAGGCTAGAGTGGGAGGAAATTTGGCGGAGGACTGGCAGAGCGATGAAGCAGCAGACACTGGCGATGGCGAACGGGTTCGAGCAGTACGCGAAGAAGACGCGGCGTGCTGTGTTTCTGGAAGAGATGGAACAGGTAGTGCCGTGGGCTGAGTTGTGCCGCTTGATCGCGCCTCACTATCCAAGACCCGGCAACGGGCGGCCACCGGTGGGGCTGGAGCGGATGCTGCGAGCGTACTTTCTCCAGCAATGGTTCAACCTGTCAGACCCGGGGCTGGAAGAGGCGCTGTATGACTCGGCGGTGATGCGCGGCTTTGTGGGCATCGATCTAGGGCGGGAGCCGGTGCCGGACGAGACCACGGTGTGCAAGTTCCGTCACCTGCTGGAAGAGCACGGGTTGGGCGGGGAGATTCTGCAGACGGTGAATCTGTTTCTACAAAGCCGGGGAGTGCGGATCACGACCGGCACCATCGTCGATGCGACCATCATTCATGCCCCCAGTTCGACCAAGAACCGGGAGCAAAAGCGCGACCCTGCAATGCACCAAACGAGGAAGGGTAAGCAATGGTACTTCGGAATGAAGGCGCACGTAGGGGTGGACAGTAAGACGAAGATGATTCACAGCGTGGTGGCGACGGCGGCCAACGTGGCGGATAGCACGGTCTTGCCGGAGTTACTGCACGGGGAAGAAACAAAGGTTTGGGGCGATCAGGCTTATCGGGGACAGACGGAAGCCATGCAGGAAGTTGCGCCCGGAGCGCAGGACCTGACCCACAAGCAGTACCGCTTCAAGGACCGCGTCGACGAAATACAACGAGCAAAAAACCGCACGAAGTCTCGGGTGCGCTCGAAAGTGGAGCACGTGTTTGGGGTGATGAAGCTGAAGTTCGGGTTTGTGAAGGTGCGCTATCGAGTATTGAAAAAGAACGCCAACCGGCTGTTCGCCACCTGCGCCCTGGTCAACCTGTTCTTGGTGCGCAAGAAACTGTTGTACTCAGCGGCATAGTGTCTTTCACGGACGCTTGTTTACCGGAACGGGCCAGCCAGAGGGCCCAAAGAGCCATTGGAAACGAAGGCACTGATCTAAATCTCACCTTTCAAGTCATTTCCGCTTGAAAGACAGCGAGTAGTTCAGAGGTTCCCTAGGCCTAAATTTCAGATGGTCGACGTAGCCATCCAAGGACTGGTTCAATCCATACACGAGCTTTGCCATGGTACAAAATCTCCACCCCAGGTTCTTCAGAATAGCTTGAGCCGACGTTCCGCAGAAGTGAGGTTGGACACGATCTGCGCACGGCATTGTCAGTTTAACCAATAACCCGGGGTCCGCTTTTGGCTGGGAACCGCCGGATACCTTTTGGGAAGCTGCCGTTCGCTGTTGCACCACTTTCACATTCTCCCCGTTCGCCATCAGCATGGTAGAAAAGCTGTGTCGGAACGTGTGCCAGCCGATATGCTTCCGAATCCCCGCACGTGCAGCCGCCGGGCGCACCACACGAGAAAGAAGGATGTCCGGCCAGTACGGGTTTCTGCCTCGACTGTGAGGACTCGCAAACACCCAATCATTAGGCTGGCGGTACGCGCTGTCCTGCTTGCAGGTCCAGAGCTCGGAAGCCAGTGTCAGGTCCAGCGGCACCGGTTTTCGAGACGCCTCCGTCTTGCAATTGCCCACGACATTCAGATAGATCGAACGCCGCACATTGATTTGCCATCGTTCGAAATCAACGTCTTCCCACTTGAGTGCAAGGGGCATGCATCCCCCACCAGCAGCCCGCCGATCTCCCGCTCGGCGCTCGCACCCGCAGCTTCCTCTATCTCTCGCAGGACTTTTTGTTTGATATAAATAGTCACCGATTCGTTCTGGGTTGTTGGAAGGACCCTGAACTCCTTTTTTGATCGTGGCATAGGCTTCTTCGGCAGATCGCGAACATCGTAGCGTTCGACCTCTCCCCCAATTTCGCGAATCTCATTGTCAAACATCGGGAAGTGTTCTCGCTCCTGATCGATCTTGCCCCAGCACAACGTGATTTCGCGCTGCATGTCCTGGTCCGCCACGCCCGAAGCCGCCGCGAATGCAACCGCGAACTGGAACCAGCCTTTGAATACGTTCGAGGGAATTAGAAGCTTCAATCTTCTCGCTGGTGCGCCGCTAGACGCCACAATAGTGATGTTCAGAATCAAGTTCGCCACCGGCAGACCGAGTTCGTAACTGGCAGGTTTCAGGACCCGCAACCATCCGATCTCAGTCCTGGCGCGGTCAACCTCAAGGTCCACTCACGTTATGACCCGTTGCGTTCCGATCCGGACTTTGCCGGCTTAGTTCGGCGACTGGGCAACGAATCGCGGTTGGAGGGCTGCGAAGCACTTGCAGCGAGAGGTAGTGCCGATTCGCCCGAACAACCCTCCGGCCTTACTCCGATCCCGGCTAAGTAGATCGCACCCTCGGTAACACCGTCCAGGCCCAGTAGCCGTTCAATCTTGGTGTCGGCCAGCGCCATGGTGCTATAGGGAGCCAGTCCAAGCCAAGACGACGTCAGACAGAATGTCTGACAGATATGTCCCGCATCGAGCAGCACTGCGCGGTACGCCCGCGGAAAACGATATTTCCACTGATCGCGGCCAAATACCGCAGTCATAAATACCATGCAGGCCGACTTGCTGCACCAGTCCTGCGTCGGAGTAAGGGAGCGCAGCGATTCCATCGCAGGTAGATCTCGCATGCGCTCAAGTTCATGGCGATCGGGCGCGTAGTGATACACGCCAGGTTTCAGGCCGTTGACCTTGCGAGACACGACATACGCCTCAATTGGGTGCCGGGCGCCTCCAGATGGTGACGTTTTCACAGCCAGCTGCCCCAAACCGTAAAAATCGAGCCAGCTCTGAACGCCAAAAGTGAGCCCTAGAACCGTGGCCAGCTCCGAGTACTCGATCGGCTTGTCGCCAAACTGACGCCAGGTACGCCGCGAAAGCAGCACGCGGCTGAAATCCGCATCGCGCAGTGGCGGGGGCATGGACACCCGAACGGCTTCCGGGTACCGCTTTATCGCCGCAGGCATCAGGGTATGCTTAGCTAGCTGCCGGTAATGCTCTACCACCCTGGAGCGATCCGCTTCGAACTTGACATCCTTGGTAGAAAAGTGGAAAAAGCCAGCGGCTGGGTTCCAGTCCCTCCACGCCTTTATGCCGGCCTCGACGGGATGCTCGGGACGGTCAGAGCGCTGTAGGAGAGTTGTCTGAGCAAGTTGCCGTACCGCAACAGCGAGTGACCTTTCATCGTACTGGTGCAGCAATTCACACAGTTGGCGAACTGTGCGCCAATTGCCGAAGCAGTCGAGCACCTGGCAAGTCAGCGGGGGCGCTGCGATGTGTTTCTTTGTCGCGTAGTTCGTTATGACAAATCGATCATCCAGCCATGCCGCAACCAGGCAGGGAGACCGCCGGTAGAACACCGTTGAGTTCTTCACCAATATCTAACGGGGTTCGAAAGCCCAACAGGCGAGGTCAGAGACGCCGTCGACGTGAGCCTTGAGACTCCGCAGGATCTTGAGCTTGAGATGAATTACCTTTTTTCGCTCCTCCGCTGTGTCGCGCTTCTTGTGCTCCTTTGTGAGCAGTTCAACTTGCCCGCCGAGTTCCTTAGAAAGCGCCTTCGCATGCGTTTGTATCCCTTGCCCCTTCAACGCACCGGATTGCTTTTTCGTCACGGCGCGAGAACTCTTCTTGGCTGGCAGTTTCTTGTCTGTCATTTTGGCACCTTTCATCAGCACTATGCGGGTTCAGTAGACGTAGTTTCGCCCTGGCCGACAGTAATGTCAACGCTTTTTCATTGCGGATCATCGCACCGCGCTTGTCAATCACGTAGCTGCCGGTGGAGTTGTGGCACTCGAAGCAGCTCTGCGAGTCGAGTCCGTTCAAGCGCAGATATGGATATGACGGGTTGTGCGGATTGAACGCGTGCCGCTGCGCGGAGCGCGGTCCGTTCGGACCCTCACCATACCCGTCCCCCGTCTTTGTGACAGGGTCGTACGGCTGGAACGGCGTGGTCCAGAAATCGCCGCCGGAATTCAGCACATCCTTCAGGCTGTAGGCGCAGGTCTTGTCGGTCGCAACCGTGCAATTCTGCAGCAGCTTGTTCTGGTCGATGTCGATTGGCGGCTGAAAAGCCGGCGATTTGGCCACCCCAATGCTTAAGACCAAGCACGCGAATAGCAGTAAAAGGGTTCGCCGCACTCCGTGTGACGTCGTTCACCATGGCATATCTCCCTTGTTGCAGAGGAACAGATCCCGCTTCATGGCAATTACCCGCACGACCTTGGCTCATGCCTGTGGCTTTCCGGTACCCAGTCGAGCACGTTTATCGGGCGGACCGCGACCTACGGACCCGGAGGCCCCTGCGGGTTTACCGGGGCATACTCGAAACTCGGGCCGGCGTTCTCGCCGTCTTTGAAGGGAATGGTCATCATTTCCATGGCCAATTCCCGGAGCGAAAGCATGATGGGAATCGCCACTCCCAACCGTTCCGGATGCCCATTGAAGGTTACATGCAGGCACTTCAGTAAGCTGGTGTAAGCGTAGTTGAAGTTGTTATTCAGGTAATGTGCCTGTGTGTCCTTGGGATAAATCGATTGCTTAGGGTTGGCGATCACCGGAAGCACCGCCTTCTCATCAAAGGGAATCATGGGCCCGTCATAACGGTATTTCTTGTCAGGTGGTAAGTCCGGCGGGGGATCGGGGACAAGCGTTAAATGATGGCCATGGTAGATCTCTGCGAATCTGTAGTAGTGCGCAAATTCGTCCGCTTCATCCTTAGGAGTAGTCGTGGTGCCCTCACCTTGTTGCTTGATGATAGTTATTGCGTTGCGCGCGGTCTCCACGTCGTGTATCGCAAACAGCTCTTTCGCTGAGAAGCCGAAGCCGGTTGCTTGCTTTTTGATGTCGCCTGTGAAGATCCCATCTCCGGCGTTTTCAATTTGCTTGCTGATCTCGGTGTAGTACTCGCCAATCGTGAGTCTGGTCGCGGCTAGTGCGGCTGGGAAGTTCAGCGGGTGTTCAGGTTCTTCAATCACCATGAAGGTATTGAAAACATGGTCCTTGGAAAAGCGTCGCAGGTGCACCACCAGGTTTGCCTCCACGTCGCCCGGCAGATGGCCCGGGAACTGCGGAACAAAGTCTGGTTTGTCGATGGTTGGGTGTCCACCAATGGCATTCATGATGTTGCATGCGATGGAAAAGTGCAACATCTCTTCCATAATCACGGACAGAATGATTTTTACAATCTCGGGATTACTGTTTCCCAGCGAGTAGAGGGAATACAGATATGTCGGGATGGTTGCATGCTCTAGTTCAATAGCGCGTTGCAGAGCACTTTTCAGCCCGCCCGGCCCATGAAGTTCGTCGAGGAGGCTCGTGTCGAGAAGAATCACAAATATGCCTTTCGCTTTATCGTTTGAACCGCCTTAGTTGCGCCGCGCGGACCCGTGCGATGGCGGCCAGTTTGCCACCTGGTTTCTCTGGAAGCACAGATCCGTTTCCCGAAGTCTCTGCCACTTCTGCAACGGTCGTCACCGGCGGAGGCACGGGACCAAGCAGCGGTTTGCCATCCGGACCAGGATTCTTCAGCCACTGCAAGATTGCTTTTCGCTTTGAAGCCGAAAGATCGCGCGTTATCGGCATGGAATTGGGATCACTAACCGCAAGCCCAAACGCAGCCTGCAACGGAATAACGTTTTCGCAAATCGACTCATAACTGGAAAGATCCAGGAAGCGGTCCATGATGGGATATAGGTTTGAGTATTGCTGGAAGACTGGCTGTAGGCAACCGTACCAAACCGGCGGATCGGCCACGAACTCATCCAATAGCAGGAAGCTCACGAACTCCGACTGGTTAAACGGATACCCCATTGCGGGCGGAAGCGTGTCGACCAAGACTGACCGAATTCCATAGACCTGGCCATCGATGTAGCCACGCGGATTCTTCGGGTTTTGGGCACTCACCTTCAAGGAGGCGCGGCCATTGCTATCGGTTGTCGACAGCAGTGCAAACTGCAAGGCGCTGGCAGGCACGCCCACCTGCGGGCCGCCTCCGATCTGTGTGTTGTCAAAATAAGAAACGATGGTCGCATCGGCATACGGCTGGCCTAAGACACTGGCGTAAATCTGGATCTCGGCCGCTTCGCCGGGATTCAGGCGATATACAAACTGGTCGGCGCGGGCATAGAGGCCGCCCGGTGACTCCCAAATCGCGGGGCTGGAGTTCGAACTGGCATCGGTCAGCATGATTACCAGCTGATTCTGCGCGATGGCTTTCAACTCGCCTGGCGTGAGCTTCCGATCTTCCGGAAGTATTACCACCCCGCTCGTCCGCTCATACCAGCCGCTAGCCTGGTAATTCACGTTGCCCAACGACTGGAGTGACGGCAATCCATTCGCATCCGAGCACTCGCAGGCCAGCGACAAGGTACCCAAATTGGAGAAAGGTCCGCCACACGTGACAGTCGGCAGCGAGTTGCCTAGGTCCAGAAAAATCTTGCCAGCCTTCTCATTTACTACCGCATCGCAGAAATTAACCTTGCCGGCAGGATTAAAGAACCCGAGACCCGGCAACGCCGTAGTCATAAAGTGGCGGCCAACCACAAAGTGCTTCGGTCCCGTCGCAGTTGCCGGCCCAATAGTTCCCGCAATGCGCCCAAGAGTGAAAGTTGGCGATTTGAAGTCGTCGTCAAACGCGTCCACGTTGAATTTGATCGAGAGCAGGCCGTCGGTGGCGGCTGCACGAAGCGCCAATAGAAATGGCGATTCCTCAATCGCCCCCCACTCGATCTCTTTCAACACGGACTGATACATCGCGCCGCCGCTCTTATCGCCGCCACCGCTGGGCCAGCGCAACCACAGATTCATGAATGCCGCGGTTTCGTATTTCGCGGCCATCAACGTATTGCCGGCTTCATCAGCAATACGAATCGTCAGACCCCAAATCTCGGATACCCCCTGCTGTGCGGGATCCAGGTCCACCAGCTTCGCGGCAACCGTCAGGTCAGAATCGGCAAGAGAGCATTGCAAGACCGGATCGTCCGGGGCTGCGTGCTTATCGACGTCCATCCAAGCGGAAGTGATTTTGCAGCCAATCATCCTCCAATTGGCATCGCCTCGCGGGTTCCACCATCCCTTGGTGGGGCCTTCTGCTCTTTCCTGATACTCCTTCTTGAAGGTCGCGTTGTTGAAATGCAGCGGATCGTTATTCACAGTCGATACGGCCGCTTGGAACTTTCCGAAAAAATGGAACCGTAGTGGATTGAGATAGCTCATGGTTTTCTCGTCGTGATGGACCGCTATTCTGGCTCTCGGAACCTGCGTCCTCTCTGCGTTATATCCGCGGGGTTCAGCAGAATTGGTTGCACCTGCGTGGGAAGCTCATTCGACAATGCCGCCCGTGCAGCTGGCAAAGGGTTGCTGTAGTGCTGCCACAGAGGCAAGGCTTTGAAGGTCATGTTCATGTCGTAATCCAGGACCGTCGCCCCTGCATTCTGAGGAACATTGCCCGGTCGGTCCTGGGACCAGTCACTCCACGTGGGCAAGCCGGGCGCATGTATGTACGAGAAAGATTGAGAAGGATCCGTAGGATTATTCGCGCTCAACGGGAGCACTGGGACCGGGGGCGTTTTAACCCGCCACTCCGCCGTCTCGTGACAGCTCATGCAGCTTGAAATGCTCGCCCTCGGCAGCAGCTGTCCGTTAGCAATATTGTTTTCAGACGCTGCTTCGTCATTTGGACCCGAGAGCCGTCCGCCCCAGCCTAAGGTTTCAACAGAGTAGAGCGCCGCCAAGGGATTGACGATACTCGCGTGCAATGTCGCGTTTGGAGTGAACACCGAGTTCAAATTCGGGTCGTTGCCCCACATCGCGCCCATCGGCACCATCCGATCCCAGGCTCCCAGCACCGATTTGTCGTACACAAGCGTCGCAAACACCCAACCGGTTTTAGGCGATGTCTTAGTGTCCTTGACGATGATGTCGAATTGGAAGAAGGCTGCCTTAACCACCTTCTTCGGTGCGATGGGAATCGGCGACCCATTCGGGTTCGGCACTGGCGGAAACAGTTCCCAGGTCTGCGCTCCTTCCATGGGAGACCAATAGTCGGCGGTCGCGTCGGTCAGCGCCAGCTTGATAATAATTGCGCCGTCTTCGAATTGTGCATCCTTGAGATTTGGCGCCGTCGCGGTTTTGCCCCATATCTTTCCAAGCGTATAGCCGGCAACGTTGTTGTAGTAAACCAGAACGTAGTCGGTCATCAACTTCTTCCGCAAGTTGGAAAGCGGAAATGAAGTGGGGTCAAACTGAGTTCCCGCGTAAGTGCCGTGGATGGGATCGCGTAGCGGAAAAATCCAGGGCAGGTTATAGCACCTTTTCTGGCCGGCATTCCAATGCAGGTAATCCAGAATGAGAATTCGCATGTCCGGCCCGATGTAGCCTTTCACCGCCTGTGCACGTAGACGATGGCATTTTCAGCCGAAATCGGTTTGCCGTGCAGGGCTTTAACCCAGGGCGGATCACTATCTATCTTGGGCTCTTGGGTTGGGTGGTTATAGCTGAGCTTAAAAACTGGGCCGCTGTACCCGGAGGGAGGCCGCCAACTGGAATTCGCCCACGGGTTAACTCCGCTACGAATCTGGGCCAAAGCGGCAATCGCGGAGAGAACGAATGCAATTGCCACAACTATCTTATGGAATCGGCTAGTCACTGTGACTAAACCTCCTGCAGTTGTGGGTCGAGCTGCGGCCAGTGCGGCAGCTCACAAATAGGTGTCTTTCGAGATGCCGAGCGATGCTACGGAATCACCCGACATATGTCAAGCTAATTTTATGGAGGTGTCAGTAGCACATGATATGTCCGGTTGAGATAGCAGGTGATCTGTCCGCTTTGCGGGCGGCGAGAGTAGGAGACCATGCCTTGCATGGTGGTTTACTCGAAGGCCGCGATGGAGCGGGCGATGAAAGTCCAGGAAGTAATCTTACGGGCCATGGCGAAGAAGATAACCTGGTGGCAGGCAGCCGAGATCATCGGCATCAGTGATCGGTCGATGCGCCGCTGGCGGGAGCGGCTGGAAGAGTTTGGCTATGACGGATTGTTTGACCGGCGGCGAGGACAACCTTCACCCAAGCGAGTCCCTTTGGCCACGGTCGAGCAGGTGTTGGGACTGTATCGGGACCGCTATTTCGATCTGAACGTGCAGCATTTTCACGAGAAGCTGCGGGCTGAGCACCGGATCGAGTTGAGCTACACCTGGGTAAAACAAGCTCTGCAAGGGGCCGGACTGGTGAAGCGGGGCCGCAAGCGCGGGGTGCATCGCACGCGGCGAGCGCGGCGGCCGCTTCCCGGCATGCTGCTGCACATCGATGGCAGCCGTCATCGCTAGTTCCAGGACGAGCGCTGGTACGACCTGATCGTCATTCTGGATGATGCCACCAGCGAGATCTACTATGCCCAACTGGTGGAGGAAGAATCGACGGCGACGGCTCCTGCCCCAGATCGATGCCCGCGAACTGCCGCAGCACCACCGAGTCGTACAGCGCCTCTTCCACTCCAGGATCCGACAGGTTGAACCACTGCTGCAGGAAATAAATCCGCAGCATCCGCTCCACCCCCACCGGCGGCCGTCCGTTGCCGGTCTTGGGATAGTGCGGCTCGATTAGCCCGCACAGCTCGCTCCACGGCACTACCTGCTCCATCTCTTCCAGAAACAACGCGCGCTTGGTCTTCTTCGTGTACCGCTCGAATCCTGTCATCATCGCCAGTGTCCTCTGTTTCATGCTGGCGCGACTCTAACCTACACTCGCTGTGGAAAGGGAGAACTTAATCAGAGTCTCCCTAGACGAGGGCCGGTCCAGAAGCCAGTTCCGGGGTATCCCGTTAATCCCTTGAAAGTCTTCACCTCGGAGAGATTTACGTTCAACTATTACGGGGTCCGCGTGCCAACCATTGTGGTGTCACCTTTCATTGTCCCCCAGTCTAGGATAGTTTCTCCCAATCCACTCGTGCCGTTCGATCACACTTCCATCATCAGCACCGTCATGGCATGGGCCAGCACTCTGGGCTCAAACGTCCAACTCCAACCTCTCAGCGTCCGGGACGCCACGGCCCCAATGCTGTTTGACGATTCATCTATCTGGAATGAGACTGCCTGGACGGGCAATAACAACTCTCCTCTTATCTGCCCAGTACAGATGCCGAACTGTCCACCAACCTAATTGCCTCCCAAAAAGTAAGGTGACAGCGCAGTCGCAGGCGGCATACCGTGTCGCATTATTCTCGATCAACTGATCCGATGAGAAAGAACACTGATATCCTTCTACGTCAGTAGAGAAGACCCTAACTCTGGCCTCGGGGCAGTCATGCTGGGAATTGAGTCCACTGGTAACGGGGTATAGTGGCGGCTGCTGTAGTAACAGGATGAAGCAGATCGCTGAGTGGCAACACCGCACTGCCGTCAAAGTCCGCCTGTCTCGGAGGAAGTGGAAGAACTAGCTGTCGCTGGTAACTGGCATGTGTCTAGCCTGCTTTATGCATGAACGCTGCCGAGATGGACTTCTGGGGACGACATTCAGGCGATGGTGTTGATGGCAGCGTGCAGCGACCGGTGCGGTGTGTTGTGAGGATCACTGGTTTGCCGGGATTGGCTA
>Ga0209656_10000977_pt1 | contig 18444 bp, 20 predicted proteins | sample BogFormECP12_OM2_FD_188239 | JGI IMG/M metagenome (GOLD analysis project Ga0209656, IMG submission 188239) | Bog forest soil microbial communities from Calvert Island, British Columbia, Canada - ECP12_OM2 (SPAdes) (version 2) | ecosystem: Environmental > Aquatic > Freshwater > Wetlands > Bog ... | reverse complement strand
ATGAGCGGATGCCCGTAATAAGGCGTTGACGGCGGCACCGTCGAATAGCCCTCGAGCATCAGCCCGTTCAACAGCTCCTTCATATCCTCGCGGTTCAGTGCATAATTCGCCGCCTGGCGCACCCGCTTGTCGACAAACGGGCCTTTGACGAAATTGAGCTGATAGGTCCAGTTGTGGGGATAGATCTTGGTGACGATCTGCATGCCGGCGGATTTCAGCCGGTCGATGGCGTCCGGCGACGGCGCCTCGATCCAGTTCACCTGGCCGGAAAGCAAAGCCGCAGTGCGCGTCGAGGCCTCGGGCATCGGGACCAATACCAGCCGATCCTGCTTCGGCACACGCGCCTTGTCCCAATAATCGGCATTGGGCACGAATTCCATGCGCTGGTGCGGAACTGCCCGATCGTAAAGATAGGGGCCGGTGCCGGACGGGCGCAGGGCATATTCCGCCCAGTTGTAGTTCACCTCTTTGGCGCGGCACGGGCTGATCATCATCACATAGCTGATCTCATACGGGAACAGCGAATCCGGCACCTTGGTCTCGAACGCGACGGTATGGTCGTCGATCTTCTCCACGCCGGCAAAATTGCCGAGGTAAGAGCGCGCCTGAGCGAATTGCGACGGATCGAACTCCGGCGCCTTTTCATCAGTCGAGCGACTGAGGTTCCACACGACGTCATCGGCCTTGAACTCGCAGCCGTCGTGCCATTTGACCCCCTGCCGCAGCTTGAAGATCCAGCGCTTGGGATTTGCCTCGTCGACTTGCCATTCGGTGGCGAGCCCGGGCTTTATGTCCGCGACTTTGTCAGACTTCGACAAATCCCACAGCACCAGCGAGTCGTAGAGGTTGTAGCCGACGAACCGGTAACCCTCGAACCCCTGGTCCGGGTTGCCGGTGGTGATCGGCAGGTCGCCGGCGGTCATGCCGACGACCAATGTGCCGCCGGCCAGCGCGGCGGGCCCGGCGAGCGAAAGGCCCGCGCCGAGCGCGAGCATAAAGACCGAGCGGAACAGATCGGGTCTCGTCACCTTCACCCCCGACGCAATTTCTTTGCCGCTGAAGCGTCCGCGCCGTTCGCGGCGATGCGGCGCGCTGGGCCGGTGTCGAACGCGAGTTTAAGGCTCAACGGACACCGGCGTCAAATCTTGGAACCAGCTCTGCGCCTGCACAAAGCCCTGCACCTTCGGCGACAGGGCGCGCGGATTGAGGTCGTGCACGACAAAAATCATCACCGCCTCGCGGCCTTCGAATTCGTGCAGCCGGGTCAATAGGGTGAGCCGCTTCTCCTCGTCGAACTCGTTGAAGATCTCGCTGATCAATGCCTCGGATTCGGGGTTTTCATAATGCCCCCAATTGGAGCCGGCCGGCGCCCAATACGCCTTGCCGACCAGCTTGATGATCGCATTGACCGGGTCGAGCAGCCCGCGCGAAAAATTGAGCCCGTCATAGTTCGGGTTTTTGTCGACCCCGCTGCGGTAGACATCGAGCAACGTATTCCAGTCCATTGCCTGAAGGCTGACCTCGAAGCCGGCTTCCTCGAGCTGCGCTTTGACCAACTCGTTCATCGGCAGTGGCTGCATCTGGCCGGAGCCTGAGGTGGAGATGCCGAATGTGACTTTGCAGGGCAGGCAGCCGGCCTCTTTGAGCAAGGCCCGCGCTTTCGCCGGGTCGTAGTCGTAGTTCGGGGGGTGGCCGTAATATGGCAGGGTCGGCGGCACCACATCGTGCTCCGAGATCGCCGTGCCGCCGAGCATGTCCACGACGTCCTGCCGGTTGATCGCGTAATTGGCCGCCTGGCGCGCCCGCAAATCCTTGAACGGGCCGCGGGCGAAATTGAGCAGGTAGGGCCAGTCGTGCGGGTAGACGTTGGTAACGATGCGCATGCCCTCGGATCTTAATCGCGGAATCGCGTCGGGCGAGGGCGCTTCGATCCAATTCACTTGGCCCGACAGCAACGCCGCGGTGCGGGTCGATGCTTCCGGCATCGGGATCAGCACCAGCCGGTCCTGCTTGGGGATGCGCGCCTTGTCCCAATACTCCGTGTTGGGCACCATCTCCAGCCGCTGATGCGGCACCAAGCGATCGAATTTATAGGGGCCCGTGCCGGAGGGATGCAGCGCGTACTGCGTCCAGTCGTAATTGAGCTCCTTGGCCCGGCACTGGCTGACCATCATCACGTAGCTGAGACTGTACGGAAACAGCGACTCGACGAAATTGTTCTCGAACGCGACCGTGTAATCGTCGATCTTATTGACCGATTTGATATTGGTCAGCCAGGTTCGGCTGTAGGCAAATTGCTGCGCCAGGAAATAGGGCGCCTTCTGGTCCACGCGCCACTGGAAGTTCCACACCACGTCGTCGGCTTTGAAATCGCAGCCGTCATGCCATTTGACGCCGTGACGGAGGTGTAGGATCCAGCGCTTGTGGTCATTGGGGTCGATCTCGTAGGAGGTGGCGAGGCCCAGCTTTATTTCCGAGGGCTTGTCGGCTTTAGACAGATCCCACAGCAGCAGCGCGTCATAAAGGTTGTAACCGACAAACCGGTACCCCTCGAAACCCTGGTCGAGATTACCGGTCGTCACTGGAATGTCGCCGGCGGTCATGCCGACAATCAGAGTACCGCCGGCCCAGGCGAAAGACGCTGTGACCAGGGCCGAACCGACAGCGATCGCGCTCAGCGAGCGCGTAACAAAGCGAATGAGCGGCCGTTCGGCCGGCTGCTCGCGACGCGGAGCCATCATTTTCCATCCGCAGCGGGTTCCAGGTGCCTCACGCGGACGGAGCAGCAAGCGACGTGCCAAGATGCGGCTCAGTACCTTCGACCCGGGACCGTCAGTCGCGCGGGATCAGGGACCGCTCGATGCTCACTTGCTCAGTATTTGAGCAGGGATTGCAAGCTCGACGCCGCCGGGCGCGAGCTTTCCCTCTTCGCCTCCGCGAGCACGAGGAGCGGAAAGGGAAAAGGACGCGGCTGTTATTCGGCCAGGGCGGCCATCTCGCCGGTGACCACCCGGCGCGGGATGTGCAGCCAGAACAGCGAGATCACGGCGGAGACCAGCGCGCACAGGGCCAGAGCATAGAGCCCGCCGGCGAAGCTGCCGGTCAGATTCTTGGCCCAGCCGACGAGTGTCGGGCCGAAGAACCCGCCGAGATTGCCGAGCGAGTTGATCCACGCAATGCCGGCGGCGGCGGCGCCCCCGGTCAGGAACATAGTCGGCATCGACCAGAACGGGCCCTTGGTGCCGTAGAACCCGATCGCCGCGATCGTGATGCCGATCATCGCCCACCATGTCCCGATCGTAAGCCCGGCGATGACCAGCCCGACTGTCGAGATGACGCACGTTGTGAACAGGCTCCATCGCCGGTCGCCGATGCGGTCCGATAGCCAGCCGCAGAACACCATGCTGATCGCGCCGAAGATATAGGGGATCATCGTGATCCAGCCGACCTGCATGTTGCTGACACCGAGCTCCTTGATGATCTGCGGCAGGAACAGCAGCATGCCGAGGCTGGCGGTGACGATGCCGATATAGTTGAGCGACAGCATGATCACCTTCGGGTCATAGAACGCGCGCAACACTCCGGCTCCATGATGAGCCTCGATTTGCCGGCGCTCGTGCGACATCCTGCCGGTCAGCCATTCTCTCTCGTCGCGATTGAGCCAGTGCGCCTCGCTTGGCCGGTCGGTCAGGTAAAAGAACACGGCGATTCCGATCAGCACGGTCGGGATCGCCTCGAGGATGTACATGACCTGCCAACCCCTTAGGCCCCACAGACCGTCGAGCCCCAATAGCGCGGTCGACACCGGCGCGCCGCTCGCCACCGCGATCGGCAGGGCCAAGGTAAAGCCGGAGTTGATCCGGGCGCGATGCTGGTCAGGGAACCAATAGGTGAAATACAGCACAAAGCCGGGGAACAAGCCTGCTTCGGCAACGCCGAGCAGGAAGCGTATCGCCATGAAGCTGTATGGTCCGGTCGCGAGAGCCGTGGCGCCCGATACGATCCCCCAGCTGATCATGATCCGCGCGATCCAGATGCGTGCGCCGACCTTTTCGAGGATGATGTTGCTCGGCACCTCGAACAGGACGTAGCCCCAGAAAAACGCGCCGGCGGCCATGCCGTACCACGCCGCGTCGAGGCCGAGGTCCTTGTTCATCGTCAGCGAGGCGAAGCCGACGTTGATGCGGTCGAGATAGCAAAAGAAATAGGTCAGGACCGCGAAGGGCAGGATACGCAGATAGACTTTGCGCATCGTTGCCTGTTCGAGTGTTCTAATCATATCCTCCACCAAACGATCTTGGTAGTTGCAATGGCTCTATGAGAGCGTAGCGCGGAGTAAGCCTAAATCGCCGGGCAATCGCAACGGCCGGGTTCGCCCGGAGCCGCTATTTCGTTGCATGGCTGATCGGCGCAGGAGAGACTTACCGGCTGAGGCGTTTTGATGGAGACGCTTTCTCGCAACAAGGAGCCGCGAAATGGCAGTCGTTCCCGACAACTACCTCGACCTTCTGCAACAGAAGAAAGCTTTTGCCAATTTGGCCACGGTCATGGCCGACGGATCGCCGCAGGTGACCCCGGTGTGGTTCGACTACACCGACGGCGCGATCCGCGTGAACACCGCCAAGGGCCGGGTCAAATCCCGAACATTGCGGCCGGGGGCCTCCGTAGCGCTCGCGATCATGGATCCCGACAATGCCTACCGCTACATCCAGATACGCGGCCGAGTGAGGCGCGCCGTGGAGCAAGGGGCGGACGCGCATATCGACTCCCTGGCGAAAAAATACCTCGGCAAAGATACCTACCCTTTCCGGCAGCCCGGCGACATGCGGGTCATGTACGAAATCGAGCCGACTGCCGCGTCGGGAATGGGGTGACCGCATAGCAGGCCGGAGCGGCAGCCGCGCGGCTTGCCAATTCCGGTGATTGCGGCATCTTCTTCGCGCGCCTCTCCCTCGTGGCGAGGCTGATCGGATAACGAACGAAGGAGAGGAACGCGATGAACTGGACGGATAGGCGGCGCCGTTTTCGGGCCATCCTCAAAGGGGATCGCTGCTACCACCCCGCCTCGGTGTTCGACCCGTTGTCGGCGCGGATCGCCCAGGATCTGGGCTTCGAGGTCGGCATGTTCGCGGGCTCCACCGCTTCGCTTACGGTGCTCGGCGCACCCGACCTGATCCTGATCACCCTGAGCGAATTCGCCGAGCAGGCATACCGCATCAACCGCGCCTTCGACCTGCCGCTGCTGGTCGATGCCGACCACGGCTACGGCAATGCGCTCAATGTCATGCGCACGGTCCAGGAACTGGAGACCGCGGGGGTGTCGGCGTTGACCATCGAGGACACCGTGCTGCCGCGGCCCTACGGGCCCGGCGGCCGTGGGTTGACCTCGATCGAGGAAGGCGTCGGCAGAATGAAAGCGGCGCTCGCGGCGCGGCAGGATCCCGATCTGGTCATTGTCGGGCGAACCGTCGCGATGGGGTCGACCAGCACCGAAGACGCGCTCGCCCGCGCCAAGGCCTACGCCGCGGCCGGCGTCGACGCGTTTTTCTTTGTCGGCATCAAGGACCGCGCGCAGCTCGACGCCGCCGCGGCCGCGATCGACATCCCGACCATCATCGGCGGCGGAGCGCCCGAGCTATCTGATCTCGACTATCTCGCCAGCAGGCGGGTGCGAGTCGCATTGCAAGGTCATCAGCCGATCATGGCGGCCGCGCAGGCGGTTCACGACACGCTGAAAGCGCTGCGCGACGGTGTACAGCCCAAGGATCTGAAAGGCGTGCCGTCTCCCGATTTCATGGCGAAAGCGACCCGGGACGCCAATTACAAGGGTTGGACGAAGGAATTTCTCGGCGGCTGAAAGTCTGGCGTGTCGCCGTGCCTCCCCCCTCCCGAGAAAATGACCGCACCCTCGCCCATCAAGCCCTGCGGGCTTGGTCCCCGCGAGCGCAGCGAGGCGGGTGAGGGGCTGGCCGCTGTGCCCAAAGCTGCTCCGCGCGTGGTGCGCTGGTTGTCCCTCCGCCGGCCGGCGGCGAGGGTCGAGGTTAGGGGGCCATCTGCGCCCGCCTAAAACTGGAAGAGGCTCATGAGGTCACCGATTGCCGGCCGATTGGCTGGGACATAAGGATCGGCGGCATTCGGGATCGGGTTGGGGAGCCGGTCGCGGCTTCCCGCCGACAAGGATGCCAGCCGCCAATTCACCTCGATGAATTTCAGGATCGAAACATGGTCGGTGTAGGTGTGGTCGACCATGCCTTTTCGGGCGAAGGGAGAAACGGCGATCAGCGGAATGCGGGTCCCGTCGCCAAAGGCATCGAGGATCTGGATGTAGCCGCTATCCCAATAGCCGCCGCCCTCGTCGACGGTCACCAGGATCGCGGTCTTCTCCCACAGCGCCGGATTCGACTGGACCGCGTCGATCAACTTGCGGAGGAACGCCTCGTAGCGCGATACGGTCGAGGATGCCGGATGGCCGGACTGCGTATTTGGCGGGATGACAAAGGCGACGGCGGGCATCGCATAGATATCGTCGATGTCCCGGAACAGCGCGGCGTGGTCCTGAAGATTGGCCCTGAGCGGGCCCGCCATGATCGCGCTCGAATAAGTCAGCGGATCGCAAACGCCGCAATATTCTCGTGTGACGCCGCCGGCGTTGCGTCCCCCTGAATACCATTTCCAGCTTATTCCGTTGGCCGAAAGTGCCTCGGCGATCGTCGGTCGCGACTGCGGCGGCACGCGAAAAATGTCGGGTCCCAGCGGCGCCCGCTCGCCGTTGGCGAAGAAGCCGGCACTGTAGTTGTTCACCAGATAATAGGCCTCTGGTTCGCAATTCCCGTCATTGAAGGCGCGGTACGGCAGTGTCGCGAGATATGCTTGGATTGCTGCAGCTCCAGGCGCGTTCCCGTCCGAGCAGTTGGCGTAGGAGCCGCTCGAATAACCCGATTGCGTGTACCAATTGTTCGTTCCGGGCCGCGGGTTCGGATTTTCGATCTGGTTAGGCGGCGGCTCCACCAGCGCACCGCCCCTCCAATATCCGATCGCGTGCCCGGTCGCCAGCGTCTGAAAATTTGCGCCGGTGCCGCCCATTACCGGCTGGTGGTGATTGTCGCTGAGCGCATAAGCGTCGGCGAGCTGACGGAAATAGGGCGCGTCACCTGCGGCCATGCTGTAGAAGCCCATCGCGACGGCGCCCTGGTTGGTGCTGGAGTTCGGATCGGCGCGGTTCTGCGAGCCTTCGCCCGAGGTCTCGTCCACCCAGACGGAGAGATCGCGCCTGCCGCCGTCGACCTGCTGCCACATCTGGAAGAAACGGTGCACGGGATCGCCGACCGCTGCCGTGTAGTCGACATATTTCGTGATCTGGAACGGCCCGTTCGGCAACAACGCAGGAAATCGCGCGTCCGGCGCATAGCGTGGCAGCCCAGCAGCATAGGTCGTCCCGGGCCGCGGCAGCTCGCCATAGGTCCCAACGATGCGCGGCGTCACCTGGTAAGTGTCGTGGACCTCGGCGCGGCGCTGAGCAGCCTCTGTGAATTCCGGCCCCGGGTCGCCATTCCGGTCGACGATACCTTGCGACAGTAGATTGCGAATTTTGGCATTCGATCGCGGCCGATAGGTGCCAAAGAGATTGTCAAAGCTGAGATTCTCTCCGACGACCACAATCAGATGCTCGATCGGTGTTGCCGTTTGCGCTCGCACCGGAACCGCTAGCGCCAGAAGCGCCAGTAACGCGAGGGCCGAACCCCGCACTGGAACGGCCATTCAGGCGTCGAGCCGCTGCAGGTATTGCGCGACAAAATCGCAACCGACCAGCTCTTTATAGGCGTCGGTCAGCCGCTGGGTGACCGGCCCCGGGACCTTCCCGGCGGCAAAAATGCGGCCGTTGAGGCTCCGCACGCCGCAAATACACAGGCTGGTCGAGGTCAGGAAGCACTCATCGGCGGTGTAGGCGTCGTAAAGGTCGATGTCCTGCTCTTCAAACGGGATCTCGAGCTGGCGGGCGAGGTCGATTGTCGCCTGACGGCTCACACCGGGCAGGACATAGCGCTCCCTCGGCGTAGACAGCCGGCCGTCGCGCACCAGGAAAATGTTGCTCCCCTGACCCTCCGAGAGATTGCCGTTGACGTCGAGCAACACCGCCCAAGCCTCGGGCTGTTGCGCCTTCACCTCGCGGTCGGCGAGCACCAGGTTCAGATACTGGTGCATCTTGGCGCGTGGCGACAGCGAGTCGGGGGGTGTGCGCCGCAGCGAGGGGGTGACCACAGCGATGCCGTCGCGAAAATGCTTGGCGCGCTCGCGCAAGGGCAGCGGTACGCATTCGACGATCACGTTCGGCCCATAGTGGTCCCAGTTGTCGCCCGGCACGCGATTGATGCCCCGGCTGATGCGCTGGGCGAGCCAATAATCCTCCCCCGGTCCGAGCAGATGGCGATTGCGCGCCAGGACATGCTCGCTGACAGCGGCCATCTCGGCGGGCGGCATACCCGGATCGATGTCGAGGTATCTGAGCGACCGGTAGAGTCTCGCGATGTGCTCTGCGAGCCGGAACGCCTTGCCGTTGAAGCTGCGAGTCATGTCGAAAACCGCATCGCCACGCAGAAAGCCCTGATCGCGGAACGGGATCAGGACTTCGCTCTCGCGGACGATCTTGCCGTTGAACCATGCGACGCGCTCGTTTGCGAGAGCCATCGGCGAACCCTCCTGTGCAGTGGGCGACTTGGTTACATCAAGCACTATAATAACGGCTCGTCGGCCGAAAGGAGCGGAATGTGGATCTCGATCTCAAGGGCAAGAACGCGATCGTCACCGGCGGCACGCGCGGGATCGGCCGCGCCATCGCCGAGCTGTTGGCGGACGAAGGATGCAAGGTGGCGCTCTGCGCGCGCAACAAATCGGCAGTGGACGAAACGGTGGCGGCGCTGGCCGGCAAAGGGGTGGCGAGCTGGGGCGGTGTCGCCGATGTGGCCGACATCAAGGCACTCCGCGCCTGGGTGGCCGAGGCCGCGGCGGCGCTCGGCGGCCTCGACATCTTTGTCGCCAATGTCAGCGCGCTGGCGCAGAGCATGGACGACGATTCGTGGCGCCGCAGCCTGGAGATCGACATCATGGGGACTGTCGCCGGCGTCGAGGCGGCGATCCCGTTCCTCGACCAATCGAAGGCCGGCGCGATCGTCGTCGTCGGCACGACCGGCGCGGTCGAAATCGCCGGGCCGCCCCGCCCCTATGCTTCGGCGAAGGCGGCGCTGGTGCCCTATGTCAAAGCACTCGCGCGCAATCTCGCCGCAAAGAACATCCGTGCCAACATGGTCTCGCCGGGCAACGTCTACTTCAAGGGCGGCGTTTGGAACGTCCTCGAGGAGAACAACCCGAGGCTGTTTCAGACGATGGTCGGACGCAACCCGATGGGCCGCATGGGCACGCCCGCCGAGGTCGCGAACGCCGTGGTGTTCCTGGCGAGCCCGCGCGCCAGCTTCATCACCGGCACCAACCTTATCGTCGACGGCGCGCTGACCCAGCGAGTGCAGTTCTGACCGCCGGCTTACCCGATCAGTTTCTTCAGCCGTTCGGAAATTTGCTCGGGGGTGCTTTCGTGGGTGAAGCTGGCGGTGAACCGCCCCTCCGGGTCCATCACGTAGATGACCGAGCTGTGGTCCATCGAATAGTCGCCGCCCGCCTCTGGGTGCTTCGCGTAATAGACCCGATAGCCCTTTGCTGCCTTGGCGACCTGCTCGGCGGTCCCGGTCAGCGCCAGGATCGGCGCATCGAAGCTTGTGACATAGGCTTTGAGCGATTCGGGAGTATCCCGCTCGGGATCGACCGTGATGAAGACCGGCCGAACCGTGTCACGCTTCGGTCCTAGCTCGGCGAGTGCGATCGAGATGTCGTTGAGCGCGGTCGGGCAGGCATCAGGGCAATGGGTGTAGCCGAAATAAATGAGCGCCCACCTTCCCTTCAGGTCGGAGTCGGTCACGGTCTTGCCGTTCTGGTCGACCAGCTGGAACGGCCCGCCAATCGCGCTGGCGAGCACCGTTCCGGCCGCGCCCCGCGGAGTATCCCGCAAGGACAAGGCGAGGAAGGCGCCGGTCCCGAGAATGACGAGCCCGGCGAGAATGGCGGCAATCAGCAGAAAACGGGGAGAGCCTTTCGGCGACGGGTTTGGGGGCTGAGCGGTCGAGGGAGTGCGGGCCATGATGCGCTCCTCCTAATCTCAGTGGTGCGCCGCCGCGGAATCGGGACCCTTCGCACCCGCTTTCTCTACGGTCACCGTCACCGTGCGCGGACCGGCCTTCTCAAAGTCGAGGGTCAGCGGGAAGGATTGGCCTTCGTGCAGTGGTTCATTGAGGCCCATCAGCATGATGTGCTCGCCGCCGGGCTTCAAGGCGACAGGCTGACCGGCTGGGATATCGAGCCCGTCAATCGGGCGCATTTTCATGACCATGCCCTGCATCGACATTGTGTGCAGCTCGGCTTTCTTCGCGACCGGAGAAGAGGCCGAGACCAGCCGGTCGGCGGTGGGCGACTGAATTGTAGCGTAGGCGGCGCCATTTTCAGCCTTGCCTGGAGTCGCTCGTGCCCAAGGGTTGTTGACTTCGAGCTGGGCCGGCTGCGCCAGCGCTGAGTTCGCAATGACGAGACCCACCGCGAATGCGATAAGCTTGATCGACATCGGAATTCCTTTCGAGATCAGCGGAGGCCCCGAGAGGCAGCCGCGGGGATCGCTTCGATTATGATTGGGGAGGGGGTTCAGACCACCGACGGCGGAGCGCGCGCTTGCATCCCACCATGGCGGATCGAAGCGACCGCTACAGTCGTCCGAAGCTGCAGCTGGCCGTTGTCGGCAACCTCGCCAGGGACTGCGAAGCTCGGCGGTCGGGGCAGCGGGGCAACCGGCACCGTGCACAGGGGGCAATGCTGCACCAGCAGCCCGGGCTTGGTGTTGCCAGGCGGATCGCCCCGCCATCCGCTGCAAAGACCCACACTGAGGGTGTCGCGATCCGGCTCGATAAGCGGGACAACAATCGAGAGCGCCAACGGCGACACGAGGTTGCTCAGCAATGCGACGAAAGCGAGCCACGTCGCGGTCGCCCGCCAACGTCGGCGACGTGACGCAGTGCGGTCCCAATTGTCGAGTGGCAGATCTCTCATCCGATCATCCAACCGCGTCATTCTGCCCTGTCATTTTTACCGCGCCTGGGGCGCGACGCGCAGGGCCTGACCACTTGGGGCTGCGACAAACGCGGCACAAGCCCGCGGCAGATCCGCGAGCCGGAGGGGTTTGCGAGGTGGTGACGGTGCCGGGTGAAGCGCCTCGTCGGTAAACCACCATTGGAGTTCTTTGCCGCATCCATCTCCCGGCGGCGGCGGTGCCTGATTATGGCATTCCGGGTCGCCGCCCGGGCAGGAAAGGCGAATATGGAAATGGTAATTGTGGCCCCACCACGGCCGAATTTTCGCCAGCCAAGCCCGGTCCGAGCCTGCCTCACGGCACAGTGCCTGTTTGATCGCCGCATTGACAAAAATCCGCGCCACCGCCGGCTCACGCGCGACGGTCTCGAGCAGGCGGCGATGCTGCGGCGTCCAGGCGGCATTGACCTCCATCCCGTCCGGGGTAACGACGTCGGTGGCGGACATCTCGTCGCGCTCGGTCGGGCTGAGCCGCTGGTCCGGCATCCGGGTCAGCCAGAGATCGGCATCGAGGCCCACCTGGTGCGATCCATGCCCGGTCAGCATCGGTCCGCCTCGCGGCTGCGCGATGTCGCCGACGAGAAGCCCGGGCCAGCCTGCCTCGGCAGGTAGTTTCTGCGCGAGGTGCTCGAGAAGCGCGATCAGGACCGGGTGCCCCCAGGCGCGGTTGCGCGACGGGCGCATGACCTGCCAATTTGGTCCGTCGGCGGGTAAGGCCACCGCGCCGCTCAGACATCCCCGCTCGTAGGCGCCAATCGCCTGCGCCGGCCCGGCCGTCGGCGCGACCTCGCGCCCGAACAAGACCTTTGCCGCGTCCGGCGGCGACTGCGCGAGCACCATTGCGCGGCGCGCTGCCTCCTGCGCTGCGGTGTCCTGCGCCGAGGCGCTGCAGCAGCCGACCCAGGCGGCGAGAACGAAAGCCCAGACGCCCGCGCAGCGCATTTTATTCCGCCTGCCTCTCATAAATCATGCAGCCGTCCTTGCAGTACTTTGCCCCTCGCCCTAACCCTCTCCCCGCAAGCGGGGCGAGGGGCAGTACTTTGCCCCTCGCCCCGCTTGCGGGGAGAGGGTCGGGGTGAGGGGGCAACCTTAATCACAACCACCCCGTCAAAAATCGAGATCGGCGTAGTGTTTGGGCGGAGGTACCCCCGCAATGTGATCGGCCAAGATCGGGCGAAAGCTCGGACGCGACTTGATCCGCGCGTACCATTCCTTGGCCGGTTCGTGTGCATCCCACGGAACGTCGCCGAGATAATCGAGGCTCGACAACTGGGCGGCGGCGGTGATGTCGGCGATCGAGAAATGATCGCCGGCAAGCCAACGCCGGCGCTCGACGAGGTACCCGAGATAATCGAGATGGTAAGGCAGGTTTGCATGCCCGGCGCGAATCGCCAGAGAGTTCGGCTGACCGTGCCCGGTCAGACGCTTCATCATCTTTTCGCCGAGCAGGTTCTCGGTCACCTCGAGGTTCATCTTGACGTCGAACCAGGCGGTGAGGCGCCGCACCTCGGCGCGGTCGACCGGGTTGATGCCGATCAGGATCTTTTCGCGATAAACCTCGTCCAGATATTCGACGATCGCGGTGGTATCGGCGAGGACGGTCCCGTCCGGCTCGATCAACACCGGCACCTCGCCGGCCGGGCTCAGGGCGAGGAATTCCGGCCGCCTCTCCCACACCTTCTCGGTCTTCAGCGTGAAATCGAGGTTTTTCTCCCGGAGCACGACGCGCACTTTGCGCGAGAAGGGAGAAAGCCATAGGTGATAGAGAACGCGCATGCGCCGGATTGTAACCGCGACGACGGCAACTGGACACGTATCAATTGGACACGCATCAGTTGGCGCCGGTCAGGCCTCCACTTTTAGCTCGGGGCTCGCGACTTGCCTCTGCGCGTCGACCCTCTCGGTGATCTCGAAACGCCAACGGCGCGGCATCAGCGCCGCGGGGGCGTCCCACGCCATCGCTAACCCTCTACAGCCCTGTCGTGCTACCGTCGAGAACCTGGATCGACCAGCAGAGGCCACCATCATGGATCTGAAGGCGGTGAGAGAAGAAGCGATCGAGGCGACCACCCGAGCCTTTTGGGACAGAGAGGGTTTTGTACCCGACGAGGACAGCGATGAGTGGGAAGAGGAGTACCGCCGTCAGTTCGCGCAAGCGAAAAGGCGGCATGCGACAGGGCGCCCAGCCGAAGTCAAACCCGCTATTGCCGCCGCTCCCGCCGCTCTGCCGCCGGAGGAAGCCGGGTGGGCGGAACTGACCGGCGCGCCGACACAGATCCGCTGGGCCGCAGCGGTGCGCGCGGACCGCCTGGGAGACATCAAGGATCCGGGGATTCGCCAGTGGCTTGCCACGACTTGGACCAAGGCGAAGAGCTGGATCGACACACGCGAGATGCCCACGCCGACCTTCCTGCAAAGGATCCAGCCGCATTACGCCGAATATCGCCGGCAGGCCGACGAGCGGGCGCGAGCGCTGGAGGCGGAACGGCAGGCGAAAACCGCCGCTGCCGAGGCGCTGCGGCGCGAGATCGAGGCCGCCGGAATTACGGTCGAGGGCTTGATCGAGCTGATCGATATTGCCGACCGGCTGCCGCCGGTGCCCATCAAAGCAAGCTGGCAGAGCTGGAGTTCGATGGTCGCAATCTGCGTGTCTTCGAAACCGGCGATCCGGCGGTTCTGATGGTGCTGGAAAAGGCGGAGGCCGAGCGCGGCGAGTATGGCATCGAGCGCGATGAGGGGCTCGTCGCCGATCTGAAGCTGTTCGCCCGAGCGAGGGAGCTGCTATGACGAACACGGCGCCATCCGTCGGTGCGCGGCAGGCGATGGAGCAGCTGAATGCCGAGGCGGGCGAGCTCCACATCTGGCTGCGAACTCAGGCGAACGCCCCGGCGCAACGCCCGTGGTTTCGCGAAACCGGGGTGGACGCGAGCGGGCAGATCGCCGGCGGCCGGGTCGGTGCCGCCCAGCTCAAGCCGGTTGCGCATCACTGGCGGTGGAGCGAGATCTCGCCCTATCTCGATCGGATTGCCGAGATCGCGCGCGGTGCCGACGTCTCGCCGATCGAGTTCGCCGAACGTCAGCAGTTCCTGCTGACCAATCCGGGGCTCGGCGGGCGACTGCAGGTCACCAGCACGATGCGCTGCGCCGTATCGATCTACAATCCGGGCGATGTCGCACCGGTCCACATTCACACCCCGAACGCCAGCCGCACCATTCTATCGGACAGAGGCGGCTATACGACGATCGACGGGGAACGGTGCGAGGCGGCGCGCGGCGACCTGATCCTGACGCCGAACGGCACCTGGCATGATCACGGCAATGACGGCGACGAGCCGGTTGTCTGGATCGATGTATTGGACTTCCCACTGATGGAATTTCTCGATTGCGTCTGGCTCGACGAGGCTTATCCGGGGAAAACCGACGGCAACGCCCGGGCGCAGCGGGTGGTCCGGGAGCCCTCGTATTCGCATAAGCTCTACGGCCGAGGCGGTCTGGTGCCGCGCTTTGCGCCGCACCGACGCGGTTTCGGACGGGATACGACGCCGATGTTCCACTACCGCGGCGGCGACATCCGGGAAGCACTCGACGGACTGCGTCGGGAAGAGGGAGACCCGTACGACGCCGTTGCCTTGCGGTTCGTCAACCCGGCGACCGGAGCATCGCTGTTTCCGACTTTGGATTACGGAGCGCAGTTGCTGCGCCCAGGCGAGGCGACCCGGTTGAAACGAGAGACCGCGAGCACGCTCTACATCGCAATCAAAGGCGAGGGGGTCACCGAGACGGCCGGGCATCGCTTCGAGTGGCGGGTCAACGACATCTTTGTCGTGCCGGGTTTTGCCTGGCGCCGCCACATCAATGCCGGTAACATGGATGCGATCCTTTACACCGTGTCCGATGCGCCGTTGCTCGATAAGATCGGGCAGTATCGGGCGCAGGGCCGGTTGCCTGACGACACGGTGGCCGAGCTCGTGTCTTAAGCGTGAAGGGCGGGGTCACGACATGAGCATTGTCCGCGAGCTTTTCGATGACGCCATAGCGCTGCAAAAAGACGGGCTGAGCCCGAGCCGGATCGGGCTTGCCCTTACCGACCGCTGGGAGGCCGAGGCGTTGGGCGCTGCCGGAAAGGTCAAGCGAATCCGCTCGCCGTCGGGCGCGATCGAGCTGCTGTTTCCCGGCGGCGAGAAGATCATCTGGAACGGAGCAAGCTGGAAGTACATTCCGGTCTGAGAGGTGCGGCGCTGCCGCCGGCGGTCCCGGGCTCGGCACGGCTGCGCCATCGGTGTCATGCTGCTGGCGGTAACGGCTGGCCCGGCAGCCGCCGAAGATCTCGTCGCGATCTATAGCGCTTATTGGGGAGGACTGCCCGCAGCGAATATCCGCCTGACATTGCGCGATGGCGGTGCCGGATATCGCGACGAGATCGAAATCGCAACCCAGGGTCTTCCGCGCCTGTTCACACGATTTCGCGCGACCGCGTCAGCCGAGGGGCGCCTCGCCGCGGATCGGACGGCAGAGCCGTCGCGTTATTTGGCGGCCTACGATTTACGCAAGCGGCACGACAGCCGGGTCAGCATGCACTTCGTTCGCCGCCCCGGTGGGACGGTCCCCGAACGGGGGCCCGATGACACGAGCCGGAAGCCCCCGCTGGCCGAGGCATTTCGCAAAAATTCGGTCGATCCGCTGTCAGCCCTCGAACGCATCCGCGAGGCGCTGCGCACGACGGGGCGCGGCCGCCGGTTCACGATCCCGGTCTATGACGGGGCGCGGCGCTTCGACGTCGTCGGGGAGATCCTGCCGAGGAACAACCCGACCGATGGCACCCTCCGAGCCCGATTGAGCCTACGTCCGATCGCCGGCTTCAGAGGTGAAACCAGCGAGGACGGCGACCCCGACGACGCGCCGCGCAAGGTTGAGCTGACGGTGACCGACGACGCGAGAATGCTGCCCCTGTCGATCGCGGTTCCGGTGTTCTTTATGCCGCTGGTGATCCGGCTCGAGACGCTCTGCGCTTCGGATCAGTCTTGCCCGAAATAGGAGGGCCGGCCATTCTGCGACTTCGTCACGAAGTCGCGAGAGATACTGAAATGGCCCTTTCCTTGATCGACGAGACCGAGGGTGCGGTACCGATCACCGCGCTGACCAAGAAAGAGCTTGCCGCCTGGCTCGACAAGACGCCGGAGCGCGAGCGCAATTGGCTGACGTCGATCGGCTTTTCCGCCGAAGCGGGAAAGCACGCGCTGGTTCCCGCGGAGACCGGCAAGCTCGCCCGGGTGCTGATCGGGCTCGGCGACGGATCCGATGCCGAGGGACGGATGTGGGCGCTCGCCGGGCTGCCGGGGGCGCTGCCGGAAGCGAGCTACCGCCTCGACGCTGTTCCAGCCGGCGCCAATCCGACAAACCTCGCGCTGGGTTGGGCGCTTGCCACCTATGCCTTCACGCGCTACAGCGAAAAACCGCGACCCGCCGCCAAGCTGACGTGGCCGGAGTGTGCCGATCGCGGCCGCGTCGAGCGGCTCACCTCGGCGGTGTTTCTCGCTCGCGATCTCGCCAACACACCGGCCGGGGACCTCGGCCCCGAGGAGCTCGCCGGCGAGGCGGCGCGCGTCGCCACGGCAGCCGGCGCTCGGCACCGTGTCATCGTCGGCGATGACCTGCTCGCCGAGAATTACCCGACCATCCACGCCGTCGGCCGCGCCAGCGCGCGCGCCCCGCGCCTTGTCGATATCGTGTGGGGCGATCCGGCGGCGCCGAAGGTGACACTGGTCGGCAAGGGGGTGTGCTTCGACAGCGGCGGGCTCGATCTGAAGACCCCCTCCGGCATGCGGCTGATGAAGAAGGACATGGCGGGTGCGGCGATCGTGCTAGGGCTCGCCCAAGCGATCATGGATGCGGGGCTGCCGGTGCGCCTGCGGGTGCTGCTGCCCTGCGTCGAGAATGCGGTCTCGGGCAATGCGATGCGCCCGCTCGACATCGTGCGCACCCGCAAGGGCCTGACCGTCGAGATCGGCAACACCGATGCCGAGGGCCGGCTGATCCTGTGCGACGCTCTGGCCGAGGCCTCGACCGAAAAGCCCGAATTGCTGGTCGACATGGCGACCTTGACCGGGGCGGCGCGCGTCGCGCTCGGCCCTGAATTGGCCGCCCTCTTCTGCAATGACGAGGCGCTCGCCCACGGCCTGCTCGACACTGCCGCGGCCGAGGAAGACCCGATGTGGCGGATGCCATTGTGGCGGCCGTATCGCAAGATGATCGACAGCAAAATCGCCGACATCAACAACGTCTCGGAATCGCCGCGTGCCGGGGCGATCACCGCGGCGCTCTACCTGCAGGAATTCGTCGAGCCCCAAATCCCCTGGGCGCATCTCGACGTCATGGCGTGGAACCCGCAGACCCGCCCCGGCCGCCCCGAAGGCGCCGAAGCCACCGCCCTGCGCGCTCTCTACGCGCACATCGCCGGGCATTTCGGTTAGGAGCATTTTCTCTGCCACACGGGGGAAGCAAAGGGAAAAAATCGAGTCCGAACCGTAAATCGCCGCGGCAGAACGCCAAAATACATTATAGATCAGGCACCCAGGATGCCACACCGACTTGGCATGTCAGAAAAAATTTACGCCCGCCAGCACTTGTCGATCAGCGGATAATTATCGTGAGCATAGACAACTGAATACCCAGCCAGAAGAAGAACGCCAGAACGATCGAGGCAAGCAGCGCGCCGAGCAGGCCGCATTCCAGTTTCGTCGGTTCGCGCTTCTCCTGCCAGGCGGAAACCCCATCTTCGAGAGCCGCGGGATGCTCAACCATGACACTTTCCTTTCGGGTGGTCTGCGGAGGTACCGCTCTAATATCCAATTATGTAGTTTTGGTTAGTGTCGTGCGCCGATCGGATCATTGATTTGGAACAACCCGTGCAGCGCGGAGTTTCCAGCGCGCCGCCGAGGAGGGTCGATCAACAGGAGCGTTGCACGGAGCAGCGCGCTGAGCCCCGGATGCCACGGTCAGATTTCCGCAATTGCCATGCCGTGGAGCCGATTGCCAAACAGATTACTGGCATCCCGAAGATCATGGGCACGGGATCGTTAAGATATTAACCAAAACGTTAAAGTTATCCGTGGGGTATTGATGATTAATGAGGGCGGGCAGGCAGAGCTGGTGCCGTCCGGGGTGTGGTTGGAATTGAAGGTGGCGTAGTCTCCGGGTGCTGAAACCCAAGCAATCCCGGCGTTTGACCGCCGGTGGAGACCACGCTATGACCAGCAATAGCAC
>Ga0209656_10000976_pt1 | contig 18447 bp, 14 predicted proteins | sample BogFormECP12_OM2_FD_188239 | JGI IMG/M metagenome (GOLD analysis project Ga0209656, IMG submission 188239) | Bog forest soil microbial communities from Calvert Island, British Columbia, Canada - ECP12_OM2 (SPAdes) (version 2) | ecosystem: Environmental > Aquatic > Freshwater > Wetlands > Bog ... | reverse complement strand
CCTCGAAGATCGTTCCTGCTTGCGCTGCGATTAGTGATAAGACCGAAACAATCGAGATCGATATGGATTACCAGGATGGCACCGGCGGGGCCGCGATCGATATTGTGAACGCCGATCACCAGAAGGCTATCGAGCGGGCTGATTACATTTTAAAGGCGGGCGCCCCAAAAAGGAAACAAGAGATACGAGTGGAAAACGCTTCGGATGTCGTAAGGGGAATTCTTAAGGATCATTCCGCCGAGGCACTGGTTGTCAAATGCGACGCCGAGGGAGCGGAGTGGAAGATCATCCCTACCCTGGACGAGGACGGCCTGCTGCAGGAGATTGCCATCTTAATGCTCGAGTATCACTACAAAGCGCCGACCGACCTGTTGGAAATGCTGACAAACGCAGGCTTTGTCTGCTTTTTGCGCGACCTGAAACACATCAAACACTCGGAGATCGGAAACATTTATGCCGTCAACTCCCGGAGCGTATGAGTGTCGCGCGCTGAGTCTTTCTTGTCCATGCGAATAGCCTACATCAGTTACGAGTATCCACCGGATTCCAGCAATGGCGGCATAGCGACCTATGCCGCGCAGGCCGCGCGGATGATGGCTCGACGGGGACATGAGGTGGAGGTTTTTGCTTCCAGTCCACGCCGATTTGGTCGCTTTGAGTCAAATGGGATTGTTGAGCATTGGATTCAGGAGACCAACCGGCAACTATTTGGAATCGTCGCGGGACATGTTTTTGCAGCCCGCCACGCCGAGAAGCCTTTCGATGTTTTGGAGGGGCCGGAGTATAACGCAGAAGCGCGCAAGGCGGTGGAATTGAAGCCCACCGTTCCGCTTGTCGTCAAGATGCACACCCCGTCGTTAATGCTTGAGACGCTGAACGCGCCGGCAGGGGCCAGGAAGTATTTCGACAATATCTACCGAAATTTTCGGGGACTTGCAGCATCCCTGATCAAACGGAAACCCATCCAGCCATTTTACTTCATCCCGCCCAGCCTCCGCGAAGCAAAGAACTGGGACCGGGTGGAAGCTACGCATGCCAGGGTAGCTGACATTGTGGCCCCTCCATGCCAAGATCTTTGTGACCACGCAAAGGTGGTTTGGAAGGTTTCTGAAGGGGCCATCCGGCTGGCCCCTCATCCCTTCACGCCGCCGAAAGGTTTTTTAGAATTGCAGCCCAAGGCGGAAGGGCTCACCGTGGGATTTGTCGGCCGACTCGAAAAACGAAAGGGCATCGAAACCTTGGTGGCAGCAATTCCCTCGGTCCTGAACGCGGTGCCGGAAGCCAAATTCCGTTTCATTGGCGCGGTACAAAACCATCCGGCTTCCGGAATCCCGTATGACAAGTGGATTCGGCTCCGACTACCAAAGCACACGGATCGGCTCGAATTTGCCGGAAAGTATCCCTTGGAACGCATGGTCGAAGCCTATGATTCTTTGGACATTTGTGTGTTTCCCAGCCTGTGGGAGAATTTCCCCAATGTCTGCCTGGAAGCCATGGCGGCTGGTCGGCCAATCATCGCCAGTTCTGCGGGCGGGATGGCAGAGATGCTTGATGACGGCGGCGCCGGCCGGCTCATAGCCTCCCGTGATTCCGTGTCATTGGCCCGTGAGATTATTTCCCTGCTAATAGCGCCGGCCGAAAGAATCCGCCTGGGCGAATTGGCCAGAAAACGGGTCTTGGAAACTTACAATGACGGCGTGATTGGTGAAATGATGGAGCGTATCTATCATGAAGCGATTGATCGCAAGTGGCAAAAGCTGAAAACTCCAACTGTCTGTAATCATCGCGGGACATCTCTTCGGTGCCCGTCATCACAGCGCAAGGTTCCACGTTGTGGAGGGCCCGGAATACAATGTTGACGCTCGAAAGGCCATCGAGCTGGCTCGCCTCGTTCTATTGGTGGTCAAGATGCACACTCCATCCTTGATAGTCGCTTCCTTGAATACGGCGACGGGATTCGTTCCATCATTTCCACAAAATCATCACCCAGGGACGCGGGCTGACAAAGTTCCTCATCAAGGGGCAACCCCTGCAACCGTTTTCCTTGACACCGCACGCTCCCCAGAAAAACCAAGTCATCCTCATCGCTTAAAAACATGGACCTCAGCGTCATTATCTGCACACACAACCCGCGGCTGGAGTATCTTTCCCGAGTGTTGGAGGCGCTACGCGCACAGACGTTGCCGATGTCTGAATGGGAGTTGCTTCTTATCGACAATTCATCTCGTTCGCCGCTTGCGGCATCGGTCGGCCTAGCCTGGCATCCAAACGCCCGGCATATTAGAGAGGAAGTTCTTGGCCTTACTTCGGCGCGTTTGCGCGGCATTCGAGAGGCACAAGGAGAATTTCTCGTTTTTGTTGACGACGACAGCGTCCTCGATTCCTCCTATCTCGAGGTAGCACTAGGCATTGGCGTATCCCGATCAGAGCTTGGTTGCTGGGGGGCAGGATGGATTGAACCCGAGTACGAGAAAACTCCGCCAAAATGGCTCTCGGTCTATGAGGGTGTGCTGGCTGTACGTCGACTCGACCGCGATTTATGGGCCAATATCCCTGCCCTGAATGACTCGCTTCCGTATGGTGTAGGCATGTGCGTGCGCCGGACGGTAGCCACCCAATACGCCGGCCTCTGTCAGGGGGATAATGTTCGCCGGTCTTTAGGTAGATCGGGAGAGTCGCTGGTTTCCTGTGAAGACACCGATATTGCGATACTCGCCTGCGAATTCGGCATGGGAACCGCTTGTTTCACAACGCTAAAAATCACACACCTAATTCCAGAAAGACGCACGACTCTCCAATACATAAGCCGGTTAATCGCAGGTAATGCCGAATCGGAAGTTGTGCTCTTATTTCTCCATGGACTCGACGACGATAATCGTTCCCTCCAACGGTTGCGCACCCTGAAATTAAAGTATGTACTTTTGCGGAGTCGTTATCTGGCTTCGGGTTTTTCAGTCCATTTTCGTTTGGCTCTATGGAAACTAAAGGGACAGCTGAAGGGATACAAGCGACTCCGGGATCTCGGCATGCTTCAGGAGCACGCATTACGACGCGGTCCTTGGCTTCCAAAAAAGCCTTCGGAACTAGGCGGCAAAAATCATACGCTGGGAGAAGCGACAAGCTAATTACGGGCAACAAACTCTTCCAATGATCGACTGTAAATACGATCTCTCTCTAGTGATCTGCACTCGCAACCGGGCAGCCCAACTCGCTAAAACGCTCAGGAAGGTAGTGACTATTCGATCGCAATTGTCCTGGCAGTTAATTGTTGCCGACAACGGGTCGACTGACAGTACAAATGAAGTCGTACGAGAGTACATGAAAGCTAGTGACACTCCTGTGCGGGTGATCTGCGCACCAGGTCGCGGCGTCTCCTATGCCCGAAATGCTGGATGGCAGGCCGCAGAATCTAATATTATCGCCTACATCGACGACGACTGTTATCCGGCAGAGGACTACCTGGAGGCTGTATTCCATTGCTTTGCAAAAGATCCGAGACTTGGTTTTGTCGGAGGACGCATCCTGTTGCATGACCTGAGCGACCGCAGAATCACGATACAGGAATCCTTGGAGCGGCTGGCCTTTCCGCCCAACAGCTTTATTAGGCCAGGTGTAATTCAAGGTGCAAACCTCGCCTTTCGACGTGCCGCTCTCGCCGACGTCGGCGGGTACGACCCATGGTTCGGGCCGGGTGCACTCTTCGTCGCGGAGGAATCCGAATTGCTCGCGCGAATTTCAGCTGCGGGGTGGAGCGGTATATACGATCCCGCGCCGGTCGTTTACCACCATCATGGACGAAAAACAGCATTTGATGAGCGGCGACTCATGTGGTCGTATGACCGAGGCCGGGGAGCCTTTTATGCGAAGTGCATGCTTAACAAGAGCATGCGCAAAGTCTACGTCAGGAATTGGCTTCTAACACGGCGATATCATTCATGGAAAACATCAGCCCTGGAAATTGTGTCGGGCCTTGAATATGTCGCGCGCGCGTTCATTAGCGGCCGCTCGCTCGGCAAAGAAAACGATTCGTTTCTCGCCGCCTCCCGGGAATGAGCGCGACGCTTCTACCAGCAGTGAAGTCAGGCGAACTCGGCATCGGCATCACGACGAGAGATCGATGGGACGATCTTGCCGTCACCCTGTCCGAGTTGAAGGCCAAAGGTTATGAGGATGTAGAGACAATCGTCGTTGATGACGGCTCTGAACAGCCATTGCGACCGGACCTGCGCGCTTCTTTCCCGAAAGTATGTTTTGAAAGAGTGGATCGCTCTCTCGGATTAGTGGTTCAACGTAATCGATTGGCCCAGATGCTAAGTTCAACTTATTACCTGAGCCTGGATGACGACTCCTTCCCCGTGGCGGGGAATATAAACGAGGCAGTGAACTGGCTGGAGAACCATCTCTCGGTTGCTGCCCTCGCTTTCCATGTCGTGCGGGCGGATGAAGATATTCCTAGCGCGGAAACGCTCGGGGAGCCGTTCCCCGTTCAGTATTTTATCGGCTGCGGACATCTGTTACGCCGTGAGCAATTTCTTGAATTAGGCGGATATCTGGACCGCCTGCATTATTTTAGTGAGGAAATTGATTTTTGCCTGAAGGCTTTGCTCCAAGGCTTCAGCACCTACGCCTATCCGGCCGTGGTCATCCGTCATAACCGGACACCCGTGGCCCGCAATCTCGCTAAGGCAACCCGCTATTACATCCGCAATCAGGCGATTATCGGGTTACTCTATTTCCCTTTTCCTTTCTTCATTCTCCGCGCCCTGAATTGCCTGCGCCTCTTCAGGAATCCAGAGTGGAATCTTCATCCGGCCAGCCTCTTAGTGGGATGGCTAGAGGCGTTTGTGTGCGCGATCAGTTGGCGAAATCTGCGTCGCCCACTCTCGCTGAATCAGTTCCGCGCTTGGAAAAAGCTTCCCTTGCCTACGCAATGAATAGAACCGCGACGCTCACCAGTTCAATTAACGGGCTTCCCGGCTGGTTTGTACCCCTCTGGTGCACGGTGATGCCGCTGAATTCATTCCTGCTCATCCCGTCCGTGCAAGGATCCGTCCCTGCGTATATGCTCGCATTCGCTTCGGCATTCTTTGTGATCATGAGCCGAGACGGTGGAGAGTCGAACGTTCAGCGAGCCCGTTACTTTAGGATCGCTCTTGTTGTGGCCGGAATCTGGCTTCTTCTATTTTGCGGGAGCCAGTTGGGACACCTCCTCTCAAACAGACGCGACTTCGGAGACCTGAACCTGATCAATCCCGATGACCCGACTGTGCTGTTCCGCTCGACCATTTTTACCCAGAGCCTCTATCTGGCTGCCTGTGTTTGCATCGCTTTGTTCTTTCGCTTCTTCTTTCGCGAGGAGTGGATGCACTATGTCCTGTGGGGAGGTTGGTTTCTCGCTCTTTACGGGATTTATGAATGGCTTTTCTTTCTCATCTTCCAGCATCCGGGCGATTTTATTGTCAATCGAACCTACGGAAACGGTGCCCACACTGCGAGCTGGTCACAGGTAGTCCAGATAGGATCGTTCACTCTCCTCCGCATTAAATCGACGTTTGGGGAGCCTTCATTTTTTTCGGCCGGCGTTATTCCCTATTTTTTCCTTGCTCAGGTATATAAGCGAAAGTGGCTTTCGCTCGCCCTTCTTTTTTGTCTTGTTTTCTCTACCTCCAGTTCGGCCTACGTGGCATTCCCTGTTGCCTTGGCGCTACAAAGTCTTTTTCAACGAAAACTGAGCGCATCCATTGTTGTCACTGTTCTTTTGTTCGCCGCGGCGTTCGCGATCCTGTATTATGTTTTTCCAGAAACCTACTATCAAATGTTCAGCGCCAAGATGAACGGCGAGAATAACTCTGGCCAAGCTCGGGAGGAAAGCTGGGATGCCATGCAGGAGACGGCCAAAACGTTCACCTTCATGAACCGTCTATTCGGTATAGGTTTTGGTTATTATTATGGAGGCGTGTATTTCGCCATCCTCGTAAATACTGGCTGGATTGGCCTGCTCCTCTATTTTTACGCGTTTTTGAAGCCGGTTATATTTTTACGGCCAGACCAGGGAGCGTTGGCCCTTAAAGTTGGCTTGGCGGCGCTCTTCTTCCTCTTTTACATTTCCGTGTCAGAGCTTTTCCTGCCGACCACCTGGATGTTTCTTGGCTTGGCGTATTGGCGACTCGATCAACAAACCCAAGAACGAAAAGCGGCCCAACTTGGGAACATCAGGACACCGGTGCTGGCTGGATAGAATTATGGCTCGCAACGCCCTGAATGCATAAGGAACGTTCATCAGGTCCGAACATAGACCGATTCCGTCTGCGATGAAGGTGTCGCTAATCCTGGCAACAAGGACGCGCGTTGCGGAGATCGCAAGATTCCTGCGGTCTCTGACTCGACAGCGGTATGACTGCCTCGAAGTAATCGTCGTCGACCAAAATGAAGATGATCGATTGGAAGCAGTATTAGAAGAATACAACCCGTTCTTTCCCATTATGCATTTACGATCGGAAGCAGGCCTATCCCGTGCTCGCAACCTGGGTATGGCGACCGCCAAGGGCGACATCCTGGCTTTTCCAGACGACGACTGCTGGTATCCGGACGGGCTCTTAGCGCGAGTTGTCTCCGAATTCCAGAATCGGTCGTCGGTTGACGGTCTTACCGGACGCTCGGAAGATGGACAAGGAAAGCCCTCTGGAGGTTCCTTCAGCAACTGCCAGGGCCAGGTTGACATTGAGAACGTTTGGAAAAAAGGCATTTCTTACACGATTTTTCTGCGTTCACTGGTTTGCGCAGCAGTCGGACCCTTTGACGAAGAGCTTGGCGTGGGAGCGCAGACGCCCTTCGGGTCAGGTGAGGAAACTGACTATCTGATTCGCGCAGTAAAACTTGGATTCAACATTCAATACCGACCCGATCTGGTTGTTTTTCACCCAAATCCAATATTATATAATCATAGCCATCGTGGGAAGGCATTTCGCTACGGAGCCGGAATGGGGAGAGTGCTTTCCAAACATCGCTACAACCTTTGCTTCAGTCTTTATACCCTCATGCGTCCGCTTGGCGGCGCTGTCTTATCACTGCTTACGCTACGACCCCGGAAGGCCGCCTACCACCTGGCAATCGCTGGCGGCCGGGCATCTGGCTTATGGTCGAGAAGGTCAATAGGGTCTGGAGAGACACTTTCCAGACCGGCTCCTGGTAAGAAAGACTATACAAGAACGTCTACCATGAAACGTGAGCGAGAACACAAACGTGTGAATCCTCAGTGAGACAGGTAGAGCGATTTCGGCGCGTTGCGGGCGCGGCGAGCCGCTCCTGCCGAGCCGCGTTTCGGCGCGCCTTACGTAATAATTAGTCGTCGCATCCTAGATCCTTGCACGGATGGAAAAGGTTAAAACAGCTATCATTATTGCAACGAAGGACCGTCCTCAAGTTTTGAGGGAAACACTTGAGTCCGTCAGCCGCCAGACGTTGGCTGCCGCGCACATTTATCTAAGCGTTACAAACCTCGAAGACGTTCCAGCGGACAACTCCCTGGAAGGAGTTGAAATACTAGTGGGGCCACCTGGAGGAAGCGCTCAGCGCAACACCGCGATTCGCCAGGTGCCCTCCGATGTGCCATACATCGCCTTTTTCGATGACGATATGGAACTCCATCCTTCCTATCTCGAAAGGGCGGTCAGCTTTCTGGAATCGCATCCCGATGTGGTGGCCATTTCCGGTATCATGCTCGCCGATGGGAACATCTCTCGGCAGGCGGCCCGCGCACTCCTGGAACAGGATGCCACCTGGATGAGCAATCCTCGTCTACGGGATAGCGGGCGGCACCATGTTCTCTATGCCTGCAACGCAGTCGTTAGAGCGGGACCGTTGCGGGAAACATTATTCGACGAGAATTTGCCGCTCTATAGTTTTGGTGAGGACTACGAACTGTCCCTGCGTCTGAAAAAATTCGGGCGGGTGGGCCGCCTGTCCAATGCGGTTGGAGTCCATCTGCAGGTTCAGTCCGCACGTATTTCCGGCAAACGATACGGCTACGCCGTTATAGCTAACAATTGGTACTTTCTCCAGAAAGGGGTGTGTCATCTCGCTCCCCCCTGGAGCTATATCCGTTTCATCCTGGTTGTCGTTCTCAGACCACTTTGGATCAACTTCCGGAGGGCCCTTTCGGGACAACTACAACGAGATCCCTGGGGACAGATTCAAGGCAACCTGCTGGCCATCGTCGACATCATCTGCGGACGATCCTCCCCTCATCGGATCCTTGATCTTTGAGGAGCGATCGAAAACGAGTTTAAGCGTCGTGCGTATCGTACATTTTTTGAATCATACCCGGCCAAGCAACGGTCATGTGCATGTTGCCGTTGACCTGGCATGTGTTCAGTCGCGGATGGGGCATTCTGTCTGGGTAGTTAGCGGCGGCGGCGCTTTTGATTCCCTTTTCGCGGCTTATGGCGTCACACATATCGTAATCGACCTGAAACGCACGCTCTCGAATTTGCTTAGAGTGGTCTACAAATTGCATTCTACCATTTCGTCAATCTCCCCCGATATCATTCACGTCCACATGATGACCAGCGCAGCTCTTGCTTTCTTTTTCCGTCGCTTCATGAAGTTCGGACTTGTGACCACCGTCCATAACGAATTTGAAAAAGCGGCGGTCATCATGGGCCTGGGGGACAGGGTCATTGCGGTAAGCGAAGCGGTAGCAGACAGTATGGAACGCCGAGGGGTTCCAAAATCCAAGCTGCGGGTAGTGCTGAACGGGACGATCGGGTCGCCGCGACTAAGCGCCGCCACCCCGCCTGCTAAGGTCTTGAAACGACCGGCGATAGTCTTTGTAGGTGGCCTTCATCCCCGCAAGGGCGTGGAAGATCTCATCGCAGCATTTAAGGTGGTTTCTGCGCGAGCGTCACGCTCCTATTTGTATTTGGTCGGAGACGGCCCCTATCGCGGCGCTTATCAAGAGCTCGCTTTGCAGACAGGCTTTGGCGATAGAATTCAATTTTGCGGATTCCAAGTTGACCCACGACCCTACTTGCTCGGTTGCGATCTCTTCGTGCTTGCCTCGCATGCTGAACCTGGAGCCCTGGTCCTGGTGGAAGCTCGCGAAGCAGGTTGCGCGATTATCGCCACCTCCGTGGGCGGCAATCCGGAAATGTTAGACGGCGGCAAGGCCGGCATTTTAGTTCCTCCTCGCCGGTTCGATCTGTTAGCGAATGCCATTATAGAGGTCCTCAACGATCAGACGCTTCTGGCGAGCCTGCGGGCCCGGTCACGATTGAACCTGGATTATTTCACAGTCGATCGAGCCGCTAAGGACTGCGAAGCTGTATATAGTAGCCTGTTAGGTAGGACTACGGCTGACCAATACCATGATCTTAGAACCTTGTGTTAATCTACGTACGCTCGGGTATCGTGTCACCGGCGTGCAGAGGTATTTGCTTAGCCTCTTGCCTTACATGCCGGCGGAGTTGGGTTCAGTGAAACCGCCGCGCCCGTTGCAGGGGATAAAAGGCCATCTCTGGGAGCAACTTTACCTGCCGACCCAGCTACACCGCAGACTCCTCTGGAGCCCCGGAAATACCGGACCGATTGGAGTAAGCCGGCAAGTGCTAACGGTGCATGATCTTTCGACTCTCGATCATCCGGAATGGTTTGAACGCAGGTTCGCGCTATGGTACGGAGCTTTACTACCACGTCTCATTCGCAACGTGCGTGCGATCATCACTGTTTCTCATTTTTCAAAGGAGCGCATCGTCCGAGTGACCGGTGTTGAACCAGAGCACATTCACGTTATATACAACGGAGTTGACAAGCGTTTCCACCCTGTAGACTTGGAGACCATCGAACAGGCAAGAACGGCTTTTGATCTCAAATGTCCATATGTCCTGTTTGTCGGTTCACTTGAGCCTCGGAAGAATCTAAGAATCTTACTTGAGGCCTGGCGTCTAGGCCGTTTTAACGGAGCAACGTTAGCGGTGGTGGGAGCAACCGGTCGCCAGTTTTCCAGATTCGAGTTCGATTCTGTTCAAGAAGGAGTCCGCCTGCTTGGCGCCGTCGAGGACGACGTGTTGCCGGTCCTGTATTCTGGCGCGGCGGGATTTGTCTATCCCTCTATTTATGAAGGCTTCGGCCTCCCTCCGCTCGAGGCGATGGCTTGCGGCTGTCCGGTCGCCGTCTCCGATATACCTGCTCACCGGGAGGTTTGTGGTGAAACAGCCATGTATTTTGACCCGTTCAGTCCGGAAGATGTCTCGAGTAAGTTGGAATGCCTGTTGCGGCTTGAAGGTGCGCCACGAGCGTCGCTGGTGGAACGAGGATTACAGCGAGCGGCCCGCTATACCTGGGAGAGCGCCGCATCGGATACGTGGCGCGTACTTAATCTTGCTATGAATGGCTAGCGCGTCCGCGCGTGGACTACTGGGGGGAATCTTCAACAATTGCGATCTACTTCCGCATTCTGAGGTACATGCCCTGGTTGCCGCACGAAAAACCTCCTGAAACTACTTACACGATATGCGAGTAGCGATAGTTCATCATTGGTTCATCTCTCTTGCCGGCGGCGAGCGCGTAGTCAATGCGATCGCGAATATCTTTCCAACTGCGGATCTATTCACTCTTTTCCTTGACAAAACAAAGCTCCCGCCTGCGATCCGGGAACGCAGAATCGTGACTTCTTTTTTGGACAGAATCCCTACAGCACGAAAAGCCCACCGCCAATTTTTGCCGCTCTATCCCCTGGCCGTCGAGATGCTGGACCTCAGCGGCTACGACCTCGTCATCACCTCCGATAGCGGGCCGATGAAAGGAGTAATTACTGATCCGCAGTCGACGCACATTTGCTATTGTCACTCTCCGATGCGTTACCTCTGGGATGGACACTCGGCATATCTACGCATGATGCCTCCGCTCATGCAGACGCTATTCGGACTGGCTTCTCATTATGTTCGCAATTGGGACTATGCTGCAGCCCAAAGAGTAGATCACTTTATTGCTAACTCCCGCTACGTCGCTGGCCGTATTCGCAAATATTACCGCCGCGGCAGCACTATTATTCACCCGCCGGTCAATACCTCCCAGGGTTTCCTCGCCAGTAAACACGACGACTACTACCTGTCGGTCGGACGGCTTGTTCCCTATAAGCGGACAGATGTATTAATAGACGCTTGTTCCAAGCTTGGCAGAAAGCTAGTCATTGCTGGTGACGGCCCTGAAATGAAGCGGCTCAAGAAGACGTCCACGAGGAACGTTGAGCTCCTCGGGGAGGTTGATGAAGCCCAATTGCGAGATCTTTACGCGCGCTGCCGTGCTCTCCTATTCGCCGCCGACGAGGATTTTGGCATGGTCCCATTGGAAGCGCAATCCTATGGGCGCCCCGTCATCGCCTTCGGAAAAGGAGGATCACTGGAAACTGTCATCGGCGCCTATGCTCCACTTCGGGAGCAGACCGTTTACAAACATGCCGCCATCACCGGGGTCTTTTTTGAGAAGCAAACGGCTGACTCGCTGGCGAAAGCGATTCTGGCTTTCGAATCGGCCGAGGAGATATTTGTACCACACCATATCCAGTCACACGCCCGCAGGTTTGACACCTCGGTCTTTCTCGATCGCATGCGTCACTACATAAATGCTGTAATGGCAAAGACCTCTGGTTCAGATTCGGAGATTATACCGCCTGACGAGCGTTTCATCGAAGACGGGTCGCCTAACCTGGTCCCGGCCGGCCTGCAGCGACGAGACTGCTCGAGATCGGACTCGAGCGCTACGCCGCGCCGACATGGCCTATGACGGCGGCTCCTGGCAGACTGTACCTTCGGTTTTGACCCTATCCATTGAAGTGTCCAATGACAGAGATTAGCTATCACCACGTCCGAGAGTTCCCAGGCTGGGCAAAGGCCCCGGATTTTTTGCGTACGCTGATAGGGGACTATCAGCCGAGAATTCTCCTGGAGATAGGATCTGGTGCAAACCCGACGCTCGACCTGGAAGCCGCTCAAAAGAGCGGATTGCGCTACATCACCTCCGACTCCAGTGAAGCTGAACTAGCAAAGGGACCGGTAGGGTTCGAGGCCAGGCTCCTCAATCTGGACGGCGACCATCTCCCGGACGATCTCTTGGGCCGGTGCGACATGGTTTTTAGTCGTATGGTGAATGAACATGTCAGCGATGGAAAGAAATACCACCAAAACATCCTGAAGCTACTCGCGCCCGGCGGCATCGCAGTTCATTGTTTTTCAACTCTTTACGCGCTTCCCTTCGTTGTAAACGCTCTGCTGTCGGCTACCGCCTCGGAAAGGCTACTCGACTTCACAACTGGGCGGAAGCACCACAGTAAGTTCCCCGCCCACTACAGCTGGAGCAGAGGTCCAACCCCCCGCATGTTAAAGCGTTTTGAGGACATTGGGTATGACGTGATCGCTTACAGGGGCTATTTCGGCCACTGGTACTATTCGCGTCTCAAACCACTTCACCATATGGAATTCTGGAAGACCCGGGCGCTCGTGGCCGTCCCTAATCCGCTCCTGTGCTCCTATGCAGTGGTGATGCTCCGAAACTCTTGTGGCGCTGCGAGGCCTTCTGTCCACGAAATTAGAAGCTCGTCCTCCAAGTCTCCAACCTGACAGAAGCAGTGGAAATTGCCAAACAGTGCCCTGCGCTGGAATATGGCCTGGATGTGGAAGTGGGGCCGATAGCTGCGGAGTGCCCGCCGTTTCGGTCTGATCGCATATTTTGATCTGGCAAATAGCGACCCCGCCCTTATAGAGTTGATGAAAAGCGCGCTGAGTTCCGGCTGCAAAGGACGCACTCCATGGAAGGACAAATGCTCTGCTTCGTCGTCTCTGAACTATTAGAAAGCAAAGCCAGAAATCGACTCACACATAGAAAGGCGGATACCTCCAAAAGGCTAATTATCATTCTGCTGTTAGTTTGTCCCACATTAGTATTTGGAGGCGATGACCGCATCGGCGTAGACACCAAGTTCGGCCAGGGTGCCGACCCGGCAAACGTGATGCGACTGGTCCCCCCATCCAGCGCGGCTTGGATCCGTGACGGGCTCAACTGGCAGGATTTTGAGACTTCCAAGGGCGTGTACGCTATACCTGCCTCAACCCAGGCCTGGCTAAACCGGGCACAACAGCTTGGCCTGAAAGTTGTTTTGCTTTTTGCGTATGGAAACCCGCTTTACACCAATCAATACGACCCGACGGCGTATGCTGCTGCGGCAGGGGCATTGGCTGGTCAGCTTATGGCTTTCCCTGCGGTCAGGGCTATCGAGATTCTCAATGAGCCTAACAACGATTACGCTCAGCACTACGGGGGAGAGAGCGGCGTCGTTGATTCGAGCGCTTGGCAACAGAAGTATGTCACATTGCTTAACGGCGCATACGTGGCGATCAAAGCGGCAAATCCATCGATGCTTGTGGTAGGCCTGGGCTGCCAGGCTGCTGATGATCTTTATATGCTCGGGCTCAACCCATCCCTGGATGGAGTTACGGCGCACCCGTACCCGCCTCCAATCATTGTGCCGGAGCAAGCTTATGAGCCGCCTTATACCGCCTACAGTGATTTTGTGGCGGCCTTGAGGAAGGCAACCACTAAGCCATTGTGGTTCACTGAGTACGGAGTATCGACCGCGGGTGACGGCTCCTCGTGGCAGATTGATGAGTACAATCAATCGCTTTTTGTCGCCCGCAGGGCGCTCGAATCTCTGGGCCTAGGCGTAGAGCACTTCTTCTGGTACGACCTCGAGGATATCGGCTTTGGGCTGGGGGTCGATCAGCAGACGGGTCTCTGGACGGTCAACTCTAACCCCAAGCAATCCCTTTATACACTGAACCGGATCATGTCGGTCCTCTCTGGGATGAAAGCTTCGGGAGGGGTTACAGCGTCTGGGGCTAGCGGTTTCGATAGCGCAGACTTTTTCGGATACACATTCGGTGGTTTGGGGTCGGCGGTTGCCGCTGTCTGGTTCGGAAACGGATACCCCAACTTCAGGGGTGCCACTCCGCAGTCGACAACGCTTTCCTTTAACGCTCCAAGCGTCGTTAGCGTCGAAGTGTTAAACCCGCTCACCGGAGAGGTAACGGCGCCACAGTGGTCGCAGTCCGGAAGCCAAGTTACCCTGACGGCATTCGTCGTGACCAATGAACCGCAACTCATTATTGCTGCCACAAGTCCTGGGCCCAGCCCTACGCCTACACCAACACCAACTCCGGCTCCCACACCCACTCCAACACCTGCTCCCACCCCGACCCCAACGCCGAACCCCAATCAGGTGTATGTGAATCCTTCGTATTCAGATCCAGGGTTTGACCTCTCGAATTTTGTCGGCACCTACACGCTAACAAGTGGCGGATTGCCATCCAAGGCAACGGTGTACTTCAGCAGCCCAAACCATGCAACCCAGCACGCGAGGCTCTCCTGGCCTGCTCCAGGGGTAACTGATGTCACCGTGACCGACTCAAACGGCAACACGCAAACCTTGCGCCCGTATTACGACTGGCAGACCTGGCAGACGCAAGTGGTTATCTTGTCCTGGCCGGTTACCGGCTCACCACAGACATTTACGGCTCAATGAGCGGGGAGATCCGGCGGACGTTCGGCTTGCGGCCAAGGACGGAATCGATATAGCTCCAAGGAAGATGCCAGTCATTGATTTACAATCATACGGGCACGATAACGCCTCTCCCATTACCGCGTGCGACCTATGCATCATTGGCTCAGGACCGGCAGGAAGCACAATCGCCCGGGAGTTGTCCGGTACAGGCCTGCGCGTCACCTTGCTGGAGAGCGGGGGCTTCACGCGGAGCCTTGAGGCTGACGCCCTGAATGAAGTCGAGAACATCGGCCGCCCGCGCGTCGTTGACCAATGGTCTGTCCGTAACCGAATCGTCGGCGGGAGCTCGCACACGTGGGGTGGCCGCTGCGCGGCCTTCGACGCCGTGGACTTCGAGGAGCGGCCTTGGGTACCTGAATCCGGCTGGCCCTTCCAAATCGGGGACCTTGTGCCCTACCTCGATCGAACGGCGCCTTATCTTGGTCTCGCAGTCGGCAGCGGGTTCAGCGACGAGGGCTTCTGGACTCTTGCTGGACGCACGCCGCCGCGGTCCGGGACTGACCCCGAAGTGCTGCTACCGTTCTTCTGGCAGTTCAGCCGTGACGACGAGGAGTCATACCCATACGAGTACATGCGGATTGGTCGGCACCTCGCCAACCGCCTCGGCCCGAACATCACGCTCGTAACCGGGGCGACCGTGCTGCGCATCAACCCGGTCGAATCTGGTCGGGCAGTGCGCTCCGTAGAGTTCGCAGCTCCCGATGGGCGCCAGCGAACACTGTCCGCCTCGACCGTGGTCCTGTGCGGCGGTGCGATTGAGAACGCCCGCATCCTGCTATCGTCGGACACGGTGACCCCAAACGGTCTCGGCAACGACCACGACCTCGTCGGCCGCTACTTCATGGACCATTCGCGCGGCCCCGTCGGCTCCTTCGAGGTGGCAGGATCGGAGCCACTGCAAAAGCGTTTTGGCCGCTACAACTTCCGCGGCCACCTGTTCCGCGCTGGCCTCCGACTTAGCCCCCAGATCCAGCGGGCGGAAAAGCTGCTAAATTGCGCGGCGTGGCTTGGCGAGGTAGTGGCGCCGGACGACCCTTGGGACGCTCTTAGGCGCGTTTTCAGTGGCAAGCCGCAGTGGCCAAGCGATGCCGTTGCCATTGCTTCGAACGCTGGTCACTTGGTCCGGGGCCTCAAGGACTACTTTGTCGAGCGCAACGGCATACCGCGCAAGCTTGGAGGATTAAGTCTCGACTGCATGTGCGAGCAGCGGCCGGACCGCGATAGTCGCGTTATGCTATCAGCGCAGCGCGACCGGTTTGGCATGCGTTTGTCGCGCATTGACTGGCGGATCCACGAGGACGAGCCGCGCACCATGCGGAGAATGGCCGAGCTCGTTGCGGAGCAGTTCGTCCGCATGGGGCTTCCCCCGCTCGTGCTCGAACCGTGGGTTCGCGACAGGGCGGACTTCCCGCCAACTATTACAGACGTAGCCCATCCAGCGGGCACGACCCGTATGTCTGGCGACCCAACAAAGGGCGTCGTCGATGCACAGTGTTGCGTCCACGGCGTTGAGGGGCTCTACATCGCGGGCTCTTCTGTGTTCCCGACCGTTGGCCACTGCAACCCAACGCAGATGATTGTAGCTCTTGCGCTGCGCCTTGCTGACCACTTAAAGGCCCGGACAGAGGCGGCCAGGACGGCGGATGTCCGGACGATTGCTGCGACAAAGCCTGGGCCGACAAGAGTCTTGATCACAGGCGGTACGGGACGCATCGGCCGCGTAGTGGTCTCCGACCTCCTTAAGCGCGGATATTTGGTGCGTGCCACGACTTCAAAAATGCCGCCCGAGGGCGACAATCATGACGGCGCACTCGAATGGCGACGCTTCGACTTTCTCGATGCGACCGATTACGACGGACTTGTCGCCGGCTGTGACGCTGTGCTGCACCTCGGCGCCGAGATTGGGAAGATCGAACGGATGTGGCGCGTGAACGTCGAGGCGACCGAAATTCTCGCTGAAGCAGCCGAAAGCGCGGGCGCGAAGGCCTTTTGCTACGCGAGCTCGGTTGCTGTCTATGGGAGCGGCCTGAAGCGCGCGATGACTGAGGACGCTCCAGTCCTGACCGTCGATCGCGACGTACGCTCTGAATACTGGGCCCTCGACTATGTGCGTACTTATGGAAGGACTAAGCTCGGAGGCGAACTCGCTCTCCGGCAAAAGGCTAAGAGCGTTCGTTACGTCGTGCTACGCCCGACGGTTGTCGTCGACGTCCCAGAGATCATCGGAATTCGCGAGTGGAGCCTTGTTAAGCGAACCCTCGCCGCCCACCGGCACGCGCATCACATTTACGTGCGCGACGTGTCCGACGCGATCATTTGGTCGATGGAGCGCGCTATGGCCGGCGCAGCAGCGCCGGGAAGCATCGAGACCTTCAACCTATCCGAGGACGAGTTCCCAGAGCCTACCCATGCCGACTTTATGCGCAAGGCCTTTGCTGATAGCCGCGACCCGCGCTTCCGCATTGTGAGGGTGCCATGGATGGCGGACTGGATGCATGACTTTCTGAGGTTCCGGACTTTCCCGCTTAGGAACCCGTTGTGGCGAATGTGCTTTCCGAACGACCGGCTGCGCGCGGCCGGCTATCGCCCCCGCTTCGGTATGGCGCAGGCGCATGCGCTCGCTCTGGAGACGATCCGGACCGAAGCCAAGCACACAGTCGCAAGCTAAGGTGCTCCCGTGGCAGCTACCGGTCAAGTTGGAGATGTGTGAAGTTTGTCACCTTCTGGCGCCCATCAGAAAATTAGAATAAAATGAGAAATCTCGCTCGGTTGGTTGCTAGTCTCTGCTTCGCTATAGCATCTGGATTTGCTCATGCCTCAACGGTACCACAACCGATTGTCACGACTCTCGTCGGATACAATTTAGTCTTCGACGAGGAATTTAAGGAAGGCTCAAAATTCAGTGCACAGCTTTCGGAATGGGGCCCGATTTCGCCACCTGTACGGTGGATTATGCACACGCCGTATGCCGGGGATTTCGGTGACGCATGGTTCGGCGCAGGCGGGACGCCTCCCTCGGCCGACTCCAATGGTCTGAATATCAGATGCTACTACGACACCACACGAACTCATTGGCAATCTGCATTACTATCGAGCGTCGATCAAAAAGGAAGCGGGTTTTCTCAAGCTCTGGCATACTGGGAAGCCAAAGTCTGGTGTCCGCCTCTCGGCCCCGGAGACACAGCCAATACGCCGGGATTATGGCCAGGGTTCTGGCTTGATGGCGTGAATGGAATTAGTGGTGCGCCAAACTCCGGAGGCGACGTGGCTGAAATCGACATCCTGGAGGCGTTCTCCGTTGATTACACCAAGTATCACACCAATTGGCATGTATGGAATGCCGGCAAAGAGATTAGCGGAGGCGGCAAGACCATTAATTCTAAGGTAGATATTAGTCAAGGATGGCACGTCTATAGCTGCTTGATCAACGACGATTTGATGCACTTCTATTTCGATGGGACCGAAGTTTTTAAGGCTCCTACTCCGGCTGCCGCAAAGCTTCCATTGTTTGTTATGGTTGATTTTGCGCTCGGCGGAGGCTGGCCGATCACAGGTCTAAATAAAGCGACCACCTATCATATGCATGTGGCCTATGTGCGTTGCTGGGCCCCTCCTCATTGAGTGAACTGCTTCGGTACCTGACAGAAAACCCGATTGGAATTCTCTACCACGCTCCGTTCGATATTGACCGCCAGGACCCCGTGGCGCGACATGGCGATGACACAGCATTTTACCTTCGTCACGGATTTAGATTAGAGTGCTAGCGAGTCATCACGGGGTTGGGCGACCGAAGACAACGGTAAACCCATAACCGCTAATAGGATTATCCACGATGC
>Ga0209656_10000974_pt1 | contig 18484 bp, 11 predicted proteins | sample BogFormECP12_OM2_FD_188239 | JGI IMG/M metagenome (GOLD analysis project Ga0209656, IMG submission 188239) | Bog forest soil microbial communities from Calvert Island, British Columbia, Canada - ECP12_OM2 (SPAdes) (version 2) | ecosystem: Environmental > Aquatic > Freshwater > Wetlands > Bog ... | reverse complement strand
GTTGGGCGAACAGGCCGACAAAGCGGCGGAGGGAAGGGGGAGGGTCGAGCAGGGAAGTGCTCACGCCAGCGGGCGGGTAGCGATCGAAACGGATGACATTCGCTATCCGTTCCGGAACAGCTGGCACGGTAGCGGATCGATCGACTACGGGGGAAAATGATCACCAACTACGTTGAGGACCATCCGCCTGGACAGTGATTCGAAGTAACGCCGCGTGTCGGGCTTTCATTAATTAAAGCTGAAAATCGGGATTTGCGGCGAGGGAATCAACGATCCGCGTCATTTCGAAAAAAAATTCTTCAAATCGATTTCTAGCCACATAGATGTCAAGATGCAGGGACTTTTGGTTTTTCAGTGCGAGGATCGCTGTGACCAGCTTAGAGGTAGTCCCAGAGTCGCTAATTGTAACTACACTTACGATCTTATGGGCGCGTAAATCAGCTTTCGCGCTCTCAATCGTAACCGTGGTGCCTGATGGCACCGGAGCAAAGTGTGCCTGGATTTCCTGGATGAGCTGCCGCTCGGGAGCGGAGGCAACAGCGGCCTAGGCTTTCTCGTCCTTAATCTGGCTAGTATCTCGGACAAAGGCCACTAACCATTGAGCCTACCGGCCAAATTCGGTAAAACGGTTAAACGGCCCGAGATTCAGCATAGCGGGCATGAAAACACTGATGATGATTTGGAGCACGGCTTCGATAGTCCTTTGTAATCTCGTTCCTCACCGGTGAAGCACGCAATACCTGCTAACGAGGCCTTATGCCCCAAAATACGAAGGGCTCGTGCAAAAAGGGGTGTATTTTCGTCGTGAGGATGATTATCGAGTGTGATCTTCTTCCTGTCCGTGGTTTCTGGGTCCGGCGATATATTGCTTGAAATCTTGCAATGAAAAACGCATCTCCCCCACAGCGCCGCCTCTAACGTCGGCGACATAAGTTAAATATGCCGATAGCGGGTCAGCATTCGGGGACATTTCTCGATCTGGGTCGTAGTGTTCAGCGATGGTGTACTCTGGAGTGTTTTCCGACATTGCGTGGAGGTAGTGTTTGAGGCGGGTTACGGAATTGTCACAACCGCCGGCACTGCCAGATCGGGGTGGAACGGATAGGTCTCCGCGATCCGCTCCATCCGCGGGCATCTCGTGTGGCTCGCGTCCAAGCTTGACGACGATACGCTCGACCATCAGCAGATCACCCTTAAGTATGAGCTAATGGCGGGAGCAGATCCAAACCTGGCCGACGACGTCAAGGCTCGCGCGAAGGCCATTCAGCCTAACAAAGCAGAGGTCGAAAATGAAATCTGAATGAAAGAAATTCAGGCAGACAGTGGCCGTTCTACAAATTAAATTATCGATATAATTCATCGCCTTGTGTAAGCTCGGAGAACTTTTCCGGCCCTGTGGCTAGTGCCGATTGGTCGGCGCTTTGTGCGATAGGTCAGACCAGACAGCGTTTTATTTTTCCCGAATGGCTTGACTAGATAGACCCAGTCCCGAAAATCCCTTTTTTTCGCGCGACGATCATTGCAAGACATAACAGTGCGAGGACGAATCATTACTAACTCGTACGCTTTATGTTATAATAATATTCCGTTATGTAAAGAGCTAATATAGCGCTCGCTGGGCGACGCTGAGAGACACCCCTGGCGTTTAGCTGTATTATAGCTTTGTTTTGCTACGTTACTTAGGCCGCTTTCCTAAGCTTTTGCTCCCGGATCTTTCGCTGCTCGCGCAGTTTCCCCGCCAGCACCCATAAGTCGTGCGTGAGCACGCCCCACGCCACTTGCAAGGCCCGGTTCTCAAAGCCTTCCGAACGCATTGGGCGTCCGAGAAATTCATTTTTAACTAAAAAGGAGCTCGTTGCGGACTATCGCTGCCAAGATGGTTTTCAGATCCCTTACTTCCCAGGATAAACTTCGCATTCGAGACAGTTCTTGTTTCTTGATCGAATCCCCCACTTTTTAAATCAACCGATTTGACTGCTCGAACGATAGATTTCACTGATTGAAGATTAGGGAAAGCTTACCCTGGGGGGTCCGGCGTATTGATTGCTATCGGCGGACGTCCAGTCGAGAAAGCTCCCCAATAAAGGTTCGGCATCGCAAGGAATGCTGCAGCGTTGCGCGGCCGTTCCAGCCGAAAATGGAAAATTCATATCTCAATAGCGAATTTCAACAGTGTTAGGCCAAGCGAAAAACGTGTTCTGCCGCTCTACGTAGATTTGGAGTCTGTATTTCCCTTTTAAATCAGCGGCGTCAAGAAACGCTTCGAACCCAACCGCGCCCATCTCAGCATGCTTAAAGTGCGCGTTCACATCTGGACGGGGAATGGCTCTGGCCTGAGCGATTCGGACGATTTTGCCGTCATCGCTCGTCAAAACGACAAATACCTTGTCACCCGCTATTCCTTTCTCTGCTGACACCGTTGCCCAACCCTGAACAAGTAGAGGCCCTTTTGCGTCGATCCCTTCTCCTATCGTGACCAGTTTCCGATTAACCGCATCGATCCAGCATTCCGCAGAACCTCCCAGCTTGTGATTCAATGTCGCATCGGAAATCGATTGATTATAGACGAACTGGTCATAAACGTATTTCTCCGCTTCCGGCTGAACTGGAAGTTTGATGCGCCGAAGGTGCACCGCAAAAGCGCTCTCCCAAAAGAAATGAGTTCCAGCCTCTCCCGCGATTTGAACTGACGTTGGCCACGCGCCAGAGAAGTATTGCTCGCGGCTCTGTGTCAATAGGGCACCGAAGTCAGACGTGTCATGAATCAACGGCAGGATAATGAAGCCTGCGCGCCCCATTGCAGCGACGTATCGGAAGGTCTCCGTGTGACCGTCCCGGTGTCGGAACAGAATGTGCAACTCTGGCGGTTTGAACAGCGCAGCAAAGATCCGTCCGAGAAGCGTTGGCCTCACATTGGCTTCCGCCCAGACTGGATTGCCCACGTTCGGCAAGTTGAACTGCCGACCGAGCCTCTCAGTGCTCGCACTAATCTCTTCCATCTCTGGGGCATTAATGACGCCCGGATACCGATCGAGCCGAAGAAAGTTTCCGGCACGCCCAACCAATTGGTATCGAGTCAGAAGGACCGGCCAACTGACACTGTCCTCCAGCGTCGGCAATCTCTCGTCAATCGCTCCCACTTGAAAGAAAACATGTTGCGGAGCATTTGCCCCTTCCAAGTGGCCGACGTCGAGTGCATCCAGCCGAGCGTCATATGCCGAATAGTTCTGGAATACCGGTCGCGGCGCCCAGCGAAAATTGTGTGCGAACACGGTCGACAGTTCGTACGGATACAAGTCAACGGTCCCCTCTACCCGCGGAAGCGGGAGTTGCGCGCGGATAGCTGCATTTTGCCGTTCAAATACAGTGCGCAGTTGCTGTGGAGTCGATGCGCGCACCTTTATACCCTCATAAGTACTAAAAACGGCCTGTTGGACCCTTTGGCATGCCATCGCAATGTCGAGTTTTGAGGAAGCGCGGTCGAGATAAGCCCAACCAAACACCGCCATCGCCCAAACAAATAAGGACGGAACCCATCCCACCATCGCCGAGACACTATAGCCCGCCAGCAAAAGCGCGCCTGCGGCAATGTATGAGTGCTCCGGTTGGCGAACGAAGCCGGCCTTGAACACTATGAACAAGGTGAAGGCGAACGATGCGACGGCGATAATACCGATGCGGCCGAATCGCCTTGCGAACTGCTTATAAAAGACGGCAAGAAGGACAATGGATACAGCCACATAGATGACTGCCTCCTGAGGCGCACCGTTAAGGGACATTGCCTCCGAGTAGCCTGAAATAATCGGGCCCTGTGCAATGAAGAACGTTGGAAGAGCGCCTATCGGTTGCCCTATTGCAATCCAAGTGCCGGAAATAGCCCCAATCGCCGAGCATGCAGTCAACAGTGCAGCCGATGGACGGTGTCTAAAAAGAACTAGGAACGAGAGTCCGCCCGAGAAAAGAGCCGAGCTCGCGAAGGTCCCCTTGACCAGCGGGAGGACCGCAACCGAGCAAGTGACCATCACGATCGCGAGGGATATGAGGCGGCCTGGCCTCAGATGATGCTCGTTGTCTGCCGGTGCGCAAACTCGGAAAACCAGGAGCAGAAGAACAAACGGAAGAAAGGTAAAGATGCAGTCGCGCACGACAATTTCGGCCACCAGAAACGGCAGAATTACCACATACATAGGTTTCCTTGGATATGCTAACAGCGCACACCCAACGGAAAAGCCCGCTCCAATCAGGGCACTACCGAATAGCATTATCGAGTCTGTTGCCGGGTGATACATAAGCCGAAGGACAGAGCCGAGCGGTCCACATGTGAACACTATGTCGCGACCAAAAACGAGATGCCGTGCAACCGCCTCATTCAAAGCGTAGATCCACGATGGGTCCAAACCTACACATGGAAAGATGGGGCTGATTGGCATCAGGAAAAGCACAGTTGCCCCGGTCGCGGCAAGCACGATACCAATTTTTACCCAACGAAACCCGTCTCCTTTTGACGCTTCCGCAGGAGGAGTAATGTTCACGTCCATTAGCGCTACGCTTTTCTAGAGCCACGTTCAATACGACGGACGCTAATGGCTGTCAATCGATCCTCGCGCGTCCCGAAGTTGTGGCAAGAGCGCTTGCTACCACATAAAAAAGAAAGATGACAAATGCCAGGAACATCGGGCTGCGCTCTTCTCGCCGATACCATATCCAGGCGCACTGCACACAGCCAGCGACAAAAATGGCACCAGCAATTCCGGCAACAAGAAAGTCGTTGGAGATCACACGAAATGGTCCACCCAAGGAGACAAGGAAGAATTCAAGCATTCCTCGCGGGTTTGCCATGAGAGCACTACTAATCGAGCCAAACGTTCCGGAGCCGTGGTATGTGATAATAACTCCAACAAGGGTTGTGATTATTAGAATCAGGATCCTTACTCTAGATTGACTAAGCATTGACGCCATGAGGAGCATTAGCGGTAGAGCAAGAATTCCATTAGCCATTGTTCCCAAGGAAAGACTTCCGAAGAACAATGCACACGCAAACTGCGAACGCGACCTAGAACCTGATGACGAGAGGGCTACGCTCTGGAATGCAAGCAGCGGAAAAAGATACGCGACAAAAAAATTGGCTCTGAAATGCCCCGTGATATTCTCCTTTTGCATCCAAGAGAAGCAGATCAAGACGAGCCAGGACGTTGCGGCGATGATGAATTCCTTATTGTAATTCGCTTTGGCCAGATTTCTAGTTCCGAACAGCAATGCGAGGCAAAGCAGACCCATCAGCGTTAAATTCAAAGGGATCAGCAGCAGCGAAAGCCCATGGAAAAAGCTGAGGTCTAGCCAGAAAAACAATCGAGAAACGAGGATCCGATGCTTCGTTAAAAGGCCGGCGTGGCGAGGAAGGAATTCCGGAGTAATACTCGGCAAAGAGCAAGTTGGGATTATGGAACAGATCGGCGGATTGCAATAGCGATCCCAGGCTGTGCGCCTGTGCTGCTGGTCGCGCAGAAATCGCTCGCTCTTAGCCGGGTCAACATCCGCCTCCGGATTCTGCACCATCCCGGCCCATTCAACTGGTCAGCCCTGAATAATGCTGCCGCGAGAGAGGCCAAAGGAGAGGTCTTGCTGCTGTTGAGGTACATCCGGCCGCGCATCGCTGAAGAGGTGTGCGATAGTCGCTTCGTCATGGATATCGGTCTTATGATCCCAAGAGAAATTGGTAGACTGGTGATCACTCCTTCCGTTGCGCGACAAGGACCAGGAAATCGCTTCCCAGCCCGCCGTCTGCCATCAGCTGGTCCTCGCGGTCAATCAGCCGTTGGAGGCGCGCTTGGTCCTCGTTTTCATCTGGGTCAAAATTTTGTGCGATGTCGTGGAGAGCCATGTGCAGCAGCGTGCCACCGAGCGCGCGCCGCTCTACGATATGAAATCGCTCCACCACAAGTGCCTCAATCTCCGAGGAACGCACCGCCTCAGACGGATCGTGCCTCAGCATCTCCGCGACCGTCGGGCGCGTCAGCCGCGATCGGAGCCCACCTCCGGGGAGCCGGCGATAGCGGTCGGGAAGACTCTCCAGGAAATCGTTAATCTCTGCCATTTGCCGGTCTGTCCATTGAAATCGGTCCGGCCCGACATATTCGTTCAGGTGGAAGATTCCCCCAGGCCGCAGCGCCGCGTGCACCTCGTCGAAAAGTTCTTCCAGCCGGGAGATGTGGTGTACGGCGGAGTGGGCGAATATGACATCGACATTGCGTTGCCCCAGCCCATCGCGTTCCAGATCCCGCACTTCGTATTCGACTTGGCTCAACCCTGCTATACCGGCCTGCGCCCGCGCCTTTGCTATCGCAGTTTCGGCTAAGTCGTACCCGATAATCCTGCGTGCGATGCCGAGCCCGGCCAGACCACGTTCCAGTTCCCCTGTGCCGCAGCACATAGAGACAGCGCGCTCTGCCGGTAGCGTCCAGCCCATCTCCGTCAGCAACCGCACCAAGCGTGCGTAGGAATCCTGTGCCGGATCGCCTGACGCGCGCCGATTGACGCAAGCCCTCACCACCCGATTCGCCATCCAATAGCCATCACGCCCATTCAGCGCCCCGGCGGCGCTCCAGACGGTGTTCACGCGAGAGATGCGGTGGGCTTCCATCGCGTCGTTCGGCTCCGTCGGGCGGGCCACCGAATGATCATTCTCTTCGAGCAACGCTCGCAATTCGTTCCGAAATGTTGCTTCACTGTGTTCCCTCAAAAGCCGGTTGAAACCCGCGATGCGCATTGCCTCCCATCGGCTGCTGTCGTTATGGAGCGCAATCGCAGCGTTCGCCATCTCCGCCGGGTCATCAGTTGCTTCGATTTCCACGCCCGGCTCCCAGCCGAGTAGCTTCGCCATTAGTTTCGTACCGATGACCGGCAGACCGGCTGCTGCTGCATCTAAGATTTTGATCGGTACCCCGGCTGCAAATCGGACCGGCGAAACAAACACTCGAGCCCGCGCATAAAGTGGCTGCAGGTCCTCAACAGGCCCTATGAGGCGAACGCCGGGTGCATTGAGTTCATTGGGCTCGGGATGCAGCGGCCCGGCCACTGTTAGCGTCACCCCGCTAAGTGCTGCGTGAATTCTGGGCCAAATCGTTTGGATGAACCAATTCAATCCCTCATAATTCGGCGCGTCCTTCTCAAGTAGTCTGCCGACAAACAGAAATCCACCGCGCAGAGTAAAATCAGGCGTGTCCTGCACCACCCGAGCTGGGTGGCCGACTAAATAGACTGGTGCCGGCTGCCGACTGCGGAATACCTGGGCCTCAGACAAGGTCACCGTGACTATCGAATCCACTCCGGCTGTCAAATCGAGTTCCTCCTTAATCAATGCATCTGTCTCCTCCGCCCCCATCGATCGTCCTTGCAGCTCCGCTTTCGCGATCGATCGTACGGCAGACAGCGCCTCTGCGTCATAAATCAGCCGAGCACCAGCGAGAACATGTGGCCGGTGGCAAACCACCTCCTTGAATAGCATCATGTTCTCCGGCCTGCTAACCAGAACGACGTCGTAGTAGCCCTGCCGCTCGTCCAGGAATGCAGGCAATCCGGGCGCGCAGCGCCCGTAGCAAATCTCAATTTCGGGAGAAAACTCGGCGTGAGCTGCCTCCCAATCGACTTTGCCGGAGAGAATTGGGTACAGCGTTACAAACCACCCCGCTGCGACCGCTTCGTTAATGAGGGCGCCCATCCGCGGATTGCCCCTGCCTAGCCAGCGGAACGGCACTTCGTTGTCAACCACCAACAGACGCCGGCGCGTGCGGGCGTGGTCGCGCGCAAAGAGCACGTTCCCGTCCGACGGAGGCAGGTGGTGCGACTGCAATGTGAAGGCGTGCCGTAACCGGAGGCGTTTTCGATTGCGCATGCACAATTCAGTCGCCTCGTTGCTGCGGGTCTGACTGCCAAACTCGTAGTGATCGACCACTGCGCGCGGTTCGTACACGACGCGCATCCCAGTTTGCCACAACCGGAGACAATAATCTGCCTCCTCATAGTAGGCGGGAGCGTAAAAAGAATCGAGCCTGCCGAGTCGCTCAAACAGCTCGCGCCGTGTCAACAAGAAAGCTCCCGAACAGTAATCCACATCACGGCGAAACATTATCTCGCCTGCTTCCGCCAACAGCCCGCGCCCGTAAGCGACCGCGCTTGCGTCGCTCCAGACAATGCTTCCAGCTTCTTGCAACTCGCCCGATGGCAGGATCAGCCTACCTCCAACCGCGCCGATCGCTGGGTCGGAATCGAGCGTTTCAAGTGCGATCGCTAGCGCATTCTCTCGCAGGAACGCGTCACTATTAAGCAATAGAATGGTCCGACCTCTGGCCGCAGCTGCAGCCTGGTTCACTGCCATTACAAACCCAATGTTCTGCTGATTTCGCAGCACCTGCACATTGTCCAGGCGGCCCAATAGCTCCGCTGTTTCGTCGGTCGAGTTATTATCGACTAGAATAATCTCGACGTTCACCGCGGCCTGTGCCAGCACCGCGCGTAAACAATGCAGAGTGAACTGCGCTTGGTTAAACAACACGATGATTACAGAGATATCTGGTGCATCCGCTTTCGGGAAAGACAGGCGATGCCCACTGGCCAAAAAGACCGCCACACGCTGTCGCAATTCCTGCAAAATCTGGCGCTTATTTGCCTCCGGTAGCGGCGCCCCAGGCACTGTTTCTGCCGCAACGTCCGAGGGGCTCAATAGAAAAGTTTGGTTCGCTGCCCGCTGTAGATCAGCTGTGGCTTTCGCTGCCTCGGCCCGTGCTTGCGCGGAGCGCTGTGCTGCCCGTGACCTTAACTGCGCTTCCGTAGTACTGCGGCGAGTCGCTTCGGCCTCCAATGACAAGATACGCGAGTCACGCGCTACGATTTCTTCTCCCAACGACGCGATGCGCGAGTCACGCGCTACGATTTCTTCTCCCAACGACGCGATGCGCGAGTCACGATCTGCAATCTCCCCTGCTTGCGGCTGCTCGCGTGGGTCTAGTCGTGTCCAGCGTTCGCCCAATAGCGAAAATCGTTGACGTATCGTATGTACACTTTGCGGGTCACGCAGTGAACAGAGTGCGGCTACCTGCGTTGAGACCGAGCGCCCAATAGCCAGCACACCAAGGCCATGACCATGCAGGAACTCGAAAGAGGGGAAAAGCGTACGCAATTCTTCCCACAAGCGCCAGACGCCGAAATCGCTCTGTCTCACATTTGTATCGTGGAACAAAACGACCGCACTATCGGATAACTTTCGCCGCCAATTCTCGAAGTCATGCTGCACAGCTTCATAAGTGTGCAAGCCGTCGATGTGCAGCAAGTCCACCGAAGCGTCAGGTATATAGCCAACCGCGTCGTCAAATGTGCAGCGGAGAAGTTCGGAAAAAGCGCTGTAGCGTTCGTCATGGAAACGGCGTAAATCCCGATAGACTTCTTCTCCGTAGTATCCTGCCTGTTCGTCGCCGTGCCACGTATCCACGGCAAAGCAACGAGTGTCCAATCCGTTGCACACCACGGCCTCGCAGAACGCGGAATAAGAAACCCCGTTATGAGTGCCAAGTTCGACGAGAGTACGCGGTTTGAGGGCGCCGACAATCCAGTGAGCAAAGGGAACATGGCCGTACCAAGCACTGAGCACGCCGGCACGCCCCTCACGCCAGAAAAGGGGGTCCAAGTCCGGTGTCCAGAGGTAACGCAACGTTTCTGTCTCCAAGGAATCGAGGGCGGATGTGGTCATGGAGTATAGGTTTCGATTAACCCGTCGTCGATCGGAGGGAAATATCGATTCAAGTCTGAAATTTGATCGACGATATAATGCCATGGCCTTTTGCGGCGGGGCGAGGATGGAATCTCGTGATAATCCGGATGATAGAGCAGGTTCGGGTTATGAAACGGATCTGCGGACTCCAACAGCGATCCCCATGTCTTGCGGATGTGCTGCCATTCGCGCTGACTCCGCTCACGTTTAGCCGGATCTTCAATGTCCAGCCCACGCGATGCAGACTCCAAATGAAACAGTTCCGCAAAGGGGGTCCAGACAACGCGATAGCCGTAGTCCCCAAGTCTCAAGCATAGATCGACGTCATTGTAGGCGACCGGTAGATTGACCTCATCCAATCCGCCGACTTCGAAGAATACCGCACGCCGAATGGCGGCGCAGGCGCCTGTCACCGCCGAAAGCGTGCGAGTCAATGCGAGTTGACCAAAATAGCCGGGATCATTCCTTGTGGCTAGACGGTACAAGTGGGCTGCATGCCCTTCGGGGCCGAGCACCACGCCGGCGTGTTGCACCCGCTCGTCTGCGTAGAGCAGTTTTGCACCCACGATGCCGACATCGGGCCGAAGAGCGTGCGAGACTAACTCGCGCAGCCAGCCGGCCTCGATCACCTCGATGTCGTTGTTCAGCAATAATAAGATTTCGCCGTTAGCTTCGCGGGCAGCGGCATTATTGAGGGCTGAGTAGTTGAAGGGACCGGGATGGCGCAGAATGCGAACGCGACTATCCTCAAGTGCGAATTGGTCGAATAGTGTATGCGTGACCGGCTCGATACTCCCATTATCGACGATCAACAGCTCCAGATTGGGATAATCGGTCCGATGCAGAACCCCGTCGACGCATTGTGCCAGAAGGTCCGCTCGATCGCGAGTCGGAATAATCACAGACACCAATGGCGGACGCTCTGGAACAGGCCAACCAACACGAATCGCGCTGGCGATCTGAGGGGCTGCTTTTAGAAACGCGTTCGTATCCCCGCGGGAGTCCAGATGGTCCCGGACGGCGCGATGCGCGGCCGCTATAGCGCGAAGACTGGGCAATGCACTTTCTGCATGAATTGCACTCTTCCCGTCGCGTCTATGATACAGGATCGCAGGAATATGACGGACACGATCAGGAGTCGAGGCGGCGGTTGCACGCAACGCCAAATCATGAAACTCGGCCCCGTCGAACCCCGGCCGAAGGAACCCGATCTCCTCAACCAGCGTCCGACGATACACAGCAAGATTGCTGATATAGTCCTGGGCGAGTAGCAGGTCCGGATCCCAGCCTGGCTTGAACCATGGATTAGAACGGTCCCCCGCAGCGTCTATGTGATCGTGATCGCTGTAGATGATGTCGCTATGTGTACTTGCACCGAATTCAACCGCTACCTCATGAAGTGCATGCTCGGGCAGAACATCTCCCGCCCGGAGAAAAGCCACAAACTCACCTGTAGCCAGCTTTAACGCTGCGTTCGTCACCGCGCTACAGCTCTCAGCCGCCACTGGTTGAGCTACACGAATCCGCGGGTCCCGTGCCGTCCGATTACGGAGGGTTTCAGTCCAGAGTGGCTCCGTATTGATATCGACGGCGATACATAACTCCCAGTAGGGATAGAGCTGGGTGATGACGGAGTTGAACGATCCGAACATAGCGGTATCAGATGTCTTGCCGACTGGCATTATCACCGAAATGAGCGGCCGGAACGGCAACGAGGCAATGTGGGCGCGGATCGCTGCCCGGTCTACATTACTGATCGTGTCATTCAAGGCGATCCAGCGCCTGTAAGCCGCTCTAGTATCTAACTTGCTTGGAAGAAGTCTCTCTCGCGCCTCGTCCGAACTAGCGAGTGCGGCCAACGCCTTCGCCCGGGTTCCCCCCTTTTTTCCTTCTGCCAACCAAAATGCCAAGCTCTCTAGATCTGGATGGCGACCAAGCCCATCACGATACAGAGCCGTGAGGTACTTAATATCTACCCTTTGGCTTGATCCGTGCCGGGTCTGAAATTCAACTGAGGTCACAATTTGTTCAGCCAAATCCTCCAGGGAGACGCCTAGTTCGAGTTGATGAGAACAATTTGCAAGCCCATCCGCGTCAGCAATGCGCCCAAAAGCCGTCTTGTAAAGAGAGTTCACCAACAGTGAGTGATCCCCGTGCTGCGGCAGTTTTGTCGGTGTTGTGGCGGCATTGTCTGCTGTCGTGGCTATGGAATCCGGTGCTGTGGCGAGCCGGTAAACGCGCGCAGAAAAGCTGGGAAATGGTTGCAGCACGCCGCGGCCGAGCGCCTTCAGAAATGGCTGGCTCATAGCGATATGGAGCGATTTCGTTGCCATTCTTGTGGACAAGCTCCGCAAGCCGCCGCCGGTTAACCGGTCGCCCGTGTGCCGCACGCGCCTAAATAGGCGCTGAAGAAAAGCGCGTACACCGCCCCCGGTTAGGCGGTCGCCCATTTCGCGCAAACGTCCCGGCCAGCTCCGGATTCGTTCCACTCGGTAATTCATTCGCGTTTGCTCTCCTGCAGCGGATTGTTCAGACTGCCGGTGTGACTCCTTTCTGCTCCGGCGCGTTGCGCAGATCGGCAGTTTGCGAGTCCGTCACGTCCGGAGGTTTCTCCAGGGCCTGCGCGCGGATGGTCGGCTGGCGCAGTGGACGCCACAGCATCAGGTCTTGGTCGTTTAGGACGTAGAAATTGACCGGCATGAGTACTTCTATATGGTGAGACCGAGGAGACTTTTTCGACCCGGATCTCTCAAAATGTACCTCCTGCATGTCCCGTGTCCCAGCTTCATAGGGGCGGAGATATTGCTTCGTCTCGCTCCAAAGTCAAGAAATATCGAAGGGGTGAGACGGAGTGACGGAGTGGTGGAGTAATGGAACAGTAGGGTGGTGGTATTGGCGTCGCTGTTGGAGGTCCGTTGATTGATCATCGTTTTGGTGCACGTACTCGAAGCGCACGGACAAAGGTCTCGACCGTCAGGGAACCCGATCAGCCGGATCGCGGTGAAACGGGTCGGGGAGTGGTGGAGTGGTAGAGTAGGGAGTAGTTGGAGTGAGGGAGTTGATGGAGTCTTTTTTCGCCGGAGAAACCCTCAGCGCGATTCGAGCATACCGGAAAATTTGTGTCTGGGTCACAACCTGAGATTAAAGATGGAAGGGACCAAAGGAAGAACGAGGAGAAAGCAAAGAGGTAAAGCGGACGAAGATCGATTCGGCGATTATTGAGGAGCTGATTAAGGGCTATGAGGAGCCTAAGGTAATTACCTTGACTGAAGCGGCCGATGAATCGGCGGAACCAATGCCAAATGATTGACGGTCCCGATCATCGGACTTTACCGCATTCGGTTCCCTGATCGAGGATATTGAGAATCTCCGGAGCGGCTCGCCACGCACATGTCGCTCCGGCTGACTCGCAGAATCCGCTTTACAAAGAAGGATGAACGGGTTTTGTACGCCTCTGTATCCGCCATGCCTGAAACGCCTGCCACAAGAAGCACCGATAGCACTGTCGATGTGGCCGTAAGGCCACTCACGGAAGCCAACGACAGCGCGAACCGTCTGAAGCCGACCTATGTCGTTGAGGCGGGTAAGCTGCTGAGCAGTAGCCGTCCGAAAGAGCTATGGGCGTTCCGGGAGCTATTCTTGCTACTGGTTAAAAGAGATTTTGTCGCAGCGTACAAGCAGACGGTCCTCGGTCCCCTATGGTTTTTTGTTCAACCGTTCCTGGCATCGCTCGTTTTCATGGTCGTATTCGGGCAAATCGCTCGCTTGCCTACGACAGAATTGCCGGCGCTGGTATTTTACATGTCCGGTATCATCGCCTGGAATTTTTTTGCCAACTGCCTGACCCAAGTCTCCTACACGTTTCTCGCGAGCGGCGCTCTCTTCCGGAAAATTTACTTCCCGAGGTTGATCGTCCCCTTGAGCCAGGTCAGCATGAACTTACTGAACTTCTTTGCTCAACTGCTCGTGCTCTTTGCGGTGATTGCGGTATATGAACTTGGCGGCAGAAAAATCGAAATTGGTCCAAAAATTTTTGCTCTGCCGGGAATCGTGCTGGCGATGGGGCTTTTGGCCCTTGGCCTCGGGTGTCTGATCGCTTCTGCGACAGTTAAATATCGAGATCTGAATATGGTGGTCGGGTACACTGTCAACCTTTGGATGTTCGGCAGCTTCGTAATCTATCCCCGATCAATGGTGCCTGATAACCTGCAATGGTTGATGAATCTGAATCCCATGGCGAGCCTGATAGAATGCTATCGATCCAGTCTCTTCGGTACGGAACATGCCCAGACTCAGCCGGCGTTAATCGCCGTGGCAATGATTGCCGTCGTGCTCGTCGCCGGAATCTGGTGTTTCATTGCAGCGGAAGGGACGTTTACGGACTCCATCTGATGTCGGTTGTAATCGGAGCTTTGACTTCAAATTGATACGGAGCAAAATCTTCGCTTCGATGGAGCTGCGAAGTGGAATACTTTGGAATTTGCGCTTCGGTTTATCCTGACGCTGGCTAGTGTCCTGGAAGATTACTCGGCGCACATCATCCATTTCCTCCAGATTGATGTCGAAGGTGCTGAAGCCGAAGTTTTGCAAGGCGTCAACTTGAAGACGAAGGGACCCTGGATTGTTCTCGATGAGGCGACCGCACCGAATTCTGCAGTGATTGTTCGAGGAGATTGGGAACAGTTCGTCACTGGCCCGGGTTATAGCCTTGCCTATTTCGACGGACTCAATTGCTTTTACGTCGCGGACGATCTCTCTCAGCTGAAAGAACGATTAGCCGTACCACCGAATGTCTTCGACGACTTTATCCGTTTTGTCGGAAATAAGGCAAAGTGCTGATTCTCAAGAGGGTGCATCCAACGCCCGTAGTGGAGAAGGTGATCCGCATTTGTTGCGGCGTGACGAAGTTCAAGGAATGTCATACGCCACAGTCATTGGCGAGTTGCCTTTTGAGTTTTTGATGAAAAGGAATTATCGATCAGGCGACGCGATAGAATTCAAGTGAGTCATGTTGCGTAATCTATTTCAGCGCGCAAAAACGTCTCTTGTTTACCGGTTGTTGATAGGACGTTGGGTCAATCAGCGCTATCTTAACGATCCAGCGCGCGTGGTAAATTGCCTTTATCGGACGGCGTTTGGTCGCCGGGCTGACCCGCAGGGACTTGCAGATCGCATTCATCAACTCCAATCGGGAGTACCGCTGGAAGTCATGGCTGACCAACTTGTACGCTCACCGGAATTTCAGAGGCGTCACGGAACGAGCCAGATAGTCGATGCCGACTTTTTTTCAGCCCTGTTTCGTGACGGGCTTCGTCGCAAGCCTGACCGCGATGGGGTGGCGCGGTGCGTGGAAGCAAGAGCGAGGGGAGCAACTCGGGCAGAGGTCCTTGCTGCGCTGGCTGCTTCGGAGGAAGCTCTACAGACGTGGGAGCCCTCGCCGGCAGATCCGGCTCGGCTTGGCGATCCCTCGCTGTTGGTGAACTCGCTCTTCAGGACAGCTTTTGGTCGGGACGCTGATGCGGAGAACCTGGATGCTAGGACGGCTTACAACCGCTGGGTCGCTGCGTATGATAAGATCAGTGAAGTAGACCGAACAGCGATTCGTGTCCACATTGCCGGGTTGCCGTTCCGGCCCGTAATTTCGGTGGTTATGCCGATCGGCGGGACTTCTGAGGCCGCTCTCCGGCGCTCACTGAACTCGGTTTTCAAACAACTCTATCCCTATTGGGAGTTGTGTGTTGCGTCGGATCGCAATGCCGAACCGCTCGCGTCCGCTTCGCTCGGTAGGCAGATGGCACATGACCCGAGGATCAGGGTGGCCCAACGCGTGAGGGGCGAAGGCTCTGCAGCGGCAGCCAACGCGGCACTAGACCTGGCTACCGGCGAATTTGTGGTTTTTCTACGGCCCGGGGACCTCCTGTCTGAACATGCGCTATATGAAGTGGCGCTTGCATTTGGGGCAAATCCCCAGACCGAAATCGTTTACACCGATCACGACCAGATAGGCGCTGCCGGCCAGCGCTTCAGTCCATGGTTCAAACCAGGCTGGGATCCGGATCTTTTGCTTGCACAAGACTATATCAGCGATCTTGCGGCTTATCGCCGCACATTGGTGGAGGAAATAGGGTCTCTGCGACCAGACATTGAAGGGGCTGAGTTCCATGATTTGGCGTTACGCGCCACAAGCGCGACAACTCCGGATCGAGTCTGTCATATTCCTGCGGTCCTTTATCATGCTCTTGAGATCGAGACTCCAATTCATTCAGAAAACTCGCCTCTGCGTGATCGCGCCATCGCAGCCTCGCATCGAGCGGTCCGTGGCTATCTGGACTCACTGGGGTATAAGGACGCAGTTTTGCAGGCGGCGCCGCAGATACCCGGCGCCATCCGTGTCGTGTGGCCGCTGCCGGAACCTCCACCATTGGTTTCCGTCGTTATACCGACCCGCGACCGAGCGAATCTTCTGGCGCGGTGCGTGGATGGAGTACTCCACCGAACCGAGTATAAACATCTGGAACTCCTGATTGTTGATAATGGGAGTATAGAACCGACCACGCACGCGCTCTTCGCGCGCCTCACCGACGAGGACAGGCGCGTAAGAGTACTGCGCCGTCCCGGGCTGTTCAACTATTCAGCCCTGAATAATTCTGCGGCGCGCGAAGCCAACGGCGAAATTTTGCTCCTGCTGAACGACGACATCGATGTGATCGAGTCTGGTTGGTTGCGTGAGTTAGTCTCGCACGCTCTTCGGCCCGATGTCGGCATCGTGGGTGCAAAACTGCTCTACGCCGACGAGCGGGTGCAACACGCCGGTATTGTTATGGGCCCCGATGGGTACGTAACTCACTTGCACCGTTTTGCGGGCAAGAATGAGCCGGGGTATTGCGGACAGCTGGCTTTGCCTCGCACACTTTCAGCCGTCACGGGCGCCTGCGTCGCAATCCGGCGTGAGGTATTCTTCGAAGTAGGCGGATTGGATGAAGTCAATCTGCCGGTAACCTTCAACGACGTCGACCTCTGTTTAAGACTTGGGGATCACGGCTATCGAGTCGTCTGGACTCCTTTTGCACAACTTTTCCATTTGGAGTCTGCCTCGCGGGGTCCCGACGACTCTCCGGCTAAGCGAGGGCGATCTCAACGCGAATGGCGGCACCTCCGCCGGGTGTGGGGATCCCTCTTGGAGTCTGCAGATCCGTACCACAATCCTAACGTCCTGTTCCATCCGCATTTCCATGAGATACCATCGACGCCACGACGCGCGAAACCGTGGATTACATCATTGGGCAAATATCAAGCCTGAATCGATTTTTCCCTCCGATGGGCGACACTCTCAGTGGAACAAATACCCCATGACCAACCCTGGCAGCGATACGTTCGATGCAGAAATGTTGCGCTACCTCTGGACTCCCGAACTGGACCCCCTTTTCCGGCCCCGGGGGCGCTCCGGTGTTGTCAGTGCCTGGTACTGCCATGTCCCCTTTGCCCATTGGATTGTTACTGTTGTCAGGCCGCACACTCTCGTCGAACTCGGTACACAGAACGGAGTCGCTTATTCCGCGTTCTGCGACGCCGTGGTGTACAATGGACTCGATACCAGCTGCTTTGCGGTGGATACATGGAAAGACGAGCAACAGACGGGAGAGTACGGGCAGGTAGGCTATCTGGATTTTCGCCGTTTCCATGACGAACGCTACAGCGCCTTTTCCGAACTTCTCCGCTGCACTTTCGACGACGCGCTTGGTTATATACCGGAGGCTTCGGTGGATCTGTTGCACATCGACGGCTCGCACACTTATGAAGCGGTCCGTCGCGATTTCGAAAGTTGGCAACCTAAATTGTCCGATCGTGCGGTCGTTCTGTTCCACGAAACCAATGTCCGAGAACGTGACTTCGGCGTCTGGCGGTTTTGGGCAGAGCTGCGTACGCAATTTCCCGGTTTCGAATTCCTGCATGGGCATGGTCTTGGTGTGCTGGCTGTTGGCAATTCGAGCGCATCTCAGGTCATGGCCCTCTGCTCACTCACTGACCCGCACATTGTCCATACAATACGTCAACGCTTTTCTCTCCTCGGTGAAAGCTGTGTAAGGCTGGATCCACGGGAGCAGCCACAAACCGGAGAGATTGCAGCCCGTGAAGCGCGCATTGTCTCCCTGGAAGCTGAATTGGCACGATCGACGGCGGAAGCGGCGCTCCGTCGCGCAGCGGAAGAGCAGTTGCGGGCGCGCGCAGCACAGCGTGCCAGGGAGGCACGAGCCGAGGCAGCGAATGCGATAGCGCAAGCCGCTGACGCGAAAGCCCAAGCCGAACAGGCACAAGGCGAAGCATTCAAGGCGATGGTACGAGCTGCCGAGGCGGAAGCCGGGAAAGTTAAGCGCATGAAACGGCGTACGAGTGAACCGGAACTCCAGGCGCCCGGCGCAGAGACCGTTTCTTCGCCCCTTATCCATAGGCCGAAAATCCGTCTCTTATACATTTCAGGTGAGCCGGAAACACCGAACAATGACCATCGCGTGGTCTGCTATGTTGAGGCTTGTATTGCTGCGGGAGCAGAAGCGTCCTGGATCCGCCTCGATGAGGTGCAGGAACATTCCGCGGAAATCGCCAGAAGCGATATTCTCGTCATCTGGCGCGCGGCCTGGGACGAACGCGTTGCGTTCGCGACAGAAACAGCGCGCGCCGCGGGCGCCCGAGTGGTGTTCGACATTGATGAGGTGGTTATTG
>Ga0209656_10000973_pt1 | contig 18489 bp, 15 predicted proteins | sample BogFormECP12_OM2_FD_188239 | JGI IMG/M metagenome (GOLD analysis project Ga0209656, IMG submission 188239) | Bog forest soil microbial communities from Calvert Island, British Columbia, Canada - ECP12_OM2 (SPAdes) (version 2) | ecosystem: Environmental > Aquatic > Freshwater > Wetlands > Bog ... | reverse complement strand
AGAGCGGGGGTGGGGACAGCCCTGGCTATTCGATGTCCGAGGACGGCAACGTCGCCGACTTCGGCAACTACCAAGTGGACTTCGGCGGCGGAGAGAGCGCCGGAGACGGCGGCGGGGGAGACGGCGGTGGAGACGGCGGCGAGGACTACAGCAGTGGAGACGGCGGCGGAGACGGCGGCGAGGACTACAGCAGTGGAGACGGCGGCGGAGACGGCGGCGGGGACTACAGCAGTGGAGACGGCGGCGGAGACGGCGGCGAGGACTACAGCAGTGGAGACGGCGGCGGCGGGGACTATGGCGGTGGCGGCGGGGACGACGAATGAAACGATCCTGCGCGGTTGGCGGCGGCTCGCGGCGTGAAGGACGGGTTTGGCTGATGGGATGGCTTGGAGGAGAACATGCCGGATGCGTCGGACGAACAGGCATGGTGGTCGAATCTGTTCACTGGCGGCGCAGATCCAGGTTTGGAGATTCCTGATGGCGTATGGGAGTCAGTAATGACAGCCGCGCTCGAGATCGACGTTCCGGAGTACGCTGACGACCTCATGCCCGCCGATCAAGGAGAGATGGGTTTCGATGAGCTGGACGACGAGCCGGGCATGTACCACGAGTTCGGCCATCCGTCAGCACACGGTGACGCCGTCGTCCACGACGGGGGCGACAGCATCGGTCCCGAATTGGATTCCGCTTCAGTTGGAGAGGACACGTACCACGAGAGCAGTGATCATGAAGTCCTCTATGACGTTGCGCCCGACGATTCCGTGGTCGATGGCCCGGATGCGATCGATGACCAGCTTTAGCGAGGAAGTTATGCCACCATTGACGCCAACGCATTGGAAGTGGTTCGTACCGTGACGCACTCACCCGATCCGGATCCACAAGGCATCGGTGTGGCGGCTGGTGTTGAGCCGTCGCCCACAGGGGTGTTGTCATTGGAACGCAGCTTCGAGGTAGCGGTCAACGGGTTGATCGGCGCGTACGACTTAAGTCCCAATCCGGCGCTGCAGACCCACATCGCCCAGGTGTTGGCGCGCATCGGCGTGGACCGCATGGAGGTGCCGTCTGGATCCGTGTTCGACCCTTCAGTGTGCGACGCGATTTCGACAGTGACAACGGATGACCCGCATCTCCACCAGCGGGTCTCGGAGACGCTACGCCCCGGCTGGCGTCGACCTGACGCGGTGCTGCGGTCTCCTCAGGTCTCGGTGTGGGTTGCTGACCCCACCACTACTAGTCAACCGGGTGGATAGTCGCGGAATGGTGGGAATCGATGGTTGAGTTCGGCAACGGCATAGCGCTCGCGATTGATTTCGGCTCCTCGAACACCGCCGCGGCGTTTCGTGACCGACATGGGCACGTGCAAGAGGTGCGGCTGTCGGCGACAGGGACCCTGATGCCCTCCGGCGTGTTCTTCGACGGCAGCCGCTTCTTGGTCGGCCGTACGGCGCTGCAGGCGGCGTTCACCTCACCGGAGTCCTTCGAGCCGTCCCCCAAGCGCCGCTTGGCAGACCGCGAGATCTTCTTGGCAGGGAGCATGGTTCCGGTCACCAAGATGGTCGCCGCGGTGTTCGCGGAGGTACTGGCGAAGTCCAGCGGCGTGATGGGCGGCGCGCCCGACGTCATTATCGTCACCCACCCAGACCAGTGGAGCGGCCCGTTGCAGCAGTTGTTGGCAGAGGGCGCGCTGGCCGGCGGCGTCGATCCCAACCGGATGCAGATGGTCAGCGAGGCCCAAGCGGCGGCGTGGTTCTATGCCAAGTCTGCGCCCGCGGAGGTGCCTGTTGGGTCGCGTCTGGTGGTGTTCGACTTCGGTGCCGGCACGTGTGATGTCGCGGTACTGGACAAACAGCCGGACCAAACCTTCGCGGTCATTGCGTCTGACGGACTCGACGGCCTTGGTGGCCAGGACCTGGACGCCAGGATCCAAGCGTGGGTGCGTCGGCAGTTGGCGGTGGCTGATCCGGTGTTGTTGGCCGAGGTCAACGAGCCGGCCTCCATCGCGACGCGGCTGACGTTGAACGACCGAATCCGTGACGCTAAAGAGGCCCTGTCGGAGGCCAGTTCGGCGGCAATCGTGGTTGCCGCCGGCGCCAATACCCAAGTGCTGCAGTTGACCCGCGACGAATTCGACGAACTCATCGGCGCCGACATCGGCCGTGCTGTGGACCTCACCAAACGCGTGATGGCAGAAGCCAACAAGCGTGTGCCGTCGAGCCAAACGCCGACCATCTATCTCACCGGCGGCTCTTCCCACATTCCGTTGGTGCACTCACGTCTCGCGGAGTTGGCCCCACTGGGAGTCCTCGGCGATCCGAAAACGGTTGTGGTGCAAGGGGCGCTGTACACGCCGCAGGCCCAACCCTCCCAAGCCGCGCCGCCGCAGCAGCCTCCGCCGCCACCGCCGCCACCGCCTGGCCACGGGCCTTCGGGTTCGGCCCCCCAGATGCCGTCCGGCGGTTTTCCCGCCATGCAGCCCACCGAGGCGCCGACGGCAGTTCTCAACACTGGGCCGTCACCCGTGGCATCATCCGCCGCATTTGCCGATTCAGGTCGCATACCGGCGCAACAACCACCCAACGGCAAGCCGCCCAACTCGACCAGGAGATGGCTCATCGTAGGCGGCGGAGTCGTCGCCGCCGTCCTGGCGGTAGTGATCGTTCTGTTCGCCTCGGGCGTGTTCAAGGGCAACAGTGCCAGCCCCACGGCGGCCACGACCACAACCGCTCCGCCGGTGGCCCCGGACAAACTAGGGTCGTTGCTGCTCAGCGTCGGCCAGATCAACAGCATCATGAAGTCGTCATCGATACAGGGCTACGACGTCAGCAATTCACTGACGGCCACGTCGGACAAGGTCGCGAATGAGCCGTGCCTGGGGGCCCTCTACAGCGCTCAACCAGCGGTTTACACCGGTAGCGGCTACACCGCAACCAGTGACCAAATCATGAAGGCGTTCGCAACCGACAAGTCGATCCAGGATTACGTCCAGCAGACCGCGGTCGCCTATCCCTCCGCAGAGTCAGCACAAGCGTTCTTCAAAAAGTCTGCCGATGCCTGGAAGGCATGTAGTGGTCAACCGGCGGCGATCACCACAACGAATTCAGACAACGCGATCGAAAGAGACACCTGGAACTTTCAGGATCTCAAGTCGGATGGCACCACCATCACCCAGGTGGTTACGCAGGAAGCCGCCGGAGGGTGGGGGTGCCAGCACGCGATGCGCGCCGTTTCCAACGTGATTGTCGAAGTGATGGCGTGTAACTATTCGATCAGCAACGAGGCTTCCGACATGGCCGCCAAGATGGCCGCGAACGCAGCTACCTAGCCCCGGCCGCTACTTGAGCAACGGATCTCGCGGGAGTCCGAGGATGCGTTCGGCGATCGTGTTGCGGGAGATCTCCGACGTACCACCGGCGATCGTGATCGCGCGGCCACCCAGATAGGAGCCGGTCAGTCTCGGCGTCTGGCCCACGACCGCGGCCGGGCCGGCCAGCTCCATGCCCAGCTCGGTGAGGCGCTGCGACTGTTCGGCCAGCACCAGCTTGGTCACGTTGCCCTCCGGCCCGGGCTCCGCGCCGGCGATGGCGCGGCTGACGCGGCGCAGATTCAGCAGCCGCAGCGTATGAAAGTCGGCGATCAGCTCACCGACCTGACGACCACAGGCGGCCGCCGTCCCGGCCGGCGCGCTGTCGAGCAACTTGATCAGGTCGTCGATCGTGAAGGCAAGCGCGCCCGATGAGCCGCCGCCGATCGAGATCCGCTCGTTGCCGAGCGTGGCGCGGGCCACCAGCCAGCCCCTGTTGACATCGCCGACCACGTCGGTGTCGGGGACGAACACGTCGTCGAAGAACACCTCGTTGAAATGCGAGTCGCCGGTGATCTCCCGCAGCGGCTTGACTTGCACGCCGGGGGCGCTCATGTCTATGGCCATCATCGTGACGCCAGCGTGCTTCGGCGCCTCGGGGTCGGTGCGCACCGTCGCCAGGCCCCACTGGCAGTCACGGGCGAGGCTGGTCCACACCTTCTGTCCGGTAACCCGCCATCCGCCGTCGTCGCGCTTCGCCGCGGTGCGCACGGCCGCGGCGTCGGATCCGGCGCCAGGCTCGGAGAACAATTGGCACCACATCTCGTCGCCGCGCAGAACCGGCTCGACCCAGCGTGCCCGCTGGTCGTCGGTGCCGGCCTGGGCGATCGTCAGGATCACCCAGCCGGTGATGCCCAGGTCCGGGACTCCGACGCCCGCGAACTCTTCCTCGATCACCAGCTGCTCGACCGCATCGGCCTGCCGTCCCCACGGCCTCGGCCAGTGCGGCACCAGGTATCCCGAGTCGACCAGGAAGTCGAGCTGCTGCTCTGCGGGCAGCGACCGAACCTTCGCGACGGCGTCGCGTGCCTGCTTGCGGTAGTCGTCTGCCTCGGGGGGCAGCGTGAACGACGCACCGTGCGCGATGCCGGCCCGCCGCGCCTCGACGATGTCGACGAGCGGGTCGCCCACGTCCGCCGTCAACGCCGCAAGGGTCCTGGCGCGGCGCAAGTACAGGTGCGCGTCATGCTCCCATGTGAAGGCGATCCCGCCGTGAAGCTGAATGTTCTTCTCGGCGTTGAAGATCTGTGTCCGGATCCCAAGCGCCGCGGCGACCGCAGCGGCGAACCACGCGCTGTCGATGTCGTCGGCGCGGGCCGCGTCCCAGGTCGCGGCGGTGGTCTGCTCGGCGCTGACGAGCATGTTGGCCAGGTGATGCTTGACGGCCTGGAAGGTGCCGATCACCCGCCCGAACTGCTCTCGAACGTTGGCGTAGTCACGGGCCATTTCGAGGGCGGCCCAGCTGATTCCGACAGCCTCGGCGGACGCCAGGATCCGGAATACGGTGCGGGCCCGTCGCGCTGCGCCTCGTAACACCTGATCCGCCTCGACTCTCACGCCGGTCAGCGCGACCGAGCCGACGCTGCGGGTGGTGTCCAGCCCCGGCAGCGCCGTGACCGTTACTCCGTCGGCTTTCGCGTCGAGCACCACCACGTCGTCACCCGCGGTGACCAACAGCACGTCAGCGTCGGGGACGCCGAGCACCGCGGGGCTCTCCCCACCTACCACCAGGTCCGAGCCGACGATCACCGTGCCCGACAATCCCACGGCACCGACCTTGCGGCCGTTGGCAAGTCCTGGAAGCTGTTGAGCGCGAACTGAATCCGGCGCGCACCGGTCAATCACCAGTGAGGCGGCAACTGTCGGCAGAAACGGCCCCGGGGACAGCTGGCGGCCCTGGGCCTCAAGCACGATCGCCAGCTCGGCGAGCCCGAAGCCTGATCCGCCGTGGTCCTCGGAGACGGCCAGGCCGTTCCAGCCCAGCTCGGCCGCTGCCGCCCAGATGTCCGACGGATGGTTCGAACCGCCATCCAGGGTGGCGCGGGCGGCGGCAAGGCTGCCCAGCCGGGACAGCTGCCCGGCGGCGGCATCCGCCAGATCGCGATGTTCTGGGGAGATTGCCAGCGCAGATGTGCTCACGTGCTGCGTCCTTCGGCGGTGATGACGACGTTGTCAATGGGAAGCTAACGCATCCAAAGATCCGGCGCGCGGTCCGGGGGACACTTTCGGGGTTTGCAGTCACCACGGCGGGGGTAAGGTGCGCGAATGGATTCCCGACAGCCCGGGCCAAGGCTGCAGGCCCAGGCCAAATGGTTTGTTCGAGCCCGTCCCCTCGACTACATGTTGGCCATGACCGACGCGTATGCGTCGTTGCCGCTGGTGGGAAGGCATCTCGAGCCGCTCGGCGGCCTGACCGCGATGGGCGTGTGGGGTTACCGGCACGCGCCGAAGTTCATGTCGGCGGCGATGCGCAACATGCTCGCTCCGCGCGCGGCTGAACTCCGCAAACATGAGCTGGAGCGGACGAACACCGTGGCCGCTGCAGCGCTGCGCGGGATCGTGTCCGCTGACCGCCTCGACGTCACCTGGCCGGCGCCCGATCGCCTGTCGCCGTTGTTGCGGGGCACCGCGCAGCGCCGGCGGTACCTGCATCGCAGCTCTGTTCGCTACGGATCCGTACCGGGACAGGTGCTCGACGTGTGGCGGCGCAAGGACTTGCCGCCCGGGCCGGCGCCCGTGCTGATCTTCGTTCCGGGCGGGGCATGGGTACACGGCAGCCGGATGCTGCAGGGCTACGCGCTGATGGCCCACCTGGCCGAGCAGGGCTGGGTCTGCTTATCCATTGACTACCGGGTGTCGCCGCATCACCGCTGGCCGTCTCACATCCTCGATGTCAAGGCGGCGGTCGCGTGGGCACGCGCCAACGTCGACCGGTTCGGCGGCGACCGCGAATTCGTCGCGATCGCAGGTTGTTCCGCGGGCGGCCACCTCGCGGCGCTGACCGGCCTGACGCCCGACGATCCGGACTTCCACGGAGACCTGCACCCCGACGCCGACACCTCCGTCGATGCGGTGGTCGGCCTGTATGGCCGCTATGACTGGGAGGACAGGTCGACGCCGGAGCGGGAGCGTTTCGTCGACTTCCTGGAACGCATCGTCGTCAGGAAGCGGTATGCCCGGCACCGGGATCTGTACCGCAACGCCTCCCCGATCTCGCGGGTGCGCCCCGATGCTCCGCCGTTCCTGGTGGTCCACGGCACCGCCGACACAGTCATTCCGGTTGAGCAGGCTCAGGTGTTCGTCGATCGACTCCGCGCCGCATCGCTATCGACGGTCGCCTACCTGGAGCTGCCGGGGGGTCATCACGGCTTCGACATGACCGATGGTGGCCGGACCGGCTCCGCGGCGATGGCCGTCGGGCTGTTCCTCGCCGAGATCCACCGAAGCCATTCATCGGCAAGGGCGAAAGAGGTTATATATAGACGGCATCAGAACCCGTGAGTCTCGTCCATGAATGAGGTGGGCAGTGAAGCGACTCAACGGCTGGGATGCCATGCTGCTCTGCAGCGAAACCCCGAACGTCCACACGCACACGCTCAAGATCGGCGTCATCGAAGTCACGGACTTCGATGGTGATTTCACCTTCGAGTTGTTCCGGCGGACGCTGCGCCGTCGCCTGCATCTGCTGAAGCCGCTGCGCTACAAGCTCGTAGACATCCCGCTGAAGCTGCACCATCCGATGTGGCTGGAGAGGTCCGATGTCGACCTGGCCTACCACCTGCGACGGGTGCGACTTGAGCGCCGACGGGTCACCGCCGGTGATCTTGGCGCCCTTGGGTGCACCGGTGGTGCCAGAGGTGAGCAGGATCATTCTGCCCCAACCACTTCGGCAAGCGCCGGCCCCGCGAACGAGGTGTTCAACAGCAGCGCGTTGGCCCTGATCCGGCTGGCGGCCACCACGGCCCCTCCACGAAGCCGCGGTGGTTGCGGCACATAATCCCAACGGTTCTCGGTGGTCCACCGGGCATCGCCTGCAGCGCCGCGGCGAGCGCGTCGGAACGCTCGGTCGAGCTCACGCCAGCTCAGCGTGCCGAGCTCGTCCACCAATCCGGGCCGATCCGGACAACGCTGCGCTGACGACGCGAAACCCGATGTAGCCAAAATGTTTTCGCGCCGCATCGCGGTGGCGATCCGCAGATACCTGTCCGGCCGCATCGGCGCGATCAGCCGCGCGCGTCGTATGGTGCCGATCATGCCGAGCGTTTCGTTCAGGCGGTCGAAGAGCGCCATCGCGCCTCAGCCCACGACTGGCACGCGACGCTTGCGCGCGAGCCGGTCGAGGGCCGTCTGCATCACCGATCGCACATGGGCATCGACCTCGGCGACGTCGGGATCGTCACCGAACTGTGCGGCGATATCGACAGGTTCGAGCACCTCGGTGACGATCTTCGACGGCAGCGGAAGATTGGGTGGGATGACGACGCTCAGCCCGAACGGGAATCCGACCGAGACCGGCAAGATCTTGGTGCGCGCCAAGCGCGCGATCGGGCCGAGCCGCTCGGCCAGCCAGGTGCCGCGAGACAGGTAGAGCTGGGTCTCCTGTCCGCCGATCGACACCGCCGGGACGATGGGAACGCCCGCTTCGATCGCGGTCCTGACGTAGCCGGTGCGACCGTCGAAGTCGATGACGTTCTCCCACACGGTCGGGCGGTACACGTCGTAGTCGCCGCCGGGGAACACCACGACGATTCCGCCCGCCCGCAGCGCCTTCGCGGCGTTTTCCGGGTTGGCCCGGATGAATCCGGTGCGCACAAAAAACCCGGCCGTCGGCCCCATGAAGATCATGTCATGGCTCAGCGTGTAGATCGGCCTGTCGTAGCCGAACTTGTCATAGAAGTCGACGGCGAAGATCGGGACGTCCATAGCGAACATCCCACCCGAGTGGTTGGACACCACCAGCGCCCCGCCGGCGGCCGGCATGTTCTCGAGCCCACGCACCTCGGAGCGGAAGTACCGCTTGAGGAACGGGCGGAGGATGCCCATCACCCGCTCGGTCAGGGCGGGGTCCCACTTGGCGATTTCCGGGCGGTCAATCTCTGCGTCGCTCACGACTCTCCCCTGTGCATCGGCCGCATGGGCCGTTGCCTGATGGTACCGAGAGCCGATCCGCGGCCGTCGGGTACGTTCAGGTACTCATGAGCGAAGAGCGTGTCGTCCTCGTCGAACAACGCGACCGAATCCTGCTGATCACGATCAACCGGCCGGAGGCCAAAAACGCGGTCAACGCGGCGGTAAGCAGGGGGCTCGCGGATGCGGTGGACCGACTCGATGACGACGCCCGGTTGTCCGTGGGCGTGCTGACCGGTGCGGGAGGCACGTTCAGCGCAGGCATGGACCTCAAGGCGTTCGCCCGCGGCGAGAACGTCGTCGTCGAAGGCCGCGGGATGGGCTTCACCGAAAGGCCGCCCGTGAAGCCGCTGATCGCCGCTGTGGAGGGTTACGCGCTGGCCGGCGGCACGGAGCTTGCACTGGCAACCGATCTGATCGTCGCGTCGAAGGAATCCGCGTTCGGGATCCCCGAGGTCAAGCGTGGTCTGGTAGCCGGCGGTGGCGGCCTGCTACGGCTGCCGCAGCGCATTCCCTACCAGATCGCGATGGAACTCGCACTGACCGGCGACCACCTGCCCGCGCAGCGCGCTCACGAGCTCGGGCTCGTGAACCAGCTCACCGAGTCCGGCGGTGCGCTCGAGGGGGCGCTGGAGCTGGCCGAGCGGATCACCGCCAACGGCCCGCTGGCGGTGGCGGCGACCAAGCGGATCATCACTGAATCGCGCAGCTGGGACCCCGACAGCATGTTCAACGAGCAACTCAAGATACTGATGCCCGTTTTCGCGTCGAACGACGCCAAGGAAGGTGCCATCGCGTTCGCGGAGAAGAGGGCCCCGCGCTGGACGGGCACCTGACAGGCTGATCTTCTTGCCGCCTACGCCTTGCGGGAGGAGGAGCAGTGTCGACCATCTACTTCACCGCGTCCAGCCTTGACGGCTACATCGTCGACGAGCACGACAGCCTCGACTGGCTGACCGCACGTGACATCGATCCCGCGGGCCCGTTCGGCTATCAGGCGTTCAGCCGGTCGGTGGGCGCCCTGGTAATGGGCGCGACCACCTACGAGTGGGTGGTCAACGACCGGCCCGGGGAGTGGCCGTACCCCCAGCCGACATGGGTGCTGACCCACCGGCCGGAGATCGTGCGGCCCGGTCATCCGGTGCAGGCCTTCGCCGGAGACGTCACCGAACTGCACCCCCAACTGGTGCAGGCCGCCGGCTACAAGGACATCTGGGTGGTCGGTGGCGGCGACGCCGCCGCGCAGTTCGTGCGGGCGGGGCTGGTCGACGAACTCGTCGTCACCTACGCACCGTGCACACTGGGAAGCGGCGGGCTACTACTGCCCACGAAGTCGGAGTGGAGCCTGATCGAGTCCGCCGCCAATCGTGACTTCGTCTGCGCCCGTTGGCGCAGGGCAGGGGGATAGCAAACGCCGCCGCGGCTGAAGATGTGGGGGAATGGCAGCACTTCACGAAGCGCGCGGCGGGCAAGCCCGACAGCGCCGTTGGTTCACCGCACCGTCGCGAAGAACGCGCGGACGTCGTCGACAAACAACTCCGGTTGCTCGAACGCCGCGAAGTGGCCGCCCCGCGGCATGGTCGTCCAGTGGGTGAGGCGGTAGTTGGCCTCACACCAGCGGCGCGGCGAGCGCAGGATCTCCTTCGGGAACGAGGCGACGCCGGTGGGCAGCTCGACGGGATTGTCGGACCCGAAGACATGGAAGCTCTCCCAGTACATGCGCGCCGAGGACGCGCCCGAGCCAGTGAGCCAGTACATCATCACGTTGTCGAGCAGTTCGTCGCGGCTCAGCACGTTCTCGGGATGCCCGTCGCAGTCCGTCCACGACCAGAACTTCTCGATGATCCAAGCCATCTGGCCGACCGGCGAATCGACCAGCGCGTAACCCAGCGTCTGGGGCCGGGTCGACTGCTGCTTTGAGTAGCCCGAGTCCCACTTCTGGTAGTGGGCAAGCGAGGCCAGCGCCTGCTGTTCCTCCTCGGTCGGGTTGTCCAATGCGCCTGCCGGCGGGCGGCCGAGCGGCATGTTCAGGTGGATCGCCGCGCAGTGGCCCTTGTTGCGACCGATCTGGGTGGTGACCGCCGCGCCCCAGTCGCCGCCCTGGGCGCCGTAGCGGTCGTAGCCGAGGCGGACCATCAACGTCTCCCACACCTCGGCGACCTTGCCGACTCCCCAGCCGGTGGTCGTGGGCTTGCCCGAAAACCCGTAACCGGGCAGCGACGGGCAGACCACGTGGAAAGCGTCCCCGGCGCGTGCGCCGTGCGCGGTCGGGTTGGTGAGCGGCTCGATCACCTTGTGAAACTCGACGATCGATCCGGGCCACCCGTGCGTGATCACCACCGGCAAGGCGTCAGGGTGTGGCGAGCGCTGATGGATGAAGTGGATGTCAAGCCCGTCGATCTCGGTGGTGAACTGGTCGAAACGGTTCAGTGCGGCTTCCCTGACCCGCCAGTCGTAGTTGTCGGCCCAGTAGGCGGCGAGTTCGCGCGTGTACTCCAGCGGAATGCCCTGGCTCCAGTCGCCGACGCACTCCCTGTCCGGCCAGCGCGTGCGCGCCAGCCGCTGCCGGAGGTCTGCGAGATCGTCGTCGGGAACGGCAATGCGGAATGGACGAATCTCAGTCATGCTGCCTCGCAATCGTTATCGTCTCGCGCAGGTGGGCTGATGAGGCAGGCCGCCGGTGTGTCCGTCTCAGCGATGCCATCCACCGAACGAACACTCTACGGGCCTTGCGCGTGTGATCACGCCGCCCGGGAAAGAAGCAATCCAGCGCGCCCGGCGGTCGGCGAGGATTACGCTCGGCGCATCGCGACCACGGAGGTGCAGCGATGGGTCACTACAAGAGCAATGTGCGCGACCTCGAATTCAATCTCTTCGAGGTGCTCGAGTTGGAGAAGGCGCTTGCCACCGGCGAGTTCGGAGAGCTCGACGGTGAATCGGTGCGCCAGATGCTCGCCGAGGCCTCGCGCCTGGCCGAGGGTCCGGTTGCCGAATCGTTCGCCGACGCCGACCGCCATCCGCCGACGTTCGACCCGGATTCGCACACCGTGGCGCTGCCGGAGTCCTTCAAGAAGTCACTGCGGGCGTGGCAGCAGGGCGAGTGGTTCCGGATCGGGCTCGACGAGCACATCGGCGGTGTGGCGGCGCCGTCGGTCGTCGGTTGGGCGATCAACGAGTTCGTCCTCGGCGCCAACCCCGCGGTGTTCCTCTACTTGGCGGGCCCGGCGTTCGCCAACATCCTCTACCACATCGGCAACGAGCAACAGCGCCACTGGGCGGCACTGGCGGCAGACCGCAATTGGGGCGCCACGATGGTGCTGACCGAACCCGACGCCGGGTCGGATGTCGGCGCGGGCCGAACCAAGGCGATCCAGCAACCCGACGGCACCTGGCACATCGACGGCGTCAAGCGATTCATCACCAATGGCGACACCGACGACCTGTTCGAGAACATCCTTCATGTGGTGCTGGCCCGGCCCGAGGGCGCCGGCCCGGGAACCAAGGGGCTCAGCCTCTTCCTGGTCCCCAAGTACCTGTTCGATCCGCAGAGCGGCCAACCCGGTGAGCGCAACGGGGTGTTCGTCACGGGCCTAGAGCACAAGATGGGCCTGAAGGTCTCCGCGACGACCGAATTGACGTTCGGCCAGCACGGCGTTCCAGCAACGGGGTGGCTGGTCGGCGACACGCACAGGGGCATCGCGCAGATGTTCAAGCTGATCGAGTACGCGCGAATGATGGTGGGCACCAAGGCTATTTCCACACTTTCAACCGGGTACCTGAACGCACTCGACTACGCGAAGACGCGGGTGCAGGGCGCCGATCTCACCCAGATGACCAACAAGAAAGCGCCCCGTGTCACGATCATTCATCACCCCGACGTGCGCCGTGCGCTGCTGACCCAAAAGGCCTACGCCGAAGGGCTGCGTGCCCTCTACCTCTATACCGCCGCCCACCAGGATCCGATTGTCGCGTCGCACGTGTCGGGCGCCGACGCCGAGCTGGCCGATCGAGTCAACAATCTGCTGCTGCCGATCGTCAAAGGGGTCGGTTCCGAACGCGCCTACCAGTGCCTGACCGAGTCGCTGCAGACGTTCGGCGGGTCGGGCTTTCTGCAGGACTACCCGATCGAGCAGTACATCCGCGACGCCAAGATCGACAGCCTCTATGAAGGCACCACCGCGATTCAGGCGCAGGACTTCTTCTTCCGCAAGATCGCCCGCGACCAGGGCGTCGCGCTGCAGCATGTGGTCGCGCAGATCCAGAAGTTCCTGAACAGCGACACCGGGCGCCCTGAGCTCGCCGAGGGCCGTTGTGTGCTGGCCAGCGCGCTCTACGATCTGCAAGCCATGGTCACCGCGCTGACCGGCTTCCTCGTCGACTCCGCGCAGAACGCGCGTGAACTGTACCGCCTCGGTCTGGAGTCGGTGCCGTTTCTGCTGGCCGTCGGCGACCTGCTGATCGGTTGGCTGCTGCTGCACCAGGCCGAGATCGCGCTGAACGCGCTCGACGCCGAACCGGATTCGAAGGATCGCACGTTCTATTCCGGAAAGGTCGCGGGGGCGAATTTCTTCGTCAAGAACGTGCTGCCACGGTTGGCGGCCGAACGCCGGATCGTCGAGGCAGTCGACCTGTCGGTGATGGAACTCCGCGAGGAAGCCTTCTGACCCGCGGTTCTATGACCGCACCCCCGATCGGTAGCACTCGACGATGTGCCCGTAGCCGCACGCCTCGGCCAGGACCAGTTCGCCCTCGCGGTCGGCTTCCTCCAGGTCGTCCATCCACTTGCGCAGAAGCGCCGCGCCTGCCCGGCGGGCCTCGGCGTTACGCTGCGCGTCAGCGCAGAACTGCTGGAAGCACCGGATGTACCGATCGGCCAGGGTCAGGCGGTGGACGCAGGTCACCAGGTCAAGCGCTTCACCGGCCCACACCCGGACCTGTCGCCGATACGCGGTGAGTTCGTCGACGGGCAGTCCGGCCGGGCCCAGGACCAAGCGCGTGTTCGTGAGCTCGGCCAACACGTCGGCGCGCCGCGACTTCACCCTCTCGCGGGCCAGAAGCAGGTCGCGCGCGAACTCACCGGAGCCTGCAGGAACGGGTGGTTCGTCCAGCGCAGACGCGTGTATCGCGTGGCTCACGTCCAAGGGGGGCCACTTTCCGAAACTCTCGGCCCAGAGGGCGAGTTCGCCGATCATCACGTTCAACTCCGCACGATGATGATCAAGATGCCCGGCGAAATTGCCATGCCCCTCGGCGATCATCAGACGCGATGCATGCACCACTCCCTCGGTCAGGGCGCCGTGGGCAGCGACCAAGGCGATCATCTGGTCGCGACCCCGCTTGCTGTCCATCACCCCCACCGTAGCGGCTCGCACGCCTCGAGCGGCGGCGGCTCGGCATCCCGGTGAACGGTGTCACGCCGGCTACGGCACAATAGCGTGCGGATCCACCAACCAAGGACCCCGTCGTGTCGACAAATCCCGCACCCGCGCCGCCGCTTCCCGCAGCCCGCGGCGCAGAACGCGTCCGATTGAGCATTGTGGTCGGCGCACTCGGTGTCGTATTCGGCGACATCGGGACCAGCCCGATCTACACGATCCAGACCGTCTTCAATCCCAACGACCCGCACCCGGTGCCGCTCAGCCGGGATCACGTGTACGGCATCGTGTCACTGATCTTCTGGTCGGTGATGATCATCGTCACCCTGACCTACGTGACCCTGGTGATGCGCGCCGACAACGACGGCGAGGGCGGCATCATGGCGCTCATCACGCTGGTGCGGCGCTGGGGTGGGGCGCGCGGTCGCCGCACGGCGATGATCCTGGCCGCGCTCGGCATCTTCGGTGCCGCGTTGTTCTTCGGCGACAGCATGATCACGCCCGCCATCTCGGTGCTGTCCGCCGTCGAGGGCCTCAAGGTGGTCGAATCGGGGTTGGCGGGGTGGGTCGTGCCGATCACCGCGGTGATCATCGTTGGGCTGTTCGCTATCCAGCGCCGCGGCACCGGAACGGTCGGGCGTCTGTTCGGGCCGGTGATGGTCGCCTGGTTCACCGCGATCGGCGCTTGCGGGGTGAACGGCATCGCCGGCCATCCCGAGATCCTGGCGGCCCTGTCGCCGTTGTATGCCCTGAGGTTCATGGTGGCCCACTTCGGCATCGCGTTCTTCGCGCTGGCAGCGGTCGTGCTCTCCGTCACCGGCGCGGAGGCGCTGTACGCCGACATGGGTCACTTCGGTCGGCGTGCGATCACGCGGGGCTGGCTGCTTCTGGTACTGCCGGCGTGCACCCTGAGTTATTTCGGGCAGGGCGCGCTGCTGCTCGGCGACGAGGGTGCGGTGGGTGCGCCGTTCTTTCTGCTCCCCCCGGGTTGGGCACGACTGCCGATGGTGGTGTTGGCCACCGCCGCAACGGTGATCGCGTCCCAGTCGGTGATCACCGGGGCGTACTCGGTGACCTCGCAGGCCGCGCAACTCGGCTACCTGCCCCGGTTGCGGGTCGTGCACACGTCCGAGTCGACGATCGGCCAGATCTACGTGCCGTGGATCAACGGCCTGCTGATGGTGGCGGTGCTCATCCTGGTGTTTGCCTTCCGTAGCTCCGCAGCGCTCGCGTACGCGTTCGGCATGGCGGTGACCGGGACGATCACGATCACCACGCTGCTGTTCTTATACATCGCCCGCATCAGGTGGCGGACTCCGCTGTGGCTGCTCGTGATCGGCGGCGGTGCCCTGCTGACTGTTGACCTGCTGTTCTTCGCGGCCAACCTGACGAAGCTCGTCCACGGCGCCTGGCTGCCCCTCCTGATGGCGATCGCCGCTTTCACCGTGATGACCACGTGGCAGCGGGGCCAGGAGATCGTCACCGCCGCGCGGACCGAAGCGGAGGGTCCGCTGCACGACTTCATCGAACAGCTCGACGAAGGGCACCCGAAACTGGCGCGGGTCCCTGGCACGGGGGTGTTCCTCAACCGCGGCAAAGAGACCGCCCCGCTGGCGATGCGGGCCAACGTCAAACACAATCACGTGCTTCACCGGCACGTGGTCATCTTCTCGATCGAGACCGTGCCGGTGCCGCGCGTGCCGGATGCCGAGCGGACAGAGGTGGACGCGCTCTCCGACGCGAAAGACGGAATCGTCCACGTCACTGCGCGCTTCGGGTACATGGAGCGGCCCAACGTTCCAGCAACGCTGCATCTGCTCACGCGCGAGCAGACGGAGGGCAAGATCGCAATCGAGCACGCTTCCTACTTCCTGTCGAAGCTCGAGCTGACGAAGGGCACGGCACCTACGATGGCGCCGTGGCGCAAGCGTCTGTTCATCGCGACCTCCTACATCGCCGCCGATGCCGCCGAATACTTCGGGCTGCCCCCCGATCGCACCGTGGTCATGGGCTCGCGAATTGAGGTATAGCCGCAACGGTTTTCGCACACGGCGAAGGCGAGGAAGATGACACAAAAGAAGGTGCTGTGCTTCGGGGACTCGCTCACCTGGGGCTGGGTACCGACGGCCGACGGTATGCCCACCGAGAGGTATCCGCGGCATCTCCGGTGGACCGGAGTGCTGGCCGAGGCGCTCGGCGACAACTATGCCGTGATCGAGGAGGGCCTCAGCGCCCGGACCACGACGGTTGACGATCCCACCGATGCGCGACTGAACGGATCGGCATACCTGCCGTCCGCCCTGGCCAGCCACCTGCCACTGGACCTGGTGATCATCATGCTGGGCACCAACGACACGAAGGCCCACTTCGGTCGAAGCCCGCTGGACATCGCCGTGGGCATGGGGGTGCTGATCACCCAGGTCCTCACCTGCGCGGGTGGGGTGGGCACCACGTATCCGGCGCCGAAGGTGCTTCCGGTCGCGCCGCCGCCGCTCGGACCGATGCCACACCCGTGGTTTCAGCTCATTTTTGAAGGCGCGCAGGAGAAGACCGCCAAGCTGGCCGAGACCTACCGGGCGCTGGCCTCGTTCGTCAAGGTGCCCTACTTCGACGCGGGCTCGGTGATCAGCACCGACGGTGTCGACGGCATCCACTTCACGGAGCAGAACAACCGTGATTTCGGCGTCGCCCTGGGCCGGCAAGTGCGCGCGGTACTGGGTGGCTAGGGTTTAGAAGACAGAAAGGAGCACCGGCAATGAAGGTAATTTCATCCATTGACGACGCGGTCGGTCTGGTCGGCCAGGAACTCGGAGTCGGCGAGTGGAAGGAGATCGACCAGAAGCGGATCGACGCCTTCGCCGACGTCACCGAGGACCACCAGTGGATCCACATCGACGTCGATCGTGCCAAGGTCGAAAGCCCTTACGGCACAACCATCGCGCACGGATTCCTGACGCTGTCGATGATACCGGCGATGAGCAAGGACAACTTCCGAGTCGAGAATGCGAAGATGGCCATCAACTACGGCCTGAACAAGGTGCGGTTCCTGGCCGCGGTCCCGGCCGGTGGCCGAATCCGGGCACGGTCGGAACTCATCGACGCCACCAAGGTCGATGACAACACCGTGAACCTGGCGGTGAAGCACACGATCGAGCTCGACGGGTCCGAGAAGCCGGCGGCGGTGGCCGAGACGATCGTGCGGGTGCTCTTCTAGGCGGTCCCGGTGCCGACCGGGGTCGAACTCAGGTCCCCGGGTAGCCCATGGGCATCAGCACACTCTTGAGCTGGCAGAAGTGCTCGACGCCTTCCGGGCCGTTCTCCCGACCGATTCCGGAGTTCTTGTAACCGCCGAACGGTGAGCCGGGATCGAAAGCGTACCAATTGATTCCGTAGGTGCCGGTGCGGATCTTCGACGCGATCTCGACTCCCTTCGGGATGTCAGTGGTCCACACGCTGCCCGCCAGGCCGTACACCGAATCGTTCGCGATCCGGACCGCGTCGTCTTCGGTGTCGTAGGGGATGATGCTCAGCACAGGGCCGAAGATCTCCTCCTGGGCGATCGTCATCTTGTTGTCGACGTCGGCGAACACCGTCGGGTCCACGAAGTAGCCGCTTTCGAGGCCGTCCGGGCGGCCGCCCCCGCACACCAGCCGGGCCCCCTCGTCGATGCCCTTCTTGATGTAGCCCTCGACCCGCTGGCGCTGCTGCTCCGAGATCAGCGGCCCGACCTGCGCGGCGGGATCGGACGGCAGCCCGACAGGCAGCGCCTGCACAAACTGCGAAACCGCTTCCACCACTTCGTCATAGCGTGACCGCGGTGCCAGGATCCGGGTCTGGTTCACACAGCCCTGGCCGGCGTTCATCACCCCGGAGAAAACCAGCATCGGCACCGCCGAGGGCAGGTCGACGTCTTCCAGGATGATCGCGGCGGACTTGCCGCCCAATTCCAGCGTGCAGGGCTTGAGCATGTCGGCGGCGCGCTTGCCGACCTCCTTGCCCACGGCGGAGCTGCCGGTGAAGGTCAACATGTCCACGTCGGGATTCGACGTCAGGGCCTTGCCCGTCTCGATGCCGCCGGGCACCACCGACAGCACCCCTTCGGGCAGGCCGGCCTCGGCGAACACTTCCGCCAGGGCGTTGGCGGTCAGCGGCGTCTCGGCGGCCGGCTTGAGCACGACGGTGCAGCCGGCCAGCAGCGCCGGGCCGAGCTTGTTGACGGCAAGGAACAGCGGCACATTCCACGCGACGATCGCGCCGACCACGCCCATCGGCTCGCGCGACACGATGGTCTGGCCGTAGGAGCCGTTGCGGGTCTCGGTCCAGGCCACCTTGTCCGCCGCGCCGGCGAAGAAGGCCAGCGAGCCCATCGACCCGGCCCACTGCATCGTTTCGATGATCGTCGGCGGAGCGCCGGTCTCACAGGTCAGCAGATAGGTGAAGTAGTCCTTGCGGTCCTCGAGCAGCTTGACCGCCGCCTGGATCACCGCCGCCCGCTGCGCCGGCGGGGTCGACGGCCACGGACCCTCGTCGAAGGCTTTCCTGGCCGCGGCGACAGCCGCGTCGACGTCGGCCGCGGCCGCGGCCGGCACCCGCCCGACGTACTCACCGGTGGCGGGGGAGTGGACC
>Ga0209656_10000972_pt1 | contig 18511 bp, 16 predicted proteins | sample BogFormECP12_OM2_FD_188239 | JGI IMG/M metagenome (GOLD analysis project Ga0209656, IMG submission 188239) | Bog forest soil microbial communities from Calvert Island, British Columbia, Canada - ECP12_OM2 (SPAdes) (version 2) | ecosystem: Environmental > Aquatic > Freshwater > Wetlands > Bog ... | reverse complement strand
TGGCTACCGCAATCTGCGGCGCCGTTGTCAGTCCGCGACGCTTCAAATCGAGCAGCAGATCACGCCACGATTGTGAGCTCTCGCGAATGCCATCGGTGAAGCCGACAAGCTCCTTCCTGCCTTCAGGCGTCGCGCCGATGATGACCAGGATGCACTGCGCCTGCTCCTCGAGCCGGGCCTCCAAATGGATGCCGTCGGCCCAGCAATAGACGTAGCGCTTTGCTGACAGATCACGCTTCTGCCAGCGCGCATGCTCCTCGCTCCACGCCTCCCCCGCTTTCGCGAGGGCAGGCTCTTGAGGCGGGCGATGGTCGATGCCGACAGACCTGGCGCGTCCCCTGCCTTCGCAGGGGCAGGCTCTTGCCGACGAGAGCGGCCAGCGCCTCCTCAAAGTCGCCGGTTGAGATGCCCTTCAGGTAGAGGAGGGGGATCAGCACCTCAAGGCTCTTCGATCGCCGCGCGTACCGCGGCACGATCGAGGGCGAGTACCAGATGCGCTCGCCCTCGGCAGCTTCGCGGTCGCGCACCCGCGGCTGGCGAATGGCGATTGGCCCGATGCCGGTCATGATCTCGCGTTCCGGAAGATGGCCATGGCGCACGACGCGCTGCTGGCCCCTCTCGGTCTTCAGATCGGCATGCTTTGCGAGAAACTCAGCAACCTCCGCTTCGACCGCCTGGGTCAGCAGCGCACGCGCGCCGCTGCGCAGGATCTCGGTCAGGGAATCGGTAAACGCCCCTGGCTGGGCGAACTTGATCACGTTACTGTCGGACACGGCGTATCACTCCTTGATTGGAGAAGTGGAGGCATTGAACACCACCACGATACGCCGCCTTACCCCGTCACGCCGTCACCAACTTCCGGCCATAGCTCCCGAGGCTCGGCGTCGCCCACATCGGCGGCGACCAGCGACTTTGCGACCAGTTCCGCCACCTGGTCGATGATCTCGCTTTTCGGGTGGGTCGCGTCGGCGGCCACTGCGCCGGCGGCGTGGAGCGTGAAGCCGCCGGCGAAGATTGCGAGGCGGCGCAGAACCCTTTGCTCGGCCTCTGTCAGCAGGCCATAGCTCCAATCGAGCGTGGCGCTCAGAGTCCGATGTCGGGGCAGGGCCGCGCGTCGTCCGCTCGTCAGCAGCCGCAAGCGCTCGTCCAGGCGCGTCGCGAGGCCGTGCAACCCGAAAGCCTCGACGCGGGCGGCGGCGAACTCGATCGCGAGGGGAAGCCCGTCCAGCTTTCGGCAGATGTCGGCAACGATCGGGGCGTCCGCATCGCTCAGCTCGAACTCGTCCAGGCTCGCCGCCGCGCGCTCGACGAACAGCTGAACGGCCGGGAAGCCGAGCGCCTCGGCGGCGGTGAGCCCGGCCGTTCCAGGAGGTCTCTGCAGCGGCGACAGCCGGTACACGTGCTCGCCCTCGGCGCGTAGCGGCTCGCGGCTGGTCGCCAGAATGTGCACGCCCGGGACACCTCTGAGGATCCCTGCGGTCAGAGCGGCGGCTTCATCGATGACGTGCTCGCAATTGTCGAGCACCAGCAGCATTTCCTTGTCCTTCAGACCGGCGATCAGGCCGGGGAGCGAATTTTCGGCGCGGATTTCGAGGCCGAGCACCGCAGCCAGCGCGCTCGGCACAAGGCGAGGGTCGCTGAGCGGCGCCAGATCAATCAGCCAGACGCCATGGTCGTATCCCGGGATCAGCGCCTCGGCCACGGCGAGGGCGACTGTAGTCTTGCCGATCCCACCTGGTCCGACGATGGTAATCGAGCGCTGGCGCGGCAACCGTGCCGCGAGCCTGCTGACGATATCGGCGCGGCCGATCATTCGCGTCAGGTGGGCCGGCAGATTGTGCGTGTGTTCTGCTGCGGCGGCCTGCGAAGCAGATTGCCGTGAACCGTCCGCTAGCGCAATCGGCGCGACGAAGCAGTAGCCGCGCCCGGGAATATTAACCAAATACCGATCGCCATCGCCCAACGTCCGGCGCAACGCGCCAATCTGGAATTTGAGATTGCCCTCCTCAACAAAGGTGTCGGGCCATCAGCTCGTCCTTGCCGACCACCTCGCCCAGTTGCTCGACCAGGGCGATCAAAGTGTCCAAGGCGCGGCTGCCGAGCCGAATGGGCTTGTCGCCCTCGAGCAGCAGCCGTCGATCCGGGAGAAGGCGGAAGGGGCCAAAAGAGATTGCTCGCTCGAGCGGTGCCCCAGCCAGATCAACCACCTCGACCTCGCTCAGGGACGGACAACATCGGTCAGCTCGTCGAGGAGCAACCTCGCCGCCTTCAGATCAGCGGTCCCGAAGCCTTCGGTGAAGCGGCCATAAACCGACGAGAGTAGATCCCGGGCCTCCCCGATTGCGGCTCTGGTCGCGCCGCAATCGGGCGATGCTCATAGCAGCGCGCAGTTCCCACAACAGGGCGCCCTGTCGACGCGCAAGATTCAGCGATCGGCGGAGATTGTCCTCCGCCGCAGTTGTGCCCGCTTTATGTGACAACCGCATGACATCGCCTTTGATCCGCAGCGCTTCCGGCATCCACCAGAAAGCATCAGCGCGTTCGGTGCGCTGCAACGCCTCGTCGGCTACAGCAAGGCTGTCATCGACGTTACCCGTTGCTGCCAGCACCTCGGCCAGGTCGCTGAGGAACGCCGTGCAAAAAATTTCATAGTGGGCTTCGCGCAAGCTAGCGATACAGGCGCGGAGCAGCCGCTCTCCGGTCGCCAGATCACCGCGTTTGGCGGAGAGCTGCCCTTCGAACCCGAGCCCGCAAGCATAATAGCTGTTCAAGGCGTGCTTTTCGGCATGCTGTTTGAGCCGAGCAATCGAACGTTCAGCGGCGTCCAGATCTCCGAGCCTGAGCGAAATGTAGCAACCACACCAAACCAGCGCGAAACCTAATGAGACGGGGTGGGCACCGGCCTGTGCATCGGCCAAAAGGTCCTGAGTGGTTTGCGCCGATTGATCGAGGAGGCCGTGTAGGCAAAGAACGTGCGCTACAATCCCGCGGGCCCATATCGAATGGTCAATCCCGGACCGCGCGATATCGGCCCGCCGCACAACAGGCGTAATTCGGCGGAGCGTCCGCTGCGCATAGGTCAATGCCTCGACGTACTCGCCGAGAAGAAAGAGCGAGCCGCCAAGCATGCAGTCCGCCGACAAGATTGTGACAGGATCTGTGATACTCTTGGCAATCGCCACAGAACGACGCGCGAGAACGAGCGCCTCCTTGGACTCTTCGAGACGGTGACAAAAAGTAGTCAGATCAGCGAGCGCTCGTAGTTGATAGTCGACATCCTGAACACTTTCAGCAAGCTGGCTTGCCCGCATCAGCGCTACTCGCGCTCTACTGCTCATGACCCCCGTATGCATGAGAGAGAGGCCGAGCTCGGCTTGCAATACCATTTCCTGGCGCGTTCCTCGATCCGCATCATCGAGGAGGTCGAGGGCCTTCCCCATCCAGCTGTGACACTCCGTCAGCAACGACATCTCGAGCCAGATTGGCGCCGAAGCCGCCGCTAACGACACGGCAATCGCTCGGTCGCCTTCGGGGGCGAATGCCCAAATGAGCGCCGCACGAATATTGTCGATCTCGGGCGCATACACCGAGGCGGCGTCATTTCCTGCCGAACTGTTCGACGTTGCTTCCAGTAAGTCTCGAAAATAGGTCGCATGGCGGCGACCGAGTGCATCGATTCCGCCACTTTCAGCGAGTTTGTCGAGGGCATAGGCGCGCGTGGTCTCCAGCAGCCGCAAACGCGGTTCGGCATCGCCCACATCCGCAGCGACCAGAGACTTCGTGACCAGTTCCGCCACCTGAACGATGATTTCGCTTTCGGGGTGGGTGACATCGGCGGCGACGGCGCCTGCGGCGTGAAGCGTAAAACCGCCGGCGAAGACGGAGAGGCAGCGCAAAAGCCTTTGCTCGGCCTCGGTCAGCAGCCGATAGCTCCATTCGAGCGTGGCGCTCAGGGTACGGTGCCGAGGAACGGCCGTGCGGCGACCTTTGGTCAGCAGCCGAAACCGATCGTCGAGGTGCGCCGCCAGCCCCCGCACTCCAAAGACGTCGACGCGCGCAGCCGCCAACTCGATCGCCAGCGCAATCCCGTCCAGCTTGTTACAGATTTCGCCGACAAGCGGGGCATCAGCATCGCTCAACTCGAATTCGCCCAAGCTCTCCGTCGCGCGCTCAACAAAGAGCTGAACGGGCCGGAAACCTCAGAGCCTCGACGGCGGTGAACCGGGCTGATGCGGGCGGGCTCGCGAGCGGCGAAAGGCGGTGAACGTGCTCGCCCTCGATGCGCAGCGGTTCACGGCTGGTTGCGAGCAGGTGTACCCCCTGTGCATTCCTCAGAACCGCAATCGCCAAATCGGCCGCGGCATCGATGACATGGGCGCAGTTGTCGAACACGAGCAGCATCCGCTTGTCCTTCAGACTGGCCACCAGGCTGGGGAGCGGATTGTCAGAGCGAATTTCGAGGCCGAGCGCGGCAGCAAGCGCAGTCGGCACGAGCCGAGGATCGCCGAGCGGCGCCAGATCGATCAGCCAGACGCCATGCTCGTAAGCCGCAAGCAGCCCCTCAGCCACGGCAAGCGCAACCGAGGTCTTGCCGATCCCGCCCGGCCCGACAATGGTCAGAAGACGCTGCCGCGGCAATTGCGCCGTGAGGTTTTCGACGATATCGGCGCGGCCGATCAATCGCGTCAGCTGGGCCGGCAGATTGTTCGGATTGACGGTTGCGCTAGCGTGTGTCGGCGCCGGCGGGACTACCTCGGCGAGATTGATTGGGGCGACGAAGCTGTAGCCGCGCCCTGGGACCGTGGCGAGATATCGGTTGCCCTCGCCCAGCGTCCGGCGTAACGCGCTGACCTGGAATTTCAGACTGCTTTCCTCGACAAAGGTGCCGGGCCAGGCGCGCGCGATCAGCTCGTCCTTGCCGACCACCTCGCCAGGCTGCTCGACCAGGGCGATCAGGATGTCGAAAGCCCGACTGCCGAGACGAACCGGCTTGTCGCCTTCCAGCAGCAGTCGCTCTGCCGGAAGCAGGCGGAACGGTCCAAACGAGACCACACGTTCGACAGCGAGTTCATCAACCACCTTATCCTCGCTCTTTTCGGTGCGGTCCGGCGAGACCGTGTTGGACCCTTATCCCGATGTGTCAGCGAACGGAGAAGCTCGGCACCGCCGCAGGTTGGGAAGATCCAGCAACGAAATCCATTGATCTATGTCAACTCGTCGAGAAGCCGCTCCGCCGCCCGCAGGTCAGGGGTCGCGAACCCTTCGGTGAAGCGGCCATAAACCGACGCCAAGAGATCGCGCGCCTCCCCCCTTCGGCCACCGTCGCGCTTCAATCGGGCGAGGCTCATCGCAGTGCGCAGTTCCCAGGACAAAGCCCCTTGCCGGCGCGCCAAATCGAGCGAACGCAAAAAATCAGTTTCTGCAACCGCTGCCTTCGATTTGTCCTGCATCAGCAGTATTTCGCCTTCAACCCGCAGCATTTCGGGCAAATAAACCGATTCCGCCGCGCGCGCGGCGTGTTGCAATGCTTCATCGATTGCCGGCAGATCCCGGTTGAGGCCGGCTTTTGCCTCGGCCAACGCCAAGTCGGTGGTGAATGCAGTGTAACATACGTAGTAGCCCAAGCTGCCTCCGGCTGATCCCTCGATCGCGGCGCGGAGCAGCCGCACCGCGGTCATGACATCACCGCGCTTGGCAGACAGCTGTCCTTTAAAGCCCATGCTGAAAGGGCGATAGCTGTCTAGCGAGTGCTTTTCGGCCTGATCGTGGAGCTCTTCTGCCCAGCGATCGGCCGCATCCACGTCGCCGACCCAGATTGCAACGCGCGTTCCCCAGACCAACGCGGCACACAATGATACCGGGTGTCCAAGGTTCCGCGCCTCGCAGGCGGAGGTCCGGGCCATTTGTAGCGCTTGATCCGGGAAGCCTTGCAGCCAAAGAATGTTGCTTGTATAGGCGAGGGCATTTACCCGCTGATCAAGGCCAAAGCGCAAGAGATCGGTGTGGCGCGATGCTGAGGGGAATCTGACGAGCGCCCGCTGGAGATGCGATCGCGCATTGGCCAGGTCTCCCAGGAAAAACTGCGAGATCCCGAGCATCCGGTCCGCTGTCGGCGGGGCGGATGGGTCGGTCACGCCAGCAGCAAACGCCTCGCACCGACGGGCGAAGGTGAGCGCGGCGCTAAGCTCGCCGCGCCAGGCGTGGTAAGTAATAAGCACCTGCAGCGTGCGGAGCTGATAATCGGGGTCATTGAACCGCTCGGCGAGCTCGAGCGCTCTAGTCAACCCCGCATGGGCTTCCTCGGTTATACCCGTCGTAAATCTGAGCGAGGTACCGAGCGCGGCCAGCAAGACCATCTCGCGGCGGGTCCCTCGACCGGCGGCGTCCAGGTTGGCGACGGCCCTCTCCTTCCAAACGTGACATTCGCTGAGCAGCGACAGCTCGAGCCATACGGGCACTGAATCGGCTGCGATCGCCACGCCGACCGCTGCATTACCGCCGAGCCCGAACGCCCACTCGAGTGCCGCCCGAATGTTGTCGATCTCGGGCGCGTAGGCGCCCGGCCAGTCGGTCTTAGCTGCGTCGTCTTGTCCGGCTGAAGCCAGCAAGTCGCGATAGTATTCCGCATGCCGTCGTGCGAGCAGCTCTCGTTCGCCGGCCTCGGCAAGCTTCCCCAGCGCATAGGCGCGCGTGGTCTCGAGCAGCCGCAGGCGCGGCTCGGCGTCACCTGCCTCCGCCACCACCAGTGATTTCGCTACCAACTCCGCCACTTGATTGATGATCTCGCCTTCGGGCCGGCTGGCATCGGCCGCCACTGCTGCGGCGGCATCGAGCGCGAAGCCTCCGGCGAAGATCGCAAGGCGGCGCAGGATCGTCTGCTCCTCTTCGGTCAGCACGCCGTAGCTCCAGTCGAGGGTGGCGCTCATCGTCTGGTGCCTGGGCGACGACGACCGGCGGCCGCTGGTCAGCAACCGCAAGCGATCATGCAGACGCGCGGCGAGCCCCCGGATCCCAAAGGCGTCCACGCGGGCCGCGGCGAACTCGATCGCGAGCGGGATCCCGTCCAATTGTCGGCAGATTTCGGCGACGACCGGGGCGTCTGCATCGCTGAGCTCGAACTCGCCCAGGCTCGCCGCCGCACGCTCGACAAACAGCTCGACGGCCGGGAAGCCGAGCGCCTCGGCGGCACCGAGCCGAGCCGATGCGGGAGCGCTCGGGAGGGGCGATAGACGGTGCACGTGCTCGCCCTCGGCGCGCAGCGGTTCGCGGCTGGTCGCCAGGATGTGTACGCGCGGCGCGCCTTTAAGGATCGAGGTAGCCAGAGCGGCGGCTGCCTCGACCACGTGCTCGCAGTTCTCGAGCAACAGCAGCATCTCCTTGTCCTTGAGGAACGCAATCAAGCCGGGGAGCGGAGTTTCCGTGCGAATCTCGAACCCGATTGCGGCAGCAAGAGCGGCCGGCACCAGGCGCGGGTCGGCGAGTGGTGCCAAATCGATCAGCCAGACGCCGTGCGCGTAGGCTGCAACCAGTTGCTCGGCGACGGCGAGGGCGACGGAGGTCTTGCCGATCCCGCCCGGTCCGACGATGGTCAGCAGGCGCCGTCGCGGCAACAGCTCCACGAGCCTGCTGACGGTATCGGATCGACCGATCAATCGGGTAAGCCTGGCCGGCAGGTTATTTTCGCGCTTCGTTGGGGGCGCCGGGGGTGCCGCGAACGCTGCCTCCTCCGCTATCGTGACCGAGGCAACAAACCGGTAGCCTCGCCCGGGGCTCGTGTCGATATAGCGTGTGCCGCCGCGACCATCACCCAAGGCCCGGCGGAGCGTAGCGACATGGACCTTGAGATTGCCTTCCTCGACAAAAGTGTTGGGCCAAAGCCGGGCCATCAGCTCGCTCTTGCTGACGAGCTCGCCGGGGCGCTCGACCAACGCGAGCAGGATGTCCAGGGCGCGACTGCCGAGACGAAGGGGTTTGCCGACTTCCAGCAGGAGGCGCTGTCTTGGAAGCAGGCGAAAGGGGCCGAACGCGATCGCGCGCTCGGCCAAGACTGCGGCCTGATCAACCACGCTTAACCTCGCTTAACCGGAATTTACTTGACAAATCGTATTCAGGTCTGCGCGGCCTGTCCACGCTCTCGAAAGGCACGGCCGGGTGCGGTCGGCTAAGTGGCAGGAGGACCGGCGCGGATCGGGCGAAGCCGCCCGGTTCCTTGCTATTTCCCTGATCGGGCTGTAAATCGTGGAGTCGTTCGCTGTTCCGCCGAAAGCACGTCCCTGTTCGGCGGACAAATTTCCCTGTTCGCTAAGCTAGGGAAATTTGGAAGGAAGTGCTTGATTCGACGAGCTGCTCGCTGTGCGGCTCGCCGGTCTCTCTGCGGATTTCGCTGTATTCCTCGGGGGCGCGGCAACGGGACGCCCGCAGCCGCGCTGCTCCTTCAGTTCGCATCCGGCGTGACCATGCTTGATGAAGAACGGCGCGTGCTAATTCCTGGCCAGCAGTTTCTTCGCGACCGCCACGACGCGGTCCGGCTCGAAGCCGAACTTTTTCTGGAGTTCCTTGAGCGGAGCCGAGGCGCCGAAGGTGTGCATACCGATGACGCGGCCCTCCCGACCGACGTAGCGCTCCCATCCCAAGGTGGAAGCCTGCTCCACTGCGACGCGGGCCTTTACATCGGGCGGCAGCACGCTGTCCTGGTATTCCCGTGTCTGGTGCTCGAAGATGTCCCAGGACGGCATCGAGACTACGCGCGAGCGGATACCCTCGGCGATCAGCTGTTCGTGAGCCTGGACGACGAGACAGACCTCGCTGCCCGAAGCGATCAGGATCAGCTCCGGGCTCCCGCCGGGAGCGTCGGCAAGGACATAGGCACCGCGCGCGACGCCACTTGCCGGCGCGTACTTGCTCCGATCAAAAGTCGGCAGAGGTTGGCGCGACAGCGCCACCGCAGCGGGCTGGTGGCCCAACTGCATGACGTAGCGGTAGGCCTCGACGACCTCGTTGGCGTCGCCCGGCCGCAGCGTAACGAGCCCGGGAATGGCGCGCAGCGACAACAGCTGCTCCACCGGTGGTGGGCCGGGCCATCCTCGCCGTCGCCCATGGCGTCGTGCGTGAAGATGAAGATCGAGGGCAGCTCCATCAACGCTGCCAGCCGGATGGCGGGCCGCGCGTAGTCGCTAAAGATGAAGAAGGTCGCGCCAAAAGCCCGGATCTTGGACAGCACAAGCCCGTTCACGGTCGCCGCCATCGCGTGCTCGCGGATGCCGAAATGCAGGTTCTTCCCGCCCGGGCTGTCGGCCTGGAAATCTCCGGCGCCATCGAATTTGAGGGTGGTCCTGTTCGACGGCGCCAGATCCGCCGAGCCTCCGAGAAACCAGGGGATATTTTGCGCGATGACGTTAAGCACATCGCCCGATGCGTCCCGCCCAGCCACGCCCTTGGGGTCGGCCGGGAAGACCGGGAGGTTTCGGTCCCACCCCGCCGGAAGCTCGCGTCGCTGCATCTAATCGATCTCGGAAGCGAGATCGGAATGCTGGGCCCGATAGGTGTCGAACAGGTCTGTCCATCGGCGGCGCGCCTCCGCGCCGCGCGCCCCAATCCCGGCCGTGAAATGCTCGCGGACTCCGTCGGGGACGAGGAACTTCGCATCCTCGGGCCACCCATAGCTCCGTTTGCACAGGCGGACCTCCTCCTCGCCGAGCGGTTCGCCATGGGCCGCGGCAGTATCCTGCTTGTGCGGCGAGCCGTAGCCGATATGGCTATCCAAAATGATGAAGGTCGGGCGGCCCTTTGTCTTATGGAATACCCCGAGGGCGTGCTGGATCAGATCGATATCGTTGGCGTCGCCGACCCGCAGTACGTTCCACCCGTAACCCAAGAACCGCGCCGCGATGTCCTCGGTGAAGGTGAATTCTCGTGTTGCCCTCGATGGTGATGTGATTGTTGTCGTAGATCCAACAAAGGTTGTCGAGGCCGAGGTGACCGGCAAGCGACGCAGCTTCCGAGCCGACGCCCTCCATCATGCAACCGTCGCCGCAAACGGCATAAATGTTGTAGTCGAACATCTTGAAACCGGGCCGGTTATAGCGGGTGGCAAGCCATTTCTGGGCGATCGCCATTCCAACGCTCGTGGCGACGCCCTGGCCGAGCGGGCCAGTCGTGGTTTCCACGCCGGACGTCCAGTGGTACTCGAGATGACCCGGAGCCTTGCTGTCGAGCTGGCGGAAGCGGCGGATGTCGTCGAGTGAAACCGCGGGGTGACCCAGTATCTCATAGTCGGCGTTCACCGTCTGGGTTCCGGTCAGGTGGAGCACGGCCCAGAGGAGCATCGAGGCATGACCGTTCGATAGTACGAACCGATCTCGATTGGGCCAGATCGGATCCTGAGGTCGAAGCGCATGACGCGGTTCCAGATTGTATAAACCGCCGGCGCGAGCGCCATCGGCGTGCCGGGGTGCCCGGAGTTGGCCTGCTGCACCGCGTCGATGGACAGCGTGCGAATCGTGTTGATGGACAGTTGATCTAATGTTTGGTCGCTCATGGCTCTCACATTTCCGGTCATTGTGCCCCTCGTGCTACTTCCAGGGTCGCCACCTTGCCCAGCCGGCGCAGATGTCGTTCGGCCTGACTGAATTCGGCAGCCAAAAAGGTCTGGACGAGATCCCAAGCCACAGCCGGTCCTACCGTTCGGCCACCCATGCAGAGGATGTTCATGTGATCGTCTTCGACCCCCTGCCGGGCTGATCGTGGATCAGTGCGGCGCGGACGCCGGGAACCTTGTTTGCACAGACCGACGCACCTACGCCGCTGCCGCAAATTGCCAAGCCACGATCGACCTGCCCGGCCGCCACAGCCTGACCGAGCGGGACAACAAAGTCCGGATAGTCGTCGTCCGGGTTCAGCCCGTGCGCGCCGAAATCGACAATCTCATGGCCCGCCGCGCGGAGTTGAGTGACCAGTTCCTCCTTCAAGCCGAACCCGCCGTGATCAGTGGCGACGCCGACGCGCATGTTGGTCCTTCCTGTGTCAAGTTGTTTCCAACTGTCCTACTGCCGCGCGGTGTTCCTGAGGGACCGTCAAATCCGTGAGCCATCACGAGCTCTGCTTGAGCTTGCGGTAATGACGGATCAAGTTGTTCGTTGAACTGTCGTGGCCGAGCCGGGGCTGCGCCTTCCCGCCGAGTTCCGGGACAATGCGCAGGGCCAATACCTTGCCCAGTTCGACGCCCCACTGGTCGAACGAGTCGATGTGCCAGACCGCGCCCTGAGTAAAGACGTTGTGTTCGTAGAGCGCGACGAGTTTGCCGAGCGTCGCCGGGGTTAGCCTTTGCAGCAGGATCGTATTCGAGGGCCGATTTCCCTCGAAGGTGCGATGGGGCACGAGCCAGTCGGGCGAGCCTTCGGCCCGGACCTCCTCGGGCGTTTTGCCGAAGGCGAGCGCTTCGCCCTGCGCGAACACGTTCGCGAGCAGCATGTCGTGCTGTTGGCCCAAAGGGTTCAGCGGCTGACCGAAGGCGATAAAGTCGCAGGGTATCAGCCGGGTCCCCTGGTGGATCAGTTGATAGAAAGAGTGCTGGCCATTGGTTCCAGGCTCGCCCCAATAGATCGGGCCGGTGTCGCAGGCGACCCGTTCGCCGTCGAGCGTCACATGCTTGCCGTTACTCTCCATGGTCAACTGCTGGAGATAGGCAGGGAAACGCTTGAGGTACTGCTCGTACGGAAATACGCCGACGGTCTGCGCGCCGAAGAAGTCGTTGTACCAGACGGCGAGCAGGCCCATCAACACCGGCAGGTTCCGCTCGAACGGGGCAGTGCGAAAGTGCTCGTCGATTTCGTGGAAACCATCGAGCATGGCGCGAAAGTTTTCCGGGCCGATGGCGATCATGGTCGAAAGGCCGATCGCCGACTCCATCGAGTACCGCCCGCCGACCCAGTCCCAGAACCCGAACATGTCGGCGGTGTCGATTCCGAACTTTGCCACCTCGGCCGTGTTCGTCGAGGCGGCCACAAAATGCCTGGCAATCGATTTTTCATCGCCCCCGAGACCGGCGAGCGCCCAGGAGCGCGCGGCACGCGCATTCGTCATCGTCTCCAACGTCGTGAAGGTTTTCGAAGAGACGATGAACAGGGTCTCTGACGCGTCCAGGTCGCGTACCGCTTCGGCGAGATCGGTGCCGTCAACGTTGGAAACGAATCGGAACGTCATGGCGCGGTCGCTGTAGTGCTTGAGCGCCTCGTAAGCCATCACCGGACCGAGATCGGAGCCGCCGATGCCAATGTTGATGACGTTGCGTATGCGCTTGCCGGTGTGGCCTTTCCACGCCCCGTTGCGGACCCGGTTGCAGAAATCGGCCATCCTGTCGAGCACGGCGTGGACCTGGGGCACCACGTTCTCGCCGTCTACAAAGATGGATGCCCCTTTGGGGGCACGCAGCGCCACATGCAGGACGGCTCGCCTCTCCGAGACGTTGATCTTCTCCCCCCGGAACATCGCATCGATCTTTGCACGCAGGCCGGATACTTCCGCCAACTCGAACAGAAGCTTGAGGGTTTCTGCAGTGATGCGATTTTTCGAGTAATCGAGATAGATCGCCGCGGCTTCTGCGGTCAGTCGTTCGCCACGCTTCAGGTCGTCCGCGAAGAGCTGGCGCAGATGCAGTCCCCGAATGGCTCTATAATGGGCTTCGAGGGCCTTCCAGGCTGGGCATTTGGTCAGTGGTTGGGTGCCTGCGGTCATGTTCCTATTCCTTCGGAGTCGTCCCTGGACAGCACGCGTCGGGGCGCATCGCGCACGCTAAGCCGCCTTCCCGAGAGCTGCGCTCTTGGATGCGATCACTGCCATCAATTCGTTCCAGGATTTGACGAAGGACGCGGCTCCTTCGTCTTGGAGCCGTGTGGCCAATGCGTCAATGTCGACACCGACCTTGGCGAACTCGGCCAACACCTCCTCGCAGTCGCCACCGTCCGCCGGCAGAATTGCGCCGAGTTCGCCGTGGTCGGCGAGGGCTTTCAGAGTTTCCTCGGGCATGGTGTTCACCGTCAAAGGCGCGGCGAGGGCTTTGACGTAAAGGACGTCGGACGCCTTGGGATCCTTGGTTCCCGTGCTGGCCCACAGCAGGCGTTGCGGACGGCCACCGGCATTGTAGACGCGCAGCCAGCGCGGCGAGCCCAGCAGCGCGTTGCTGGCTTTGTAGGTGCGCTTGGCAATGGCGATGCCGAGCCGATCGCGTAACGCGTCGGGCATTTTGTCCATGACTGCTGCGTCCCACCGGCTGATGAACACCGAGGCTACCGAGCCGACATCGGGGTTGAGCCCAGCAGCGATCCGCCGCTCGATGCCCCGCAGGTAAGCTCCGGCAGCCGCGAGGTAATCTTCCCGTGAGAACAACAGCGTCACATTGATGGGCACGCCGGCAAAGATTGCTTCTTCGATCGCCGGGAGACCTTCTTTGGTGCCCGGAATCTTGATCAGGAGATTGGGTCGCCTCGCTCGGGTGTGCAGATCCTTGGCCGCCGCGAGAGTGCTCGCCGTGTCGTGAGCCAGTAGCGGCGATACTTCCAGCGACACCCGCCCGTCCACGCCATTTGTCCGATCGTAGATCGGGCGAAACAGGTCGGCGGCCCGGGTGATGTCGTCGAGCGCCAGCTCGAAAAACAGCGCCTCTCCGGACTTGCCCTCCTTGAGCTTCTCGCGGATCGCGGCGTCGTAGGAAGCGCTGTTCTTGATCGCGTGATCGAAGATCGTCGGGTTCGAGGTGAGCCCGGTCACCGACAACTCTTCGACGTAACGCTTGAGTGTCCCGCGGGTCAGCAGATCGCGGGTGATGTTGTCGAGCCAGATGCTCTGGCCCAGATCGTGAAACCTTTGGGTCGCTTTCATCGTGTCACCATCAAGTTAGGCGGATCGGCTGGCAGCCCGCCATATCGCCTGTTTCGCGCTGGATTGCGGTCCCTCCGATCCGTCCGATTGCGGTGCGCCTAGTTGGTCGGATCGCCAGTTAGCGTGCCCTTGATTTGGTCAGACGACTTTGATGCAGATTAAAGTGTGCCGCTGGCTACCGAACCTGGGCCGCGAGCAGCCCGATCCGCTACGGCTCACCCAGCTGCCTATTGAATGGGCCGCACGTGTGGTGCTTTCGGGCTCCGGTCATGATATGCTCAAAGTCATAATCGAGGCGCAGTCGTTTTCCATTTCACGCGGCTCGATTGGCCCTCCGCGCGCTTGCGTTGAAATCGATCGACCCGGTATCACGGGGATGGCCGGTCGACCTCCTCACAAAGCCGTCTCGTGGTGCCGAACTGGTGTGGGCCAGCCGAGCCCTACGCTGCCTGCGCCGCGGTAAACGCATGACCTGACGATGCTGATACGAAACCTGGGGATACCGCGCGATCATTCTGAACCGGCATCCACCCTGCGGGCAACGAGCCGGTCGGTTCCCAATTCGACGGATAGCTCGCTGCTGATCGTCGTCCATCATGCCGTTGATGGCTGAGAACATCGGGTTCCACACCGGCGGCTGTCATGAGAGCTACTGGATCGATGATTTCGAGCGTGTGATTGGCGAGGTGCACTATCTTTTGCTCGCGAAGGATCTGGAGCGTCCGGCAAACGTGAACGTAGGTGAGGCCGAGCGCCTGACCGATTTGGCCCTGACTGAGCGGCAGCTGAATAGTCTCGCCCGACCCGACCGGAATGCGGCCGCGAACCCTGACATAGAGCTCCAGGAGCAGATGTGCAATGCGTTGCCTGGCGTCTCGAAGACCGATGTTGGCGAGGTGGTCATGAGCGCGTGCCTCATCCGCCATGACCTGGCGGCAGAGCAGGATGGCGAGACGCGGATTGGTCTCGATGATGACGTCCAGCTTCCGCCGTGGGAGGGCGTACACGCGCACTACCGAGAGGCAACGGGCGGAGTGATACATCGGGGCGTTCGGTGCCGACTGAAACCCCAGGACGGCACCCGGGAGTGCAAAATCCAAGATCTGGCAGGAGCCGTCATCGAGAAGCACGGAGAGGGCAATCCAGCCACTGAGAACAATAAAGTATGTCGAACAGATATCACCCTGGCGATAGAGCTCCGATCCCGTCGGGATGACCCGAGCACCTGCTTCCAGATCGGTGATCGTGCTGAGCTCTCTTCTTATCGGCATCTTGAGTCTCCTCTATATCGCCGGACGAGCCGCAGGCTGGGTTAGAGCTCTGGGTGTTGAGTAGGAGAGCTCGCTCTTCGCCGAGGGCAGGTGTGGTCCGTTGTTCCGTAGCTCCTGTCCCTGCCCACCCACATTTTCGAAATGACTCTGGCTGGGTGACGAGTGCTCGATCCAATTCGGAACCAGACGGGCTGCTGGGGGTTCCGGGTACGACCTAGTACCTGGTTGCATAAGTCCGCGTATGTAATCCCAGCCTTTTCGTCATGCCCGCGAAAGCGGGCATCCAGGCCGAATGGCTCTAGCAGTTGTCCTGGACCCCGCTTGCGCGGGGGTGACGATAACCCGACGAGATGCGGCTCCACACATTCGCCAATTTAAGCAACGAGGTACTAGCGCTGGCACCGCGGCGCGACGGCAAGGTCCTGACGCCGGAGATGTTCGAGGGTCTGCCCGAGGCGGAGCGGGAGCGGATACAGCGCGATCTCGAAGAAATGCAGGGCGAGCTCGAAGCGGTCATGCAGAAGGTTCCGCAGTGGGAGCGCGAGCACCGCAACGCGGTGCGAGAGCTCAACCGCGAGACGACCGGCGCCGCGATTGCAGTGATGATGAACGAGCTGCGTGCCGGTTATCAGGACCTGCCCGATGTCGTGGAGTATCTCGATGCGGTCGAGCGCGACATTAAGGAGAACGCCGACAATTTCTTGCCAGCGGTGCAGCCGCGCGAGGGGATGCCGATCCCCGCTTCAGTCGAGGAGGCCGCCACCGAGGCCCGCTTCCACCCCTACCAGGTCAATGTCATTTTAGATAATAGCGGCCTGCACGGCGCTCCAGTCATCTACGAGGACAACCCGACCCATCAGACCCTGGTCGGCCGGGTCGAGCACATCGCCCGTTTTGGCACGCTCGTCACCGACTTCAACCTCTTGACGCCGGGCGCGCTGCATCGCGCCAATGGCGGCTATCTGCTTCTCGACGCGCAGCGGCTGCTGGGTGGCAACTTTGGCTGGGCTTCGCTGAAGCGCGCGCTCAATGCCGGCGAGATCCGCATCGAGACATTGGAGCAGTTGCTGAGTATGGCGAGCACGGTCTCGCTCCAGTCCGAACCGATCCCGCTCGACGTCAAAGTCGTGGTGCTCGGTCCACCGCTGCTCTATTACCAGCTGAGCGCCGTTGACGACGACTTCAAAGAGCTCTTCAAGATCGCGGCCGATTTCGACGACCGCGTCGAGCGTACACCCGAAACAACCTTGCTGTACGCGCGCTTTGTCGCCGAGGTCGTGCGTCGCGAGAAGCTTCTTCCGTTCGACCGCGGCGCGGTGGCTCGCGTCATCGAGCAGGCATCACGGATTGTCGGCGACGCCGATAGGCTATCAACTGGACTGCGTGGGATCGTCGACCTGCTGCAGGAGGCCGACCAGTTTGCCCTCAGCGCCGGCAAGGAGGTCGTCACCGCGGCGCAAGTGCAACAGGCGATCAATGCCCAATTCCGCCGCGGTGACCGGGTCTACCGCCGTCTGCAAGAGGAGATCGGCCGCAAGACGATCCGTGTCGAGACCGATGGCGAACAGATCGGCCAGGTCAATGGGCTTTCCGTCCTCTCGCTCGGCAGTCTTACCTTCGGGAATCCCAGCCGCATTACCGCCAGGATCCGGCTCGGCCGCGGCGAGGTCGTCGACATCGAGCGCGAGGTCGAGCTCGGCGGCCCGCTGCATTCGAAAGGGGTGCTGATCCTCAGCGGCTTTCTCGGCGGTCGCTTTGGCAAGAGCCGGCCCCTCTCGCTCAACGCGAGTCTGGTTTTCGAGCAATCATATGGTGGGGTCGACGGCGACAGCGCCTCGGCCGCCGAGCTCTTCGCGCTGCTGTCGGCGCTTGCCGACGCGCCAATCAACCAGTCCTTCGCGGTGACCGGTTCCGTTGACCAGCACGGCCGGATCCAAGCGATTGGCGGCGTCAACGAGAAGATCGAAGGGTTCTTCGATGCCTGCCAAAGCACCGGCTTCACCGGCCGGCAGGGCGTAATCATCCCGATGAGCAACATCAAGCACCTGATGCTGCGCCAGGACGTCGTCACCGCGGCGGCAGAGGAACGGTTCCGCATTTTCCCGATCGAGACTGTCGATCAGGGGTTGAGCTTGCTGACCGGTGTTCCGGCGGGCGAGCCCGATGCCGAGGGTAATTACCCGGCCGGAACACTCAATCACCGGATTGCCGCGCAACTCGATGCTTTTGCCGCCAAAGCCGCAGAGTTGGCGCGTAATGCAGCCGGAATGGAGACCCGAAAATGATGCAGCCAATCAAGCGGGTCGTGGTCTCGCTTGATGCCGTCTCGAGACCGATCCTGCGATTGATACCGCCGCCCGCCTGGCGGCGCGCTGGCGGGTCCCGTTGCACGGCGTGTTTGTCGAGGACGAGGAACTCATCGATCTTGCCGGACTACCCTTCGCCCGCCAAGTCACCGTCGCCACCGGGCTGGAGCCGTTGACCAAAGATCATATCGAGGATCACTTCCGCGCCTTTTCCGAACGGTTACGGCGCGAACTCGCCATCGCGGCAGCCCGTCAAGGTGTCGAATGGTCGTTCGAGGTGGTGCGGGGTCGGGCTGCTGCCATAGGACTCGGTGGCGAGCACGACTTCGTCGTTGCTGATGCGGCGACCAGGCCGGTCGGCGAGCATTTTCGGATCGCTTCGCGCTGGTGGTCGTTGATGGCGACCATTGCGCACCCTTTCTTGTTGGCAAAGCGCCAATGGGAAACCGGCGGATCGGTCTTCGCGTTGCTGCGCCATCGCGGTCCGCAATCGGCGCGGCTACTCGAAATCGCAGCACAGATCGCCGGCATCTCTAGAGCGACCCTGACCGTGGCCGGTCCGCCCGATCTGGCCGGCACAGACGATTTCGGAGCATGGGTTTCAGGGCTCATCGAAGGGCATTCGGTGAGCCTTCAAACCGAGTCCGCGGCGGCCGAACCCGCGGCCCTGCGGCAGCGGATCATAGAGCTCGACTGCCGGCTATTGGTGGTCGAAGCGAATCTCGACGAGGCTCGACCCGAGGAATTGCGCGAATTTGTTAACGCGCTGGCCTGCGATGTTCTCGTTGTGCGCTAGAACAGGCGATCAAGCCTCACCCTGGGAAGACGATTTTCATCACCGGCGCTTGGGGCCTTGGCGAAAATATCGTGCAAGGCAACGTGGCTCCGCGGTTGCCAGGAGCGCTCGACCACCGGCAAACGCGCTCCTGAAAACAGCCGCATCAGTGCTGCGGTAGCAATGCAAATCGTGATCCCATATCCTGCTGCCACTGCAAACGTCATTATCACCTCCTTTTGCGTGCCAGCCTCGCGAAAAGGCGCCGTGAACCCAAACTTTGT
>Ga0209656_10000971_pt1 | contig 18512 bp, 20 predicted proteins | sample BogFormECP12_OM2_FD_188239 | JGI IMG/M metagenome (GOLD analysis project Ga0209656, IMG submission 188239) | Bog forest soil microbial communities from Calvert Island, British Columbia, Canada - ECP12_OM2 (SPAdes) (version 2) | ecosystem: Environmental > Aquatic > Freshwater > Wetlands > Bog ... | reverse complement strand
CTTCTGCGCTCGGATTTGCCACGCGATCTGCGGCGTCGGAAAGCGACAGCGTATCCAGCCGTGGCGCAAGGCGAGGCCAAGGAAATTTTGGGAGCGGGCCGGGAACCGTGAGCAATAGAATCTGGCACATTATTCAACTAGTTGGTAGACTAGTTGTATGAAAACGGTAGGAGCCTTCGAGGCCAAGACGCACCTGAACGAACTGCTGAAAAGAGTTTCCGAAGGGGAGACCATCCGTATCACTCGCCGAGGCGTTCCGGTTGCGAAGTTGGTCCCTGCGGATGAACATCAGCAAAGAGATCTAAAACAGGTGGTGCGCGAGATTCGGGAGATGCGCAAAGGCGCGAGCCTCAAGGGCCTGACTATTCGCGAATTGATTGATCAAGGCCGGCGCTACTAGATGAAGGTCTCTGTTACGAAGAAGCTGGTCATCGATGCGTCGGTGACGCTGGCGTGGTTCTTTCCCGACGAAGCTACAAGCTATACGGATTCTCTGCTCGATCTTCTCGCAAGCGGTAGTGAGGCCGTTGTTCCAGCTATCTGGCCATTTGAGGTTACCAATGCACTGCTGACCGCAGAGAGACGGAAACGCGTGACCACGGCGCAGCTGAGCGGGATGCTAAAACGCCTCACTGAACTTCCGATATCGGTTGAGCCAATCATTGTGAACCGCGCATTCGAGCAGATCCTTTCGCTGGCCCGCGCAAAACTTCTGACCTCGTACGACGCCGCATATCTTGAACTCGCGCTGCGCGAGTCCTTGCCGCTTGCCACGCTCGACGAACAGTTGCGCAAGGCGGCTCGGATCAGCGGAGTTTCTCTGATGAGAAGCTGATACTGACGGCGTTATACTCAGCAATACGATGAGCACCGCGACCCTGGTTCCAATTCAAACTCTAATTGACGGGCTCCGGCAGCTTCCCGCCAGCGCTTTCGACGAAACTGAAACCGTCCGTCGCTTTCTGCAGGAGACGCCGGTCAACGCCGAATCACTCGCTCCTTATCTCCACTGGGATCGCCAGCACTATACCCGCAACCTGATCGACCGCACGCCCCTTTATGAATTGATGGCGATCTGTTGGGAAGTGGGGCAGGCAAGTTCGGTACACAATCATCGCGACCAGAATTGCTGGATGGCCGTTCCCATCGGGCGGCTGCAAGTGGAAAACTTTCATCTTGTGGAACAGGATTTGGCAACTGGCCGCTGCCACCTCGAGCCGCTCAACATCCTCGAGATGAATATTTCTCATCCTTGCGCGGTTGATCCTGCCGACCCCGTCCATCGTGTTGTGAATCCGCGGGCGTTCAATCAACGCGCAGTCAGTCTTCACGTTTATTCGCGTCCCTTCGATACCTGCGTTGTCTACTCTCCCGAGCAAGGAACTTGCGGCGAGATTGGTCTTCACTTCAACACCGAGTACGGCAAACCGAAGTAATCCTGCGAAACAACAGGCCTCTGGAGCGCTCACCACGCACCCCACTAATATTCCACTAAGGGAGTGTTATGAAACAGCTGTTTGGCTTGCTGACGGGAGTGTGCGTGATCATCATCGCCGGTGGCATCTTCTGGTCACTGCATAACAAGGTGACGATCCCTGGCGAGACGGCGACGGCCGCTGTAACACGACCGGTCCAAACCCATGTTGAATCTGCGCCGGAGGCGCAGGCCGGCAACATGGTTACGCTGGCCGGACCGCTCGCCGATTACATGGCCCATCGGGAGAAGACTAAGTCAGCCGGCGATGATGCGGCGCCGGCTGAGCGACCCTTCAATCCCGCCGATCGCGTGGGCGAGTCTCCGGTGGGGACGAGTACACCGATTCTGAAGAAGACATTTGCCGTGGTTAAGGCGGTCGACCTGCCGTTTGAAATTCCGCCGCACTCGGCGAACCCGCAGTTGCGGGGGACTTACCACTCGTTCATTCAGCGTGGTGGGACCAGGGCGAGCGACGATGCGGACGTGGACTTTTGGCTGATGAACCGGAAGCAATTCGAAGATCTTCTCAACGGGCATCCTCCGGACGCGCTGTTTTCGGCCGACGGCGCTCACAACGGGGAAGTGAATACCAACATGCCTCCGACGCTCGATCAGCCGGTGAAGTACTACCTGGTTTTCCGCAACGACTCCAACAGCCCGGGAAAAGTATTCGTGAAGGCCGACTTCCGCATCGATTTCTAGCCCCGTTTTCTGCTGCTACACTAAGATGGTTGCCCCCGCGAAAGAAATCATCGAAGCCTAGTCCGGCGCCGGACTCGTCGCCAGAACTCGTGTCGAAACCCAAGGCTGCGAAGCCCGCGCCTTCGTCTCACGGCCGCATCTTTCTGATCGACACCATGTCGTTTATCTTCCGCGCTTATCATGCGATGGCGCGGCAGCGGTCGATGTCCACTAAGACAGGATTGCCCACCGCGGCGATTTACGTTTTTGTGAACATGCTGCGCAAGCTGCGCGACGATTTCTCGCCTGAATTTCTGGCCGCCATCTTCGACCCTGCCGGCCCGACCTTTCGTGACGAGCAGGCAGACGCCGTGACCACCGTCCGTAAGTTCGATATCAAAACGCAGACTTTCACCGAGATCGAATACAAGGGCTACAAGGCGAACCGCGCCGCCATGCCCGAGGATCTGGCGCAGCAGGTTCCGTACATTCGACGGGCGCTGGAGGCGTACCGCATTCCCATGCTCGAGGTGAAGCGCTTCGAGGCCGACGACGTGATCGGTACGCTGGCGCGCAAGGCCGCTGAAGCTGGATATTCCGTCTACGTCGTGTCCAGTGACAAGGACATGATGCAGTTGGTGAACGACCAAGTGCACATCCTGAATCCTCCAAAGGACAACCTGATTTGCGATGCGGCCAAGGTCGAGGAAATTCTGGGCGTGCCGCCAGAGCGCGTTGTCGACGTGATGGCGCTGCGGGGAGATTCGATCGATAACATTCCGGGAGCGCCTGGGATAGGCGATAAGGGATCGGTGGAGTTGATTCAGCGCTTCGGTACGGTCGAGAACGCACTGGAGCGTGCTGCTGAAGTTGAAAAAAAGACTTACCGCGAATCTCTGCTGAACAATCGCGACACGATCCTGTTCAGCAAGGCGATGGCGACGATTGACACGAATGTCCCAATTGAATTCGACGTGGACGCCATGCGGGCCGGGGCGCCGAATGTGGAATCGCTTCGCGCGCTCTTCACGGAACTCGAATTTACGTCGCTGCTGAGAGAGTTGCTGCCGATTGTTGAGGTGACCGAGGCGCACTACGGCGAGGCGAAGTCGGCAGCCGATGTGGATCAGGTCGTGCGAGGGCTCGGTGCGGGTGGAGCGCTTGCGATAGCGATTGAGGCGCAGGAATCTGTTCCGGAGATTGAAGAAGTAGAGGAAGAAAAAGACGAGCTCCAGAGTTCGCAAATGTCATTGATGGCGGCGCCGGTCGTGGCCCCGATTGCTCCGCCCGTGCGGCGCGCGGCGATTTCTGCCGCTGCCGGAACGGCGACCACGGTTATGCTCGATGCCGGAGATGCCGCGGCGAAGCTGCGATCTGCGCTGATCAATCCTGACGTCCCCAAGTCGGTTCACGATTACAAGGCGGCCATTCATGCGCTTGATCCGCAGGGGATTTCGCTGGCGGGTGTGCGGCATGATCCTATGCTGTATTCGTACCTGCTGGATCCCACGTACTCATCGCATCGACTGGCCGACGTGGCGTTGCGCCGCTTCAATCTGAAACTCGCGGGCAATCTGGCGGAGTCCGCCGACATTGCGTTTCGACTGACCGCCGCGCTTCGCAGCGAGGTCGAACAGGCGGACCTTGTCAAACTCTACGATGAGATCGATCTACCCCTCGTGCCCGTGCTGGCGCGGATGGAGCAGGCTGGAGTGAAGATCGACACCGCTGCGCTTTCATATATGTCAGTGGACCTTGAGTGCGAGATTCGCGCGAAGGAAAAGGAAATTTTCGAAGCGGCGGGGATGGAATTCAACGTCGGCTCGCCCAAGCAACTGGGTGACGTGCTCTTCAATCGCCTGAACCTGCCCAAGCCGGTGAAATACGGCAAGGGCCGGACTATATCGACGGCGGTCGATGTACTGGAAGAGTTGGCCGAGAATCATCCGATCGCGCGAATGGTGCTCGACTACCGCCAGCTCACCAAGCTGAAATCGACCTATGTGGACGCACTGCCGGTGCTGATCAATCCATCGACGGGCCGCCTGCACACGACATTCGGGCAGACGGGCACGGCGACGGGGCGACTGTCGTCGGCGAACCCGAACTTGCAAAATATTCCGATTCGCACCGAACTGGGGAGAGGAATTCGCGCCGCTTTCGTGGCTGAGCCCGGCCATGTGCTGCTGACGGCGGATTATTCGCAGATCGAGTTGCGGTTGCTGGCGCATTTTTCGGGCGATCCGCTGCTGGTCGAGGCCTACCGCACCGGCGTCGACATTCACACGCTTACTGCGTCCCAGGTTTTCGGCGTTCCTCCGCTCATGGTGACGCCCGATCATCGCCGCCAGGCCAAAGTGGTCAACTTCGGAATCGTCTATGGTCTCTCTCCGTTCGGACTCTCGCAGCAGCTTGGCATTGAGCCCAGCGAGGCCAAGCAGTTCATCTCGAATTACTTTGAGAAGTACGCTGGCGTGCGAGACTTCATCGATAAGACTCTGGAAGAAACTCGCCGCGAATTGAAGGTGAAAACGCTCTTCGGCCGGGTGCGGCCCATCCCGGATATCAACAGCAAGAACGCGAACCAGCGCGGCTTCGCCGAGCGCACAGCGGTCAACACACCGCTGCAAGGCACGGCGGCCGACCTGATCAAGATTGCGATGATCCGCATTGACGAAGCGATCCGCGAGCGCGACATGAAGTCGCGCATGACGTTGCAGGTGCACGACGAACTGGTGTTCGAAGTTCCGGAGAATGAGATCGATATCATGCGCTCGCTGGTCCGTGAGTACATGGAAGAAGTCCACAAGCTGGCCGTGCCGCTGCAAGTGGACATGGGCGTAGGATTGAACTGGAGAGATTTGGATTGACGAAGTTTGCAGGGACAGCCGCCCACAGCCTGCCCTGAGCGAAGTCGAAGGGGCTGTCCGGCCGAGCGAAGCTCGACAATGTGGCGCGGGCGCCCCCGCCCGCGAACGGAAAATCGCCAAGGTGAAGCTCTGGTGTAGAATTGTTTTGCAAACCCCTCCGCTGGAGGCTGGCGCAGTGAAAGCGTCCAATCCGCGGAATTCCTTCCAGTCGGGACGTGGCTCAGCCTGGTAGAGCACTCGCTTGGGGTGCGAGGGGTCGGCAGTTCAAATCTGCCCGTCCCGACCAATCCTTTGAAGTCAATAAGCTCTTCCTATGATCACTATCCTTGGCGCAGGTGGCGCTATCGGCAACGAGCTCGTGAAGCTGCTCTCCGCGCGGAGCCAGGCTTTCCGACTGGTCGGCCGCAATCCCCGCAGCGTGGCTGGGGCCGCGGAGACCGTCTCCGCCGACATCACCGATCAAGAACAGACCATCCGGGCAGTCGCAGGTTCGAGCATCGTGCACCTTCTTGTAGGGCTGAAATACGACCACAAGCTCTGGGCGGAAGCCTGGCCCCGGATCATGAACAACACGGTCGAGGCTTGTAGGCGCGCAGGAGCCAGGCTGGTGTTTTTCGACAACGTTTACATGTACGGAAAAGTCAGCGGGCCGATGACGGAAGACACACCGTTCAATCCCTGCAGCAAGAAAGGCGAGATTCGCGCCAGGGTCGCCACTTCATTGATCGATCAGTGGAAGTCTGGCGCTCTTGCCGCGATGATCGTACGTGCTGCCGACTTCTACGGGCCCGATACCCGAAATGGAGTGCCGAACATTCTGGTTTTCGAGCCTTTCTCGAAGGGCCAGAAAGCTTCGTGGTTGGTCAATGATTCCGTGCAGCACTCTTACACCTACACCGTCGATGCCGCACAGAGCCTGGTGACTCTTGCCGAGAGTGAGTCTGCTTGGAATCAGACGTGGCACGTTCCGACTTCGCCGAATCCGCCGACAGGCAAGGAGTTCATCGCCATGGCCGCAAAGGATTTCGGGATCGGTCCGAAATACCGGGTATTAAGCCGGCCCATGATCCGTTTGGTGGGCTTATTCGACTCGACTGTACGGGAGTCCTACGAGATGCTCTACCAGAGCGATTCGCCGTACCTGTTTGACTCTTCCAAGTACGCCAAGGCATTCGGTTTCCCAGGCACACCCTACTCCAAGGGAATTCGCGCGACGGCCGAGTCTTTTCAAAAAGGCGCCACACCGACGCGCTAACGGAGCGGGTTCATTACGCGATCCTCAGGTTGGGCTAGAATGCACTCCGTTCTGACTTTGCCCAATGACCGAGACCCTAACCAAGCCGCACGAGTCCAAGACAGATTTTCTCTCCAAGCACCGCATTGAGGCCCTGGCCGACGGCCTATTCGCCATTGTGATGACTTTGCTTGTGCTCGACCTGCGAGTCCCCGATCTTGCACACAATGCCACCGCCGGCGAACTGGCTCAGGCCATCATTTCGCAGTGGAGGCTGTTCTTCAGCTTTACAGTGACATTTATTCTGGCCGCTGTTTATTGGCTGCTCCATCAACGAACCCTGCGGCTATTTCAACGACTTAACAAGGCGGACGCGTTCCTGGGGCTGGCGCCTTTGCTCTTCGTCTCCCTGCTGCCCTACTCGACCGCGACCGTCGGGCGCTACATGGGCAACGCCACCGCGACGGCCCTCTATTTCGGAAACCAGTTCGCCATCGCATTCTTCATCGCCTGGCTGTGGTTTCGCACGCGATCGCGAGCGATGGAGCCGGACGAGGCTCGTGAGCACAAGCTGGTGGGCATTCGGGTCGTGGCTTTGACTGTGGCCAGCCTGCTGGCCGCGATTACGGCGCTGTTTTATACGGAATACGCGTGGAGCGCGTTTCTGATTGCGGTGCTAGCGTCGCGGGGCTACCAGAAGCGGACAGCAAAGATCTAAGAAAGTCTGCACGGCGCGCCCGAGCCATGCTGGTTTTAACAGCCAGGTAACTCTTTCGTAACCCTCCGCAGTGCACATTTATTGTTGCATGTTCATAATCCTGAAATATGTTCCATGTACTCTAATTATCAGGAGCCTCCGCGAATGGGTGCATCTCGCGTCGCCAAGTCTTTGCCGCTGCAAGTCGCTGCCATCTGCTACCGGCGGCGCGGGACCGGTATTGAATTCCTGCTGGTGAACACCAACGGCGGTAATAAATGGACATTTCCCAAAGGCTCTACCGAAGCCCGGCTGTCGCATAGCCAGGCGGCGGAGCGCGAGGCCGCTGAAGAAGCGGGAGCGCTGGGCACGATTGAGCCGCGCCACTTTCATCTATATCTGCATTCGAAAGGCGTTTTCTGGCAGCCCGGCGGCGTGCAGGAATTCGTGGTGAAGGCCTTCCTGATGGAAGTGCATCAGATGCGCAAGCCGGACGAGTCCAATCGCAAGCCCACCTGGGTCAGCCCGGAAGAAGCCAAGAAGCGCCTGGCCAAGGGCCGCGAAGTGAAATACTTCCACGAACTCGAAGCGGTCATCGACCGCGCCCTCGAGCGCATCCAATTTCACAACGAGCTGTGGGGATCCTACCCCGGAGCCCGCAACGCGCGTGTCGCCTCGCCCAAAGATCCCATCGCAAACGTCGTCTGGCCGTAAGCCGGACAGGAATTTTCTAGGGCGTTTTTCCCGGCCAGAGGCCGAAGAGTCGCTGCGTTCAGTTAGCCCACATGTGGGTTACAGCCCATACCAGGAACGCGGTAAAGCCCGCGAAGAACGCAACAAAAAACAGGATGCCAAGCCCTTCCCGGTTGGGCTCACGTTCGCGCAGTGGGATGTCGTTAAGGTGAATCAGCTTGTTCCCCACGTTTTCGCGATGTCCGTGCTGCCGCAATTGATCGCGGATATCGGCGTAAGTGGCTGGGCTCACGTCGAGGATTAGTGGTGTGCTCGTGGCATGATCTTCATCTCGATCATCGCGGATTCCGTCGCAAGAATTGGGGCTCTCATCGAGGATGATGGGGGTACTCATTGTTGGATCCTCCATCTGATAAGGTCACGCTCGAGCGGAGAGGGAGGGCGGCCGCAAGCGGATTTATCTGTCGGTACTGCGAAATAAGACCGGGCGATTCTGAACCTCAATCCCTTCGGTGTCGGTGATTGTGGTCACGGTACTTTCGACCCTAACGATGGGCTGGCTGGGGCACAGGATAAGTCGGGCTGGAATCCTCAACTGACTACGGAAGCCGCGGTAAGCGTAGAGTGGGTGTCGGCCGCGGACTGAGCCACTACGTGGTTTCCACTAGGTCAAGCACGGTCTTGCGCAGCGGCTTCATGAGCGGTAATGCGGAGAGTCGCAGCAGGTTCACCAGCAGCCCCAGGCTCTTTTCCATCAATCTTCGCGTGCGCTCCTGATTGGGCGATCGATCGTAGAGCCAGAACATGATCAGCGCCATCTGATAGAGCCAGAGCAGGTAGGGCAAGCGCTCTTTCAGGTCCGACGGGACTTTGGCGTCACTGCCCTCGACGGCGACCCGCATGTGCTCCATCGCGGCTTCGCGGATCGCACGGGTCTCATCGCTGAAAGGGGAGAGCGGGTCGGCGCTATCCGGTGCATGCCGGAACAAGGCGGCACAGAACTTGCGATTTGGGGTTAGCAACTCCAGGCGCCTTTCCAACACACAGCGAATTCGCTCCTTGAGCTTTTTCTCGTGGGCCAGCGCCTGAAGTACGAGTTGGTTGCTGCTCTCCTGTGTTTCGCGGTAAAAAGCGAGTACGATGGCGTCCTTGGAGGAAAAGTAATAGTAGGCGCCACCCAGGGCCACGCCCGCTTTGGACGCGATGTCGCGCATAGTGGTCTCATCGAATCCTTTTTCGCGGAACAGTTCCATCGCGGCTTCGTAAATTTTGCGGCGGGTGTCTTCCGCGCGCTGCGTGGCCCGTGGTTTGAGAGTAGTGGTCGTCATTGCAGGAACTCCCGCACATTGGACACGGACTTGTTGCCTGCGGGCAATGGGCAAGGCTCAAGCTCGACTTGGCGCAGTTCGCCGGCAATGGCTTCGTCGTCTTCCGAACTGAGCCAGCGCGACAGAGTGTGCCGGTTCTTAGACAGTGCGGCAAAGGCCTGCCGCGCCAACGGCATGAGCAGAGGATGCGTCAGTCGGGCTGCCCAGTCGCGATACTCCACCATGGCGAAGAGAACCATGATCCATGCGCGGTCGTTCAGATATACCGCGCCCTCGTCGCTGATGACGGCGAGATCGTCCCGAGTGGCAATCTGCTCGAGATCAGGGAACAGCTTCTTCGCCTTTTCTGATCCAGCTTCCATCACGGCGATGCCGATCCACGATCGCTGCACGAGGATCCAGTTTTTCAAGCGGCAGCAAAGCTCGCATTTCGGATCGTAGAGCACATAGAGTTTCTCCATGATGTTCCTCCTTTCGTTGGCACACGCCAACTCGCCCGTTGCCTCGCGATGGTCAGCGGGGAATCGCAACTTTCAGCATTCCGTCGGGTGAGACGGGCGGGTTAGGCGACAGGGGGTGGCGCGGTCCCTGCGAGCTTCTGCGAATGCGGGAAAAGACGTACAAGTTGAAGAAATGCATGCCGCCGAGAATCAGCAGGACCATGCCCATCTTGTCGCTCAAGAGTTCGATGGCAGCCCTTGAGGTGTCGATGGTCGCGGCGGTCTTCAGTGCCAGAGAAACAAACCCGATATTGATGAGATAGAACCCAACCACCAGCAGATGGTTGACCGAGTCGGCGAGTTCCTTGTTGCCGTGGAAGGCATCCACCAGGAAAATGCCGCCCCGCTTGTAGAGGGTGCGGGCGACCCAGATGGTGAGGGCTACGCTGATTGCGAGATAGAGCAGGTAAGTGCCGACGATGATGTTGTTGGCGGTTTGCATCGTGTCCTCCTGTAATACTTGAACGTGTTCAAAACAAATGTAGACCCGCTGGGTAAGGGAGTCAAGAACAAAATTGAACACGTTCAAGTCGTTGCGATTGAGAGAGTTATCTTAATCGCGGAAAGGATCGCATGCGCCGGCGCCAGGTTCTTTGCCGCTGACTGCATCGTACCCACCCTTGCAGAATGCGCAAGGACGGGCACCCTTTTCGTTGGCACTCCCCTACGACTTTGAAGGTCGGGCCACCCGGCCAATTCACGTACCCACAGCACCAGTTCCTCCTTTGTCAACCCTGCAGAAAAATCTAGGTTGAATTCTGTGGTTTCTGAGGTTCCTCGAAAGCCGGAATACGAATATTTTTTGAAGTACTTCAGAAGTAAGGAGAGGATCACAAATGACGCAAAACACAATGGCAGTAAAGAACGTTGTTCTCGTTCACGGAGGTTTCGTGGACGGATCAGGCTGGAAGGGTGTTTACGAGACATTGAAAAAAGACGGATACACCGTCGCAATCGTTCAGAATCCGACCATCTCGTTGGCGGCCGATGTTGCCGCTACAAAGCGCACGATTGCAAATCAGGACGGCCCGGTCATCCTCGTCGGTCATTCGTACGGAGGGGCGGTAATCACGGAAGCGGGCAACGACCCGAAGGTTGCCGGGCTGGTCTATGTGGCCGCATTCGCCCCGGACAAGGGCGAGTCCGTGTCGACGTTGATAAACTCCGCACCCCCAGGAGCTCAGGCGCCGCCGATTCTGCCGCCGCAGGACGGATACCTGCTACTCGACAACGCGCAGTTTCCTGCAGCCTTTGCCGCAGACGTGGACCCAGAGACGGCCGCATTCATGGCCGATTCCCAAGTCCCCTGGGGCATGGAAGCGCTGGCCGGCACGATCAGCGAACCGGCATGGAAAAGCAAGCCGAGCTGGTACTTACTGACCACCGAAGACAAGATGATTCCGCCTGACGCTCAGCGCGCGATGTCGAAACGCGCAGGCGCAACGGTCATCGAGGTTAAGTCGAGCCACTCCGTCTTCCTGTCGCAGCCGCAGGCTGTTGCTGCTCTCATCGAGACGGCTGCGAAAGGCGTGGCAGCAAAAGCGGCTTAACGGGCCGTGTCGTCTTTAACTCTGGCTGCCTCACCCTTTGCGATTTTCAAAGGGTGGGGATTGACGAAGCTTCGGGCTTGGGAAAGATCGGGCTTAGAAAATTTTTTGTGAAGGAGAACGCACCATGTCTGAACTTGTGACGAAGTCTGTGGGTCTGTCATGCTCGCCGGAATTGATTGGCGGGTGGGGCGTAGGTGGTCGCGGCGTAGCGCTAAGACGCAAGCTGACGCTTGGCGTGATCAGTGGAATGTTGTGCGCCTTGCTAGTAGGTTGTTCAGCGAACAAACAGCCTTCCAAAGAGGAAACCAGCCTCGCCAATGCGGCGAAGGACGTTGTCATTCCGTTGGAGGCGGGAAACATGAAGAACCCGCTGCCGGAGACTAATGACGTCGTCAGCCAGGGCCAGCAAGTGTTTCTGGGGTCTTGCTCCCTCTGCCACGGCGGGGATGCACATGGAGGAACTTCGATTGGCAGCCACATGGACCCGCCAGCCATGGACCTCACCTCAGCCCATGTCCAGCACTGGAGCGACGGGGAACTGTTTTGGATCATACAGAACGGAGTGCGCCTTACCGGCATGCCAGCCTGGAAGTCGACCATTTCCGATGATGACACCTGGAAGCTTGCTCGTTTCATCCACAGCCTTCCCCGAAGCGGCGCGGCTTCTGCCTCCGTGGCAGTCCAGTCGCAGACACAACCCGTCGTTTCCACGCAGGACAAGTACACCCTCAAGGTGCCGAATGGCCTCGCGTTCTCTGAGTTCAGAGGATACGAAGACTGGCAGGTTGTCTCCATCAGTCACCACGGAAATGTGATGGCTGCCACCCTCGGAAATCCCGTGATGATCGAGGCCTTCCGAGCCGGCGCACCCGGCAACGGCAAGCCCTTTCCCGACGGCGCCAAGATGGCGAAGGTTCATTGGACCCTGAAACAAATGGAGACATTCCCCGCCGCGACTGTGCCGGATACTCAGCATGACGTCGACTTCATGGTGAAGGACAGCAAAAGGTTCAAGGACAGCGGCGGATGGGGATACGGCGTCTTCGAGTATCAACCAGCGTCGGGTACGTTCAGGCTCGGCAACTCCACTGATAAGCCTCCGCAGGCGGACGACGCCAAGTGCGGCTTCGCGTGCCACACGGGAGTGAAGACAAGAGACTACGTTTTCACGGATTACGCGCGCCGCTAACACTGGCTGCCCAACCCGTTGCAGTTTACGGGTGGGCCGCGATGCTTGTGGGATCGTGCCAGCCCCCGCGACGCTGTAATCCGCGAGACGAAGGGAAGCAAAATCTCGGGAGGTACTTCCTCCTGTCTCAACCCTGCAGAAAACTCCAGGTCGAGTTCTGTGGTTTCTGAGGTTCCCCGAAGAGCGGCATACGAATAATTTCTTGATGCAGGAGATTTACAAGTAAGTAAAGAAAGGATCAGCCATGAAGCGCAAAAGCAAGCTTACGATTGTGATCGCCACGGCAGCGCTCGCCGTCCTCTTCGCCACGCCCGTTTACGCGCAGGACAAGTACTCGCTGAAATCGCCGAGCGGGATCGCGTTCTCCGATTTCAGGGGATACGAGGACTGGGCGGTGGTCTCTTCCGCCCGGACCGAAGACATACTCAAGGTAATCGTCGCCAATCCGGCGATGATCACGGCGTACAAGTCCGGCATTCCCCGCAACGGACAGCCCTTCCCGGAGGGATCCATGATCGTGAAGCTCCAGTGGAAGCTGAAGAAGAGCACCGAGGCCCCTTTTTTCGTGGAAGTGCCAGACGTCTTTTCCCAGGCTTTCGTCATGGAAAAGGACAGCAAGAGATTTCCGAAGAGCGGCGGCTGGGGATACGCGGTGTTCAACTACGATGCCGCATCGGACAAGTTCACGGCCGATCCCAAAAGCCCCTCTGACTGCGGATACGCGTGCCATACGCCCGTCAAGGCGAAGGACTACATCTTCCACCCGTACCAAAAGCGTTGAACCACGCGTGCCCGCGACATTAAGCACCCGTGGAGTCTCTACCCGCGAACAAGCCTTCAAGGCAGAGATTAATCATGAAGCGCCCAGAATCAACTGAAATATCACGTCCGGACCTATGAAGCCTGCATCGTGAAGGTTTCTACCCGTCCGCACTACGCCTAGACGTGCCAAGGATGATAAGGTCAAAATCTCAAGGGGCGGAGACATCGGTTCCCACTCTCTGAAATTCGCAGAGGGTGGGCAGCCTCAGTTCAATTGACAGAGGCGAGGTCCCCAGCGTTACGGCTTTTGGGGAGCAAGAGGAAGGAGAATGCGGTGGCGAATGATAATTCTCGCGCTGTTGAATTCAGCCGGCGACGGTGGCTGAAACTGGGACTTGCTTCCGCCATCGCGCCCTTGCTGTCGAGGCAACGACTGCGGGCGCAATCCGCGCCGCAGTCCTGTGCTCCTCCCATCCCTCAGAACCACGAACCGTCCAACGGCGGCGCGTGCCCTTATCCAATTCCATGGTTGGACAAGAATGGTAATCACAACCAGCCCGCCATGCCGAATGTCGAGCTCTCAAGTATCTATCACTTCAAAGGAAAGCTTGCGCGCTGCAACGGCTTCCACGGCATGGGAACTGACAATAAGGGCAACCGGTTGGCGTGGGGAACTCCGACCACGGATTACAGTTATATGGCGGGTGAGTATTGGGCGGCGCGACAGGCCCACCACGCGATTTTTGCGCACACCTGACTCACAGTATTCAAGGGGCCGGCGGTCCCCGCAAATCAGATTCACGATTTCCACTCACCGATCTCGCCCGAGGGCTTGTATTGGGTAACCCCTGTGCCCTTGGACGGCCTCAGATTTTCTGCGGACGACAGAACGGCCACGCTTCAGATGATGAATGTGCCGATCATCGATCAGCCGCGTTGGCCAGCGTTGGACGCCGAGACCACGCCGGCCTTCCTCGATTTCAAGCTGGTCTTTAAGGCCAGTTCTGAGCCCGTCAAGTACGAGAACGCCATGCAGCAGTATCGATTCGAAGGCTTCCAGGCAGAAGCGCAGCTCGAAGCAACCGTCCGGGTACCGTCTATTGACTTCACCTTCAAGACCGATCCGCTGGAGGCATCGAAGTGTGACTTTGCTGTCATGGGTACCACAGTGAACGGCAGGTACTACGAATCAACGACAACGAGGCTCCAGCACCTGCCGGCGACCGCGCCTGATAAAATCAAGAGTTCTGTGGATCTCTCCTATGTCCCTTACCAAGGCGCAAGCGCTGGAGCTGTTTGAGTCCGATGATTTGATCGGCATTGGGATGGAGGCGGATGCGGTGCGCCGCCGGCTTCATCCTGAGGGCGTGGTCACCTACATCATCGATCGCAATATTAACTACACCAACTTCTGCACGGAATACTGCACCTTCTGCGCGTTCTACCGGCCTTTGAAAGGGCCCGCTGCTAAGGAGGGGTACATTCTCGACTTCGACACGATCTACGAGAAGATTCGCGAGACCGTGGAACTCGGCGGCACCGGTGTGCTGATGCAGGGCGGGCTGCATCCGGATTTGAAGATTGACTGGCACGAGAAGATGCTGCGCGGAATCAAGGAGCGGTTTCCGCAGGTGCATCTGCATTGCTATTCGGCTTCGGAGATTATTGCGATTGCCGAGTACAGCGGGCTTTCGATTCGCGACACGATTCTGCGGCTGCGCGATGCCGGGCTGGATTCGATTCCGGGCGGCGGAGCGGAAATTCTCGACGATGAAGTGCGCTACAAGATTGCGCGGTTGAAGTGTCTGACTGAAGACTGGATCAACGTGCATCGCACGGCGCATCAGATCGGCATGCGCACCACCGCGACGATGATGTTCGGTGTGGGCGAGAATTACGAGAACCGCATCAACCATCTGCAGAAACTTTACGAGTTACAGGAAGAGACGGGCGGGTTCACGGCGTTTATTCCGTGGAGCTTTCAGCCGCAGAATACCGCGCTGGGCGGGCGGCACTGGGACGAGGCGACCGCAGTTGAGTATCTGAAAGTGCTGGCGATCTCGCGGCTATACTTATCGAACTTCCTCAATGTGCAATCGAGCTGGGTGACGCAGGGATTGAAAGTCTGCCAGATGGGCCTGCGCTTCGGCGGGAACGACGTGGGTTCGGTGATGCTCGAAGAAAACGTGGTGCGGGCGGCAGGCGTGACCAATTGCACGACCGAAGAAGAGTTGCGGCGGATTATTCGCGATGCCGGATTCCGTCCCGCGCAGCGGGATACGCTGTACCGGCAGTATTTCCTGAACTGAGGTAGAAGATCGTCATCACAACTAAGGACACGAAGTCACACGAAGGAAATGCCTACAGACTTAGCCTTCGTGATGCTTCGTGGCCTTTGTGGTTCATGCTTTGACTAACCGCAGACTAGCCTGAATTGTGAACGGAATGTTTCAAAGTCCTGTCCGGCCCCGCCATCCTTGTGGATTCCCACGTGCAAGTTCCGTCCATAAGGGCTGCTGAGGGATGTGCAGTTGTGTAATTTGTGCAGGGTCTTTGCGGTAGAGCGGGAAAATTTGTCTAAGGTGTTTACCTGAGTCGATAAAAACTGGCTCTGGAAGCCCGTTTTCGCGCCAACGAAAATTCCGCGGCAATCCCGAAAGAAAGTTTAGAGATGAGCTCGACGGCGCGTCTGAGATGCGCTGGATTGAGTGTTTCCCCGCATCATTATTGGGGACGATGACGCCATCGCGGTTCCAAAACGGAATTCGGGAGACCTCTACGCTCCGAAGTAGGAGAAGAAACGGTCCGCAAGTGCCTGTGGAAAAAGCTGTTCGCTTGTCACAGCAAAAAATGTCACACAGTGGCATTGTGGATGCTATGGAAATTGAAACATTCCAGCTTTACGGGGTAGCGACGACATTGATGGAGAGTGGGGAGGATCGAATGAAAGAGCAGACAGTACGGCTGGGTCCGCGCGAACAGCAGATTGTCGAACTGCTCTTGCAAGGTTGTGACAACGCTGAAATCGCCAGCCAACTCAACATGGCGCGGCGGACTGTGAAGGCCCATTTCAACCGGTTGTTTCTCCGTTTCGGAATAACCGGCGGAATCAAGCGAGTGAAACTCGCGACCCTGTTATATCGGAGGCAAGCATGTCAGGAACTGAACGCTATGGAACCCGCGTCCCCAGTGAGCGCGAGCAGAGAGTCATCCAACTAGTAGCCCAAGGCCTAAAGAATAGCGAAGTGGCGGAGGAGATCGGAACCACAGAGCATGTGGTGAAGAACTATCTGCGTGTGATTTACGACAAGCTGGGCTTGTGGAACCGCGTGGAACTGGCGCTGTGGTATGAGTCGCGGCGTATTCAGCCGTCAATGATGATGCAGTAGGGATTTTCGAGGTCGCGGCTGCGAGTAACCGCGAGCGGAGGTCAGGCCGCTCGGCAGATTGTCAAATCAATGGACTGCCAACTACTCGCAGCCGAAAGCTCGAAGATTCCGTAAGCGCTCCACTGCGTCGCGCATTCCGCGGCTGGCGGCAGCATCAAGCAGCACGTGGGCCTGGTCGCAATTCTTCGGAACACCATTTCCTTGCAGATAGAGGTCGGAGAGCAACAGCGTCGCTTCGGCGTTGCGCTTCTGGACCGCCTTCCATAGCCACAGCGCGGCTTCGGCCGAGTTGCGTTGCTGGCCGTTGGTTCCGTTCAAATATCCTTGCGCGATGGCGAGTTCCTGCGCGCCTCCGCCTGCAGAGGCTGGCAGCTGAGTGGGCTTGCGGGCGGAATCCTGAGTCGTCGATTCCTTCGCCGTTGACGCGGCAGGATGCGGTGCCCGTGGTCTGAGTGTGTCGGTGGACGCGCGCGGCGTGTCGGTGGTGTCGACCGGATGGCGGTCTGACGCGGTTGCTGAAGGAGCGGCCTGGGTGGCGGGAGCTTGCGAGGGTGCAGGCTCGGTGGTCGCGGAGTCGGATTGTGCATTCCGCCAAGCCATGTATCCGAGCGCCAGGATGAGAGTCGCTAGAACGGCGCCGAAGTAGAGGCGATTGCGGCGTGGGGCGCGTTCTCCTTGCGGTTCCAAAAAGCTGAGGTTCCGCGGATAATCGTCGGGGCGGGGTTGTGGAAGCTCTTCGCGCAGCGGCGGCTCAGCGGCGACTTCCTCGGCGGAGATTTTTTCGGGGAACACGTGCTCATCCAAAATTTGCGGATGTGAGACTAGCTCAGGGTCCCGGGTCCAATGCTCTTCCCTGGCAAGTTCCGGCGCAGCAACTTCGGACACGGCACTTGCGGGCACAACTACTTCGGGTGACGGAACCACTGCCGCCGGTGGAACGATCGGCACACCGCACATGCCGCAGAATTTCTGCTCACCCGGATTTTCGTGCCCGCAAGACTCGCAGTAAATCTGCGCGGGTAATTCGGGCGCGGGCGCTATTTGTTGCGCGGATTTTTCTTCGCTGGCTGCGGAAACTACTTCTGCGCGCTGCGCGCTTTCCAGTTCCAACTGGTGCAGCAATTCCAGCACCGCCTCTTGCCGCCTTTCAGGCGAAGTCGTGTAGTACACCTCTGCCCAGCGTCCCATGTTCTCGCCGAGAAGCGGATTCAGCAGAGGATTCAATTCGGGGCGCGGGAGAGTGCTCGAAGGATCGGAATCGTCGGTCCGGTGCTGCAAAGGGATCTCCGGTGAGCGCGGTCTCGAAATATGATTGCACCTCAACGCTCAAGCTTGCAAATGGAGATTCGGTCGGCCTTCACTTGCAGGCTTTGCGCATCGCCGGCTCGAAAGAATCGAGCTGGGCATCGCGCTGGCTGCTGTATTTTCCCTTAGGAGTTTTACCGTAGAGATCGGCGCCGGGGCAGTAATAGAGCGCGGTTTGCAGGTCGACCCAGACTTGCGTATCGGGATTGCCTTCGTAATGGTCGACGGGTTCGGGAGCCTCGGCCAGACCTAGCTTGATGAGCATGCGGTCAAACAGCGAGAGATCGGCGTCGGGTGTAGGCCTGCGATGTGCAGCCGTTGCAGTGGGTGAGTTTCCGGTGGCGGTCACCGAGTGATTCGACCAGATGCCCCAGCGAATCACGCAAGCGACGAAAATAACTGCGATGGCGAGATAGATGTCGCCGCGGCGGGCGTTCCAGAAACGAGCCAGGCCTCCGCTTGGAACATGAGCCATCTGCTCCAGATATTCGCGGGCCGCGACAGCGGAACTCCAATCGGGAGCGCTTTTTACCAGAGCGCCGCGCGAGATGGATGTCTCGCCAGAAGCGGTGGAGGGAGCGGCGGATTCGGCGTCGATGATTTCTGAATGCGTTGCGCCGTGAGATTCGGAATCGGCAGGCACCGGGACTGGGGTCAAAAAGTCCGCGAGCGGATCGTCCACTTCTTCAACAGGCACCGCGACCACGGGCGTTGAGGCTACAGGTGCAGGCGTGAGGCGCTCCGGCGCGTAGGTCGTTCGATTGGGGTTGACCGGGCGAACCTCAGGCACGGCTGGCTGCATCGTTTCCACGCGCTTCGGCGTTCCGCATTTGCCGC